>Ga0070699_100005680_pt1 | contig 10926 bp, 5 predicted proteins | sample KBSK1503metaG_FD_65473 | JGI IMG/M metagenome (GOLD analysis project Ga0070699, IMG submission 65473) | Corn, switchgrass and miscanthus rhizosphere microbial communities from Kellogg Biological Station, Michigan, USA - KBS K1-50-3 metaG | ecosystem: Host-associated > Plants > Roots >...
GTGAATATCATGGCGTTCTGCAAGGAGTTCAATGCGGCGACCCAGAAGCAGGCCGGAGACATACTGCCTGTTGTTATCACTGTTTATAAAGATAAGACGTTCTCATTCATCACCAAATCTCCCCCCGCATCGATCCTTTTGAAGAAGGCGGCAAACATTGCTGCCGGATCGAAGGAACCTAACAAGACAAAGGTCGCCAAGCTGACAAAGAAACAGGTGATGGATATTGTTAAAGTGAAGATCAAGGATATGAATGCCCGCACGGAGGAGGCCGCATACCGGACGCTGGTCGGCACTGCTCGCCAGATGGGTATCGAAATAGAAGAGTAACAGAAAAATGCGCTTTGGTCCGTCCGATTGAGTCGAACTCCAGAGCAATTCGTCTTCAAGAAGCAGGAGGGTCTGGGACCCGTCACAACTGCGCCTAAAAATGAAATTAGCAGACCGTAGCAAACGTTATCGTTCTTGCGCCGAGCTCGTTGATCCGGCGAAGATCTATTCCTTGGCCGAGGCTGTCGAAACGTTGAAAAAGCTGCCTCCGACCAAATTCGACCAAACCGTCACCTTGTCATTTCGACTGGGAGTGGACCCGCGCCAATCCGACCAGATGGTTCGCGGCACGTGCCCGCTACCTCACGGGAGCGGGAAAAGGGTGCGGGTGCTGGTATTTGCTCAGGGGCAGGCCGCCGAGGCGGCCACCGAAGCCGGTGCGGAGTATGTGGGATTCGAAGACATGATCCGGAAGTGTCAGGAAGGATTTCAGGATTTCGACGTGGCGATCGCAACCCCGGCAGCGATGTCTGAAGTGCGTAAGCTGGGGAAGATTCTCGGCCCACGCGGGCTGATGCCCAATCCGAAGACCGGGACGGTCACGGAGGACACGGGTAAAGCAGTACGCGAGGTGAAAGCGGGCCGAGTCGAATTCAAGTTGGACAAAAATGGGAACGTCGCGGTGCCGGTGGGCAAATTTTCGTTCCAGCCGCAGGCATTGCTGGAAAACGGCGCTGCTGTGATTGACGCGGTCGTCAAAGCACGACCGGCGACGGCTAAGGGCAAGTTTGTTCACAACATTACGATGAGTGGAACGATGAGTCCCAGTTTGAAGATCGATCCGACACCCTTTTTGAAGTAGAGGAGCCAATCAAGAATGAGACCTGAAAAGACGACAATCGTTGAAGATCTCTCCGCTAGACTGAACCATTCTCCGTTTTTGATCGTGACTGAATACAGCGGGTTGAATGTGATTCAACTGTCCGAGTTGCGCTCGCGCCTGGCCGGGGCCGGTGCTCAATGCAAGGTGGTTAAGAACACCTTCTTGCGAAAGGCCGCTGCGGCAGTTGGTTATCCGGATTTAGCCGCGGAACTCAAGGGGCAGACGGCTATCGTTACCGGCGAAAGTGATGTCTGTGCTGCCGCGAAGATTTTAAAGAGTTTCGCTGCGGAATTTCAGAAGCCCTCGGTCAAGGTCGGTGTTCTGGAGAACGCGGTCATTTCCAAGGAGCAGATACAGGCTTTGGCAGACTTGCCCGCCAAAGAGGTGCTGCAAGCTCAACTTCTTGGAGTGCTCAAGTCACCGTTCCAGAAGCTGGTCACATTGCTCAATGAGCCGGCCGCCTCACTCGCGCGATTATTGAAGGCACGAATCGACAAGGAGGGCCAGCCCGCTACAGAAAACGTTTAATGCTGCCGGCGACTGGAAACCGGTGAAATCCTGATTTCTGGCCGCCGTCGGCGCTCCAGTTCGAGGCGTGAAGGAAGCCGCACGTCTGGAACATAAATAAACATGGTTCCTCGTCGGGATTCGCGGCTGCGGATTCTTAAATGCTTTGAGGCTTCGGAGCGCGACGATACCGAAAGAGACAGAAAATGGCAGATACAAATCAAATCGTTGAACAACTCAGCGGTCTTACAGTGCTTGAAATCGCTGATTTGGTGAAAAAGCTTGAAGAGAGATGGGGTGTAAGTGCGGCTGCGCCTGCGGCGGTCGCTGCGGCACCCGGCGCCGGCGCGGCGGCCGCACCAGTAGTCGAGGAGAAAACCGCTTTTGACGTGATCCTGAAGGAGATTGGACCGAATAAGATTGCCGTGATCAAGGAAGTCCGGGCTGCGGTTTCCGGCCTCGGCCTGGCCGAGGCCAAGGCACTGGTTGAAAGCGCTCCGAAGCCTGTGAAGGAAGGGGTGCCGAAGCAGGAAGCTGAAGAGATCAAGAAGAAGATCGAAGCGGCGGGTGCGAAGGTCGAGATCAAGTAGTCTTTAGCGGTTATTCCGCTAACCAAAACGTCAAAGGTTTTGGGGGTGTCTGGAGTGGGACGCTCGCAACTCCCACGTTTTCTATTGCCAACCAAACTATTTTTTAGCGAGCATCCGGGCGTTGCGAGCAACGCCCCGAGAGCTTACCCCATCGGCTCCTGGGGGTAGATGTGAAAGAGCGGGAGTCACTGCTTTGCGAAATTCAGTTGCAGAAGCGCTTTTTTACGCTAGAATAGGGCCTCGTTAACCGCGGGAATTTCGAGATATCGCTCGCAAGTTACAAAAAGAAATAATCTGGCAGCTCCATCGACGTGGCGGATTTGACAAGCCTCGTGGGCGGGGCTATGTCTGTTGCCCTTTGTTGTCGAGACCTACTCCGAAACGGTAGTTCCGCGGTGCGGCAGCAAAATATTGTCCGTTCGGCTAGAAAACACGATACCGTATGTCAGAGCGCATTTTCTTCGGAAAAATTAAGGAAGCGATTGAGCCACCTAATCTGATTGAGGTCCAGCTCAATTCTTATGTGGAATTCCTACAGAAAGACGTTCCACCGAGCAGACGAAAGAATGTCGGATTGCAGGCTGTCTTTCGCGAAGTATTTCCGATCCAAAGTTACGACGACAAGGTCGTACTAGATTTCGTTAGCTATGACATCGGTGAATCGAAGATGTCGGCCCTCGAGTGTCAGAGGGAGGGACAGACTTTCAGTGCTCCGCTTCATGTGACGTTTCAACTGCGGGATGACAAGGGTACCAAGGAAGAGAAGGTCTATATGGGCGAAATTCCGCTCATGACTCCGCAGGGTACATTCGTCATCAACGGTGCGGAGCGGGTCGTTGTAAGCCAGTTGCATCGTTCTCCGGGTATCGCCTTTGAGTCTTCTGTACATTTGAACGGCAAGGTTCTCTACAGTTTCCGAATCATCCCTGATAGGGGTTCCTGGCTGGAAGTCCAATTTGATACGAACGATCTGCTTTACATTTATCTCGATCGCCGCAAACGACGCAGAAAATTCCTGGCGACGACTTTTCTGCGCTCGATTGGTTTTAGCGGTGACGGCGATATCATCAAAATTTTTTATAATATCGAAAAACTGAGGCTGACGAACGATCTCGAAGAGGAACAACTCAGCACGAGAGTTCTTATAAGGGACGTTCGTGATGGCGAAATTACGGTCGCACGTGCTTTCGAGCCCCTAACCAAGGCTACGATTCAGCAGATCCTTACGCTTGGCATCAATGAGGTCGAAGTGGTCGATATCAAAGATGACGATACGATAATCAAATCAATCAAGAAGGATCCCGCTCACGACGAGGAAGAAGCACTCAAGGATATCTACCGGCGGTTGCGTCCCGGCGATCCTCCAACAGTGGCCAATGCGCGGGGTTTGTTGAAGCGGCTATTCTTTGACCCTAAAAAATACGATTTGGGACGCGTGGGGAGATACAAGATCAATCAGAAGCTTGGGCTCGAGGTTGACCTGGCTGAGCGCACCCTGACAAAGGAAGATTTTATTGGCGCCATGAAGTATCTCATCACCTTGCGCAAAGGTGAGGGGATTCTGGATGATATCGATCACCTTGGCAGCAGGCGCGTTCGCACGGTGGGCGAGTTGCTTGCGAATCAGTGCCGCGTAGGCTTGGCGCGAACGGAGCGTCTGGTGAAAGAGCGGATGACGCTTTTTGACGTGAACATCGATGGCATGACGCCACAGAAGCTGATCAATCCCAAGGCCCTCAGCGCGGTAATCAGGGATTTTTTTGGGCGATCGCAGCTGAGCCAGTTCATGGATCAGACTAATCCGTTGGCGGAATTGACGCACAAGCGCCGGCTGTCAGCTCTAGGTCCGGGTGGGTTGAGCCGGGACCGGGCCGGATTTGAAGTGCGGGACGTCCATCCCTCCCATTACGGGCGAATCTGTCCGATTGAAACGCCGGAGGGTCCGAACATCGGCCTCATCAGCTCGATGAGCACCTTTTCGCGGATCAACGAATTTGGCTTTATAGAAACGCCGTACCGCCGGGTGGAAAGCGGTCGCGTGACCACACAGATCGATTATCTCACTGCGGACCGCGAGGAAAACTACCTTGTTGCACAAGCCAACGCTCCTATCGACGACGAGGGAAACTTTACGGACGAGAAAGTTTCCTGTCGTTACCGAGGTGATTTTCTTGAAGTGGAACCGGGGAAGATCCACTACATGGATATTTCGCCGAAGCAGTTGGTCTCGGTTGCTGCCGGACTCATTCCGTTTCTGGAGCACGATGATGCGAACCGCGCTTTGATGGGATCGAACATGCAGCGGCAGGGCGTGCCTCTGATCCGGTCCGAATCGCCGCTGGTCGGAACCGGACTTGAAGGAAAAGTCGCGCGCGACTCGAAAGCGGTCATTGTTGCTGAGGCGGACGGAATCGTGACCTCAGTGATTGCGGATCAAATCGTTGTCAGCAAAGACGGAAAATCGCACGAGCCGAAAAAGAAGCTTGTTAGCCGACCAGACGAAGGGCTGCACGTTTACGAGTTGCGCAAGTTCATGCGCTCGAACGCGGGTACCTGCATCAATCAGAAGCCGATTGTTCGCAAGGGTGACAGGGTCAAGTCGGGACAGGTCATCGCGGATGGACCGAACACGGAAGCTGGAGAGTTGGCGCTGGGTCGCAACGTGCTGGTCGCTTTCATGCCGTGGAACGGTTACAACTTCGAAGACGCAATTTTAATCTCTGAAAAGGTAGTTAAGGAAGACATCTACACCTCGATTCACATCGATGAGTTCGAGATTGGCGCCCGGGATACAAAGCTGGGTCCGGAAGAAATCACGCGTGATATTCCGAATGTCAGTGAAGAAGCGCTAAGAAATCTGGGACCGGATGGCGTGATTCGTGTGGGCGCGGAAGTCAAGCCGGGTGATATTCTGGTCGGAAAGATCACTCCCAAGAGTGAGACCGAACTGGCTCCGGAAGAGCGTTTGCTGCGCGCAATATTCGGTGAGAAGGCCGCCGACGTGAAGGATACGTCGCTCACGGTCCCTTCGGGCACCTACGGGATCGTCATGGATGTTAAGGTTTCTTCGCGCAAGGAAGTAGCGAAACAGAAACTGACTCCTGCCGAAACAAAGCGTCAGGCGAAACAAATCGGTGAGGACTACAAAAAGAAGAAGGATGAGCTTCACGAAGAGCTGACCGAAGCATTGTCAAATATTCTTTTGGGAGAAAAAATCCCGCTCGATGTGGTTAATGCCGAAACCGGGGAAATCATCATTCCTGCGAATCGAAAGATTACCAAAACGCTGCTCCGCAAGCTCGCCGGCGTCTACGATCATGTTGACATCGATCCGAGCCCGATCCGCAACAAGATTCGGGAAATCATCAGTTCGTTTGAACATAAATTTGCTGAGCTTGACCTCGAGAAGGAGCGCTCACTCGACAGAATCGAGAGTGGTGATGATATCGACCCTGGAATCATCAAGCAGGTGAAGGTTTACATCGCCAGCAAGCGCAAATTGAGCGTTGGCGATAAGATGGCAGGACGGCATGGCAATAAGGGTGTTGTGGCGAAGATCGTGCCGGAAGAAGACATGCCGTTTTTGCATGACGGAACTCCGGTCGAAATTGTATTGAACCCTCTTGGGGTTCCAAGCCGGATGAACGTTGGCCAAGTGTTGGAAACCCATCTGGGGGTGGCTGCCAAGGCCCTTGGTTTCAAGGTTGCAACGCCGGTCTTTGACGGGATCGAAGAACCGGAAATCCGAAAGTATCTGACGGACGCAAAGAAAGTGGACGGCTTTACGTGGGTGACGGAAAGCGGTAAGTCAACATTGTACGATGGCCGCACGGGTGATGCGTTCGATCAGAACGTCGTCGTCGGATACATCTACATGCTAAAGCTGGGCCACCTTGTGGCTGACAAGATTCACGCCCGCGCGGTCGGACCATATTCGCTTGTTACGCAGCAGCCGCTGGGTGGCAAGGCTCAGTATGGAGGCCAGCGTTTCGGGGAGATGGAGGTCTGGGCGCTTGAAGCCTATGGAGCTGCGTATACTTTGCAGGAACTGCTGACTGTCAAGTCGGACGACGTCCAAGGGCGAACCCGAATTTACGAATCTATTGTAAAAGGCGATAACTCGCTCGAGGCCGGAACCCCTGAGTCATTCAATGTTTTGATTAAGGAAATGCAGAGTCTGGGATTGGATGTCAAGGTTGGCGGGCGCGCCCAGGTATTTGGCGATTCTGCTCTGGATGTGGCGCCGACTGCAGCCGGATGAGGCAGGCATGAGGATTTGGGAGAGCCCCGTCAGCCTGGATAAACTGATCCGGAGCTGCGGGGAAGCCTTCGGATCCCGGTCGGAGAATCGGCTCCAAAAAAAACAGTCCTAAACCAATTTTTTAAGATCACCGAACACAAAACCTGGGCAGGCAAGCCGGGGTTACTATGAACGAAACGAATCTGCGCGAGATTTTTGGAGAGGAGCGCTCGGTCGGTTTTGACCAAGTAGCAATTAGTGTGGCTTCACCAGACGCCATCCGTTCCTGGAGCAAGGGCGAGGTAAAGAATCCAGAAACGATCAACTACCGTACCTTTAAGCCTGAAAAAGGGGGACTGTTCTGCGAGCGGATCTTTGGTCCGACCCGAGATTGGGAGTGTTCTTGCGGTAAATATAAGCGAATCAAACACAAAGGCGTGATCTGCGACCGATGTGGCGTGGAGGTGACGCTTTCGCGGGTGCGCCGGGAGCGAATGGGGCACATCGAGCTCGCCGTCCCTGTATCGCACATCTGGTTTTATAAGTGCATGCCATCTCGCATCGGGCTGATGCTTGATATGAGTTCGAGGCAATTGGAGCGGGTGATCTACTACGAAGACTATATCGTTATCGATCCCGGCCAGACCCAGTTGCAAAAGACGCAGCTGCTTAACGAGCAGGAATATCGCGAGGCCCAGGAGCAGTATGGGGACACCTTTGTCGCTGGGATGGGGGCCGAAGCGATCAAGATGTTGCTCTCGGAGATCGAACTGCACTCTTTGAATGCTGAGCTCGAAGAGTCGATGAATAACACCAAGAGCAAGCAGATCCGCAAGAAGCTTGCGAAGCGGTTGAAGCTTGTTCAAGGGTTTATGAGCTCTCACTCAAGACCGGAGTGGATGATTCTCGACGTTCTTCCGGTTATTCCACCCGATCTGCGCCCCTTGGTTCCTCTTGAGGGCGGCCGGTTTGCTACTTCGGATTTGAATGATTTGTATCGCCGCGTAATCAACCGGAACAATCGGCTCAAAAACCTTCTGCAGCTGAAAACGCCGGACGTGATTATCCGCAACGAAAAGCGGATGCTCCAGGAAGCTGTCGACGCACTGTTCGACAATGGGCGGCATGGCCGGGCTGTCACCGGCGCCGGGAATCGCCCTTTGAAATCCCTGAGCGACATGCTCAAAGGCAAGGGTGGCCGGTTCCGTCAAAACCTTCTAGGAAAGCGGGTCGACTATTCCGGTCGTTCGGTCATTGTGATCGGACCGGAGCTCAAGCTTCACCAGTGCGGGTTGCCCAAGAAAATGGCGCTCGTTCTGTTCGAGCCGTTCATCATCCGCCGGTTGAAAGAGTTAGGATACGTTCACACAGTCCGGAGCGCCAAGAAGATGATTGAGCGGCAGACGCCGGAAGTCTGGGACATTCTAGAAGAAGTGACAAAGGGTCATCCGGTACTGCTGAACCGCGCTCCGACTCTTCACCGTCTGTCGATTCAGGCGTTTGAGCCGATGTTGATCGAGGGAGAAGCTATTCGCATCCATCCCCTTGTCTGTACCGCTTACAACGCGGACTTCGATGGCGACCAGATGGCGGTCCATGTGCCGCTTTCAGTGGAAGCACAGATGGAAGCGCGGCTGCTGATGCTTGCGCCGAACAACATATTTTCGCCCTCAAGCGGCAAGCCGATTACGACCCCGTCTCAGGATATTGTTCTGGGTTGCTACTATCTCACTCAGAATCCTCGCAAGACAGCTCAGCAGGGAGAACGCTTGCGGCTCCTTTCGGAGCTTCAGGAAATCGAGTTTGGCTTGTCTGAAGGGGCAATCAAAATCCACGAAAAAATTCGATTCAAGAATCCAAACTTTGGTAAGAGGACTATCTACGGAAATGCGGATACAAAGATCATCGAGACCACGGCAGGCCGTGTGATCTTTAACGGCATCTGGCCGGAAGGATTGGGCTTCTTTAACAAGGTCGCCGGCAAAAAGCAGTTGAGCGACATCATCTGGCGGACTTACCAGGTTTCAGGCCAGCAGAAAACGGTCGAGACGCTTGATCGACTCAAGGAACTTGGCTTCAGCTGGGCGACGCGCGCGGGTGTTTCAATCGGAATCACCGACATGATCATTCCGGATGAAAAGAAGACGGAGCTGGATAAGGCATACAAGCAGATTGCCCTGGTCGAAAAACAGTATCGCAGTGGCATCATCACGGACGGCGAGCGCTACAATAAGATCATCGATATCTGGACTCACGCCGGTGAGGAAATTTCCAACGTCATGTTCCGTACCCTGGAGCATAATGAAGGGCGGCGTGAGCTTAATCCCGTGTTTTTGATGCAGGATTCCGGAGCGCGTGGAAATCGACAGCAGGTGAAGCAGTTAGCCGGTATGCGTGGTTTGATGGCAAAGCCGTCCGGCGAGATTATCGAACGGCCGATTACTTCGAATTTCCGTGAGGGCCTCTCCGTGCTGGAATATTTTATCTCTACTCACGGAGCGCGAAAGGGTCTGGCCGATACCGCTCTGAAGACTGCTGATTCGGGCTATTTGACCCGCAAATTGGTGGACGCGGCTCAAGACGTAATCATTGTCGAACCTGATTGCGGGACGGCTAACGGAATCATTGTGCGTCCGATCTATGAAGGAGACGACGAAGTTGTCGATCTGGCAACTCGCATTGTCGGACGGGTGAGCTGCGAAACAATTGGTAACCCTGTTACGAAGGAGACGATCATTCGGGCGAACCAGTTGATCGAGGAATTGCAGGCCGGCGCTCTGATGAATATCGGAGTAGAGCAGCTCAAGATTCGCTCGGTGCTCACATGCGAATCGAAGCGGGGCGTCTGCGCTCAGTGTTACGGGCGCAATCTGGCTACCGGGCGGATGGTGAAGCTCGGAGAAGCTGTAGGAATCATTGCGGCTCAAAGCATCGGAGAACCGGGGACGCAGTTGACCATGCGTACATTCCACATTGGCGGAACGGCGACGCAGCTTTTCAAACAGCCGATCATCAAGGCAAAGAACGATGGGAATGTGCATTTCAACGATCTTCGAGTCGTGCAGTCGGTGGACGGTAACTTTATTGTTCTTAATAAGAATGGTTCGGTTTCGGTTCACGCTAAAGATGGACGGGAGTTCGAGCGATACAATGTCGTTATCGGTTCTGTGATATCTGTGGGTGACGGGGTACCGGTTAAGAAGGGAGATACCTTCGTCCAATGGGATCCGTATAACGTACCGATCCTGACTGAAAGAACTGGCAAAGTGGAGTTCCGGGACATGATCCCGGGAGTTACCGTGAAGAGAGAAATTGACGATGCAACCGGCGTACTCGGAACCGTTGTCATCGAACACAAAGAGGATCTGCATCCGCAAGTTGTTATCACCGACGACAAACAGGAAGTCGTCGCGAGTTATTCCATACCGGCCGGGGCCCACGTAGTTGTTCAGGAGACTAAGAGGGTGCAGGCGGGAACGCTGCTGGCGAAGACGCCGCGCAAGATCGCCAAAACAAAGGATATTACGGGAGGGCTACCCCGCGTCGCCGAATTATTCGAAGCACGCCGCCCGAAAGAAGCCGCGGAAATCGCGAAGATCGACGGTCTCGTTGAATTCGGCGGTACGGTGCGCGGAAAGCGACGATTGATTCTCCGCGATCCCGTGACTGGGCAGGAAGAGGAACATCTGATTCCGTTGAACAAACATATTATTGTGTTCAAGGGAGACTTCGTGAAGAAGGGATCACAGTTGACCGAAGGCCCGATCGTTCCGCACGAGATTCTAGAAGTTTGCGGCCCGCAAGATCTGCAGGAACACCTGGTGAACGAGGTACAGGAAGTATACCGCCTCCAAGGGGTCGAGATTAACGATAAGCATATCGAAATCATTGTTCGCCAGATGTTGCGGAAAGTGAAGGTCACCGAACCCGGCGATACTGCAATGCTGTGGGGCGACCAAGTTGACAGACTGGAATTCGAAAAAGAAAATCGTCGAGTAATCGAGCAGGGAGGCAAGCCTGCCGAAGCAGTTCCGGTGCTCCTCGGGATCACGAAGGCGTCCCTTGAGACAGACAGCTTCATCTCCGCTGCGTCCTTCCAAGATACGACCCGAGTTCTCACCGAAGCCGCTACACTCGGTAAAATTGACTTCCTGCGCGGATTCAAAGAGAACGTGATCATGGGGCACCTTATCCCGGCGGGAACCGGTTTTATCGGTCATCGCAGCATTCGGACTCTCGAAACGGGCGAGCCGATCGGGAAAGTTGAGATACCTGAAGTCGAGCCTGCTGTTGGCTAGCCCGCAAAAAAATCAGTTGAAAGCCACCGCGACGAAGACGCTGTCTTGTCGACGGCGTTTTTCGGGTGGGAGCCACAGTGAATAGGACCAGTTAGGCTCATTAATGTCGATCGCCACTAAAACCGGAGATGCCGGGGA
>Ga0070699_100005681_pt1 | contig 10926 bp, 6 predicted proteins | sample KBSK1503metaG_FD_65473 | JGI IMG/M metagenome (GOLD analysis project Ga0070699, IMG submission 65473) | Corn, switchgrass and miscanthus rhizosphere microbial communities from Kellogg Biological Station, Michigan, USA - KBS K1-50-3 metaG | ecosystem: Host-associated > Plants > Roots >...
CTCGAGGCGATGCCCGACGGCCGCGGCGTCCTCATGCTCGACGGCAAGATGCAGGACGACGCCACCTGGAAGCAGTGCAAGGTGATGGTGAACCTCGCGAAGCTCCTCGCGGCGAAGGATCCGGATCTGGCACGGGCGTACGGGTTCTGACGTGCTGCGCCGGGTCCACCACGTCGGGCTCGTCGTGCGCCGCCTCGAGGACGGGCTCGCGTTCTGGCAGGACCGTCTCGGCCTCCGGGTGTCGAAGCAGGCAACCGTCCGCGATCAGGGCGTGCGCGCCGCGCTCCTGCCGATCGGACGCAGCGAGATCGAGCTCCTCGAGCCCATCGACGCCGCAGGCGGCGTCGCCAAGTTCCTCGCCCGTCGCGGCGAGGGGCTGCATCACGTGTGCTTCGAGACGCCCGACGTCGCCGCCGAGCTCGCCGCGGCGCGCGCGCAGGCGTTGCCACTCATCGACGAGGCGCCGCGCGCCGGCCTCGCCGGGATGATCTGCTTCCTCCACCCCAAGGGCACGCACGGTGTCCTGGTCGAGTTCGCGACGCCGCCGCCGGACGACGCGCCGCACCCGCACGCGGCGAGCGCACGGATTCCCGGCCTGGCGCTGGAGGAGATCGTGGCGCGCAGTCGTGACGCCGAGAGCGCCGCAACGCTCTTCGCGGAGCGTCTCGGGCTCGCGCGCGCGCCGGCCGGCGCCGCCGCGGGACTCGTGCGCGCCGCGGTGCAGACGGGCGGCGTGCACCTCGTCTTCGCGAGTGCCGATCCGCGCGCGGCAGGCGCGGAGGCGGCGGCCTGGACCGCGGCCGTCGACGAGCAGGGCGAAGGGCTCCTCGGCCTCGTCCTCGGCGTCGACGACGTCGCCGCGGCAGCCGCCGCGCTCGGCACCCTCGCGCCCGCATCCGACGGCGGCGCGCTGAAGCTCGATCCGGCTCACTGCCACGGCGTCCCCCTGACGCTGCGGTCGGCGCCGTAGCGGCTCCCGCGCACGAGCCGGGCATGCGCTGGGGGCTCGTGGCCCTCGTGTGCCTCGGCGTGTGGCTCCACGCCGCCGACGCGCTCGTCGCGACGACGGTCATGCCGACCGCCATCGCCGAGATCGGCGGCCTCCCCTACATCTACTGGACGATCGCGCTCTACGAGCTCGGCTCGATCATCGCGGGCGCGGTGACGGGCGTCGCGGTGGTGTCGCTCGGGCTCCGCTCGGCGATAACGGCGTCGGCGCTCGTCTATGCGATCGGCTGCGCCGTCAGCGCGCTCGCGCCGAGCATGGCGGCGATGCTCGCCGGCCGCCTCGTACAGGGGCTGGGCGGCGGGGCCATGCTCGCGCTGTCGTACGTCGGCGTGAGCCTCCTCTTCCCGGAAGCGCTGTGGACCCGCGTGCTCGCGATCGTGTCCGGCGTGTGGGGCGTCTCGTCACTCGTCGGGCCGCTCATCGGCGGGATGTTCGCGTCCGCCGGCCTCTGGCGCGGCGCCTTCTGGGCCTTCGGCGCGCAGGCCGTGCTGCTCGTGCTCCTGACGCCGCTCCTCATCGCGGCACGGGCGAGCCCGCCCGCCACAGCGAGCGCGATTCCCGGGCGCCAGATCGCCGCCCTGACCCTCGGCGTCCTCACGGTCTCGGGCGCCGGCGTGCAGACGGACGTCCGCGCCATGACTGCGCTCGCCGTCATCGGCCTCACCATCCTCGCGCTCGTGCTGCGGCTCGAGCGCGGCGCCCGCGTCCGACTCCTGCCGCCCACGCCGCTCAGCTTCCGCGTCCCCTGGGGGGCTGGATACGCGATGGTGCTGACGCTCGCGACGGCCACGGTGTCGTTCACCGTCTACGGCCCGCTCCTGATGACGCGGCTCTTCCACGTCGGGCCGCTCACCGCGGGCTTCATGATCGCGACCGAGTCGATCGCCTGGACCTTCGCGGCACTCGCCTTCGCGCGCGCGGCTCCGCGGCACGAGCCCGCGCTGATCCGCAGCGGCGCGATTCTCGTCACCCTGGGTATCGCCCTGCTCGCGGCGACGATGCCGCGCGGCCCCGTAGCGGCGCTGCTGCCGGGTGCCATCCTCCAGGGCGCGGGCTTCGGCACGTGCTGGGCCTTCGTCCTCCGCCGGATCGTCGCCGGCGTCGCCGACGGAGAGCGCGAGCGGGCCTCAGCCGCGATGCCGACGCTCCAGATGATCGGCTACGCGGTCGGCGCCGCGGCGAGCGGCATCGTCGCCAACGCGCTCGGCCTCACCGAGACCGCTCCGGCCGAGGTCGTGCGCTCGGTCGCGTGGTGGGTCTTCGCGGCGTTCCTGCCCCTGGCCCTGGTCGGCGTCGGCGCCGCGCTCACGATGGCCCGGGACCCGCGACACAGCCCGCCTCCTGGAGGATCGCCATGAGGCGCGTTCGCCCCGCGTCGCTCGCCTCGCAGGGCTGCACGCACGAGGTCTCGAACGTGCCCGTGTCCCACTGCTCGCGATAGCACTGCGTGAGGAAGGCCTCCTCGCGGCGCGTGCCGCATGGCGTCGGCTCCCAGCGCGCGCGATGCGCGCTCCACAGGACCTTGTCGCTGTTGCAGATCTCGATCATGTGCATCTCGCAGAGCGTGGCGCACGAGACGACCTCGGCGGGCGCCGGTTCCGGCTCCGAATCGACGGCGGGCGGGCGCGCCGCGGCGATCGCCTGGCCGAGCTCGCGGACGGTCGCGGCCCTGCGTGCGGGGCTCGCCTCGTAGTCGGCGAGCAGCGTCGCTGCACGCTCGACGTCGCCGTCGCGGAGCGCCGCGCGGACGCTCTCGGCGGCCTCGTCCGCGCGCTGGCGGGCGACGCGCCGACCGAGGCTGGCGCGCATCGCGGCGACGGCGGTCGTCTGCAGCGACTCGCGTGCGGGCGCCGCGAGCTGACTATCGGCGACGGCCCAGGCGAGGAACGGGCAGTCCTGCTTGAGCAGACGGTGCGCCAGCGCATCCCACTCGGGCGTCGGCACGGCGCCGAGCCCGCGCACGGTCTCGGCAACCGCCGCCGCAACGTCGATGCGCTGCGTGTCGCTCGCGAGCGTCACGCGGCGGCGATAGAGCGAGGCGCGCCTGGCGGCATCCTCGAGGACGAAGGCCTCCCGCGACACGGTCCCGGTGAGCAGCTCCTCACGCACCGTCGGACGCTCGCGCAGGCGGCGGAAGCCGAAGCGGAGCCCCTGGAGATCGGCCCACTCCGTGTCGGTGGCCGGACGCTCGCGCGCGCTGTAGTCGACGACGGGACGATAGATGGCATCGATGTCATGCGTGGCGCCCAGCAGGACGGCGCGCTCGGCGCCGCACTGCGGCTCGCGCCAGTCGTAGCGCGTGAGCGAGCGGTCCGCGGCGAGCCGCGCGATGAGCGGCCTCGTGTCCTCGTCCCTCGTGGCCGGCGCGTCGAGGACGTGGACCGGCCGGCCGAGCGTGCGCTCGACCGCCTGCGCGGTTCGGGCACGTGCCGGCGGCGTCAGCGCCGAGCCCTCCATGCGGAGCGCAACGGGCCGCCCGGCGACGACGGTCCACCAGCCGGGGCGCGGCAGCCTCACGTAGCTGCAGGCCGTCGGAAGCGCAGCCAGGACGAGGACGATGAGCGCACGGAACGGGTTCGACATGAGGAATGCCGCAATGGCGCACAAAGCAAGAAGCGCACCGGCAACGAGTCAGAAGCTTGACCGCATCCCTGGAGCACTTCGCCCAGCGGATCCGACACCAGGCTCGTCAGGCGCTTGGCTGCGCGACGGGATGCTGACCGCGAAGCCCGCCGAGTTGGACGCCCGAACTACGCCAGCGCAGCCGGCATGGTCGTTGCTGTTGATGGATGCCGCGCATGTCGTACGACGTCTCGCGCGTCCGGCTGTCGCTTCCGGGCGGCTTCGCGGGCCGCCTTGCGCTCGCCACCTCGGCGTTGATCGCGGCGGTGTGCCTCGCGCAGAGCACGATCCTGGCGCGGAGCGGCCTCGACCACCTGCGCCAGCACCTCACGGCGCGCGGGAACGCCGTCGCGGCGTACCTGGCGCGCGAGGCCGCGACGGCGATGGGCCGCCACGGCGTCGAGTCCCTGCAGCAGCTCGCGGAGCAGGCGCAGGCGCAGGGTGGCGTCGTCTACACACGCTTCTTCGATGCGCGCGGGCTGCTCCTCGTCGCCGTCGGCAAGCCACCCCCGGGCACGACGCCTCTGCCCGCCCGTCCGGGCCCCGTCGCCAGCGAGCCCGTGAGCGTCGGCCCCGCGCTGTGGGAGTTCCACATGCCGATCCAGGCCGCTCCCGACGCGGAGAGCCTCGGCACGGTCGCGATCGGCGTCTCCGTCGAGCCGCTGGTCGCGCTCGGCCGCCACGCCGTACGCACGGCCGTGATCTGGACGACGCTGCTCCTGCTGGCGTCGCTCGGGGCGGCGTTCATGCTGGCGCGCGCGATCACGCGGCCGCTGACGGCGCTCGCCGCCGCCGCCGATCGCATCGCCGGCGGCGACTTCGAGGCGCACGTCGTGGCGGAGGGAGACGACGAGCTCGCGCGCCTCGGGCACTCGTTCAACGCCATGGTCGGCAGCCTGAGCGCCAGCCGCGCGGCGATCGAGGAGAAGGTGCGCGAGCTGGAGCAGGCCGACCACCTGAAGTCCGAGTTCCTGGCCACGGTCTCGCACGAGCTGCGAACGCCGCTCAACGTGATCATCGGCTACGCGGAGATGCTCGCCGACGGGATGGGCGGACCGCTATCGGCGGAGCAGCAGGAGATGGTCGACTCGATCCGGCGCTACTCGACCCTGCAGCGCGACCTGATCACCAACGTGCTCGACTTCTCGCGGCTGAGCTCGGGGGCGGTGTCCATGCACGTCGAGCCGTTCACGCTTGCCCCGCTGCTCGACGAGGTGGAGTCGCTCTACCGGGAGCAGCTTCGCGACCGCCCCGTGCGCCTCGTCGTCATGCTCGCGGAGCCGGCGCCGGCGATGGAGACCGACCGCATCAAGCTGCAGGAGATCGTCCGGAACCTCGTCGACAACGCGATCAAGTTCACCGAGGAGGGCACCGTCACCGTCGCGGTGGCGGCGGACGGGCCGGGCTGGGTCACCGTCGCCGTCTCGGACACGGGCCGGGGCATTCCACCCGACGAGCTCGGCTCCATTTTCGAGGCCTTCCGACAGATCGGCGACAGCAGCACGCGGCAGACCGGCGGCGTCGGCCTCGGGCTCAGCATCGTGCATCGGCTCGTCGGGGTGCTGGAGGGCACCATCACGGCAGAAAGTCGGCTCGGCGAGGGCTCGACCTTCCGCGTGCGCGTGCCGACACAGCTCCGCGCGCCCGCGGCGAGCGACGCTACAACGGCCGCGCTCGACGCGACCGCGCGCAACGCGGACGCCACGTCGCTCAGCGCGCCTGGGCGCCGCCCCCCTCGCCGCGTGTCGCCAGCACGTACGGATCACGGGGGTTGAGCGTCGCGGCCTGGCGCAGGAGCGCCACCCAGCGCGGTCCCGTATCGTTGCGCCCGGCGAGCTCGCGCGCCTGGATCGCGAGCTTCCTGGCCTCGTAGACGCGTTCGAGCTGCGCGCCGAGCGCGGCCGCGTCTGCGGCGGGGAGCCCGCTCGTGTCGACGTAGCGGGTGGCGGGCTCGCGGAGCTTCGCGAGCGCGCTCAGCTCGCGGAGCTGGTCGGCGCGGTCGCGGCCGAGCATACCCTCGGGCCCGGCGAACTCGATGTACGCCGTATCGTCGGTGTTGAGCGGCGCAGCGGCCGCCCAGCGCCGCAGCGCCTCGCCGCCGAGCATCACGTAGCCGAGGACATCGCTGGTGTCCTGGTAGTTGAAGCTCGCGAGCTCCTGCCCCACCGCCGCGCGGGCCAGCCCTGCAGCGACCCGGTCCGCGGCGAGGCGCGCCGACTCGTCGGCGAATCCGACGAGCAGGAAGGTGCGCTCGGCGCGCGTCTCGAAGAGGTACGCGTTCGGGAACACGTCCGTCCACGTGCGCAGCAGGGAGAGGAAGTCGCGCGTCTCCTCCGTCCACGATACGTACCAGATCGCTGCCACGCCGCCCGGCGCGAGCGCGGCGCGCATGTCGGCGAAGCCCTCGCGCGTGAACATGCCGGCGGCTCCCGAGAACCACGGCACCGAGGGCTGTGAGATCACCACGTCGTAGGTCTTCCGAGCGTGCTCGAGATGGTTGCGGCCGTCGCCGATGACCAGGTGGACGCGCGGGTCGTCGAGCGGCGCGCCCGTGAAGCGCGAGAAGTGGACGCGCGCGACGTCACGGACCTCCCGCGACACTTCGACCGTGTCGACGGCGGTGATCGGATGCCGGAGGACGCTCCCGAGCGTTGCGCCGCTCCCGAGCCCGATGATGAGGACGGTACGCGCGCTCCCGTGCAGCAGGAGCGGGAGGTGGCCGAGGAGGTTCTGCACGTGGCCCTGGCTGGCCGCCTCGGTGTAGCCGCCAACGTTCAGGCGGAGCAGATTCCCCGTCCGCTTCACCGCGACGACCGCGGTCGCCCCCTCGCGATAGTCGATCACCTCGTCGTGATCGGAGCGCAGCACCCGCTCGGCCGCGGCCCGCGAGAGGCTCGCCTGTCCGGACTGCACGAGCCACTGCGTGTTCACGTACGCGCCGCTGGTGATGAGCCCGCGATCCCATCCCGGCACGAGCCCGATCCCGAGCGCCAGCACCGCGGCCAGCGCGCCGAGACGGAGCGCGACCGCGGAGCGCGCCTGGCGCCAGGCAGGCGCGATCAGCGCCGTCGCGACGCCCGCGCTGAGAAGCGCTGACGCGACGATCGTGCCTCGCATCCCGAGCAGCGGCACCAGGACGAAGCCGGCGACGAAGCTGCCGAGGATGTTGCCCCAGGTGTTCGCCGCGTAGGCGAGGCCGACGGCCGCACCGGACGCCTTGACGTCGCGATGGACGAGCGCGACGGCGAGCGGGAACATGGCGCCCATCGCCAGCGTCGGCAGGAGGATCGTGCTGGCGACGAGCAGCACCTCGCGTCGCACCACGGCTCCCCACGAGCCACCCGAGCCCACGATGAGCTGGGCGACGTGGACCGGGAGCGATCCGAGATACGGTAGGGACAGCACGCTCCAGAGGGCGATCGTCGCGTTCAGCCAGAAGAGCGAGGCGACCGGGCGGGCGAGCAGGAACGACAGCCGCGTCGCGAGATAGCCGCCGAGCGCGAGGCCGGTGATGAACGTGACGAGCGTCGTGGTGAAGCCGTACGTCGTCGAGCCGATGGAGAGGCTGACGAGGCGCACCCAGCCGACCTCGAGGGTGAGCGAGGCGAAGCCGGCAACGCCATACAGCACGACGAGCAGCGTCGCGGACGGAGCGGGCCAATCCGGCACCCCGGGCGACTTTGCCACCCCGGGCGACTTTGCCACCCCGGGCGACTTTGCCACCCCGGGCGACCTTGTCGCCCGGGGACCCCGGCTCGCGCTCCGAGCGGAGGGCTCGTGGGCGATTGGCTCGGAAGACGGAACCGGGTCGATGCGGGGCGCGAGGAGCCACGCGACCGCGGCGATCGTGAGGTTGGTGGCGGCCGCGAGGAGGCCCGTCGTGCGCATGCCGAGCGCAGGGAGGAGCGCGAAGCCGCAGGCGGCGGCGCCGATCGCGCCGCCGAGGGTGTTCACCGCGTAGAGTCGGCCACCCTGCACGCCGACGTCGTCGCGGGCGCGCACGAGCACCGCCGTCACCAGCGGCAACGTCGTTCCCATGAGAATTGCCGGCATTAGCAGCACGAGCCCGCAGACAAGGAACTGCACCAGGCTGTAGGCGACCAGGTGCTCGCCGAGCGCCCGGTACGCGACGCCGAAGAGCGGAGCGCAGAGCGCGATGAGCCAGGGCATCAGTCCGCCGAGCACGCCGACCGCCGCCTCGACGGCGGCGTAGTGCCGGAGCGAGACCGCATGGCGGCCGGTCCAGCGACCGGCGAGCCAGGCGCCGAGCGCGAGGCCGCCGAGGAAGCTCGTGAGGATGGCCGACAGCGCGTAGGCGGTGTGGCCCATCACGAGGCCGAGGAGGCGCGCCCAGACCACCTCGTAGACGAGCGCGACGGCGCCCGAGAAGAGCAGGCAGGCGGAAACCGCGAGGGTCGGACGGCGCAAGCCGGTGGACACGGACCCTCGCCTCTACACGGCAGCCCGCCGCCGCGCCACCTTCCGCGGCATCTGGCAGTGCTGAGCCGGGCCATGCCACACTCCGCCCTCGGAATGGCGACCCTCTACCGCAACGGGCGCGTGAGGGCGCTCGATCGCCCCGAGGCGCTGCACGAGGCGCTCGGGGTGCGGGACGGCCGCGTCGTCGCAGTGGGCTCCGAGCCGGACGTGCGCCGCGCGCTCGGCTCCACGGTGGAGACGGTGAACCTCCGCGGCGCGACGGTCATCCCCGGCCTCGTCGACACGCACCCGCACCTCATGCACTTCGGCGTCCTCGCGCACCCGCTGGTCGACCTGTCGGACGCGACGTCGCATGCCGACATCGTGGAGCGCATCGCGGCGCGGGCGCGCGAGACCCCGGCGGGCGAGTGGATTCTCACGACGCCGATCGGCGAGCCGCACTATTTCATCCGGCGCTCCTGGCGCGATCTCGCCGAGGGCTGCCTGCCCGACCGCCGCGTGCTCGATCGCGCGACCACGGCGCATCCCGTGATGATCCAGGCATGGGCTCCGGTGATCCCGAACGTGTGCGCGCTCAACTCCGCCGGCCTCGCGCAGCTCGGGCTCGGACGCGAGACGCCGGTCCAGAACGACCACGTCTGGATCGAGAAGGACCCCGCCGGCGAGCCGACGGGCATCCTCCGCGGATCCGTCACCAACTACTACACCGGCGACGAGTTCATGAACGGCCTCCTCCGCCGCCTGCCGCTCCTCCGCCCGGACGCCATCCTGCCCGGGACGCGCGCCGCCATGCGCGCCTACAACGCGCTCGGCGTCACCACCGTCTACGAGGGCCACGCGATGGACTCGGGGCTCATCGAGGCGTACCGCATGCTGCGCCGGGAGGATGCGCTCACGGTCCGCGTGCTGACGGCGCTCGAGGCGGAGCTGTACACGCTGCCGTTCGATCAGCCGCTCAGCGACGCGGAGTTCGACGCGCGCCTCGAGATGGCGACCGGGATGGTCGACGTGGCAGACGACTGGCTCCGCGTCGATGGCATTACCGTGTCCCGGGGCGGCCCCTGCTGGCCCGGCTTTCTCCTGATGCGCGATCCGTACCTCGGTCCCTATGGAGCCCGGACGACCGGGCGCTCGTTCGTGTCGCGCGCCAAGGCGCGCCGGGCCATGGAGTACTGCGCGGCGCGCGGCCTACGGCTGAACGTGATCGTTGCCGGCACCGGCGAGCACGACGAGTATCTGCACGACCTCGAGGTCGTGGCGGCGTCGGGCGGCGTACGGGACCGGCACTGGATCCTCCAGCACGCCTACTTCGTCGAGCCCGAGCAGGCGCGCCGCTACGGCGCCCTCGGCTTCGACGTCACCACGAGCATGTCCTTCTCGTGGGGCAAGGGCGACATGTTCGTCGAGCGCCTCGGCGAGGGTGTGCTGCCACAACTGATCCCGCTGCGAAGCCTGCTCGACGCCGGCATGACCGTCGCGTGCGGCACCGACTGGGGCCCGAAGAACGTCTTCGAGCATGTCGCCCTCGCCCTCACCCACCGCTTCTGCGGCAGCGGCCGCACGAACCGCGGCCCCGCGCAGCAGGTGACCCGCGCCGAGGCCCTCGCCATGTGGACCCGCGACGCGGCCCGCGTGCTGCGCTGGGACGGCATCGGCACGCTCGCGCCGGGTGCGCACGCGGATCTCGTCGTCGTGGATCGGGATCCGATGGAGTGCGCCGTGGACGCGCTGGGCGGTACGCGGGTGCTGCGGACGGTCGTGGCGGGGTCGGTGGTGCACGATACGGGCGCGCTGTAGCGGCCGCGTGAATTCGGCTTCGGCCGACGAACGTTCAATCCGCAACCCATCACATCGCCGCTTACACCCAGCATTAGCCGAACTTGCCTTGCGGCCCCGCGCCGCGACGGCCTATAGTTCGGCGACCATGCCAACCCCATTGGAGCAGTGGGTCGACGAGGTCGCCCGCCTCACCCGTCCGAAGAACATCGTCTGGTGCGACGGCTCGGACGCGGAGTACCAGCGCCTGATCGACGAGATGCTCGCGTCGGGCACGCTCTCGAAGCTCGACCAGCGGCGCTATCCGGGCTGTTTTCTGCACCGCAGCGATCCCACCGACGTCGCCCGCACCGAGCACCTCACCTTCGTCTGCACCAGCGAGAAGGACGACGCCGGCCCCAACAACAACTGGATGTCTCCCGCCGACGCGAAGAAGAAGGTCGGCGCGCTCTTCGAGGGCTCCATGAAGGACCGCACCATGTACGTGGTGCCGTACATCATGGGTCCGGTGAGCTCTCCCTACAGCCAGATCGGCGTCGAGATCACCGACAGCCCGTACGTGGTCGTCAACATGCGCATCATGACGCGCATGGGGCGCGTGGCGCTCGAGCGGCTGGGATCGTCCGACGACTACGTGAAGGGACTGCACTCGCTCGGCGACCTGAGCCCCGAGCGTCGCTTCATCATGCACTTCCCGGAGGAGCGCCTCATCTGGTCCGTCGGCTCCGGCTACGGCGGCAATGCGCTTCTCGGCAAGAAGTGCTTCGCGCTCCGCATCGCCAGCCACATGGCGAGCCGGCAGGGCTGGCTCGCCGAGCACATGCTCATCGTCGGCATCGAGGAGCCGAGCGGCCGCACGACGTACATCGCGGCCGCGTTTCCCAGCGCCTGCGGCAAGACGAACCTGGCGATGCTCGTGCCGCCCGCGAGCCAGAAGGGCTACAAGGTCTGGACCGTCGGCGACGACATCGCGTGGATGAACGTCGGTCCCGACGGACGCCTTTGGGCGATCAACCCCGAGGCGGGGTTCTTCGGCGTGGCGCCCGGGACGAACATGAAGACGAACCCGAACGTGATGC
>Ga0070699_100005682_pt1 | contig 10923 bp, 10 predicted proteins | sample KBSK1503metaG_FD_65473 | JGI IMG/M metagenome (GOLD analysis project Ga0070699, IMG submission 65473) | Corn, switchgrass and miscanthus rhizosphere microbial communities from Kellogg Biological Station, Michigan, USA - KBS K1-50-3 metaG | ecosystem: Host-associated > Plants > Roots >...
GGGCGGCGAGGGTGAAACAAGCAAGTAAGAGTGCGCAGTGGTAAACGATTTTGGTGAGCAAGCCGGAGTTCATAAATGGAGAAGCCGCCAGATACTATAGCGATTATGACCTTTATAGCACCATCGCGATCCACTTGGAAAGCTTTATTTCGACGCCGATGCAACTTGCTTGGATCGCCTAAGCGGCAACTGATGCCCGGCTTGGTGACGAGCAGCGCCGGGGGGGTTCGCTGAAACAGCTCGCCTTCGTTTCATTAGGGCGTGGCAGCCTTCGCTTTTACGCTGCGCTCCAAAAGCGAGGGCTGGAGGCGAGGGGAGTTGAACCCCTGTCCTCGTCGCTTTCGACGCAAACTTCTACATGTTTATCCGACGAAAAGTTTTAAGGAGCCGAGCTTTGCGCCGGCACATTGCCGGCTCCCGAGCATCCGCGAGATTCGATTCACCAGAGGACGCGGTCGCTCCGCCCGCCGGCCAGCCTGCTGTCCACGTTCCCGACGCTAGCAGGCGTCGCTCCGGAAACGTCGCGGTCAATTAAGCCGCGAGAGCGAGATCTTCGTGATCTGCGTTTATTTGTTTTGGTCCGGTTTTTTACGAGGCCAACGAACCATCCTCGACATGCCGTCTGCGCTTCCAACCACGAGTCGAAGCCAGTGCGCCCCCTTGTTCTCAAAGTCTACTGTGCGGATATGACTTGTGCAACTCAGTTACTTGCTCCGCTATATTGTTAATTCACTGGAACGTGAGATCGGGGTGTACGAAAGTTCGACCGATGCCAGTACCTTGCGCAAAGTTTTTTGTTCCTTTTCTCGTTCCGATGGGTTCTATGAAATGATGTGGAGGCTGATCGGCACAAGTCGAACTTCTGAGAACGGCAGCAGCCCGCGTGTTCTTGCTTTTCCTCGTCCGTGGCTGTCCCGGCTCATCCTGAGCGGGTGTGTTCTTTTCGTCGCTTGCGTGGGGTACATCGATTATCTGACCGGATACGAGCGCACGATGCTTCTTTTTTATCTTTTGCCGATTTCTCTCGCCACCTGGTTCTTCGGCCTGATTAGCGGTTTGGCGATTGCAGTTTTGAGCGTGGTTACCACCATGGTTTCGGATGTGGCGGCCGGAATTCCAGTAATGGGATTTTGGAATGGCGGGATGGGTTTGGCGTCGTACGCCGTGTTTGCATTTGTATTGTCGAACCTACGAGCACTCTTACGGGAACTTGATCAACGCGTCCGCGAACGCACGGCAGCGTTGCAGCGCGCGGTCGCCGAGAGAGAGCGCCTCGATAAGGAGATCGCCGAGGTGGCGCGTCGCGAGCGCCTCCGGCTGGGCCAGGACTTGCACGATAGCCTCTGCCAGCATCTCACCGGTACTGCGCTTAAGGCTCAAGTGTTAAGAGAAAAATTAGCGCTGAGATCCGCGCCGGAGGTGGTCGAGGCGGAAAAGATTGTCCGTTACATCGAGCAGGGGATCGATCTTACCCGGAATCTCGCTCGCGGTTTCTTTTCTCCCGAATTAGAGGCGGAAGGGTTGATGGTTGCGCTGCACGGCCTGGCGGAAAATACCGCCGAACGGTTCAAGATCGCGTGCGTCGTTGAAGGCGCCGACAGCGTGTCCGTGCCCGACTCTGCGGTGGCGACTCAACTGTATCGAATCGCGCAGGAGGCGGTTACAAACGCGGTTAAGCATGCGGCCGCGCAGCGGATCGATATTCGCCTCTCCAGGGATGATCGCGAACTTACTCTCACCATTGCCGATGATGGAATCGGGTTCCCACACGACCTGCCGCAACCCGAAGGGCTCGGTCTTCGTTTAATGTCGCATGGTGCAGCTTTGATCGGAGCAAATTTCGATGTCCGACGAAATGGCCGGATCGGAACGATTGTGACGTGCAAGGCAAGCATTCCTGAACGAGGCTGATTAAACTGTTCCCTATGAGCTCAACACCTTCGGCCGCAGTTGCTCGCAAGAGTCGTATCTTCCTCGTCGATGATCACCCGCTTGTCCGTGAAGGACTGGCTAATCTGATCAATCAGCAGGATGACCTGATGGTGTGCGGCGAAGCGGAAGATGGGGCGGAAGCGCTCAGCGGCATCGGCGCGGTCGGGCCGGACGTGGCGCTCATCGACATTTCCTTAAAGAATGAGTCAGGATTGGAATTGGTTAAGAATCTCGAGGCTCGATTTCCCTTGGTCGCGCTGATCGTACTGTCGATGCACGATGAAGCATTGTACGCCGAGCGCGCCCTGCGTGCCGGCGCGCGCGGTTACGTCATGAAACGTGAAACCACCAAAAGCGTGCTTACCGCTATCCGTAGGGTTGTGCAGGGCGATGTTTATGTGAGCGAGAGAGTCGTCAATGTTATGGCGCGCAGGCTCGGGTCGTCGCGGAGAGCGGCTGCGAATTCGCCGGTGGAACTACTGAGCGATCGCGAGCTCGAAGTTTTTCGCCTGCTCGGCCAGGGCCGTACGACCTCGCAGATCGCAGAAGATTTGCACCTTAGCCTGAAGACAGTGCAAGCTTATTGCGCGCGCGCGAAGGAAAAATTCGGCGTCCACTCGTTAGGCGAATTGCTCCGGGCCGCCATTCGCTGGGAAGACGCGATGCACGTGAAATAAAATGTCGATCTTGCTCCAAGCATTCCGCTAAGATCGGCGCCGATAAGACACGTGAAGCGTTGGACCGCTGAAACGACTATTCGGCGGCGTTGCCTCTTGTCGATCCAATTCACACAGCGGACTCACCGGGCCTTGGCCTGACATCCACGGATTAAGAAATCAACTTCTCCCATCTCGATTTTCATGAGTAATTACGGAGTTGATGCGCCGGAATTTCAGCAGTCGCGCGCGCGAACTTGCGGGCGGCGATGCGATCGTCATTTCGATCCCCAATAGCGGTCGCACTTGGGTGCGAACCTTTCTTTGCGCCTATTTCTGTGCCCGTTACGAGCACCGGTTCTCCCTCCATCCTGAAGCGTACCACGACCCGCGGATACCGCGGATTATCTATACCCATGATCGGTATGAGCACCACACAAAGACGCGTTGGTGGGAGCGCGCTCGAGGCAAGTTTTTGGTCCCCGGTGGCGAGATCAAGCGAGCCAGAATCATTTTGCTCGCGCGCGATCCACGGGATGCGTTCGCTTCGCACTATGTTGAACTGACGCGACGCACCGCCGAGACAGCCGATGAACTCAAGAGCCAAACCGTGGGGGAGGTACTCCGCGATCCGGTTTTCGGCATCGCTCTGATGATTCAAACAATGAACAATTGGCTGAAGGAATTCAGGCGCCGGCCTGATTTCATGCTCCTGCGCTACGAAGATTTGCATGCTGCCCCAACCGAGCAATTTCGTCGCGTGCTTGCGGGAGTCGGTGAAGCGGAACCGGAAGCGCGCCATTTCGAAGACGCGTTGCAATTCTCCCGCTTTGGTAACATGCGCAAGATGGAAGCTTCTCGGGAGTACGATCGGCAAATTCTCCAGCCCGGCGATGTGAACGATCCCGAATCGTATAAGGTCCGTCGTGGAAAAATCGGCGGATACGTTGACTACCTCAACCGGCGTGACGTCGACTACGCAGACCAAGCGATGTTGGCATTGGACCCGCGGTTTGGCTACCGGATATAGACTGCAAAGCAACCCTGCCCTTTTCCGCTACCCGCGCCCAACCTAACATTACGCAATGTGTGGCATCGCCGGCTACGTTACCTCGAAAGACGGAACTGGTCCAAGCCCGCTTTTGCGGCCAATGGCGAATGCGATGCGCCACCGGGGACCGGACGACGAAGGTTATTTTGAGGAGCCCGGCGTCGGCCTGGCGATGCGGCGGCTCAGCATTGTCGATCTGGTCTGTAGCCGGCAGCCGATCTCAAGCGAGGACGGGATGATCCACGTCATCTTCAACGGCGAGATTTACAACTATATCGAGTTGCGTGCCGGCTTGGAGGAGCGCGGGCATCGGCTGAGCACGCGAGGCGATACGGAAACGCTCGTCCACCTTTACGAAGAACACGGGGTGGGGATGCTTCGCTTTTTGCGCGGCATGTTCGCTTTCGCGCTCTGGGATTCCCGCAAGAAGATGTTGTTGCTCGCGCGAGATCGGCTGGGAAAGAAGCCGCTCAACTATACAATAAGTGAAGACGCTCTCTATTTTTCTTCAGAGTTGGCGCCGCTCCTGGATCAGAAGCTCGCCTCGTGGGAAATCGATCCCAACGCGCTCGCCGCTTATCTGATTTTCGGGTTCGTTTCCGCGCCGCAGACAATCGTAAGGCAAATCAAGAAACTGCCCCCTGCGCATTACTTGGTCTGGCGAGCAGGCGAGGTGAAAGTGCAGCGTTACTGGTCGTTCGTCCGATCAGAGAAGATCATATGCAGTTACGAGGAGGGGCTTAATTTGGTGCGAGACAAGCTCGACGAAAGCATCCGCCTCCGACTTCGCAGCGACGTTGCAGTCGGTTTGCTCTTAAGCGGCGGCCTCGACTCCAACGCCTTGCTAGCACGCCTTGTCTGCGGGCTCGGGCAGAAGGTGCAGGCCTTCACGATTGGATTCACCGAGAAGGAATATGATGAATCGGAGATCGCTCGCGCATCCACGAAACATTTCGGAGTCGAACATCATCTCCTCGCCGGAAACACGGATTTGTTGAAGTTGCTCCCGGACGTAGTGCGACATTACGGCGAGCCGTCAGCGGATAAATCAGCGCTGCCAACGATGTTGTTGTGCGACCTCACAAGTCGTTACGTGAAAGTTGCGTTGAGCGGCGACGGCGGCGACGAAGCCTTCGCCGGATATCCGAAGCAGTGGCTGAGGAAGTGGCAGCATCACGTGTCCGGGCTTTTTCCGTTGGACTGGCGCGAGCGGTGGACTCTCGATTCGATGAATGGCGGAGTTTGGCAGGGAACTAAGGTAATGGAGAAACTGCGGCGCCAACTGCTTCCAGAGACGCCCAGCTTGTTTTCGGGCGAGTTCTTCTCCGGTCGCTTTTTTCGATCGATCGCGACGCCCATGCTTCAGCAGCGAAGCGCTGCCTTCCTCGGCGCCCTCGTGCGCGAATTCTGGAGCGGCGAGATGGAAGCGTTCGACCGAATTCTTCACTGGGACAACACTGAGCCGCTGCCGTATTCGCTGCTGACAAAGCTCGACATCGCCAGCATGGCTCGCAGCCTCGAGGTGCGTTCGCCATTTCTCGACCAAGAACTTGTGGAACTCTGCGCAAAGTTACCGCGCCACTGGAAGGTGAACGGCAAACAGGGCAAGCGAATGTTGCGCGATCTCGTCGCGCCGGATCTACCGCCGGAAGTGCTGGGTGCGCGGAAACGGGGCTTTTCCGTGCCGCTTGCGCAATGGTGGCGTAACGAAGCACGGCAGCAGATTCGCGAAGGACTTTGCCCGCTTCACTCGACGCTCCGGCCGTTCATCCAGGAAAAATCCGCCGCTCAACTGCTCGATCAACATCAGGCCGGGCGCGCGAATCACGCCCAGCGATTGTGGAATCTTTGGGTACTAAACGAATGGGCGCGGACCTTCTTGGGGAGCTAGAGACGTATCAGACGCCGAATTGCTGGCTGCGGATCAAACCTGGTAGTTTGGCTGACAAACGCGATGGGCAGCGCCCGCGCCCGCATCGCGGGACTTGGCCAAGCCGCGACGTTCGTTATCGATCTGCCGCTCGGTCGCACGCCCTAAGATCGACATATTCATGTGCGCCCGGTTCCCCAGCGCCGGTGGAGAAAACGTTCCCACGGCGAGAAAAGAGTCTTGTCGGCGAGCAAACCGATAAAAATGATCACCAGCATGATGCCGATAACTTGATCCATGGCGTTGAGTTCGCGGCCATAATGCAAGAGGTGGCCGAGACCGAAGCCGGTCAGAATGGTCACGTAGATTTCCGCAGCCATGAGCGAGCGCCAGGCAAAAGCCCATCCTTGTTTCATGCCGCTGACGAGGAACGGCAACGATGCCGGCAAGATCACATAGATCCATTTATGCAATGGCTTCGAGCCCATCGTGCGGGCGGCGCGTGCATAAATAGGCGGGATCGTACGCACGCCCGTATCGGTCGCAATCACAACCGACCAGACCGTTCCCATGATCACGACAAACAACATCGCGCCTTCGGTTTGTCCGAACCAAAGCAGCGCCAGGGGCACCCAACAGACGCTCGGCAGCGTCTGTAACCCCAGCGCCATCACGCCGATGGTGTCTTCAACGAATTTCGATGACGCAGTAAGCAGGCCCAGTGGCAATCCGATCGCCAAACCAATGGCATAACCGATCAAGAGACGGCGCAGTGTCACCCCGGTCGCGGTTAACAAGGTTCCATCCTGAAAAGCGTGCGCCAGATACCGAGCCACTTGCCCCGGGGCAGGGAGCAAAACGGGCGACCAGATGTTGGCGCGCACCAGTGCGCTCCAAATCGCGACGAGCGCAGCGAAAAACAAAATCGCGAGCAAGGCGCGCCTCATAAGCCGGTCACCGCCGCGTGAGCGCCGTGTTCTTTCAGTGCCGCCGTCAATTTCGACGCGTGCTCCGCAATCTCGATGCTGTTAAAATCGCGTGGCCGGGGAAGCGACACTTCAAAAACTTCGCGAATGCGGCCCGGTGTCGGCGACATAATGACGACCCGATCGGCCAGGCAAGCGGCTTCGCGCACATTGTGTGTGACGAAGATAATCGTTTTGCGCCGCTTCTCCCAAATGCGCTGGATATCACCGTAGAGTTGCTCGCGCGTCATGGCGTCGAGCGCCGCGAACGGTTCGTCCATTAAGAGCACACGCGGGTTCGGCGCAAGAGCGCGCGCCAACGCGACGCGTTGTTTCATTCCGCCGGAAAGCTCGTGCACGTTGGCCTGCATGAATTTTTTAAGACCGACCAGATGAAGGAAAAATTTTGCAACCTCCCGGCGCTCCGAGTTTCTCAGGCCAGGCTTAAGCTTTAAGCCAAACATGACGTTGCCGAAGGCGTTGAGCCATGGAAACAGCGCTGACTCCTGAAACATGACGAGCCGATGCCGGCCCGGATGAAGGACCGGCTGATTATCAGCCATGACGTTTCCTTTATCGGGTTTTTCCAAACCGGCAATGATGTCGAGCAAGGTCGATTTGCCGCAACCGCTCCGTCCGACGATGACGATGAATTCTCCTTCGGCGACTTCGAGGGAAACATCGTCCAGTGCGTGCACGGTTTGCCGTTTTTGCTGGAACCATTTCGAGACGTGCTCGACCACGAGCTTGGCCGGCGGCGGACCTTGCAGCTCTTCTTGCAGCGACATCAGGGATTTTCGATTAAGCGCGCCAGATCAGGGACATCCTGCAGAAATCCAGCCGCCTTCGCATTCGCCACGAACTTCTCGAGCACCTCGCGGCGAATGTCATTGGTCAGAACAATTCGCTTCCACGCATGTTCAATCAATTCAGTTGCCATCTTCGCCTTCGTTTCCTCGGCCAGTTCCGCGACCACTAGTTTCTGCGCCTCCGCCGGATTCTTCGTGATCCAATCCGTCAGCGCCCGATGCGCTTCCACGAATTTCTTCACCGTCTCCCGATTTGCGCCGAGAAATTTTACGCGCGAAACCAAAACGGTGGTCGGTGAATCCGTCTCTTCCACCAGCACCTTGCCCCCTGCTTCCATTTCCAAACGCGAGACCCACGGCTCCACCGTCCATACCCCGTCGATTCTCTTTTGCTGAAACATTGCGAGTTGATCGGCGTTTTGCGTCGGCAACACCTGGGCGTCGCCGCCCAGTTGCGTAATTTTCAATCCGCCCGCGGCCAGCCAGGCGCGACACGAAACATCCTGTGTGTTTCCAAGCTGCGGCGTCGCAATTTTCTTGTGGCGAAAATCTGCGGCACTTTTTAGTGAGCTATCGCCTGAGACAACGAGCGCTGCGCCGCCATTGGCCGCGCCCGATACAATCCGAATTTCTTCGCCGCGAGATTTTGCATAGGCATTAATCGCGGGACTCGGGCCGACGTAAGTGAGATCGATGGAGTTGGCAAAGATCGCTTCCATTGCGCTCGGGCCGGCGTTGTAAACAAACCAATCGATCTTCGTGCCGGCGCCGAACCGTTCCTCAAACCAGCCTTTGCCCTGTCGCGAAAGCGCGTGCGCCACCAGCGCCTGCACATGCGTCACATTCGGAAAATGACCGACCCGAATCGTCACCGCATTCTGCGCGGAAAGCTTTCCGGCAAAAACCAGAGCGACCGTAAAAAGTAATTGGCTGACTCGGATAATCCTCATTGAGAATCGGTTTACTCCATTCCAAACAAAAACGAAAGCCGCGAGCAGATTTTTTACCGGAGCGGACGTGCGACCAAAATTCCCGAGTCCGTCCGGAAGCGGTAGAGATAACTAGAGAGCCGTGCGTCAACCACTACCCGCCCGTAATTGTGTGGGGCCGAGGCGTGCAGGAAATGCAAAACGCCGTCGTTGGTGCGGAGCGCCAGTCCCACATGAGAGGTGGAATAGAGACCGCTGCGATCCCTGGAAATGATTCCGATGACGTCGCCGCTCTGCAATTTTGGTTCAATTCCTGCGACGCGATTCTTTGGAATCTGGTACAGGGGGCGCGATGAGACACGCGCTTCCATCCGAGCGAGCGGCCCGAGCAGCGAGCGATTGGCTGCGAGATAACGGTAATGCCGCCAGCCCTGCGTCATTTCGCGCGCCGAATGGGGAACAGTGCCGCCGCCCAGGCTACGCGTGAGGTCTTCAACCAGACCGCGCCGGTCGTTATCCGCCAGCCAGTCTTCCAAGTAATGGAGACGCGAAAGGTATTCGCCGGTGCATTCGCCGCCGCGATAACGATCCACCTCGATGTAATGCAGCAACCGATCGGGTGTCCAATTCTCCTCCGGCTCATCCAGCATGCGCGCGAACGCGAGTGAAATTTCAAAGAACGTCCAGCAATCCATCCCCTGAAAATTTACCGAGGGCGACTCGATTCTGTTGTCGATCTCGAGTGTGAAATGTTTGTAACGCGTGCCGACCAGCGCCTGGCCCACCGCCCCCGTCCGCTCACCGATCGGCAGTGACTTCCAATTTCCACTGCTTGCTCGGGAGACGAGCCGATTGAACTGATCCTGTCCCTTGAAAACGGTTTTGAACGGCAAGCGCGATTCGAACGCGCTGGCACCCGAACAAGTTAAAAGGAGCAGAACAAAGATTTTCCAACTGCGCATGTCGCGCACAACTGAATGCGGAATTTATGTGCGATCAACCGCGATTGCGATAGGACAGAGCGAACCTCCGGCTTGCAGTTGATCCGAAAGCAACGAATCAATCCTTGGCCGTCATTTCGACCCATTTGATTGACACCTGGCTTCAGCCAGGTGTTATGGACCGAGGCAAATGCAGCGAGCCGTTTCAACGGCTTTTCTGCGCCTCGCGCTCTCGACAAAGCCGTTGAAACGGCTTCTGGCGGTTGGGCGCGATCAACACCGGGCTCAAGGCCGGTGTTCCTGAAAGTCGGCTTTGACGCTTGAACGCTGTTTGAGACAGCCAATTCTCACTCATCGCCGCGAAAGATTTTGATTCAAACAGTGCAGCTTATATGCTTTGGCGAAAGTGCCGATCCCTTTTTCGAAAAAAAGCCGGAGGAATGTCGTTCGCCAGGAATCCGACGATGGCGCGGCCGCTAAACGCTCGACCCGCGTCCGCTTGCGTCCGCGCCCAGATTGGCACAAACGCAATTTCCTCACCAGCATTCTCATTCCGTCGCTTTTCATCAAGCGCTCGGGCGATCGCGCGCAGCCACAGTTTCCGAAAATTCGAGCAGGCGAAATTTGCATCACCTGGATCGGACACGCTTCGTTTTTAATTCAGACCCACGAGGTCAACATCTTGATCGATCCAAACTGGGCGAAGTGGTTGAAGGTGATTAAGCGGCTCAAGCAGCCCGGTTTCGAGATTCATCATCTCCCGTCGATTGATTTCGTCCTCGTGACGCACGCCCACTTCGACCATCTCGACCGGCGGACGTTGCGGCACGTCGCGGCCGATCAACCGATCGTCGTGCCGATTGGCGTGGGAAACCTGGTCCACGATCTCGGGTTCCATATCGTGCACGAGCTCGATTACTGGCAAACGGTTCAACTCGGCCCGCTGAAAATCTCGCTTACGCCTTGCCATCACTGGGGCGCGCGATTTCTGGCCGATCTGCATCGCGCCTTTGGCGGCTTCGTCGTCGCAGTGGATGGCCGCACCATTTTTCATTGCGGCGACAGCGCTTATTTTCCCGGATTCAAGGAAATCGGCGACCGCTACAAGATCGACATCGCCTTGCTGCCAATCGGCGCTTACGAGCCGCCGACCGGTCGCGAAGTGCACATGAACCCGGAGCAAGCCGTCGAGGCGTTTGTGGAACTGGGCGCGAAAACCCTGGTGCCGATGCATTATGGAACCTTTCGCCTCGGCTTTGAGCCGCTCCACGAACCGCCGGAACGATTGCTTGCCTGCGCTCGTGCGCACGGCATCGAGGAGAAAGTTCTTCTCATGACCGAAGGCAAACCGGTCGTGCTATGAACGTTGGACGTTAGAGCGCCCAACCCATGTTCGGCGCGGGCGCCAAGCGTTTCGAGATAGTCGGGCCAGTATCAGCCGGCGCGATCGTCGTCGCGTTTTGCTCGCTTCTTCTCTGGCACGATCCGCTCCTGTTTTGGAACGACGATTACGCATTGTCGGTCCTACCGGTGTTCGCCGATGTCGCGCGCAGTTGGAGTGAGGGTCATCTGCCGCTTTTGAGCCCGTATTCCTGGGTCTGCGGCAATCTCGCCGGCGAATTTCAGTACGGCACGTTCTCCATTTTTGTGAACACTGCCGTCATTCTCATTTGGAAATTCCCATTGACGTTTCCGCAACAGGCCGCTGCACTTTCCATTACCCATCTCTTCGTTCTGGCGGTCGGCGCATTTGTGCTCGCGCGTGATCGG
>Ga0070699_100005683_pt1 | contig 10922 bp, 10 predicted proteins | sample KBSK1503metaG_FD_65473 | JGI IMG/M metagenome (GOLD analysis project Ga0070699, IMG submission 65473) | Corn, switchgrass and miscanthus rhizosphere microbial communities from Kellogg Biological Station, Michigan, USA - KBS K1-50-3 metaG | ecosystem: Host-associated > Plants > Roots >...
CTCAATCTCGATGACCTGATCAGCCGCATCTACAAATTCGACGAGATAAACGAGGGTTTTCGCCTGCTGGTGTCCGGCTCGGTAGCGCGAGGCCTAATCGAGTTCGATTGATGGGACGAGGCCATTACGGCAAAACCAAAATGCAAGCCTTCGTCACGGGCGCGAGCGGCTTCATCGGCGGCCGCGGTTGCATCATCCCTTTTTCACAGCCAGCCATAAGGTTCGCGGCCTCGTCCGTAACAGGCGAAGGCCGATGCAGTTGCGGCCCACGTGGAAGGAGGACGAAATGCAGGTTGGGCGAGAATAGAGCAGGTTGGAAAGCGCGAAGGAAGAGCTCGAGATCATGAGCAACCGGCGCGGACGAACACCGAGCCGAGCTGACTCCGGCCCGCGGGGCGAGCCGGGCAGCAGTTAGATTGAAAGCGCGAAGACTTCCATCAGCGCGCGGCGGCCGGCTGGCGTAATGGTGAGGGCGCGACTGTCGCGCACCCGTTCGATCCATTTCAGTTCGAAGCACCGGTTCGCCAAGGCCGCACCAACTGCGCCCCCGATATGCGGTCGTCGTTCGGTCCAATCCACACAGGGGCGGCAAAAGACTCGGCGCTTGGCGCGCGCGCGTGAAAGATCGACGCCAAGCTTGGACAGGAAATCCGCGCCAGCCGGCGTCACTTCGCCTGCTTCGTCGCCGAGTACGACCAACTCCCGCTTGGCCAGTCGGTCGGCAAGCCCGACACCGAGCAGGCCGGCGATGTGATCGTAGCAGGTGCGAGCATACCGCAGTTTTTCGTCCAACCTGGACCTCGGCTGGAAACGCGGGGGTCCGGCAAGCGCGACGTTCATGATGCTTTCGAGCATCTGCCCGACATGCGAGCCCGCCAGCCGGTAGTAGCGATGACGACCCTGCTTCACCAGCAGGAGGAGCCTCGCCGAAAGCAATTTGCCGAGGTGCCCACTCGTCGTTTGGGGCGATACGCCGGCGGCAAATGCGAGCTCGGTCGCCGTGAGCGCGCGCCCATCGAGCAACGCGCACAGAATATTCGCGCGTGCTGGATCGCCAACCAGGGCGGCGACTTCCGCCATTTGTGGTGCGCTTGACATGCTCTCAATATGAGGGTCCCGGCGTGTCATTACCACTGCCAATACTTCGTTCGCGACCGAAGCAAATCTGCTGGACCTCAGCGGCGCCCGCACCGATGTTGCAGGCATGCATCCGATCGAACGAAGTTACCAGCCAATCGACGCATGGGCGCTAAAGCGCCCGCCCCAACGCGGTATGACCGCCGACCTTCCTATCGTCTTGATCACCACGTGTCTCGGCGTCTTTCTCGCACAGCTCGATACGTCAGTCGTCAATCTCGCGTTGAAGCACATCGGCGCAGAGCTTGGGTCGAGCATCACGCAGCTGCAATGGGTCGTCGACGGCTACAATCTCGCCTACGCGGCGTTCTTGCTAACCGGCGGAACGCTCGGCGACATCTTCGGCCGCCGCCGCTTGTTCATGATCGGCGTCGCTCTTTTTACGGGTGGCTCGCTTATCTGCGGGATCGCTCCCGACAATGCGACAATGATCGCCGGCCGGACGGTGACCGGACTCGGCGCCGCATTCGAGATGCCGACATCGCTCGCGATCTTGTCCGATGCTTATCCTGATGCAGCACAGCGAGCGCGCGCCATCGGCGTGTGGGCGAGCTGCAATGGTCTCGCGTGGGTCGTTGGACCGACTATGGGTGGCATTCTCGTCGGTCACGTTGGCTGGCGATGGATTTTTCTTCTCGCGGTTCCTATTGGATTGCTGGCGAGCGTCCTTTGTCTGGGCGGCGTTTCGAAGTCGCGCTGTCAAAATGGCCGCAGCGTCGACGCGCCGGGCCAAATACTCGCTGTGTTGATGCTGGGAACGCTGTCGGTTGCCTTCATCGAGGGTCCGCATTGGGGGTGGAGCAACTTCGCTACGATCGGCTGTTTGGCAGCCGCTGCCTGCTCGTTTGCTTGCTTCGTTATCGTGGAAATACGCACGGAGCACCCGCTGCTGCCGCTGACGATCTTTCGCTCGCGCGCGTTCTCCGCCGCTGCGGTCGCAGCAGCGGCCATGACGTTCGGCATGTACGCGATGCTGTTCCTGATGCCCTTGTTCCTGCAAACGGTTCGGGGCTCATCGCCTGCCGCCGTCGGGTTGCAGATGCTGCCGGTGTCCCTTGCCTTCTTCGTGGTTTCCCTGAAGTCCGGAAGGCTCGCCATACGCTTCGGTGCGCGCCCTATTATGACTTGGGGATTGGCGCTGATGGGGCTAGGACTACTCGCTCTCTCCACGCTCTCGCGCACAGCCGATATTGTCCTGATCGAACTCGCCTTCTTATCGATCGGCGTCGGCTTGGGCTTCAATACCGGCCCGTTGCTTTCAGTTGCCGTCTCGGCTGCGCCGAAGGCGCACGCGGGCGCGGCTGCTAGCGTCGTCAACACGGCACGAATGATCGGCGCTACGGTCGGGGTTGCAGTGCTTGGCGCCATCTTTGCAGCTCACGCCGGCCAGAACCCCGTCGATCCGCAACGGATTGTGGCGGGACTACACCCGGCATTTGTCGGCGGCGCCCTCAGCGAAATTCTTGGTGCGCTAGCGGCTTGGCGGTGGATTCCTGTTCGCGCCCTGGCAGTTGTCGCGTCCGCTCCGCCTGTCCTAGCCGCTTCAGGCCGCGGACGAGTTGGAGGCGCCCGTCGCCGATCGTAATCGGCATGGTCAGATGCCGCGGCTCAACTTGAATGCCGATGCGCCGTGTCCCGGGCTTCCGGCTCGAGCTTGGCAGCGGCTTCCGCCACTTTGCCGTAGGTCGTGGTGCGGCCGGACGGCTTGTGCGTGATCACGCTGTTGGATGCGCTCACCTCGGACACCGGGACGTTCCACTCATTGGCCGCGGCCCGGATCAGCATTTCACGCGCCGCCGCGCCACCCTTCCGCACATAGTCCTGCGACTCGCGGATGCTGCGGCTTCCGACGCTGGCGTAATCGCCCCATATTCGCTTGCGAGCGACGTTTTGTCCCGGCGTGGGATATTCGGTGGTGACCTTCGACCAGTCGCATTCGAGCTCCTCGGCGACGAGTTGGGCGAGCCCGGTGAGCGAGCCTTGGCCCATCTCGGAGCGGGCGATGCGAATGGACGTTCGCCGCCTCGCCGGCGCGCGCCGCGAGTATCTCGCGCAACGCGGTGAGCGCCGCGTCCAGCTGCTCATCAGACAGCTCGCTAACCCCCCGAGCGCTCAACTTTCATCTCCCGCGGCACCAGAAGCGCGAGTTGCTCATCCGAACGGCGTCTCAGCGCCGAAAGCGCCTTATGGCGCGCGATGGCCAACATCCATTTGGAAACCTGCGACTTCGCCTTGAAACCCTCGGCTCCGCGCCACACGTCGATGAAAACCTCGCTGACGAGATCCTCGGCCAACGAGCTGTCGTTGGTGAGACGCAGAACAAAGCGGTAAATCCGCACATTGTGCCGTGCGTAGAGCGTCTGCATCGCGCGCTGATCGCCGGCAGCAATGGCACCGATCAAAGCTTCATCCGATGTTCCCTGACCCGATCCCACTTCACCTGTGCGCGAAGTAACGAGCGGCTTCCCCGTGAGCGTCAGCACGACTATTCCCCCCAGAGTCATGGTTAATGTGCTACCGATAGCCGCGATGTGCTCCCGCGAAAATACGGATAATATACCTGAGGGATTGCCCGGAGGGGGCATTGCGGTAAGGCTGGCATCGGTAGCCTGGGACCGGCCGGAGCAGAGGTCCACTGGTCAGATGTACCGCCGTTCGCACGTTCTGGGATGCGGATCGAGGATCGAAAAGCACGCGGTGTAGGCTGCGATGAGTTGGGCGAGGTTCAGGCTGCGGCCCGCACGTTGCCAAATAGGTCCTGGCTGTGCCTCATGCACTACCCTGGTGCAGGCGTTTGTTCCTCAATGCTATCCTCGGCCCCGATGATGGCTGAATTGGATTGAAAAGGAGCTTCATGTCGCAAGAGCCCGTGCAACGCCGCCTGGCAGCAATCCTTTTTGCCGACGTGGTCGGCTATAGCCGGCTAACTGGTCAGGACGAGGTCGGCACGTGGCGCCGGCTGCAGAGTGTATTGCGGGACGTGGTTCGGCCACACCTCAAGGCTCATGCTGGGCGGATCGTCAGGATCAAAGGCGACGGCATTTTGGTGGAATTCGCGAGTGCGGTGGAGGCAGTGGCTAGCGCTGTCGCGCTGCAGCAAGCCATGGCTCAGAGGAACGCAACGCTCGCGGAAGCGCATCGCATCGAATTGCGGATCGGCATCAATCTCGGTGACATCATCACCAATGACGACGATGTCCAGGGGGACGGAGTCAACGTAGCCGCTCGCCTCGAGCCTTTGGCGGAGCCCGGCGGCATCTGCCTCTCTGCCACGGTGCACGAGCATGTGCGTGCGAAGCTTGCTTATCCGTTCGAGGATCGCGGAGTGCAGACGCTCAAAAATATTGCCGATCCAGTGCGAATCTATGCGCTTGGGCCGGAGAAAATCGCGGGGTTGCCGAGTGACACCCCGTCCTCGGTCATGCCGAAAAACAGTTGGGGTTGGTACGCTGCAGCGATTACTGGCGGATCTGTGTGTGCTGCGGCACTGTGGATGGTTTGGACGGACCTTGCGCCCCCGACAGTACAAGTAACCGGTACCCAGACCGCTTTACCCGATACACTGGCCGCATCCGTCGCCGGACCCGTTATTCAGGCCAACGCACCGCCGCTGTCCATCGTGGTGCTGCCGTTCGCGAACACTGCTCGCGATTCGGAGCAGGAATATTTTGCCGAAGGAATGACCGAAGACTTGACCACGGACCTGTCGCGCATTCCCGGGTCATTCGTGATCGCGCCGAGCACCGCCTTCTCCTACAGGGGAAAACCGATCGACGTTCGGCAGATTGGGCGCGAATTGTCTGTGCGCTACGTCCTGCAGGGGAGCGTGCGCAGAATCATGGATTCCTTGCGCATCAACGCACAACTTGTCGACACTGGAAACGCCTCGCAGCTCTGGGCGGAACGATTTGAGGGGCAGATCGCGCAGCTCGCAAAAGTCCAGGATCGCGTGACTGAGCGCATCGCTGGTGCGCTGAACGTGGCGCTCATCGATGCAGAGAGTCAGCGCGCCCTGCGCGAGCGGCCGAACAATCCCGATGCCGTCGATCTGACCATGCGGGGGTTGGCACTGCTCAACAAGCCGGCGAGCCGCGAGAGCATGCAGCGCGCGCGCGAGCTATTCGAAAAAGCGTTGCGGCTTAGTCCCGATCATCTTCCAGCTCTGAACGGGCTTGCCAACGTGATGCTGATCGAATGGGGTTCGACGTGGTACACTGGCTCGAGTGACGAACATCTCGAGGCCCTCGATCGCATCGTCAACCAGGCGCTGGCGATCAAACCCGACGACGCACTGGCCACCTACTTTCATGGCTACGTGCTAAAACGGTTGCGGAAGAACCTGAATCAAGCCTTGGTGGCCTTTGAACGCGCGATTGCCATCGATCCCAATCTCGCGGTCGCGCACAACTACGTCGGCCAGATCAAGGTCTTCCTCGGTCGCGCCAGCGAAGCCGCCGAGCACACGCTCAAGGCCATCCAGTTGAGCCCGCGCGATCCGCAATTGGCAGAGTGGTACTACCAGCTGGCGATTACCTACATTCACCAACAGCGCTACGATGAGGCGGTCGAATGGGCGCGACGTGGCGTGCAGGTAAATCCGAATTTGCGCTATCCCTATCGCGTGCTTGCGGCTGCGCTTGCCCTATCGGGGCAGGTTGACGAGGCCCGGATGGTTGCGGCGGAAATGCTGCGCCGCTATCCCAAGGAGACTATCAGCACATTTCTGACGCGGGAGCCATGGACCGATCCCATCTATCGCGCGGGTCAGGATCACGAGATCGCGGGGATGCGACTTGCAGGCATACCGGAATGACGGCGCGCCCTGCTTGAAGCTGCCAAGAAATCCCGCCGACCCTGCACGCCTTGTGCGGCAGCGCAAGAAGGATACTAAGTACGGGGCGAGGAAAGCGGGCACCGCCGCCGTGGAGCCTTGGCGGATGTTATTGTGCGTAAACAACTTGCCCTTCTCGGTCAGGAAATTCCGCCGCGCGACGAGCAGACTCCAGATGCGCTCGGCGCTCTTCAGAAGGCCGACATTGAGAAGTGGTGGCCGATCATCGCGGCGGCGAACATCAGGGCGGAATAAGGCTGACGTCGCCGGCTTTTGAGGGGAGGAAACGCCATGAAACTTGCCCGCCGACAATTTCTGAATCTGGCAGCGGGCGCTGCCACCCTGTCGGCCATTTCGCACCTCGCGTGGGCGCAAGCCTATCCGACGCGGCCGGTGCGGATCGTTTCTGGCTTCCCGCCGGGTGGCGTAAACGACACATACGCTCGCCTGATTGGTCAATGGCTATCGGAGCGCCTTGGCCAACAATTCATCGTCGAGAATCGGCCGGGTGCGGGTGGAAATATTGCCGCGGAGTCGGTCGTGAGAGCAGCACCTGACGGTTATACGCTGCTCGTCGCCACTTCGGCCGACACATGGAATGCGACACTTTATGACAACCTCAAATTCAATTTCATTCGGGATATCGCTCCGGTCGCAACGATTTCGCGCGCACCGGGGGTTCTCGTCGTGCACCCATCGCTTCCATCAAAATCCGTTCCCGAACTGATCGCATACGCCAAAAGTAATCCGGGCAAAATCCCAGTGGCATCGGCCGGTATCGGCAGCGCACCTCACATGTACTGGGAACTGTTCAGGAGCTTGACCGGGGTCGATATGCTGCATGTGCCCTATCGCGGCGGCGGGCCGGCAGTCACAGACCTCCTCGGCGGCCAAGTCCAGGTGTACTTCGGCACCACCGCATCATCGATCGAATATATCAGGTCGGGGAAGCTGCGGCCGTTGGCTGTGACCACCGCAACGCGCGCGGCCGTATTGCCCGATATTCCGGCATTGGCCGAGTTCCTGCCAACTTACGAGGCGAGCATCTATGTTGGAATTGCCGCGCCTCGCAACACTCCTGCCGAAATCATCAGGAAGCTAAACCAGGAAATCAATCTCGCGCTTGCCGATTCCAAGATAACGCTGCGGATCGCTGAGCTTGGCGACACACCTCTTTTGCTGTCGACCTCCGAGTTCGCCAAGCTCATCGCCGAGGAAACCGAGAAGTGGGGCAAGGTGATCCGGGCAGCGAACATCAAACCGGAATGAGTGCGCTCCGCCCCGCGCGAACATTCCATAATTCCCGTTGCTTCAAATCATTGGGCAGGTTGGTAAATTTGGCTTGAAGGCTTGTCTGGTCATTGGTGGGCGCGAGTGAACGGCCTCACACAACCGTCAGCCTGGCATGCTATGCTTTGAAATCGGCGGATCCTCAGCGCGGGGCGAGTACCATGGATCATCCTGGCTGGGCGCAAAAATCTCAAGCGCCGCCGGAAGAGAACCTCAAGGCTTACGCATGCGAGCTCGAGCAGAAGCTTGAGGCGCGCACGCGCGAGCTTTCCGAGGCGCTGGAGCAGCAAACGGCGACCTCGGAGGTGTTGCAGGTCATTTCAAGTTCGCCCAGCGAGCTGGAGCCCGTATTTCGCGCCATGCTCGTGAACGCCACGGGGCTGTGTGAAGCCAGTTACGGCGCCCTGTGGCTCTGCGAAGGAGACGGCTACCGGACCGTGGCGCTCCATGGCCCGTTGCCCGAAGCCTACTTGGAACAATTGCGACCTGGGACTGTGTTTCATCCCGATCCTGAGGTCAGCCTCGTCCGTGCCACGAAGACCCGGCAAGCGGTCCAAGTAGCCGACCTTAGCGCAACCCAAGCCTATCTCGACCGCGACCCCTTGCCGGTAGCCGCCGTCGATATCGCCGGCATTCGCACGTTGGTCACGGTTCCGATGCTGAAAGAAAACGAGGTGGTCGGGGCCATCGTCATCTATCGCCGGGAGGTGAGGCCGTTCACCGACAAGCAGATCGAGCTGGTGAAGAACTTCGCCGCCCAGGCCGTGATCGCCATCGAGAACACTCGGCTGCTCAACGAGCTACGTGAGTCGCTGGCGCAGCAAACCGCCACCGCCGACGTGCTCAAGGTGATCAGCCGCTCGACCTTCGATCTGCAGACGGTGCTCAAGACGCTCGTCGAGTCGGCAGCGCGGCTGTGCGAGGCGGACAAGGCGCTGATCCTGCGTCCGACCGGAGAGGACAGCAGCTATTATTCCGTCGCGAGCTATGGTCATACGCCCGAGTATTTTGAACACATGAGGGCTCAAACTTGGGCCCCGGGGCGCGGCACTGCCGTCGGACGCGTTATGCTGGAGCTAAAGTCGGTTCAAATTGTCCCGTCGCGATGTGGTATCCTTAATCTACGAAGGCCGGAGGCACGTGAGGGCCGACCGGAAGCCGATTCAGAACAATTCAGGTCTGCCCCAAGGACTTGCAGGCCGCTCCGCGACTAAGCTGAGCGTACAATAGGGTCCGTCGGTTGCTGGTGGTCACTCCTCGGCAGGAGGTAGGCCCATGTCCGACATTAAGCGGCGCGAGTTCATCACGCTGCTCGGCGGCGCGGCGGCGGCGTGGCCGCTGGCGGCGCGAGCGCAGCAGCCCGACCGCATCCGAAGGATTGGCGTGCTGAATCCGTTCGCCGAGAACGATCCGCAAGTGCAGGCCAACATCACGGCGTTCCGGCAGGCCCTCCAAAAGCTGGGCTGGACCGACGGCCGCAACGTCCGCATTGACTATCGCTGGGGCGGAGCCGACCCCGGGCGCATCCGCGCCCAGGCGAAAGAGCTCGTGGGCCTCAATCCGGACGTGATCCTGGTCAGCAGCGCGCTGGCGTTGCAACCCTTGCTGCAGGAGACCCGCAGCATACCGGTCGTCTTCGTTCAGATTGCCGATCCGGTTGGCGCCGGCCTCGTCGCAAGCCTGGCGCATCCGGGCGGCAACCTTACCGGCTTCACCGTGGCCGAGTATGCAACGTTCGGGAAATTGCTGGAAGTGCTCAAGGAAGTCGCGCCCAACGTGACGAGCGTGGCGGTCATCTTCAATCCGGACCAGATACCTCAGGCGGGGATGTTGCGCGCCATCGAAGCGGCAGCGCCGTCGTTCCGGGTGCAGGTGACGGCGGCCGGCGCACGCGATGCCACCGAGCTTGAGCGCGCTATCGATCAATTCGCGCGCGAGCCGAACGGCGGCCTGATCGTGCTGCCGAACCCTGTCACCGACGGCAATCGCGGGCTGATCATCGCGATGGCTGCCCGGCACCGCTTGCCTGCGGCTTACGCCTTCCGGCACTCCGTCGCGGACGGTGGCCTGGTCTCCTATGGGATCGATCTGGCCGACCAGTTCCGGCAAGCGGCCTCCTACGTCGATCGCATCCTCAAGGGCGAGAAGCCGAGCGAGCTTCCCGTCCAGGCACCGGTCAAGTTCGAACTGGTGATCAACCTCAGGACCGCCAAAGCACTCGGCCTCGACGTGCCTTGGATTCTCCAGCAGCGCGCCGACGAGGTGATCGAATGAAACGACGCACGTTCATCACGCTGCTTGGCGGCGCGGCGGCGTGGCCGCAGGCGGCGCGAGCGCAGCAGCCGCAGCGGATGCGACGCGTCGGCGTGCAGATGCCGTTTGCGGAGAACGATTCGGATGCGCAGGCCAACATCACGGCATTCTGATCCGCAGCTGATCGTCAAAGAAGCGCCCAGCGCGGTTTACGACATCTCGCGCATCACAGAGCGAGGCAAACTTGATTGGCTTTTGGGCGTCGGCGTCGGGGACGTGCACTGTTCGGGCGCCGAGTCCACCATTTCTTTGCGCATTTCGTTGCGCTGGATGGAGGGCCCTAATCGTAAGAGATTGAAAAGATGGTCGGAGTGGCAGGATTTGAACCTGCGACCCCCTCGTCCCGAACGAGGTGCGCTACCAGACTGCGCTACACTCCGCCTGAAGGCCGGTCTTATAACCCGTGTCGGCGAACGGCCGCAAGCTATAGACCCCCGATGACCGCGCAGCCGGCGACCCAGGTGATAGAGGCCAGCGACGGCGCGATCACGCCCGGCGCGGCCGCCGTCGCACGTGCGGCGCGCACGCTCGCCGCCGGCGGCCTCGTCGCCTTTCCGACCGAGACCGTCTACGGGCTGGGGGCCGACGCCACCAACGGCGCGGCGGTCGCACGCCTTTATGACGCCAAGGGCCGCCCGTCGTTCAATCCCCTCATCGCCCACGTCGCCGACGCCGACGCCGCGCGCGTGCTCGCGCGCTTTCCCACTGCCGCCCGACGGCTCGCGCGCGCGTTCTGGCCGGGGCCGCTGACGCTGGTGCTGCCCAAGCTTGCGGACTGCCCGGTCGCCGAACTCGCCACCGCCGGCCTCGATACCATCGCGGTGCGCGTGCCCAACCATCCCCTCGCGCGCGCCATTCTGCTGGCCTTCGGCCGAGCGGTGGTGGCGCCTTCGGCCAACCGCTCCGGGCACGTCTCGCCCACGACCGCGCAGCACGTGCTGGCCGACCTGCGCGGGCGCATCGAGCTGATCGTCGACGGCGGGCCGACGCCCATGGGACTGGAATCGACCATCATTGCCTGCCTCGATCGCCCGGTGCTGCTGCGGCCCGGCGCCTTGCCGCGCGCGGACATCGCGCGGGTAGTTGCGCTGGCCGAGGCGCCGCCTCCTGCCGCGTCAGCGAATATCGACGACGTGCCGATCGCCCCCGGCGCGCTCCCCTCCCACTACGCCCCGCGGGCGCGGCTGCGGCTTGATGCCCAGCGCGTGGAGGCGCACGAGGCGCTGCTCGCCTTCGGCCCGACACCGGCGGCGGGCGCCGAGCGCGCGGCGGCGGTGCTCAACCTGTCGCCGCGCGGCGATCTCATCGAGGCCGCGGCCAATCTCTTTTCCCACCTGCGCGCGCTCGATGC
>Ga0070699_100005686_pt1 | contig 10920 bp, 12 predicted proteins | sample KBSK1503metaG_FD_65473 | JGI IMG/M metagenome (GOLD analysis project Ga0070699, IMG submission 65473) | Corn, switchgrass and miscanthus rhizosphere microbial communities from Kellogg Biological Station, Michigan, USA - KBS K1-50-3 metaG | ecosystem: Host-associated > Plants > Roots >...
CTATTCTCCGATCCCGCCATTTTCGGTTATGCCCGATGTGCTTATTTATTGTCTATGTTATACTGCCTCAAAACATGATAGTGAGTGAGGTGAGCAAAAGATAATGAAGGTTATTTACAAAATCACCTATCCGAACGGCAAAATCTACATCGGCCAAGACCTCACCGACACCCTCAACTACTTTGGAAGCGCCAACAGCAAGCTTATCGAAGAAGACTTTACGAGAGAGCAACGGCGAGACTTCACCATCAGAAAAGAAATACTCCTAGAGTTCCCTGATACCACAGACAACAGCGAAATGTACCGCCATGAAATTGCTCTCATTCTTGAATACGGGGCAAACGATCCGTCTAAGGGCTATAACCGAACCCCTAAATTCAGAGGGTAAAGTTTGGTGTGCTTTTAGCCTCAAAAGCATGCTTCACGTCGTAAACGGTAACAACCTGTTGAAAAACTCCTTTATGGATGAGCCTACACCTTTATAAGTCCTTCACTCATGCTCAGATTTTTGCTGATAAACGCAATTTGACCGAGCTTTTGCCCTTTTTCAACAGCCTGGTAAATTGTGCGAAGCGGTACTAATGCTGCTTGAAAACATGGGATGTGCTTTTTATCCTCTAGTATTGCGTTGCTAAGCCAAGTAGTATAAACTGTGAAACAGTAAAAAAGTTCACCTCAAGGGCGCTAGAGAGCCACCTATAGAAACGCTCACGAGAGCGCACAACTAAATTGCAAGGGAGGGGAAAGCGTGAGCGAAGTAGTGCTCCGCAACTACCTGCGGAAGATCGAGAAGGTGTATCAGGCTGGCAACGCAACCGAGCATACCTACCGCTCAACAGTGCAAGACCTCCTAGAAACTCTTTTTCCAGGTATTAGCGCTACAAACGAACCGAAGCGGATCAAATGCGGCGCACCTGACTTCATTATCACACGAAAACAAACCCCACTTGGCTATATCGAGACAAAAGACATTGGCATCGTCCTCGACCAAGTAGAGCGCACTGACCAGATGAAACGCTATCTAGGAAGTCTCGCTAATCTGATCCTCACTGACTACCTTGAGTTTCGCTGGTATGTCTCAGGCCAGCATCGCATGACCGCCCGTCTCGCAAAGGTCGGTGCAAATAACAAGTTGGTTCCTGAAAATGGGGGGGCAGAAAAGCTCACCGATCTCTTACAAGGCTTCTTTGTTACTCAGGCCCCTACCGTTTCAAATCCAAAGGAACTCGCTACCCGCATGGCCGCGCTTGCTCAGCTTATCCGCAGTGCAATCCATTTGGCCTTTGAAAGTGAAGAGGGAGGCGGGTCACTGCACGCACAAATGGAAGGCTTTCGCCAGGTGCTACTTCCTGATCTCACCTATGAACAATTCGCTGATATGTATGCTCAAACAATTTGCTATGGTCTCTTTGCTGCTCGATGTAATGCGAAGCCAGGCACAACTTTTACTCGTGAACGCGCTGCCTATCAAATCCCCAAAACTAATCCATTCTTACGCAAAATGTTTGATCATATCGCTGGCATTGATCTTGATGAGCGTATTGCCTGGGTAGTCGATGACCTTGCTGAGCTACTGAACCGTTCCGATATGGGCACAATTCTACAAGATTTCGGCAAGCGCACCGGACAAGAAGACCCTGTTGTACACTTTTATGAAACGTTCCTCTCCGAATACGATCCTAAAATGCGTGAGGCGCGTGGTGTCTACTATACCCCAGAGCCGGTAGTTTCCTATATTGTGCGTAGTATAGATTTTCTACTGAAGAAGGAATTCGACTTGAGCGATGGACTGGCCGATGCAACAAAAATCAAGACGATAAGTTCGGACGGTAAATACAGCCTTGAGGCGCACAAAGTCTAGATACTTGATCCAGCTACAGGAACCGGTACATTTTTGTACTATGTCATTAATCAAATCTATGAATTGTTTAAGAATAATAAGGGCTTATGGGCAAGTTATGTTTCACAACATCTGCTACCTCGTTTGTTCGGTTTTGAAATATTGATGGCCCCTTATGCCGTCGCACATCTGAAACTAGGCTTACAACTTGCTGAAACCGGCTATGATTTTAGAAGCAATGAGCGATTAAGGGTCTACTTGACCAACACCCTGGAAGAGGGGTTTGAGGGGGAAAAGCTTCCTTTTGTTGAGTGGTTAGTGGAGGAAGCTACTGCGGCGGGATATGTAAAGCACGATGCACCAGTAATGGTGGTACTAGGTAATCCCCCCTATTCCATTAGTTCGCAGAACAAGGGGGAATATATTGAGCATCTAATGGAACGATATAAGCGGGCTGTCCGCCATGAACGGAACATACAACCTCTCTCTGATGATTACATCAAGTTTATCCGCTTTGCCCACGAACGCATTGAGCGTACTGGATATGGTGTTATCGGTATGATCACTAACCATACTTATCTTTCGGGCCTTCTCCACCGTGGTATGCGTGAAGAGTTAATAAAGTCCTTTTCTAAAATTTATATCTTGAACTTGCACGGCAACAAACTGATTGGTGAGATACCACCTGATAGAAGTAGGGACGGAAATGTATTTGATATTGAGCAAGGAGTGAGTATCTCACTTTTTGTGAAACATCCTCGCAGTATTGAGCCCACCCAAGTATACCAGGCCGATCTCTGGGGTTTGCGGAAAGATAAATATAACTTTCTTGCCGAGAATGATATCTCGACAACAAGTTGGCGGATACTTGAACCACAAGCAACGCCAAACTTCTTTTTCGTCCCAAAAGTCTTTACATTCGAAGAGGAATATAAACGTGGTTGGAGTATTGCTGATCTTTTTCAACAGCACTCAACTGGTTTCGAAACAGGTTGTGACCGTCAATTAATCAGCTTCACACGAGGCGATCTTATTCCCTTAATTTCATCGCTACTGGATAGTCATATTTCTAACCAAGAAATTGCGGAGATATACGATATTCGAGATACTAGCGGTTGGCCTGTCTCTAGGCGGCGGCGAGGTCTTATTGCAGATGGTTTTCAAGAAGAGTGTCTAAGACGAGTCAGCTATCGTCCCTTTGATTGGCGATATACCTACTATCATGACTTTATACGGCGTGCTCAGTTCGAAAATCTAATTCATCTCTGTCATCCTAACAATTTAGCTTTGATCACATCACGAATTATTCAGGGAGAGCCGCCAAATCACACTTTCGTAGCGGCTGATCCCGTTGAGAAAATATTTCTCTCTCCCAAGACATCAAATAACGCTTTTGTCTTTCCCCTCTATCTTTATCGAAGTCCAGTAAAAGGCTCCCTATTCGACTTGGATGAACTAAACGATAATCCTGTTAAACGCCTTTCGAACCTCACTCCACAATTCATAGCGGATATTTCAAGGCGGCTTAGTATGGAATTCATAACAGATGGGAACGGAGACCTGCGAGGAACGTTAGGGCCAGAGGACATCTTCAATTATATATATGCCATCTTGCACTCGCCAACCTATCGCGTTCGTTATGCTGAGTTTCTCAAGATTGACTTCCCAAGCTTACCGCTTACTTCGAACACAGACCTCTTCCGTTCGTTGTGTGCTCTGGGTGATAAATTGGTTAGATTGCATCTGATGAAAAAATATGGGGATTACACACCGCATTATCCTGAACCAGGGAATAACATGGTCACGAAAGTAGAATATACCAATACTAGCGATAAACAGGGTCGCATTTGGATCAATAAAATGCAGTATTTCGATGGAGTTTCATCTGAAGTCTGGGAGTTTCACGTTGGCGGCTATCAGGTCTGTTATAAGTGGCTCAAGGATCGCAAGGGGAGAACACTATCATATGAAGATATTCAGCACTACCAGAGGATTGTAGCGGCCCTGGCTGAGACAATTACTCTCATGGAAAAGATTGATGAGACCATTGAGGAGCATGGAGGATGGCCGATTGAGTAATTTTGCCCCCGCAGTTTGGCACGTTCAAACAAGCGCAGCGCGTTCAACAGTCCGATGGACAGCAGCCGGAGCTAGAGCATCGGTCAAGAAATTCAAGCAGCGTCCTGAAACTCAGCAGAAAGCTGCTGGGAGCGTGCCAGAACATGCAAATTGTGGACAACTGCGCAACGACGCAGATCGAAGAGATTTTTGCGCAATCCGCGATAGCGAGCACGTCGTCCTTGCCATCGACCAACATGGGCCAGGGTATGCTCAACCGCAACCCGTTCGCGCAGTTTGGTTCGTCCCTCAGGCGTCTGTTGACGCTCTCGTAACTCGATGAGCAAGGCTTCATCGGGATGAATGCTGACGCTACGACCCTTGGCACTGGTGGTGCATTGGGCTTGCAAGGGACACTGAGCACAGGTCTCTTTAGGAAAGTGAACCACCCCGCCAGGCACAAAAGGCATCTCCTGCGAAGCCGGACACCGGATGAGTTGCCGTTCCCAATCCAGTGCAAACGCCTGTTTGTGAAAGTGTTTACCCTCGCGAACTGGCCAGGCTTTGCAATACACCTCCAGATCATCGCCGCGCTCACGCACCAAATGGCTGCTCAAATAAGCCCGATCAATGTGCAGTTCTTTTAAAGAAACCTTTTGCCGCTCCAAATCTTCGCTGATGGCCTCAGTCACGCTGGCTTCTGGCGCATTGGCTGGCGTCACTCCCACCGCTCGGATGAGACTCGTATCTAGGTCGTGGAGCACATGCCGCTTGTATCCATCCACCCGCACGCTCCGACTTTTGCGCCCATGGCGCATTTGCCCATCTTCGACGCTGATACGCCGATCTTTGGCGACGCCCTTGATGAGGCCGGCTTTGCCCTTCTCATCGATTTGCACATCTTGCTCCTGGACTTGCTCTGCAATCGCTAAGACCTGCTGCGCCGCAGCTTTTTCTTCTGGCTCAGTTAAGGTCTGCACCCAAGTTTCGACGGTCTGCAAGACCTGCAAGACTAGCGTGAGCGCCTCGTCTTTCTGAAGTTGTTGATCCCAGTCGCGATCTAGTGCCGCTTTCAAACTTGTACCGCAGACCAATTCCGCCCCAGCCTCCGACGCCACCTCCACCAATTCCCGCTCCTGCTGGTTGGCCACCACACGTATGACCTTTTTGAGTGCATGTCCTACGAGATTGTAGGTATCCTCGACTCGTCCCGCTCCCCATAGTGGACTGCTATCCAGTGCAGCGCGCAATGGGCGTTCGCCAAATGCCTGGCTTTGACTCGCCATCTCAAGCGTTCGCTCGATCAACCGCCGATCCATCTGGGCCTCAATGAGACGTTTTCGAAAGGCCACTAGCGTGCCTTTGCTGAACGGTGCCTGTTTGGTGTCCAGACAATCCAACACCAACTGCCATCGCCGATCCATGAGCGTCGCCTCAATGACCTCATCGTCTGAGACTCCTGTATACGCCTGCACAATGGTTGCCAGCGCCAGTTGTGCTGGAGCAATGGGTGGCTGGCCTCGTTTACTCGCCCGGTACAAGCCCGCCAATTCCTGCTGGAACGCCTTATCCAGGAGTTCGTGCCGATGGTGGCGAAGAAACACAAACAATTTTGCTCGCCGTATCCGTTTCACGATCTGTTCCTCTTGTTCGGAAAGTTCCACTGGAGGTTGCCAAAGCGATGGTTGCATCGTCCTTCTCCTTGCTTGTTTCAGTTCCTGGAACTGCACCGAGAGCATTGCTACCCATAATTGCTAAACAGGCCCGTGAGGAGAAATATCCCCAACAGAATCAGGATCACGCCTCCAATGGTAGAGAACAGAGCGGTGAACCTCCGGATGCGGCGCAGAAACGGACTGGCACGATCCACCAGAAGGCCGACCGCCAGAAACGGGACACCCAGACCGAGAGCAAAGGTCAGCATCAAGATCGCTCCTTGCAACACGCCCCTTGCGCTTCCTGCGGTTAGCACCAGGATCGCTCCCAGGATCGGGCCGGTACAGGCGGACCAGCTCGCGCCAAAGGCGATGCCGATGAGTCCTGAGCGCCACCAGACCGAGCGACCTGGCTTCACCTGAATATGGTAGCTCCTGGACAACCACGGCAGGGGTACCCACCCGGTGAGCGCGATGCCAAAGAGGATGAGCAGTACTCCGCCGATGCGCTCCAGCACCAGTTGGTACGCACTCAGGGTGCTGCCTACCAACGCGGTTGCGGCCCCCAGCAGGGTAAAGAGGAGTGTGAAACCCAGCACGAACCAGAGCGCATGCAGACTCACTCGCCAGCGCATGGTAGGCTGGGTATGCGCCTCCTCCAAGCTCACCCCTGCCAGATAGGAAAGGTAGCTGGGCACCAGTGGCAGGACGCATGGCGCGAGAAACGACAGGACACCCGCTCCAAACACTGCGAACACACTAAAAAAGGTGAAAGACATGCTCATTTTCCTCCTAAACGTTTCTTACTTGCTTGCTCGTTATCCTCAACCTGCTTTTGTGGGATGCCAAAGATCGCGGGAATCTCGTCTTCTGGGATGGGCTGAGCGTAGCGCCAGCGCCTGACCCAGAGCGTGAGCGGGATCAGCACAAGGAAGACGATCAGTGAAGTCCATTGCGCTTGTTTGAGACCCCAGCTAAGGGTGAACAGCGGCACAACGATGTTCGCGCGCGAAGAAGACTAGAAACTGGGTGATGGTATAGCCAAAGAGATATATGATCATCAGCATGCCAGGACGACGGTATCGCTGTGCCGAGTACAAGAGCGCCACAATCAAGATGAGGTTGAAGAGCAATTCATAGCCAGCAGCAGGTTGCACCGGCACGTGGCAGGTGCCAGCGGAAGGGTTCTGACAGGCCCAACTCTGGGGGCTGTCATAGACCTTAGACCAGGGCAACGTGCTTGGATAGCCGATGATATCGCCGTTGATCAGATTGCCGAGACGCCCAAAGGGTTGAGCACAGGCCGCGAAAAGCGCGCAGGCATTAAGCACGGACAACGGATTGAGCCGTTCTTTGATCGCCCTCCAGAACAGCACTGGCATGATCAGAAAGATCGCGCCGAAAAAAGCCATTCCGCCCTCCCAGGTTGCCAGAATATGCTGGGCTTCAACAGGTAATCCTGCACCAGATCGGGCTGCTGGATGACGAAATAGAGGCGTCCGCCCAAGAGGCCAGCCACGACGCACCACCAAACCATCCAGTAGACCTGATCCTGGCTGATGCCCTTGCGCGTAGTATACCTGCGGATCAACCAGAGGCCCATGACAATGGCCACGACGTATAGCAGACCGTACCAGCGTAGGGCCAGCGGACCAATGTGGAGGATCACTGGGTCAATATTCAGGTGAATGTAGGGGCCAATACGCAGCCACCCCCAATCGATCAAGGAGGCTAGCGTGACTGGGATGCTTTCCATCGTTTTCTCTCTTTTCACCATCGGATATCAGAGCTTCGGGCCATCCCCGCAGTTCTCTTCAAAGCAGTTTGCCCGCAAGCGTACAGACGTTGAACACGGCCACACTGCCAACGAACAGCATCACATCAAACACGGCCACACTGCCAACGAACGCCATCACAGAGCGCACCAGCGGCACGCGACCGGCAGAGGAGGTTCGTTCTCGGTTGGCAGTCCGCCAGTACTCCAGGGAGTACAGGAAAGCAGCCAGGGCGAACAACACAAGGGTCAGAGGCCAACTCCAGTTGAGGAGGGCCATACTCCAGTTCACCCGCATCCCTGCCTCGCGGAGGGCCAGCACAACCAGCACAACCAGTGCGCAAAGCAGCGTCACGCGCCCCTGACGCGTTCTGATGCGTGGAGCGAGGAAGCCACTCAACGGGATCAGCAGCGCGAGCAGGCCACTACTGATGAGCAGATACGCCGTGAACAGGGTGAACGTAAACGAGGGAGAATGGGCAAGTAGCTGCTGAATGAGCGCGGTGGTACTCACCACACTCAGCGCGTAGACCAGCGCAGGCAAGACCACAATACCTCCTCGAAAGATCCGGGGACGCATTTCGCGCGCCCAGGCTTCCGCAAACGCGGGAGGATTGGGACCAATGACTGCTTCCAGGGATTTGCCATCGCGAACGGCTTGCGTGACATGCTGCTCCAGTTCAAGCCGCATCTCATTCCTGCTTCCCGGCGCAACCCCCCGCAGTTCCCAGTAACTCGCACATGCCTCAATGAGGTCGGAGATCTGATATTGCGTGTACTGATCGAGGATCGGCATCAAAACGTTCTCCTTTCAGAATCTGCTCAACCGCCTGAGCAAAGGTTTCCCACTCCGCCTGCCACTGTTCCAATTGTTTGGTTCCCTCGGGCTGGAGACGATAGTACTTGCGCGGGGGACCATCGGTCGAGGGGACCAGGTACCCCTCAATATAGCCGCGCTGTTGCAGGCGACTGAGGAGTGGATAGATACTGCCCTCACTCACCAGAGCGAGTCCTTGTTGGGTCAGCCGTTGGACCATCTCGTAGCCATAACAGGGCCGCTGAGCAATCGTCGCCAACAGGCACATATCCAGAGTGCCTTTGAGCAACTGGGTCGAGCGAGTCTCCACTATGACCTCCATTTTCGCTCTCTTGCAATACAATACACTGAAGAAGAGTATAGCACAGCGTATCTTGTTTTGCAAGAGAGTGAAAACGAAGTCTTAACCCCGATTACTTGACCGGTACTCTAGTATTACAACGAGACTTTGTGATAAGCTGAGGAAGAAACAGGCTCTCACAGTCTCGTTTCTTCTCAGAGACAACAAAGCGCGCCACGCCACCTTGAGAAGGAGACACAACCCAATGAGTGGAACCGTTCAGGCCGTGAGCTGCAGCCCAACACACACTTTTGCCAAGCCGAATCAGAAGAGCATCCGGCTCCTCACCGGGTCAGGAGTGGAGGGCGATGCGCATCTGGGCGAGACGGTCAAGCATCGCTCGCGAGTCGCGCGTGACCCGAGCCAGCCCAACCTGCGTCAGGTTCACCTGATCCACGCTGAGCTCCATGACGAACTCCGGGCCGCTGGGTTCGCCGTGTCAGTCGGACAAATGGGCGAGAACGTCACAACGCGCGGCATTGATCTGCTCGGACTCCCAACCGGTACGCGCTTGCGCCTGGGCAAGACGGCTGTCGTCGAAGTGACGGGTCTGCGTAACCCTTGCATCCAGCTGGACCGCTTCCAGCCAGGGCTGATGGCCGCAGTGCTCTCGCGAGATGAACACGGTGCTCTCATCCGCAAGGCCGGAGTCATGGCCATCGTCCTGGCAGACGGCGAGGTCCGGCCTGGCGACCCGATCATCATCGAACTGCCGCCTGCACCGCATCGATCCCTTGAACCGGTCTGAGTTTTACCAACGCAGTCCCTGCAACTGGGCCAGGAGTCGCTTGCGATGGGAGCAGTAAGCAGCGTAGTTGTGGCGTTGCTGATACGCAATCAAAGCCAAGGCCGCAGGCAGATCCAATACAGGCTGGGGCAAGGCGACTTGCAGGAGCAAGCGCACCTGAGCGACGCTGAGCGGGAGGGAAGAGTGCGCGTCCAGGCTGGGCACCTCAGCTGGTGTGGGCAAGGGACGCGTGGTTGTCGGACGCAGGACCCCCCTCTCTCTGGTTCAAGCGTTGTTGCCAGCGAACCAGAAAGTGATGGGCGAGAATAACCAGGGTCATGTGATGGTGCCACCCGCGCCAGAAACGCAGTTCATACTGGTCCATACCCAACTCCCCCTTACACTCGGCAAAACAGGTTTCAATGGGCCAGCGCATTCCACTCACACGCACAAAGGTGGCAAGCGGCGTCTCCAGGGGAGCGTTACTCAAGTAAAACTTCCATTCCGGTTCCTCCGCCGATCCGCCGACTTTGCGCCGGATCACGACCCACACCTCTGGACCCGGTAAGCGATCAAGCGGCAGCACCGCGCGTAGCACGAGGAAGTCGGCAATCAACGGGCCTTTGTGCCCTTCCAGCAGACGGTAGCGCTGCCAGCTTCTCGCTGGCCATTGCTTCGCTAGCTGCTCCAGTGGCACTTTGGCCGGACTGGCGGGATGCAGCCGCTCTCGCTGTGGGGCTGGTCCTTTACGTGAGGGGGTCTGTGGTGGAACCCAGCTGCTCGGTCGCGAACGCTCTGTCTGTCCATCCGTTTCGAGGAGTGGCCAGACCTTGGTATCTCGCGGGACTTCTGCCAGATACCACAACCCCGTCGCGTCCAGTCGTTGCAGGAAAGCAGGGGAATCGCCGTATCCCTCGTCGCAGGCGACCCACTGGGCTTGGAGTCGTCCAGAAGCCATGATGCCCTCCACCAACTGCGCTGCCAGTTCGTGCTTGGTCTGAAAGAGGGTCTCATCGGGAATCTGGCAGTCCTGCCACACGGTCCGGTAATCCTCCCCAAACCAGGACTCAGGCAGGTAAAGACGCCGGTCAAGTAATGTCGCGCCCTTGCGGCTCGCATAGCCCAGGAAGACGCCCGCCTGGCAGTTATCTTTCTTGCCAGTGTGCCCACACCACTGAGGTGCCACGCCTGCCGAATGCCCCCCATGCTTGGGAAAATCGGAACCATCAATGATGAGGACGCCATCTTCTTCACCCAGCGTCTCGTTCACCAGGCACTGATGTTCGGCCAGCAGCGCGTCATCATCCCACTTGCCCTCCCCAATGAATTGTTGGAGGGCGCGCACCTGCCGCTCCGCATGCGGCCCCACCCCCAACAGACGCAGGGCCATTGCTTCGACGTTTTTGCGAGGAACATTTGCCGTGAGCAGTCCGCGCAAGTAGACTGCCGCCCACTCGCGCTGCTCACGCCGATAGAACAACGGAGCAAAGTGTTGGTGATAAGCCACCAGTTCTTCGGCCAGGGAAGTCACCTCTTCCGAGGCTAGGTTCTGTACCGCCAGTCGGCCTGGAAGAGGCGGCTGGTCGGCGGTTACATCGATCATGAGAGACATTGGGTTCTTCCTCCAGGAACAGACTTCCTTTCAGTATACCTCACAAAGTCTCGTTGTAATACTAGTCCTCTCGGAGTTCCTGAGAAAGCCCGGCTCG
>Ga0070699_100005689_pt1 | contig 10919 bp, 5 predicted proteins | sample KBSK1503metaG_FD_65473 | JGI IMG/M metagenome (GOLD analysis project Ga0070699, IMG submission 65473) | Corn, switchgrass and miscanthus rhizosphere microbial communities from Kellogg Biological Station, Michigan, USA - KBS K1-50-3 metaG | ecosystem: Host-associated > Plants > Roots >...
AGTCTGCCGCGAACGTCGCCGAAGTTTCCGTAACCCCAGTCGTAGACCGCGGCGCCATCCGGCGCAGTCCTGGGGAGCGCGTTCTGAACGAACATGTCGGTGGAGCTTCGAACGATGCTCCTGTACTTGGCCACCCGCTCGGGTTGGTCTCCCAGAATGTCGTGGCACTGGGCAAGCTGCCAGTAGGCGTTGAGCAACATGAACTGCACGTTCCACGCGTTCACGTTGTGAAAGCTCGACAGATATCCCTGGGAAGTGCTCGGGCGACGGATGAGAAGCGTATCGGGATCGATGAAGTACGGGGTGAAGGAGCTGTCCATGGTGAGCTCGAGCATCGACACGTAGGTCTGCGCCCGGGCGAGGTAGGTGGCGCCGAACTGGTTCGGATCCCCGTCGGGCACGGTGTCGCTCCAGACGGAGGGCGTGCTCAGGATGTTGTGGGCGGTAAAGGCCATGTGCCCGATGGTGTCCCCGACCTCGCTTTCGTAATAGGTGGGGCCCGCGCAGGTGGGGCAGTTCGGCGGCCAGACCGGTTCGATGAATCCGGTCCACATCACCCGCTGCTCGCCGAGAGGTAGATCGTTGCGGTGGATCAGCCAGGCATCGGTCCAGGCGATGGCGAGGTTGAGCAACTGGATGTGCTCCTCGGCTAAGCCTGGAATGTCGCCGGTCACCACGAACAAGGTGTTGATACCCTCGAGCGTCATTCCGCCCTTGCCGTCGGCAAGCTGGTTATGCGTTATCGTCGAGGTCCACTGCGAGGTCGGGATGGGCGTCGCGGAGACGACCTGGATGAAGGTGTCGACTTCATTCTGCGTGACCTCACCCACCAGGCTGTCGATCACCAGCTGGGCCTGGCCGGCGCCGCCGGTCAAGCAGCAGAGTGCTGCAACCAGCGCGGACGTGGCCCTGGTGACTAGCGGGGACGCCGCTTTGCTCTCCTTCATTGCGCGCTCCTCTTCCGCACGCCAACCCTGACCGCTCTACCGCCTGGCTCCCGGCACTTTCCCCCTCTCCCCACAAACCTCAATCCACCTAACGACACGGCCGCGTCCGAAAAGTTAAGGATCCGGTCGACAAGCCGCCCTGCCGAGGCCCCGCCCCCGGTCGCGACCTCGTTGCCATTGTCACGGCTCGTGCGGGACCCGCCTGATCGCTTGCCTTCGTCTGCGCCCCGCCCTAAGAACCTGACCCCACCGCGCCGCCTGGGGAACGCGACGTTGGATTTCATACGAGGATGAACGATGAGAAGCCGCCGCAGGGAGCTCGTGATTGCAGTTGCGCTGAGTGCGTTGTTTTTTGCCGTCGGGTCGGAGGCCTCCGATGTCAAGTATCAAAAGCCACCGAAAGCGGTCCTCGACGTCCTCGACGCGCCGGCATTCCCGGTCGCATTTGCCGATCCGTCGGGCGGCACGCTCCTGCTCGCCACGCCCGTCCTCTATCCGCCCATCGCCGATCTGGCCAAGCCGATGCTCCGGTTGGCAGGCCTTCGGATCGATCCCACGACCAACGGCGAGCATCACGCGAATTATTGGAGCCGTTTTTCCTTGCGGAAGGTCCTCGATGGCTCCGAAACGAAGGTCGAATTGCCCGCCGGCGCCCGCCCGGGCATCCCGGCCTGGAGCGCGGACGGCAAGTGGTTCGCGTTCACGAATATCGCCACCAACGGCATCGAACTGTGGATCGGCAACGCGTCCAATGGGCAGGTCCGGCGACTGCAGGGAGTTCGGCTCAATGGCATTTTCGGTCCGATGGCGCCTCCCATCCAGTGGATGCCCGACCAGAAGACCCTCCTCGTAAAGCTGGTGCCCGGCGATCGCGGTCCGGCGCCGGGAGCGGCTGAAGCTCCCGAGGGACCGCACGTGCAGGAGAGCACCGGCGGCCGCGGACCCAGCAGCACGTACGAGGTGCGCGACGTCCTCAAGAATCCGCACGACGAAGAGCTGTTTGATTATTACGCTTTGTCGCAATTGGCGCTGGTGGATGCCATCGGCGGCGCCGTCTCACCGCTCGGCAAACCCGCCATCTACGGCACGTTCTCGCACTCGCCGGATGGGCAATACATCCTCGTCGAGCGGATCCATCGCCCCTATTCCTATCTCCACCCCTACGAGAGGTTTCCCAAGGACGTCGAGATCTGGAATCGAAAGGGTGAGCTGGTGCGCAAGCTCGCCAGTCTCCCGCTGGCGGATCAGGTACCGATCCGGGGCGTGCCGACCGGTCCCAGGAATTACGCCTGGCTGGAGCCGGCCACCCTGATCTGGGCGGAAGCCCTGGACGGTGGAGACCCGAAGAAGAAGGTCCCTCACCGGGACCAGCTCCGCGCCCTGGAGGCGCCCTTCAACGCGAAACCGACCGACTTGCTCAAGACCGAGCAGCGATTCACCGGCCGCCAGGACATCGAGAAGAGCGACCTGGCACTGATCACCGACTTGGATGTCGATCGGCACTGGAGACGAACGTTCCTGGTCGACCTGAAATCAGCCGAGCGCGCGCCACAGCTTTTGTGGGAATTGAGCACGGACGATCGATACCGGGACCCGGGCTTCCCCAGCATCAAAATCCTTCCCAACGGAAACCACGTGGTGAGAGTCGATGACGGCTGGATTTACCTCTCCGGCGTCGGCGGCTCTCCGGACGGGGACCGGCCGTTCCTGGATCGCTTTAATCTTGCGTCGCGCAAGTTCGAGCGCCTCTTCAGATCCGACAGATCAAGCGTGGAGCGGTTCGTCGCCTGGGTCGATCCCGCTCAAGGGCAGTTCGTCACCCACCGGGAGTCTCCGGTTTTGCCTCCCAACTACTTCCTCCGCACGCTGACGAAAAATGCGCCGAAGAAGATCGAGGCGGGCGAGGCCTCGGTGATATCGACCCTTCATCCGATTACCCAGTTCCCGGATCCGGCGCCCCAGCTTCGCCGGATCAAGAAGCAGCTGGTCAAATACAAGCGCCCCGACGGGGTCGACCTTTCGTTCACCTTGTATTTGCCGCCCGACTACAAACCCGGAACGCGGCTGCCGACGATGTTTTATGCCTACCCGCTCGATTACACCGAGAAGGAAGTGGCGGGCCACGTCCAGGGCTCGACGCAAACCTTCGACCTGTTCCGCGGTCCCACCCACCTGTACTTCCTGCTCGCCGGCTACGCCGTGATGGACAACGTGGCGATGCCGATCGTCGGCCCGTCGCTCACGGCCTATGACACCTACCTCGAACAGCTGGTCGCCGATGCCAAGGCGGCGGTCGAGAAGGCGGTCGCGATGGGGTCGGTCGACCCGGAGCGGATTGGCGTGATGGGTCACAGCCACGGCGCGATGATGACCGCCAACCTGCTCGCGCACTCGAATCTGTTCCGGGCGGGAATCGCTCGAAGCGGCGCCTACAACAAGTCCCTCACCGCGTTCGGCTTCCAGAACGAGCGTCGAACTCTCTGGGAGGCGCTCGACACGTATGTCAAGGTCTCGCCGTTGTTCTACGCGAACAAGATCAAGGATCCGATCCTCCTCATCCACGGCGAGGCGGATTTCAATCCCGGCACCGTGCCGCTTCAATCCGAACGCCTCTACGAAGCCATCCGCGGTACCGGCGGCACCGTTCGACTGGTGATGCTGCCCTTCGAATCGCACGGCTATCAGGCGCGCGAGTCCATCGAGCACACGCTCTACGAGATGCTCTCCTGGTTCGACCGCAACGTGAAGGGCGCCGCTCCTCGTGGAACGAAGCTGACCAGCGTGCCGGCGAAGTAAGCGGTAGCCATCCCGACGGGCTGAGCCGACTCAGGCGTAGCCTGCCGACTGTCTACACGAGTGGGGGGTGTCCGCCGCACCGGTCAACCGGAGTCGTCTTTCGCCGTTGCTCGGCCCGCGGACGCTCAACCCTGCGCGTTGCGACAATTTCCCAAGTCGGGAATTTTGAGCGAAATGAACGAAACGAACGAAACGAACGAAACAGACCCAGGTGGGAGAAGGTGGGATACTAAGCTTCAGAAATGAAGACAGGCAAGCGAGAATTTTCGTGCCAAGTGGGCACGCGGTCATCCGATATAGAAGCCCCCGCTGCCGGCAGGCCAGACCGGCCTGGGGGTCCGCGACATGCCGATCACGTTCTCGCTGTCTGAGGCGCGCCGACTCGCCATCGCTTGGCAGGGATTCGGTCCGAAACCAGCGACGCCCTCCGTGATGCACCTTCGCAAGCTGGCGGCGCGGCTGCACGCATTCCAGATCGACTCGGTGAACGTCCTGGCGCGCGCTCATTACGTCCCGGCGTTCGCGCGGCTCGGAGCCTATCCGATGGACGCGCTCGATTCGCTCGCCTACCGCAGGCGCGAGCTCTTCGAATACTGGGGACATGCCGCGTGTCTGCTGCCGATCTCGCTCTATCCGCTGCTGCGCTATCGGATGCACGGGGAGCTGACCCAGGAGTACATGCGCTCCAAGCGCGGAGCCTTCATGGCGAAGGTCTTCGCCGAGGTCGCCGAGCGCGGACCCCTCGCCGCCGCCGAGCTGTCCGATCCCGGGAAGAGCTCGGGAAACTGGTGGGGCTGGGGCGATGGGAAGATGACGCTCGAGCACCTCTACAACTCGGGCCTCGTCGCCATCGCCGGACGGCGCGGCTTTGAACGCCTCTACGACATCGCCGAGCGGGTCATCCCCCGGGCCGCGCTCGACGCCCCGGTGCCGCCGCGCGAGGAGGCGATGAAGCAGCTGATCTGTCTGGGGGCGCAGGCCTGCGGCGTCGGAACGCTCGGCGACATCACCGACTATTTCCGGATCGACGGCTGGCGGGATCGAGTGGCGCCCTTGCGTTGGTGGGAGCGTCCCAAGGGTCCGGGCCGCACCAAGCCGATCGCCAAGCGCCTCGTGTCCGAGCTGGTCGAGGAGGGACGGCTGCTCATCGCCCGGGTGGAGGGGTGGAGGGAGCCCGCCTATGTCCCTTCCGGCATCCGCGTGCCGCGGAGGGTTGAGGCTCGGGCGCTGGTGACCCCATTCGACTCGCTTGTCTGGGACCGGCGCCGAATCGAGCGGCTCTTCGGGATGAAATACACCATCGAGCTGTACACGCCGCCGTCCAAACGGATCTACGGCTACTACGTGTTTCCGTTCCTCCTCGGCGAGACGCTCGTCGCCCGCTGCGACCTCAAAGCCGACCGCCAGCGCAAGGTATTGATGGTGCAGAGCGCCTTCCTGGAGCCGGGGCAGGAGGCGCGCCGGGTGGTCCCCGACCTCGCCGACGAGCTCCGGCAAATGCAGGCGTGGCTGGGGCTCGACCGGATCGAGGTGGCGCAGCGGGGAGACCTCGCGGCGAAGCTGCGCCGGAGCGTGAAGTAAGCCGCTGTTCGAGGCTCGTTTTGGATCACAGCGGGGCGTGCTAGCGCGTGGTAGCATGCGCGCGTTTGGCGGGCAGCGATGTTGAGCGGGGGTGGTCGCCGGTCTCGCTCGCCCGGGGGTGGACATGCGTGCATTCAGCCCGGATCAGTGGCGCGTCTTAAGTCCCTACCTCGACCAGGCCCTCGACATCCCTCCAGCGGACCGCGCGGCCTGGTTGGGCTCGATCCGCGCGCAAAACCCTGCGCTCGCGACGGATTTGCAAACGCTCCTTCAAGAACACGGAGCGCTGGGCGATGAGAAATTTCTCGAGACAGGCGCGTCGTCGCTGCCCTCTTGCGCGCCCGCCACCGGACAGGCGATCGGCGCCTACACCCTCGAGTCTCCGATCGGCCAGGGCGGGATGGGCACCGTCTGGATGGCGCGGCGGAGCGACGGTCGGTTCGAAGGACGCGCGGCGATCAAATTCCTCAATGTCGCCCTTCTCGGGGGCGGGGGTGAGAAGCGTTTCCGGCGCGAGGGCAGCTTTCTCGCGCGGCTCGCGCATCCCAACATCGCGCATCTCATCGACGCCGGTGTCTCAACCGGGGGCCAACCCTATCTGGTCCTCGAGTACGTCGAGGGGCATCACATCGACGTCTATTGCCGGGAGCAGGCGCTGGACATCGATGCGCGCATCCGTCTGTTCCTCGACGTCACCGCCGCCGTGGCGCATGCGCACGCCAACCTGATCGTCCACCGCGACATCAAGCCTTCGAACGTGCTCGTCACCGCCCAGGGACAGGTCAAGTTGCTCGACTTCGGAATCGCCAAGCTGCTCGAAGACGAGGCGACGGAGAACGCGGCGACGGTGCTCACCCGCGAAGGCGGCCGGGCGTTGACCCTTGCATACGCGGCGCCGGAGCAGGTGACCGGCACGCCCGTCACCACCGGGACCGATGTCTACGCCCTCGGCGTCCTGCTTTACGTACTGGTCACCGACAAGCACCCGGCCGAGTCCGCCCTCCAGTCCCCCGCGGACTTGATGAAAGCCATTGTCGACACGGAGCCGCTCCGCCCGTCCGAAGTCGTGCAGCCGATGGACAAGCTGAGGCGCGCCCTCCGGGGAGACCTCGACACCATCATCGCCAAGGCGATGAAGAAGAACCCGCCGGAGCGCTACCTCTCCCTGACCGCCTTCGCGGACGATCTTCACCGGTATCTTGCGCATCAGACGATCAGCGCCAGACCAGACACGCTTGTGTATCGGGCGGCGAAATTCGTGCGCCGCAATCGCCTGGCAGCTTCGCTGGCCGCGGCGGCCTTGGTGGCGATCGTCGCCGGGATTGTCGGCACTGCCATCGAGGCGCGCAACGCGCGCATCGAGCGCGACTTCGCCTTCCGCCAGCTGTCGCGCGCCGATGCGATTATCGACCTCAACACCTTCGTGCTCTCCGACTCGGCGCCCTCGGCGAGATCCTTCGTGAGCGAACTCGTCGGCCGGGCCGAGGAGATGGTGGGCCGTCAGCAAAACCCCGACGATGCGAATCAGCTGGAGGTGCGCATGTCCGTCGGCGTGCAATACCTCGGGCTCGGCGAAATCGCGAAAGCCCGCCGACTCTTGACCGACGCCTACCAGCGCGCTCGAGCGTTGCCGGACCCGGCGATGCGCGCTCGCATCGCCTGCGAGTTGTCCCTGGCGCTCGCCGGCCAAGGCGACGTGTCCGGGGCGGAGAAGCTCATCCAGGAAGGCCTGGGCGAGCTTCCGGGTGAGACGCGGTTCCTCCTCGATCGCGTCGCTTGCCTCCTGCGCGGCAGCGTGGTCGCCCTGAAAGCAGCCAATTCCAAGGAGGCCGTCGCCCGCGCAGAGGCCGCGCAGCGCGCGCTGCGCCAGTGGCCATATCAGACGGGAACCGGCGAGCTGGAAACCCTCACCAATCTGGCCACCGCTTATCGCCACGCGGGGCAGGTGCGCGAGGCCCTCGCCGCGTTTGAGCAGGCGTCCCTCCGCCTGACCGCGCTCGGCTACGGCGAGACGCGCCGGGCGCAGGTGCTTTTCAACAATTGGGGCACGGCGCTGCTGGCTTGGGGGCGTCCGCTCGATGCCGAAGCCGTGCTTCACCGCGCCATCTCGATTGGCCAGGACCGTCGCGCGGAAGGGGATCTCCCGGCTCCCCTGGTCATCAACTACGCCCGCTCGCTCAAAGAGCTGGGCAGGTTTGAGGAGGCGGCGGGCTTCGCCGACCGCGCCTACGCCACGGCCCAAAAGGCGAATGACCCCCGGGCGCTGATCGAGTCGTCGCTGGTGCGGACAGGAATCTACCGCAGCAAGGGCGACCTCGAACGCACCGACCAGCTCCTCGTGGAAACAGAGCCCATCTTGAAACGCATCCTCCGGCAGGGCCAACACCATGCCTACGCTTCGCTCGCCCTGGAGCGGGGGCTCACCGCGCACGCGCGGGGCGATGCGCAAACCGCGCTTGATTTTGCCAACCAGGCGATGGCAATCGCGGAAGCCTCGCTCAAGGAGAGCCGCGAGGCGTTAGGTCTTCTGCCCGGCTTTCTCGTCAGCCGATCGGAGATCGAGCTGCAACTTCATCAGGATGACAAGGCCGTCGACGATGCCAGGCGAGCATTGGAGATTTCCGTCGACGTTGCGCAGCCCGGAACGCTCTCGTCCAAGGTCGGCCGGGCTTACGCGGCGCTCGGACGCGCTCTGGATGCGCAAGGCCAACCCCAGGAGGCCCGCGCGGCGTTTCGCTCCGCCGTCGAGCATCTGCAGAGCGCCCTCGGTCCCGACCATCTGGAGACGCAGGCGGCTCGCAAGCTCGCGCAAACGGAGATCAAGCTTTGAGAGTGCTCGCGCGCCGATATCGAAGCTGTACCAGCCCCGAGGGATAGCTCTTCGATCCGATGAACTGGAGAGGAACTTCGGGAAGGCCGCTGGCGAAGAGCGGGCGTCCGCTGCCCAGGATCAGCGGAACGACGTCGATCGTGAGCTCGTCCACCAGGCTCTCCTGAAGGAAGCAGCGGATCAGCGCGCCTCCGTCCAGGTAGACGCGCCGGATGCCTTCGCGCTCGAGGCGGTCGGCGAGCTCTCGGGGCGCACCGGACCACAGCTCTTCGCCGTGGCGAGGATCGGCCGCGCGGTGGGTGGAGACGATCACCCGCTTGCCGCCGTACGGCCATTCCGGGAAGCCGACCACGGTGTCGTAGGTGCCGCGGCCGATCACCAGCGCGTCGACTCCGGCGAAAAAGCCGCCGTAGCCGTGGTCCTCGCCGTGGAAGGGGTCGAGCCAATCGAGGCTGCCGTCAGGGCGGGCGATGAAGCCATCGAGGCTGACGGCGATGAAGACGGCGAACTGGATGGCCATGGCTCCTCCCCGGCTCGGCGACGACGAGATCGACGTCCTTTCATCTGCCAAGCGCGGATTCGGCAGGCCGAGCGCGACTGGCAAATCACGGACTACTGCAACCGGCAGCGATTGGCGAGATCGGTGGCGGCCGCGCCCCGCACCACGGCGAGGTGTACGACATCTGCGTGCCGCGAGGGCCGAAATTGTCACACACCTCATCCGCCTACTGCAGCGAGCAGCGATTGGCGAGATCCGCGGCGGAGGCGCCCTGGGGGCGGGCGATCGCGTGGTTCGGCGGCGGAGCGACGCCGTTCTCCACCCAGGCGGCGATCGCGTCAATCGCCGCGCGCACGCAGGGGAGCATCGGCCGCAGCACCGTGTCGCCGTAGGAATCGACGCCGTAGTGGTCGTCGAACTGCGGGTCGACGTGGTTGCCTCCCTGGACGACGTAGTAGCGGTGGCGGCTGCTCTTGCGAGCGTGGGCGACGAGCTGAACGTAGAGGTCCGAGTCGGTCGCAATCGGCAACAGCGAGTCCTGATCACCGTGAAGCGTAATCAGCGGCCGCTGCAGGTTTCCGGTGTTCGCCACCTCCTGGAGCCGGGCCAGAATGGCGGGATTCTGCTCCACGCGGGCCGCGTAGTTGTAGAGCGCGTCGGGGTCGGTCGGCGGCACCGCCAGCGCCGCGGGCGCCACGCACGAGGGACCGACGCCGAGCGGGTCGGAGCAAGTGTAGCCGGTGTATTCGGGATCGAACTCCAGCCGGTAGATCTTCTGCGTCAAACCCCAGTAGATCGCCCAGTGGTAATTCCAGAGCGGCTGCGACTGGGGATTGAAGCCGACCGCGGCGAGCGCCGCCACCGAGGGCGGAAGACCCAGAACGTCGCCCGGGTAATTGAGCAGGGCGGTCGGCAGATACGTGAAGAGGTTGAAGCCCGTCGTGGGCTGCGCCGGCGTCACGTACCTGGGAAGCTCGGGGAGAAACAGCGTCCCCTCCCAGTCGACGCCGCCGTCGTAGAGCCGGTCATATCTGAAGTCGGTCTCGATCGCGCGCCGGGTCTGGTAGCCGCCGTTGGAAACGCCCGCGGCGTAGGAGCGCGTCACCCCCGCGATTCCGTATTGAGGCGCAAGGAGGTTGAGCAGCGACCTCGTCGCGCGAGTCGCCTGGCGCATCCGGAATGTCCACTCCGCGATCGCGGCGCCAGGCTCCCAGGGCGTGCCGGTGCTGTCCGTCTCGTCCGTTCCGCCCCGGAAGAAGTTGGCGCCCATGTTTCCCTTGTCCTGCGAGACGTAGGCCCAGCCCTTCTCGAGGACGTAGTCGGAGAAGACGAAGTCGCTGGCGAACGCGTCGCGAATCCCCGGGGTCCCCGCGGTGAGCAGGCGCCCGTTCCACGAATCGGGGATGCGAATGACGAACTGGGCGTCGTGGTGGCACTGGGAAAAACAGGTCTGTTGAAGGGTCGGCGGCGGAGTGCATCCGGGGATGAAGGGGGTCGCATCGCGAGCGACGAGCAGCGGCTCGGACTGGTACGCGTTGCAGGCGTCGGCGAAGTAGCCGTCGATCTGGATGCCTGCGACCGGCGGCGCGGTGGGATTCGAGTAGTGCGAGTTGAGCGTGCCGGAGCCGGGCGGCGGAAAGCCGCTGCCGGTCAGGCTGCCGGTGTCGATGTACGGATTGCCCGTGGTGGTGAGGTCGGCGACCCGATGGCAGTCGATCCATTCCGCCCCCAATGCGTTTTTCCACGCGGACAGGTCGGCGGGACACGCCTGGACCGCGGCGTCACTGGCTGGCGCGGCGAGGGCCGCACCTGCGAGCGCGGCAGCGAGGATGGCTCTCTTCGTCAACAAGGCTACTCCCTCCATTTCTTCGACCAGGAGAGGGTAAGCATGTCATGCCCAGCGATGCGTCTCGATTGCCCTGTGCTCAACAGATGTTGAAGCGAGGGAGGTTCCAGACACACGTTGGTGGGGGTAGCGACGAGAGTGGAGGGCGCCATGGCAAAGAAGCGAGTAGCTCGGCCGGCGCGCCAAGGTCGATCACGGCTTTGTTGGCGATACGAAGGCGACCCTCCAGGCGCTGCTGCCGAAGCTGGACCCGAAGAACGATGACAAACATTTGAAGAGCGCGCTGGAGCACTATCAGAAGGCGCGGAAGGATCTCGACGAGGTTGCGACGGGTGAAGCGGGCAAGAAGCCCATCCATCCGCAGTATGTTGCGCGCGTCCTCGACGGGTTGGCCGCGAAGGACGCCATCTTCTCCTGCGA
>Ga0070699_100005692_pt1 | contig 10918 bp, 7 predicted proteins | sample KBSK1503metaG_FD_65473 | JGI IMG/M metagenome (GOLD analysis project Ga0070699, IMG submission 65473) | Corn, switchgrass and miscanthus rhizosphere microbial communities from Kellogg Biological Station, Michigan, USA - KBS K1-50-3 metaG | ecosystem: Host-associated > Plants > Roots >...
TTCGGCAAGGCGCTTGTCGTCGCCGGCGATGCACAGGCGTTCATCAGCGTCAAGGCGATCGACCCCGCGCTCGAGCCATCCGTCACGGGGATCAAGGAGGCGATGAAACAGGGAAGCCTCGACTCGCTCGCGAACGAGAGTGAGGATCAGCCGCCGGCGATCCTGATTGGCGAGGACCTCGCAAAACAGCTCGACGTCAGGCTCGGCGACTCGGTCACCCTCGTGACGCCGCAGGGCACGCTCTCTCCGATGGGAATGATTCCGCGCACGCGGCGCGCGCGCGTCGCCGGTATCTACAATCTCGGTCTCTACGAGTTCGATTCGTCGTACGGATTCGTCTCGCTGCCGTTCGGCGAACGGCTGATGGGGAAGGACGCGGCCGACTTGATCCAGCTTCGCGTGATGGACATCTGGGATGCTCCGCGCATCGCGGATGACGTCACGCAACGTCTTGGGCCCGCGTACGTGGCGCAGGACTGGTCGGATCTCAACCAGTCGCTCTTCACAGCGCTGGGACTGGAGAAGATGGCCATCTCGATCGCCATCGGCCTGATTGTCATGGTCGCGGCGCTGAACATTGTGGCGTCGCTCATCCTGCTGGTGATGGAGAAGAGCCGCGACATCGCCATCCTGAAGACCATGGGGACGTCGCCGAAGCGCATCATGACGATCTTCATGATGCAGGGGCTGATTATCGGCATCGCGGGAACGGTGTTCGGGGGGAGCGGAGGCCTTGCGCTCTGCTGGGTCCTCGATCGATACCGGCTGATCAAGATTCCCGCGGACGTGTATCAGGTGGCCTACGTACCGTTCGTCGTCCTGCCGCGCGACTTCGCGCTTGTGATTGTCTCCGCGATCGTCATTTCGTTCGTAGCGACCATCTATCCCTCACGCCAGGCGTCACGGCTCGATCCTGTCCAGGCTCTGCGGTTCGAATAGTGACAATTCCCAGCGTGTCCATCAAACCAACTCCCAACCTCCAACCTCCAACTCCCAAGGCGTCGACACACGTCGACGCGGCGATCGGGACGTCTTGGGAGTTGGGAGTTGGGAATTGGGAATTGTGAATCGAGATGCCGTTCGTCACCGTCGAGTCGCTGAACAAGTACTACCAGGTCGGCACCCAGCGGATTCACGTTCTGCGTGACTTGCGTCTGGCCGTGGAACCTGGAGAGATGCTCGCGATCGTCGGTGCGTCGGGCGTGGGGAAGAGTACCCTGCTGCATGCGCTTGGCGGCCTGGACACGGTCGACAGCGGGACGATCCACATCGGCGATCATGAGCTGGCGTCGATGAGCGACGCCGCGCGCGTCGAGTTCCGCAACAGGAACGTCGGTTTCGTGTTTCAGTTTCATCATCTGCTGCCCGAATTCAGCGCGCTCGAGAACGTGGAGATGCCGATGCGCATCGCGCGCGAGCCGCTGCCGGAGGTGCGCGGCCACGCGACGGCGCTCCTTGCGCGCGTCGGTCTTGCCGAGCGCCTGCCACACCGGCCGGGGATGTTGTCAGGCGGGGAACAGCAGCGAGTCGCGGTCGCGCGCGCACTCGTGATGAAGCCGGCGTTGCTGCTGGCGGATGAGCCGACCGGCGATCTCGATGAGACCACCGCCGACACGCTGCATGCGCTGCTGCGCGAGATGCACGCCGAGTACGGGTTGACGTCGATCATCGCGACGCACAACCCGCGCCTCGCGGCGGCCTGCGATCGGATTTTGAGGTTGGAGCTGGGGCAGCTGCGCCCCGCCTGAGCGGCGCGGACCCTGCCTGAGCGGCGCGGACCCTGCCTGAGCGGCGCGGACCTTTCAGGTCCGCGAGAGGCCAAGTCCACCGGGAGGCTTCGGCCGCTGCGTCCGGATGGGCATCATGTCGCGTCGCGCCGCGGTCGCCACGTCGGAAAACGCTCGGACGGCCGTTCCCGACCGCTGGCCGCTCGGGTCGCGCCAAGAACGTTCGCTTCGCGAAGCGCTCACCTCGCTGATGCCCCGAGCCGCCTCGCATTTTCTCGGCTTCGCTGTCGGCATGGCTCCAACGCGTCGCCACGCGACATGATGCCCATCCCGCCGCCGGGCACTCTTTGAGATCTTTGTGATCTTCGTAGTCGATTCGTCTTCGTGGCCCTCGTTCAGCGCGACGAGGTCGCGTTTCTCCCCGTCAGAAACTCCCACTGCGCCTGCCCGCGCTTGACGACGTTCTCGATGTCTTCCTCGAGGAGATAGCGGCCTCGAACAAGATCCTGCGCCGCGGTCCGCAGCTTCGAGATTCTTCGTGCCCTTCGCGTCTTCGTGGTTATCAATCCAGCCTCGCCAGGTCGAGAATCACTTTGGCCATCGCGGAATAATCTTCGTCGCCTCCGCCCGCCGCCATCTGCGCCGTCACGAGCTGTCGCACGGCCGCACTGATGGGAGCCGGGACCTGGTTGTCCGCGAGCGTGGAGGAGGCAATTTTCAGATCCTTGGCGAACAAGCGGGTCTTGAAGCCGGGCTTGTAGTTGCCTTTCAGGATCCGTTCGCCGTGGACTTCGAGAACCCGGCTCGCCGCGAACCCCCCGAGCAGCGCCTCGCGCATCCTGGCCGCGTCGATGCCGGCCTTCTTCGCGAGCGCGAACGCCTCGGCGACAGCGCCAAGCGTCCCGGCGATGACCATCTGATTGCAGACCTTGCAGATCTGGCCTGCACCGGCGTCGCCGATCCTCACGACCTTTTCGGGATTGCCCATGACGTCGAGAATTGGCTTGACCGCGTCGAACGCGTCGGCCTCGCCGCCGACCATGATCGACAGCGTTCCGCTGACCGCACCAATCTCGCCTCCGCTGACGGGCGCGTCGAGCATCTGCGCGCCAAGCGACTTCGCTTTTGCCGCGAGCCGGCGCGCCACGCCCGGAGCGATACTGCTGTTGTCGATGATGATCGTACCGGGCTGAAGCGCGGTGAAGACGCCGTTGGCGCCTTCCAGTACCTGTTCGACGTCTGGAGAGTCCGGCACCATCGTGATGAGGCGCGTCACCTGGCGCGCCACGGCCGCGGGCGATTCACCGCGCGCAGCGCCGAGCGCAACGAGCGCCTCGACCGGCTGCGGACTGCGGCTGTGCACGATGAGCGGGTAGCCCGCTTTCAGAAGATTGGTCGCCATGGGGCGACCCATGAGACCGAGTCCGATGAAACCGATTGTCTCAGGCATGCGCGGAGTATAGTTCGACCATGTTCATCGTGTTGATACAGGTACAGATCAAGCCAGAGCTGCTCGACGAGTTCAAGCCGGCCATTCTAAGTAACGCGGCGCGATCGGTCGAACGCGATCCCGGATGTTTCAGGTTCGACGTACTTCAACAGGAAGACGATCCGACGAAGTGGATCTTCTACGAGGTGTACGAGAACGAGCACGCGTGGGTCCAGCATCGTGCCTCGGACCATTTCCTCGAGTTCAAGCAGGTCCTTGACCGCGCGTTGATCTCGCGTGACGTGACGAAGCTGACCGGGATCAATGTGAAGTCCTGATCGCGGACCCACCCCGCGTGGCATCCAATCAGCACTCCGGGGGCATTCGACGGCGTCCGCGCCCCATTTGCCACCCTTTTCGTATCCAATAGCGTCCAAAGGAGTAATCGTCACGGGTCAGGCATGTGCCCAATTCAAGCTATGCCTTATAATGCCCGCTGAGAGGTTCTTCTCGCGATCAACCGATAAACCTTAGTAGGCAGGCCGGATGTTCGAACGCTATACAGAAAGGGCGCGACGGGTTTTGTTCTTCGCCCGTTATGAGGCCAGCCAGCTCGGCAGCATTTCTATTGAGACCGAGCATCTCCTTCTCGGCTTGATCCGGGAAGGTAAAGGGTTGACGAGCCGCATCTTCGCGCGCTCGCACCTCTCTCTCGAAAACATCCGCAAGGAAATCGAAGGCCGCACGGTGTTTCGCGAGAAAGTGTCGACGTCGGTCGAGATTCCTTTCAGCGCGGAAACCAAGCGCGTGCTGCAGTTTGCCGCCGAGGAAGCCGATCGGCTCCTTCACAACTACATCGGCACCGAGCATCTCCTGCTCGGGATCCTCCGCGAGGAGCGCTCGGTCGCGGCCTCCATCCTCATGGAAAAGGGGATGCGCCTTCACACGGTCCGCGAAGACATCGTCCAGTTGCTCAATGAGAAGACCACGCTGACCCGGGTCAAGGAAACGCCGCTGCTCGCCGAGTTCAGCCGCGACCTGACGGAAGCGGCGATGAAGAACGTCCTCGATCCGCTCGTCGGCCGCGACTACGAGCTCGAGCGGGTGCAGCAGGTGCTCTGCCGCCGGACGAAGAACAACGCCGTGCTGATCGGCGAGCCGGGCGTCGGCAAGACCGCCATTGTCGAAGGCCTCGCGCAGAAGATCGTGTACGGCGACGTGCCGCACTTCCTTGCCGACAAGCGCATCCTGGCGCTCGACATCTCGCTGATTGTCGCTGGCACGAAGTACCGCGGTCAGTTCGAGGAGCGCCTCAAGGCGATCATGAAGGAGCTCACCGAGAACCCGAACATCATCGTGTTCATCGACGAGCTGCACACGCTGGTGGGCGCGGGCTCCGCTGAAGGGTCGCTGGATGCGGCGAACATCCTCAAGCCGGCGCTCTCGCGCGGCGAGATCCGCTGCATCGGCGCGACGACGCCGTCTGAGTACCGCAAGTACATCGAAAAGGACCGATCGCTCGAGCGCCGCTTCCAGGCGATCAAGGTCGATCCGCCCGCCGAGAAGGAAACGATCGAGATCCTGATGGGCGTCAAGGACCGCTACGAGCAGTTCCATCACGTCGAGTACACGCGCGACGCGATCGAGGCGGCGGTCTACCAGTCCAGCCGCTACATCACCGATCGGTTCCTGCCTGACAAGGCGATCGATCTCGTGGACGAAGCCGGCGCCCGCGCGAAGCTGAAAGAAGCGGGCTACAGCGAGGAGTTCGGCGAGATCAACAAGAGCATCCGCGTCGCCGTCGAACAGATGGAGAACGCGGTCTCGCAGAAGGATTTCGAAAAGGCGCAGTTCTACCGCGAGCAGGAAGTGTCGGCGCGCGAGAACCTGCAGTTCGTCCGCGAGAAGTTCGACGTGAAGTCCAGCGCGCGCAGGGTGATCGTCTCCAAAGGGGACATCGACGAGGTCGTGTCGAAGTGGACCGGCGTGCCCATTGCGTCGATCAACCAGGACGAAGGTGACAAGCTGCTGCGCATGGAGGCGGATCTCCACAAGCGCGTCATCAGCCAGGAGACGGCGATCTCGGCGATCTCGCGCGCCATCCGGCGCTCACGCGCCGGGCTGAAGAACCCGAACCGCCCGGTCGGCAGCTTCATCTTCCTCGGCCCGACCGGTGTCGGGAAAACGGAGCTGGCACGCGCGCTCGCGAACTTCCTCTTCGGCAGCGATCATGCGCTCATCCGCTTCGACATGTCCGAATACATGGAGAAGCACTCGGTCTCCAAGCTGATTGGATCGCCTCCGGGCTACGTCGGCCACGAAGAGGGCGGCCAGCTCACCGAGAAGGTGAAGCGGAATCCGTACTCCGTCGTGCTGCTCGATGAGGTCGAGAAGGCGCACCCCGACATTTTCAACATCCTGCTCCAGGTGTTCGAGGACGGCCACCTCACGGATGGCCTCGGCAACCGGGTCAACTTCAAGAACGCGATCATCATCATGACCTCGAATATCGGGGCGCGCTTTATTCAGAAGAAGGCGTCGCTCGGATTCCAGGCGAGCGATATCAGTGTGATCGACAAGAACGTCAACGACATGGTGCTCGGCGAGGTCAAGCGCACCTTCAACCCCGAATTCATCAACCGCATCGACGAGATCATCGTCTTCGAGGCGCTGACCGATGAGGACCTGCGGCGGATCATGGCGTTGCTGGTGGAACAACTGAACCTCAACCTGACCGACCGGCGCATGAAAGTGAACCTGGCGCCCGACGTCATCGACTGGATCATCGACGTCACCTGCAAGGACCGGTCGTACGGCGCGCGGCCCCTGCGCCGCGCCATCCAGCGGTATGTCGAGGATCCGCTTTCGGAGGAGCTGATTCGCGGGAACCTGCGCGACGGCGACATCGATGTCTATCTCGACGGCGGCCAGCTCTCGTATCGGCCCGCCGGTGAACTGACCGGGGGGCGGAAGCTTTCTTAAAAGGTTCAGAAGGTTGAACCATCTGAACCGCTTGAACCCCCCGAACCGACCAGCAGACGGTGACCATCGTCTGAGTCCTTCAGAAGATCCTGTAAACTAAGGTGTTCCGGAATCCTCTGATGCAGAAGAAGTTTGTTCGAACGCTCGCGTCCGCGGCGCTGCTGGCCGCGGTCGGCTCGACCTCCGCGTTCGCCCAGGCGGCCCAGAATCCCGCCGCCGCGAACAGTAATCCGACCACGGTGTGCGGCTTGCCGATTCCTCCGCCGGCCGCGCTGCCGCCCGCAGGATCCGGCCCCGTCGTGTTCCAGATCGTCCCGTGCTTCGCGAAGCAGGGCGGGTCCCCGGTCGTCGAACCAGAGACGTATCTGTATTACATCCAACTCCGTCCGAGCCTGCCCTCGCAGAACGTGTGGGTGGCGTGGGATGCCCGCGCGCAGCAGACGGCGGCGGACGACTTCAAGCGCCTGTGGGCGACGAATTTTCTCGATGACCTCACGGTTCAGGTCAGCGATCCTCCCGGCACGCCCGGCTCCCCCTTGACCGACTATGTGTTCGCCAACGGCGTCGTCGGGAAGATCGTCGTGTACGACATGGAGGAGCGCGAGCGCATCAAGGTCGTCGACTACCAGGGCACGAAGAACATCGACCGCACGAAGATTGCCGAGCAGCTGAAAGAGAAGGGGCTCGAGCTGCGTCTGGATTCGTTCCGCGACGACAACACGCTGCGTCGCGTCGAGACGATCCTCGACGAGATGATGGCGGAGAAGGGCTTCACCAACGCCGAGATTCACCACACGATCACGCCGGTCGCCGGCGGCCCGAAGCTGGTGAACGTGACGTTCACGATCAGCGAGGGACCGAAGCTGCGGATCCGCAACATCGACTTCGTCGGGAACCAGGCATTCGGCGACGGCACACTCGCGCGGAAGATGAAGGAGAACAAGGCCAAGAAGGGGATCATCTCGATCTTCAGGGGCGCCACCTACAAGGAAGACAAGTACGAAGCGGACGCGGAAATGGTGGCGGGGTACTATCGCGAGAAGGGCTATGTGCGCGCGCGCATCGGCAATCCCGAGGTCAAGACGCTCGAGAACTCGAAGGACGGCAAGACGCGCTGGATCCAGCTGCGAATCCCTGTCACAGAAGGACCCCGGTATCGCGTTGGCGACTTCAACTTCGAGGGCAACACCGTCGTCAAGAGCGAATCGCTTCGCCCGATGTTCAAAGTCAAACAGGGCGAGTGGTACAGCGAGAAGGATGTTCGTGACGGACTGAAGAAAGCGCAGGAAGCGTACGGGGCCGGTGGGTACATGGAGTTCACCGGTTACCCGGATCTCAATCCGAAGAACGACGGCCTTCCGTCGGCGACCGATGGCAACACGCCACCCCCCGCGCCAGCGGCCGCCGCGGCCGCATCCAACGGGAACACGAACGGGAACGGCACGAACGGTACGAACGGTACGAACGGTCCGGGCGCCACGAACGCTCTGAGGCCGACTGTCGATGTGACGATGAGGCTGCAGGAGGGAAAGCAGTACTTCGTCAACCGCATTGCGTTCATCGGGAACAGCACGACGCGCGACAACGTGATCCGGCGCGAGATGCGCCTTGTCGAAGGCTCGGTGTTCAACACCGAGTCGCTGAAGTACAGCATCCGACGGCTCAATCAGCTCGGTTACTTCAAGCAGCTCGAAGGCAACGACAAGGACATGAAGGTCGACAAGACCGCGGGTCGCGACAACGCGGTCGACGTGACGCTCCGCGTCGAGGAACAGAACCGCAACCAGGTCACCTTCGGCGCCGGCGTGTCGCAGTACGAGGGTTTCTTCGGCCAGCTCTCCTTCCAGACGGCGAACTTCCTCGGGCGCGGCGAGAGCCTCACGGCCTCGGCGCAGGCAGGCTCCCGGTCGCAGAACTACCAGCTGTCGTTCACGGAGCCGTTCCTGTTCGATCGGAACCTGACGGGGGGCATCGACGTCTATAAGCGCTCGCTCCAGTACATCGGCTACTACACGCAGAAATCGACCGGCGGCAACCTGACGTTCGGGTTCCCCGTAGCCGACTTCGCGCGCATGTTCATCAATTACTCGTACGAGTCGGTGGGCGTGGCGGATCTCAACGAGGCGTTGCTCGATCCATCCTGCATCGTGTCGGGGAGCGGGTGCAGCACGGTCAATGTCTCGGATCTGACGAAGATCAGCCCGGCGGCCCTCGAGTCGCTGCGACGCAATCCGTTCCTGTTCGATTCGTACCTGATCGGATCGAAGGGCAATCGCACGATCAGCAAGATTTCGCCGAGCTACGTCTTCAACACGATCGACAACCCGATCTTCCCGGCCAACGGCAAGCGGCTGACGGCGGCGATCGATCTCGGCGGGCTTGGCGGCAACACCAGCTACTACAAGCCGACGCTCGAGGCCATCTGGTACCATCCGCACACGTCGCGGTCGTCGTTTGGCGGTCGCGTGCAGTTCCAGTACATCGAGCCGTATCGGGGAACGACGAATCTACCGGTGTTCGAGCGACTGTTCCTGGGCGGCGAATACAGCGTGCGCGGCTACGACATCCGGTCGATCGGGCCGACGGTGCCGAACTCCCAGATTGTGCTGGGCGGCAACAAGAGCCTGCTGTTGAACGGCGAGTACATCATCACCATCGCGGGTCCCGTGCGGCTCGTGCTCTTCTATGACGCCGGCCAGGTGCGCGACTTCGGCCAGAAGTTCGGAATGAAGGAAGATCTGACACGGCAGGTCTTCCCGGCCTCGCCGCTCCTGATCGATCCCTTCTCGGTCCTTGCTCTCGGAGGGCTGGAAGACCCGAACGCGCCCGGCGTGCGGACCGAAACCATCGGCCAGACGAGCGCGTTCAAGACATCGACAGGCGCCGAGATCCGGTTCTTCATGCCGGTGCTCAACGTCCCGTTCCGTCTGATTTTTGCTGCGAACCCGCAGCGCGGCGGTGTGCTGAACAACACGCTGCTGCCGGCGAAGCAGTTCACGTTCAAGTTCGCGGTCGGTTCGACGTTCTAGGAGCCTTGATGTTCTCGAGACCAGCCTGGTTTCACCGGAGCCTGCTGCTTATTCCCATTCTTGCGGCCGTCGCGGCGTGCGGCCAGAAAGACCCCTTCTTACCCACAGGGCCGTCAACGCCGCCGACCGTGAGGACCGAGACGTTTACCGGGACGCTCACTCGCAACTCCGCCTATACGCATCCGTTTTCGGTCACCGACTCGGGCGATGTCTCCGTGTTTCTCATCACGAGCGCCGACGCTCGCGACGCGAGCAATGACTCGATCCCGATCGGCGTCAGCCTTGGCACGTGGAACGGCGCGGCCTGCGCGATCGTGATTGCGAACGACAAGGTGGCGCCCGGTTCGAGCATCACCGGCCGGGCGACGGCGGCCGGGAATCTCTGTGTCCGCGTGTATGACGTAGGATTCGTGCCGGCGGCATCGACCTATGAACTCCTGATCGACCATTACTAGGCCGGCCTGCCAGCCTTCGCCAAGGCTACGCCGGGTCCGCCGAGGCGTTGGGGGAGGCGGAACGGTCCGCGTCGGCCCCTGCACGGATGCCGGCGGCGACGTGTTAACATCGTGAACTTCCGCGCGAAATGAAAGGATTGACTGTAATGAGAGCTTTTGCCGTTGCCGTGGCGCTCAGCGTGATGCTGGCTGCCGCTCCAACATTCGCCCAGGCCCCCGCTCCGGCAGCTGCGCCGGCACCGCAGGCGGCTCCCGCCGAAGCCCCATTTCCGACAGGCGCCAAGTACGCCTTCGTCAACATCCAACGCGTGGCCGCCGAATCCGGCCAGGGGAAAACGTTGAGCTCGCGGGTTCAGGCGCTCAACAACCAGAAGCTCACCCAGCTGAACGAGAAGAACAAGGCGCTCCAGACCTCGCAACAGAAGCTGGACTCCGGAGCCAGCGTGCTCAACGACGCGGCGCGTGCGCAGCTCGAAAAGGATATCGATCGGCAGCAGACCGAGATCCAGCGCTTCACCGACGACGCGCAGAAGGAAGTTCAGGATCTGCAGACCGAGCTCCAGAGCGAGTTTCAACAGAAGCTCGGTCCGGTCATTCAGCAGGTGGCGCAGGAGAAAAAGCTCGAGATTCTGTTCAGCGCGCTCGACGCCGGGATTATCTGGGCCGATGCTGGCCTCGATCTGACCGCCGAGGTGATTCGCCGGTTCGACCTCGCCGCGCCCGTTGCGGCCACCGCTGCGCCCGCTGCACCGAGGGCCGCGACACCGGCACCGGCACCGGCACCGGCCGCGCCGCGTCCGGCGGCGCCCGCGCCCGCTGCGCCTCGTCCGGCTGCTCCGGCACCGCCACCGAAGTAGTAGACCGCAGTTCACACTTCGGAGTTCTCGCGTCTCCCGCCTCCGCCGTGTCGAGTCGCTCCGCGACTCGACAAACCAGCGCTGGCTTGGCGGTCCGCCACCAGGCGGACCGCGGGGCGAGGCTCGCCGAAGCGCTTCGTGCGAAGACGGCGGCTCGTGTTCAGGTTCGGTTCGACCTGCGCTTGTCTTGTTTATTCGAGCGCACATCGAACAACATAGAACATGAACATGAACACGAACCGAGCACCGGGAACATAGAAGCGTGAACGACTGGTTCCACTAGTGTCCATAGATCTCCCCGCCCTTCTCGATCGCGTCCATCACCGTTACCCCTCGTTTCTGATCGACGCCGTCGGGGAGCACGAGCGCGGCCACCGGCTCGTGGCGTTCAAGAATGTCACCGTCAACGAAGAATTCTTCCAGGGACACTTTCCCGGCG
>Ga0070699_100005693_pt1 | contig 10917 bp, 11 predicted proteins | sample KBSK1503metaG_FD_65473 | JGI IMG/M metagenome (GOLD analysis project Ga0070699, IMG submission 65473) | Corn, switchgrass and miscanthus rhizosphere microbial communities from Kellogg Biological Station, Michigan, USA - KBS K1-50-3 metaG | ecosystem: Host-associated > Plants > Roots >...
TGGGGGTCCGTCAGCGGATCACCGCACGACCCCCACCCCGGCGCAGCGCAGCCAAGCTTGCGCAGGCTGCGCAAGCTTGCCTGCGTGCGCCGACCCTCCCCACAAGGGGGGAGGGTAGGACCGAGTACGCCGCTCTGGCTGATTCCACTTCGCGTGAATACGCTCTACATTGCCCGCGACATCGATCTATTGGAGGTTTCTCGGTGGTGGAGCGCGTGCTGGCGGCGGTCAGGGTAGGCCCGAGCAAGACCGAGATCCGCGAATACCCGATGCCGGATGTCCCCGACGACGCCGCTTTGATGAAGATGGAGGTCGCCGGCATCTGCGGAACCGATGTCAAGCTCTACAAGACCCCGCCGACCAAGAGCCCGGTGATCATGGGCCACGAGAACATCGGCATCATCGCCAAGGCGGGGCGCGAGTTCACCCGGCGCAAGGGTTTCAAGGAGGGCGACCTGGTGTTCGTGGAGCACTATGTCGCCTGCGGCAAGTGCGAGTGGTGTCACCTCGGCCAGTACCGTCACTGCGAGAACACCGACTGGCGCCGTAACCCCGACGCCATCCGCTACGGCTACACCTCGGCCGAGAAGGCGCCCCATCTCTGGGGCGGCTTTGCGCACTATGTCTACCTTCCCTGGAACGCCGTCGTGCACCACGTCCCCAAAGGCGTCACGCCGGAATTGGCGGGACTGGTGACGCCGATGGCGAACGGGGTCGAATGGTCGCTGTTCGACGGCGGCGTGGGCTATAACTCGACCGTGCTCATTCAGGGCCCCGGCCAGCAGGGGCTGTCCCAGACCGTGATCTGCAAGCAGGCGGGCGCCGCGCTCATCATCGTCACCGGCACGTCCAAAGACCGCGCCCGCATGGCGGTCGCGCGCGAGCTCGGCGCCGACTTCACGATCGACGTCGAGAAGGAGGATCCGCTCGCACGCATCATGGCGATCACCGCCGGCAAGGGCGTGGACGTGGCGCTCGACTGCACCGCCGGCGCCGGAACCATCCCGATCCTGCTCGGCGTGGAAGCGCTCAAGCGCAAAGGCGGGACGATCGTGGTCCAAGGTGAAATGAAGGAATTCCCGAATTTCCCGCTCGAAAAAGTCACGGTGAAGTACATCACCATCAAGAGCGCGCGCGGTCATAGCTTCAAGGCGTGCGAGCTCGCTCTCGCGCAGCTTGCCTCAAAGCGCTTTCCGTTGGAGAAGGTCACGACCCACAGATTCGGGCTCAAAGACGTGGATCTCGCCATCCGGTCGGTGGGCGGCCAAGGCGTCCCGGACGTGATCCACGCGTCGCTCATGCCGTGGGAGTGAACGGCCCTCTCGCGATTCGCTCGGCGCCACCGATATAGAAGACGGGTGTCCACGCATGCGCGACAAGACGCGAATTGCCATCGCCGCGGGCGATCCGGCGGGCATCGGACCGGAGATCAGCCTCAAGGCTGCGCTCGATCTCGCCGTGCGCAACGCCTGCATCGCGATCGTGGTCGGCGATGCCGGCGTGCTGAAACGGCATGCCGCAGCCTGCCGCATCGCGGCTGAGCTGCGCGTGGTCGCGCGGGCCGCCGACGCCGATTGCTCCGGCGACGCTATCAACGTGCTCGGCTGCGCGCAGCCGGACATCGCCGCGCTCGATTTCGGCGCGAGCAACGCCGCGAGCGGCCGCGCCGCGCTCGCCTTCGCCGGCACGGCGATCGAGCTCGCGCTCGCGGGCGAGGTGGATGCGGTCGTTGCGGCGCCGCAGAACGAGATATCGATCGCGCTCGCCGGCATCACGTTCGACGGCTATCCCTCGTTTGTCGCGCGCGCGACCGGCACCGACGAGAACGACGTCTACCTGATGCTGTGCTTCGACGACGTGAAGATCGTCCACGCCACGCTGCACCGCAGCGTGCGGCAGGCGATCGAAATGATCACACGCGAAAATATCGCTCGCGTCATAGCGGCCACCGACCGCGCGCTCAAGCGCATGGGCACGGCGGCGCCGAAGATCGTCGTCGGCGGCCTCAATCCGCACGCGGGCGACGGCGGTTTGTTCGGACGCGAGGAGATCGAGGTGATCAAGCCCGCGATCGACGCCGCGGCCACCCAAGGCATGACGGTCACCGGCCCGTTCGGCGCCGGCACCATGTTTCGCATGCAAGGCGTCGATGCCTTCATCGTCATGTTGCACGATCAAGGACACATCGCGGCAAAGCTGCTCGCGCACAATGCCGTCGCGGCGCTGACGATCGGCAGCCCGATCCTGTTCTTCTCGGTCGCGCATGGCAGCGCGCATGATATCGCCGGCAAGGGCGTGGCCGATCCCAAGGCCATGATCGAAGCGGTGCTGCGGCTGTCGAAGGCGAAACAACGCCTCGGATTGCAGCCGGCGCCGGCGTAATCAAATGGCGCTGCCATTCAATCAGGGACAGTCGATGCCGACCAAGATCGAACTATGCAACGCTTCCGACCTGGACGTTGGAGCCGTGCTCAAGGTCGAGAAGAATGATCTGACGCTCGCCGTGTTCAACCTCGACGGCGAGTTCTTCGTGACCGACGATCACTGCACGCACGGCCCGGGCTCGTTGTCGGAAGGCTTCGTCGAAGGCGACGTCGTCGAGTGCAATTTTCACGGCGGGCAGTTCAATATCAGGACCGGCGCGGTTGTCGGGCCGCCGTGCATGGTTCCGATCAAGACCTATCGGACCCTCGTCGAAGACGGGAAGGTGTTCATCGAGGTGTGAGCAACGCTTTTGCAGATGGCTTCATGGGGGGAAGCGCTGGTGGCGTCGCCTTTGTGTGCACGATCGCGTGTCAGAGTGTTACCACTGAGCGTTTATGATGCAGGATACGCCCAGCGGTCCGCGGCGACGAAGGTCTGCATCGTGAAGCGCGAACCGGCTGCGGACGGTTGATGCACCTGGACTGAATACGGTGTTGGCCCCTTGCCGGCAACAGCAGACGCCATCAATCGGGTGGACCAGCAACTACATATTCAGTGGCAGCAGAGCTTTATTGTTAACAAATGAGTGTTATAATCAACAAATTTTCGGCGACGAGGCATGGAGCGAGATCTTCGCCACCGTTGGTACGTCGGGGGTCGCTCAACAGGCGCTTTCAATTTGTTCCGACGGCAGGCGGCTGGCAGGCTGAGTACGTACCGGCGTTCATCCGCCGCTATCCCTTCGTCTTTTTCAGCCGCGACGACGGCAAGGCGTTCACGCTTTGCATTGACGAGGCCTTCCCAGGATTCAATCAGAGCGGCCGCGGCAAGCGACTGTTTGGCGATGATGGCAAGCCGACCCCCTACGTGGAGGATGTGCTCAAGTTCCTGGGGCAATACCAACGCGAATTCCAGCGCACCCAGGCATTCTGCAAGAAGCTGAAGGATCTGAACCTACTCGAACCGATGCAGGCGCAGATCAAGCTCGGTTCCGGGGAGCGCATGGCGCTAGGGGGGTTCTCGGTCGTGGACCGTGCGCGGCTCAAGACCTTGTCGGGCGATGTGCTCGCGCAGTTGGTGCAGTCGGACGAACTCGAACTGATCTATGCTCACCTCGTGTCGATGCGAAACTTCGCGACGGTGAGAGATCGGCTCGCCGAGGCGCAGCCCGCGCCTAGCGCGGGCCGCGCCCCGCTGACCCACTAGCGCGGCTAGCCCTGGAACCGCTCACTGCTGGCGCCACCAGTCGCAGGAGTGACGCCGAAGGGGTACGATGGCGTCTCGCCGGCGAGACGGCTCTACGCGCTTTGGCCATCAACTGGCCTCTAGCTAGAGGCGCTCTACGATGGGCCTCTCCCCTTCGGGATAGGGCACAACGGTCTTGCCACGAATTCGAATGGGTGAGGGTTCGTGACACCCTCACCCATCATCGTCCTTGGCAGCACTGAGCTGCCCTTTCCCGCACCGAAACTTGGGCCTGCCCGAGTTCGGCGCTTTGAAGTCGGCCGAAGTCGGATAAATCCGACTTCGGCTGGGAGAGGGCGCAGCAACGCCGACCGCATCCGTAGTCAGCGCGCTGACGAGCTCATCTAACCGGAAAGTCGAAATACGTATCAGGGAACGGCTCGTTGTTGAGCGTGAAGTGCCACCACTCCTTGTCGTAGGGCCGAAAGCCGCCGCGGGTCATCGCCGCGGCGAGCAGCGCGCGGTTCTTTTGCCCCTGATCGCTCACGCTCGTGTCCGACGGCCATGATTCGGGCTGAAGAAGTCGAACGGCGAGCCCATATCGAGCTCGCGCGCGTCCGCCCGCCGCACCAGCGTGAGATCGACGGTCGAGCCGCGCGAATGGCCGGAGCGATCGGAGATATAGCCCTCCTTGAACAGGTCGCGCTTGTCCACGTCCGGGTAGAATTCGCGCTTGCGCTTGACGTCGTCGATCCTCTGCGCCCAGCGCACGAATTGTGCGACCGCGCGCTGCGGCCGGTAACAATCGAATACTTTGAGGCCAAGGCCGCGCGCCGCCAGATCGCGCTCGACCGCGGCCAGCGCGTAGGCCGCCGGTTCCGACAGGAGGCAGCGCGGACGCTCGTAGCCGTCGATTCTTTCACCCACGAAGTTGTTGCCGCCGAAATAGCGCATGTCGACGACCAATCCGTCCACCACGGCGGCGGCATCGACGAAGCCTGCGGGGAGCGGCGCCTGGGCCTGCGCGCCTTGCACCGCCAGCAGCAGCGCGAGCACGGCATGGGTGGAAGAGTGCATCGCTGGCGCCGAGATGGCTCTGGTGCCATCGGCGGCCGGCGCCACTATCTCACGAATCATCGCACTCCGGCGCATTCCGTGATAGCCGAGACAGGTTTGACGTCGCCGCTGCGATCCCATGGCGTCCGGAACGCCGGGCGTTGTTTTTTCGGCGATTTTGCACCTGGGAACTTTCCCAGAACTCGGCGGTTGAATGAGATGCGGCAATAGGCCGGAGCACGGTCATGCGCCCCCGAACGATTCCCATCCTTGCTGCCGTCGCCTTGTCACTCGCCGTTCCTTCCAATGCGGACGCGCGACCGCGATTTGGTCCGGCCGCGCTGCTGGGAGTGGTGGCAGGATCCTTCGGGGCGATGTTCGGCGGTTACCGCCACTCGGCGAGGCACCATCGGCGCAGCGCAACGTATGCATCGGCGGGCCATCGCCGCGCTCGCGTTGCGCGCATCGAACGGAGAACTGCGGCCGGCGCGCCTCGGCCGGCGGCGGGCGCGCCTGCGCCTGCGGTAAGCGCAGCCGCACCTGCGGCGAGCGCGCCTGCCGCATCGACGGCAGCGGCACCGCCCGAACAGACGGCGCCGGTACCTTCCGACCAGACGGCAGCGGTACCTCCCGAGCAGACGGCGCCGATGCCTCCCGAGCGCGCGCCAGCAATATTTTGGCCCGATGCCGCCGCTGACCTCGTTGCATATGTGTTGTTCCCGAAAGGCAACGACCGCTTTTGGGCGCACGGCTATGACTCCATCGTGGAAGCCGCATTCGCGGCTTCGGATGCCGATGAGCGGAGGGTTAAGCGCAGCCGGCCGGCCGGCAATCAGGTCAGCGACGCGGCGTCGCCGGCAACGGCGCCGCTCGCGTCCGCCGACCTCTGCGGCAATATCTCAGCAACCGCCGCCGCCGATGCATTGATCGAGCGGATCGAACGAGCCATCGAACCGAGTGCATCGCAACGGGATGTGCTTGAACAGCTGCGGGCTGCTTTGGCGCAAACGGTCGAGCGGATCAACGCCACTTGCCCCACCGCCGTGCCTGCGACGCTGACGCAACGCCTCGCCGCGATCCAGGATCGGATCTGGGCGATGCATGACGCGCTCCTCACGCTTCGCCTGCCGCTCGAGAACGTCTACAACTCGCTCACAGACGAACAGCAGCGGCGCTTGCGCCGCGATGAACCGGAGTCCGGGGAGCCTGCAGCGGATGTCACCGACGGGCGTGCCCAAACGTGCGCCGAGCCGGCGGCGGGAATTGCCGATGGGATCATGCGCGCGATTGGACGCGCAGCGCCACCGAGCGGACCGCAGCGCGCGGGCTTGGAAGCGTTGCGGCTGAACTCGGCCGCCATGGCAAAAATTATTGCCGGCTCCTGCCCCAGCGATCCGCGGCTGGCTCCCATGGGTCGGTTCGGCGCCGCAACGGATCGCCTCGACGTCATGCTGTTTGCGGTGATGAGCATGGGCCCGGCGCTGCAACAGCTCTACGATTCGCTCGACGACAAGCAGAAGGCGGATCTCAACCGGGCGCTGCGCCAAGTTAGGCAGTCCGGCCCCGCCGGCGGGCGCTCATGAGGTCGCTGCGGCAATTGCTCACCTCAAGATCCTGAGCGCGAGTTTAAGCCGGCAGTCTCACGTGTCCGGGATGACGTTTGCGCCGAGATGTGCGACATCTTTCGGCAAGCGTTGCCAGGGTTAAGGCGGGGCCATAGCCGGCCGGGGCATTAGACCGAATGGATGCAGACGCCACGCGCAGCCAGCTTGCCGCCGCCCTCGTGCGCGTTGCCAGCGGCGACCGTGCCGCGCTGCGTATCGTCTATCAAGACACATGTGCGAAGCTTTTCGGCGTCTGCCTGCGTATCTTGAAGGATAGAAGCGAGGCCGAGGACGTGCTGCAGGACGTCTATGTCACGGTGTGGCGCAAAGCCGCCACATTCGACCCCGGCCGGGCGAGCCCGATCACCTGGATGGTGGCGATTGCGCGCAACCGGGCGATCGACCGGTTGCGCTCGCGCGCCGCCGGCGGCCGCCTCGAGCCGATCGAGGCCGCCGACGCCGTCAGCGATCCAGCTCCGGCCGCGGTCGAGCGCGTCGAGCTGGCGCAGCAGCACCAGCGACTCACCCGCTGTCTTGAGGAACTGGAGGCGCGACACGCGAGCGCCATCCGGGCGGCGTTCCTCGACGGCGCCACCTACGAAGAATTGGCCGCGCGCATGAATGTGCCGCTCGGCACCATGAAGAGCTGGATTCGGCGTGGGCTGTTGAAACTGAGAGCCTGTCTCGAACGATGAGCGACGACAACACCATCGACCCGGCGGACCGCGGCAAGCTCATCGCCGCTGAATATGTGCTGGGCGTGCTCGGGGCCGAGGAGCGGCGCGAGGTCGAGCGCCGTTTGGCGCAAGAACCTGCGCTCGCTTCCGAGGTGGCATTCTGGGAGGAGCGGCTGGGCGTGCTCGCCGACGCGGTCGCGCCGGTCACGCCGCCGCAGCATACCTGGTCGCAGATCGAGGCTGCGATCCCCGCGGCGGCGGCCGCGCGGCCCACATCGCTGTGGCAGAGCCTCGCGTTCTGGCGCGGCTTTGGCATCGCCGCGGCGGCGCTCGCGGCCGCGAGCATCGCGGCGCTGGCCTATATCGGGCTCGTCCCGGCCACGCGGACGCCGCTGATGGCAACGCTTGCCGGAACGAGCGGCCAGCCAAACTTCGTCGCCGCCGTGACCGCGACCGGCGACAACCTCATCGTGGTGCCGGCGACGCTGCTGACCAGCGATCCGCGCGCCATCGAGCTGTGGCTGATCCTGCCCAACCAGCAGCCGCGCTCGCTCGGGCTCATCCAGCCGGGCCAGCCGATCCGCCTCACCATCCCGCCCGATCTCGCCGGCCGCCTCACGGCGGACGCGGCCCTCGCGGTGTCGCTCGAGCCGCCCGGCGGATCTCCCACCGGACAGCCCACCGGACCGGTCATCGCCAGCGGCAAGCTCACGAGCTTGTAAGCCGACGGGCCGTTGACGCTGACCCATCCGCCGTCATTGCCGGGCATAGCGCGTCGGAAGACGCGCGTGAACGCGCTTATGACCCCGGCAATCCATCAATCTTCGCGAAGAAGATGGATGCGCGGGTCAAGCCCGCGCATGACGAGTCCGGGACGGCCGGCGGCGAAAAATATCACCCCGCTCGCATCCTCGCCCCCTGTGCTGCGTACCTTAGTTCGCAAGCCGCTGATGCGGCGCGAACAGCACATGGAGAATCGATATGAAACTCTCGATCCTGCCGACGGCAGTTGCCGTCGCGGCGCTTGTCTTCGCCGCCGTGGCGGCGACGCCGACGCGCGCGCAAATGAAGGAGCAAACCGTCACCGTCGGCGGCGCTCCCATGTATCCCTCGAAGAACATCATCCAGAACGCGGTGAACTCGAAGGACCACACCACGCTCGTCGCCGCCGTGAAGGCCGCGGGACTGGTGGAGACGCTGCAAGGACCCGGCCCCTTCACCGTCTTCGCGCCGACCAATGCCGCCTTCGCGAAGCTGCCGGCGGGCACCGTCGACGGCCTGCTCAAACCGCAGATGAAGGAGAAGCTCACCGCTGTGCTGACCTACCACGTCGTGCCCGGCCGCCTCACGGCCAAGGACCTGTGGGAGGCCTCCAACAAGGGCGGCGGCAAGGCCAAGTTCAAGACCGTCGAAGGCGAAGAGCTCACGGTCGAATTCAAGGGCCAAGCGCTGACCATCCGCGACGCCAAGGGCAATGCCTCCCGCGTCACGATCCAGAACGTGTTCCAGTCGAACGGCGTCATCCACGTGATCGACAGCGTGCTGATACCGAGCTGACGACGCTTGCGCTGGGCTGATCGGCGCGATTAGCACCCGCCTCTGCGTCGATCGGCTCGAGCCCGCCGCGCCCAACGCGGCGGGCTTCTCCTGTCGAGCTAGGGGGCGTCTGCGGGCCTGCCCGTGCTAGCACCCGGCGGGCGACTCGGGGGCATTCGGCGCCAAGCTCAACGCCGCGTCGTCCTGCCCGACATCCCGCAAAGCTGTCCGCGCAGTCGCGGGGGGTGCATTTGCGGCCGCTTCCGTTGCCAGCGCGTCGGCCTTCGCCCCGTACTCCCTGGCCATGATGATGAGCCGGTGGACATAGGCTCTCCAGCTTTGAAATCATTAGCGAAATTGCCAGCATGTCGCGTCTGTGTCGCGCATATCACCGTAGCAGCGCCTCGGCCGCCGCCAGCTCGCCGCCGTCATCGCCGCGCGGGAACAGGTGGCTGTACCTATCAGCCGTCAACGCGATCGTCGAATGTCCGAGCCGCTCCTGCACCACCTTGAGCGGAAGCTCGAGCCCGCCCTCCTGTCTGCGGTTGACGCACCACGAGGCGAAGAAATGCCGCAAACAGTGCAACCCGGTGTATTTCGGGGAGCCATCTTTAGCCACCACGCTGGCCGCGATCTGCGCGGGGAAGAACCCCCGGGTGAGGATGTTCTGGTAGATCGCGACCGTGCCGCGCGAGGTCGGGAACGCGAGCCGCAGCTCGCCCTTCGGACAACGGAGCTTCCATTCGCGCAGCTCGCTCACCAGCATCGGCGGCAGTGGCACCGTCCGCTCGCCCGTGCTGCTCTTCGGCCGGCCGATCATGCCGAAGCGGTCGGCGCGTTGGCGCACGTACAATTCGCCGCGCTTAAGGTCAATGTCGTCCCAGCGTAGGCCTCGCAGCTCGGACGCCCGCAGGCCGGTGAAGATCGCGGTCAGCAGCAACGGCCGATAGGCCTTGATGTGCGTGATGATCGCCTTGATCTCCTCCGGCGCCGGGATGTCGACCCCCACCCGCAACTTGACTTTCTCCCGCCGCTCGCGCTTCCGGTCCTTGCCCCTGCGGTTCTGCTTCAGGAAGCGAACCACGTTCTGCGCCACGTGGCCGCGCTCCTGCGCGTCGGCGAGAAGGCCGCCAAGGGAGGTGATCACCCGCCGCCGCGTTGCAGTCGAGACCTTCTTGGCACGGAGCTTATCCTCGAAGCTGCGGACCGTCGCGGTCGTGAGGCTGCTCAGCTTCTCGTTCCCGAGTAGCGGCAGGATGTGGTTCTTCAGCTCCATCCGGTACGTGCGGAGCGTCGATCGCTCCAGCTCCGCGCTCTCGCCACTCTGAAGCCATAGCCCGCCGGCCTCACGCACGGTGATGCTCTTGCCAGGCGCGGTGTGGACACCGGCGCGAACATCTACCTTGACGCTAGCGTGATAGGCGTCCGCGTCCCGCTTGCGAGCGAACGTCCTGATGTGGCGGTCACCCTGGCCGTCTGAGTAGGCGACGATCCACGCTTCTTTCTGCTCGCCTTTTCGGGTCGTCCATGCGCGCTTGCGTACCGACATGCGCCAACCCTATGCTGTGAGCCATTGGTAGCATGTCCCAGTATGTCGCGATCGACTCGGCTGGTCAATAGGAAGGCCCCTGGTGGGCCTATAGGAGGGTGGGGATGTCAGGATCAAAATCAGGGCGACAACGCGCCAGGGGCCTGCCTAGCCCGGATCATGCACGAGGTGAGGCGTTTTTGCGCGTTTGGTGAGCAAGCGCGGGCTGACGATCCGACCGGATGGATCGTGTGTGAGACCACTCATTGTGCGACGCGTTGGGGTTGATGTGCCTGTGTCGGCGGCTCGGCGGGCGCGCGGCCCCGGTGCTCACGGACCGGACGGCAACAGGCGGAGCGCGACAGCGCGGAACAACGCGCCCTGCGGGCAACTCGTGGGCAGCTGGACGCGGATGCGTGCGAGATGCTCGATCACGCGTGCGCCGATTTTGATCAGGCGCTCGCGGATTGTCGCGAACTCGGCACTGGCGAGCGGATTGGTCTGCGGGATCGCGGCGCGCACGCCATGCATCAGCCAGAACGCGGCGGTGTGAAGAACGAGCCGCACCTGATTGGCCGTTGCGCTGTGACACGACATGCGATCGGACGCCAACTGAGCCTTGTGCAGCTTGATCAGGTTCTCCATCTGCCCGCGCTGGCAATAGACGTTCTCGTAAAGGTGCTGCGCCGAGCCCTCGAGCGAGGTGACGACATAGCGGATGTCGACCTCCTGGCGCATGCCGGTCTCTCCGGCGTCCGGCTGCAGCGAGCACTCGAGCCGGGCCACCACCCTGCGCGGCCGTTTCCAGCTGCCAGCCTGGTAGGTGAAGCTCGCAAAGGTGCGCAGCTTCGCCTTGCTGCTCATGGCATGATGGAAGCGCAGATTGTCCGCGGCCTCGGCCACAAGG
>Ga0070699_100005694_pt1 | contig 10916 bp, 8 predicted proteins | sample KBSK1503metaG_FD_65473 | JGI IMG/M metagenome (GOLD analysis project Ga0070699, IMG submission 65473) | Corn, switchgrass and miscanthus rhizosphere microbial communities from Kellogg Biological Station, Michigan, USA - KBS K1-50-3 metaG | ecosystem: Host-associated > Plants > Roots >...
GTGATCGGTTTGTTCAATGCCATGCTAATTCGATGGGTGAAGCTGCCCTCAATTATAGCGACGCTTGCCACGCTCAGCATACTTGACGGGATATCGCTCTCGCTTCGTCCCATCGCTGCGGGCTTGATCAACTTCGATGTGCTTTCTGCCTTAACCCAAACTGTTGGTTTCATCCCGATTGCGTTCATTGTGCTATGTGTGGTCGCTGTGATCTGGGATGTTTTGTTATACGCCACCCCCGCCGGGCTGACATTGCGCGCAGTTGGTCATGATGCGCAAGCCTCACGGCGTATTGGGGCTGCGACCACACGTATTCGTGTTGGCGCGTTGGTCATGTCTGGGTTAATGGCAGCGTTGGCTTCGTTCTTTTTGGCGGCACAAGTGGGTATCGGTGACCCGCGCGCGGGAAGCGGATACGCCCTGACCAGCATCACAGCGGCAGTGTTGGGTGGCACCAGCTTGATTGGTGGGCGTGGCACATTCATTGGCGCAGTGGTTGCAGCATTGTTCCTTTCGTTGATCATCAATGTTTTACCTCTGCTTGGTTTGACGAATGTAGTTGGCTTGATCACCATTGGCGTTTTGATGTTGTTGGGTGTAATCCTTTATCAAGTCGGCGATTTGAAAGAACTAGTTAAACTTAATTACAAACGTGTGCAACGCCTGATGCGCGGCTCGCGGTTGACTCAGCTCAAAGACTTGCCAAAAGTCTATGTGAGTGATGCCACAACACCTCCGTCCGTAGATCGCAAGATTCTGATCAAGGGCGGTACAGTGTTGACCATGGACCCGAAACTTGGCAACTTGAGAAACGCCGATGTTTTGATTGAAGGCACGAAGATTTTAGCTGTTGGACAGAATCTCAATAGCAATGGCGCAGAATTGATTGATGCATCGAACATGATCGTAATGCCGGGTTTTATTGATACGCATCGCCACATCTGGGAGGGATTGCTTAGGAATGTAGGAGCAGATGTCCCGTTGGAAGGACGCGAGGGATACATCCGCTTCGTGCTGGGCAAGTTTGCTCCAGCGTATCGCCCACAGGATGCTTATACGGGAAATTTGGTCAGTGCACTTGGGGCGCTGGATGCCGGTATCACCACCCTGCTGGATTGGTCACATATTCAAGGTTCGCCGGAACATACCGATGCTGTTATCAAAGCCCTCCAAGATTCTGGCATGCGCGCTGTGTTTGCGTATGGTTTCCCATGGTGGGGCGATTGGAACGATCGTCAGCCCAGTTGGTTCGTGCGCGCCGCGAAAGAATACTTCTCATCGAAAGACCAAATGCTTACCTACGCTCTTGCTGCGCCTGGGCCTGAGTTCGTGGAATTCGACATTGCCCGCGATCATTGGAAACTCGCTCGAGAAGTGGATGCTCGAATCACCACGCATGTCGGCGTTGGCTCCTATGGTCAGGAAGGCAAGGTGCAGGAAATGGGCGAGGCTGGTTTACTGCGTGAAGACACGACATACATTCATTGCACCACACTGAACGAAACCGAAATTCAAATGATTGTGGATAGCGGCGGTACAGTTTCATTGGCGGCTCCAGTCGAGATGATGATGGGGCATGGCATGCCGCCGATTCAAAAGTTTTTGGATCGCGGTTTGAAACCCAGCTTGAGTGTGGATGTGGAAACGAACGTGCCTGGTGATATGTTTACGCAGATGCGTTCGGTTGCGGCTCTGCAACATGGTTTGTTATATGAAAAGCAACTTGCAGGCTCAGACCGTGTGCCTAAGCGTATCACGTCGTTTGATGTTTTATCATATGCCACGATCGAAGGTGCAAAGGCAAACGGACTCGCTCATAAAACGGGTTCCCTCACACCGGGCAAAGAAGCTGACCTCATCATGCTTCGTACAGATAAGCCAAACGTCTTCCCAATCAATGATCCCATCGGCGCAGTGGTCTGGGGTATGGACACAGGGAACGTAGATACAGTTTTCGTCGCTGGCAGGATGATGAAGCGGAATGGAAAATTATTGCATGTGGATTGGAATGCTGTGAAAAATGCAGTAACCGATTCGCGTGATCATGTTCTCAAGAAATCGGGCTTTAAGTTACCTCAAATCTAAATAGAAGGGGTTACCGACCTTGTAGTATTCTCAGTTTCAAATTGTGTAAGCTATATCAACGGCATATAACTTACTGTTGATGGCGGATACAGCGTTAATGCGGGGTAAAAATTATTCTTGGGTTACTGTGAGATAATACTGAAAACCCTCACCTCTCTATCATTTGCCAAACAGGAAAAATATATCCAACTGTGTGTATATCCCTGTCCATGCAACTATTTTTCTGACCCACAAAAACCTTGTACGCATACGCCTGCGGTCATTACCAAATATCAGAAACGTATCTCAGGTCCGTTGTTGGATCGCATTGATATTCATGTTGAAGTTCCACGTGTGAATTATGATAAATTGAGCGAAGATCGTGTTGGGGAGATAAGGCAGTATTGCAAGTTACAAGATGAAGGTCAGAGTCTGATGCGGGCGGCGATGAGTCAGCTCAATTTATCAGCGAGAGCGTATCATCGTATCCTGAAATTAGCGCGTACGATCGCGGATCTGGCAGGGAGTGACGAAATCCAATCCGCACGTCTGGCGGAGGCACTGCAATACCTGTGCTGGCTACTTGGCTCATCCGCCCCGATTTGAGCGGTAGTTGTTGCGCCAACAATTGATCGTTCTCAATCGAGAGGTCAAGCGACCTCAGCTGACCAATCCTGAACGACTTCGCGTGGTTTTTCTATCCCACTTTACGACGTTCTGGAAACAAGCCCTTCATATCGTTCAGCCCGATACTCTTTTGCGCTGGCATCGTGAGTTGTTCAATTCTATTGGCGGCGGAAATCGCAGGGCAGGCCAAAGATATCACCTAAAACGATCGCCTTGATTCAGGAGTTGGGTAAAGAGAATCGGTGATGGGGAGCGGAGCGGATCCGGGGTGAATTGCTAAAGCTGGGGATAGAAGTGAGTAAACGGACCATCCAGAGGTATATGCCGAAAGTGAGGAAGGAATATTCATCGAGCCAGAACTGGGAGACATTCTTGAAGAATCAAGCGAGTGGCATCTGGGCATGCGATTTCACGGTAGTAACCGACTGGTTGTTCCGGCAATGGTATGTATTTGTAGTGATGGAACTGAAAACGCGACGGATCGTGCCTATGGGAGTGACAAAATTCCCGACTGATGAATGGACGGCGCAACAGCTACGGGAAGCGACACCGTGGGGAAAAGGACCAAAGTATCTGATTTGTGATCGGGATAGCAAATATGGCAGGCACTTTTCTGCAGCGGCAGATGGCATCAAAGAGTTGAAGACACCCTATCGAACACCCCAAGCGAATGGAGTTTGTGAAAGGTTCATGGGCAGTCTGCGGCGAGAATGCCTGGATCATATCCTGATCTAGGATGATAAGCATTTAGAGAGGGTGATTACGGAATATACGTCATACTTCAATCAGGAGCGACCACATCAAGGGATTGAACAGCGGATCCCAGATCGGTATGATAGGACAAGATCAAAGCCAACGAGAGGGCAGGTCACATCGAAGGCAATCCTTGGGGGACTACATCATAGCTATTCGCGTGCAGTTTATCTGAACTGATCCGTATCTTTTTAGGTCAAGAACGAAATGACCAAGGGTGAAAAATATTGATCGACGATCAAGATCAGAGATCGAATTGTATATTGTTGCTTGTGACCGGTGTGTTTTTCTAAAAACGATCATCCAAATGCTGCCAGTGCATATTCATAAAATAGACCGAGCCCAACTTGGATGGGAAAGAGTTATCGCCTGACGAAATTCCTTCCGAAAATCCCCAAAAACCAGTCGGATGAGCCAAGTAGCCAGCACAGGCAGATTTTCAGTTGCGATGCTCCCATTCGTGAATAGTAAGCGGCGTGAGGTATCAAGGAGATAGAGCGTTACACGTTCGCGTTTGGGATAAGAAGGGAAAAGAATTTGATTTGCCAGCGTCTCGGGCGAGAATGCGCCCGCCACGACGAGCTTGTGAGAATCAGAATATTGTGAGAGGGTAACGAAGATTCTGTTTGAACGTGGATCAAGAATTGGCGCGGAGAACACAGGCTGCAAGTCGGACGCGAAGCGAGAAGCAAGGGAAAGATTATTTTGAGCGATTGAGTCCCAGAGTCCCGTTGGATTGGTGGTGGCGCTGGTCTATCGTCTCTTCTAGCCTCTTCTCCACTGCAATAGCATCCTGCGGAAGAATGACCCCGCAGGATGCTTTCATCAATAAGCTTGCAAAAGTGATCGTGAAGCGGTTTGAAACATGTTTCTTATGAATAATGAATTGATCAAATTTGTACTTTTTAAGGGTAACATCCTTTAGGATAAGCACCCGTGAGTGTATTCTTCGCAATTATCAAATTAGATCTACGATGATTCGCTCAAACCAAGCCTCGCTTTTGCAATGCTGCGCGGGTCATGGGGCGCAGGTCAGCGGCATGGGTGGAGGTGCGGCGATAAGTCTTCTCACTCCACTGGCGAGCTTGGGTGTGGTAGTCGCTCATTGCCGCCTCCCAGGTCGCGTCGTCGCGCAGGAAACGGTGGAGTGCATCTGCCAGCAGGGACGCGTGAGTCGTGGCGTGGTCAATGCCCATCCCGCTCCACGGATCCATGATTTGTTGAGCATCGCCGACCAGCACCCAACCTGGTCCGTATGGCACGCGCTGATAGCAGGGAATGTTGCCCGCACCTTTGACCTCCGCGGCAATCTCAGCCTGATGAAGCCGCGGCGCAAGCAACGGGAGCGAATCGAGATGCGCGCGCAGTCGTTGTAAAGGCTCCTTCTTGAACGAAGCAAATTCATCGATTGGCACAGTGACCGCGACCAATGTCAAATCTGCGTCGGTGGGGAAGACGTACGTCAGCGTATCGCCCACAAAATGATGTTCGGCGAACGATATTTCATCGAGCGGCTCGAGGCCTTGAAAGTAAGTGTAGTACATGCAGCGGCGCACGGGGAATTGAGTCTCGTAGGCTGGCTCAAGGGATTTGGCAAGCGTGGAATAAAAACCGTCCGCACCGACCACGACCCGCGCGTTTGCCTCGTGTATCCCATCCGCTTCACTCCAACGGACACCTGTCACGCGTCCATTGAGCCAAATCAACTCTTTGACCTGCGCGCCTTCACGGACTTCGACGTTCGGTTCGCGCTGCATGCGCTGAAAAAGAATCCAATCCAGCGTGATGCGCCGCTCGCACAGAAAATAACGCAAATGCTCTTCAGGCGCTTCGATGGGATCGCTGAGAACGTGTCCATCAATATAATTCCACAACACTGTCAAAGGCGGTGCGGCGGACTTCACTGCATCCAGCACACCTAATCGTTCGAAGACGCGCAAAGCAGGCGCGCGAAAGAAATGCGTGGAGAGCGTATCGCTGGGGAAATGCGCCTTCTCCAGCAGAAGCACACGGTGTCCTTGCTCACCGAGCAACGCGGCAAGCGCCGATCCTGCGACTCGTGCGCCGACAATGATTACATCGTAGTCCATGTATCTCTCCAATGGAAAACTTTTACCACTAAGGACACAACGTACACAAAGGGTGGAAAGTAGCACAACTTACATAGCCCTTTTCCTTTGTGACAGTTGTGCCACTTCGACATCTTCGGCAGTACAAGCCTTTGTGTTTAGAAAAGAGCCAACGGTTTGCGTAAGCGGCAACTGCGGGAAGTGGCGGATAATGGTCTGCACTTGCCCGTTGGACGCGGTGTTGGGCTGCCCTACAGCTCATTGACTTTCTTCGCTGCTGAATTGCTTTACCGTCGCGGCAAGAGCCATAAGAACGCTCCGCCTAATAAGACGCGAAATATGATGCTGGGTATTGATGCGCCGTTTACAATATGAGTTAAGAAGGCATGCAAATCGACTATTGAACTCAGAAACATATAGATAGCAAGTCCAAGCATTACACTTAGGTAAAGGGATGAGTTCTCTCTCTTTCTCGCGCTCCAAGAACTGGGGATCAATGCTACTAATGCCGCAGCGAGTGTTCGTACTAGAAAATCCATGTGGTCGTTGCTCGCAATCCCCACAACGTTTAGCATGGCAGATGGAAAAAACAAATATCCTATCGCTGAAGCCGCAAACAGGAAAACCACAAAAGTGACTATTGCCTCATTAACCTTTTCCTTTGTCATCGTTGCTTTGCTACCTCTTTCATCGAATTATGCTTCATCTTTTTGCCGCATTTCGAAATGCCAAATCCGACATTTATTAGCCCGATGCAGCCCAACGGTTTGCGTTAGCGGATTTTGGGCGGGCTGAGATTCTGTTTGGGAGCAGAAAAAAACCCGAAGCCAGAAAAATGCTTGCAAATTGCGCAGACTCCCAAAAATCCGCTAACGCTTTGTTAGGCGTTTTTTGCCTTCCAAAAATTACCAATTGCTATTCTTGCTTTGTTAAAAAGACATTTATCTCTTTAGAAAACTGTGTTTCAACGGTTTTTCATATCATCTAATTGAAAAAACGTTGTAATTCCTTTGCTACTATTTCTGGTTTACCGCCATTGTCTGCTGCTGTGTGTCCCAGCCCGTGAAATTCTATTCGTTTTGCTTGAGGTAAAACAGAACTTAATTCATCAAGTGCAATTTTTAAATATGCTCGACTCTTTTGCCCGCCAAGAAGCAACACATCTGCTGTTAAGTTTTTACAGTTGTCAATAATACCTTCCGAATCTAATACTATCTTAATATCATAAGGCATGGCTGATATTAATGCTTTCAATGACATTTCATCATCTGCTCTGATCTCCTTCGAATCAGCGTTAATTGCAAAATTCATTAAAGGAATTGTAATAAAACTTGGGAGTATATTAAACAGTGAAGAAGGGTCGTCAGTCCCTTTAATAATACTGATAAACGCTTTTCCAAAATTTCCTTCAGACAAAGCGGCTTGATATTTATCAACCCAAGCAGTGGGGTTTGTCCCTTTGATAGGGATAGGCGGTTCGTACAGTGCAACTTTTTTAATATCTGGGTCGGTACTGGCAATTTTAAGAGCAATAATAGCACCTGAACTAAGTCCAAAATGTTTTGGGCTTTTGTCTTGTTGATTAATGCTTGGATGTCTTCCCTCTCTGCTGGTAGACCGTAATTTTCATCATGAGAACCACTTAAACATCTTCCCCGCCTGTCAGGAATGTAAACCGTGAATTTATTTGCCAATAGTTTTGCGAGACTAATAAAATTTTGCGAAGCCATCATGCCACCATGCACAAGTATTAGTCCTGAACCTTTACCAAGTTGTCGGTAGCCAATTTTTGTTCCGTCCTTTGAAATGACAAAGTCCGTTGTGTATTCTTTTGATAACGTCATTATATAGTCCTCTTTATTGTTAGCATAGTATGACCGCTACTATGTATTCGGCTAACAGTTACGATGATATATTTGATAAAGCGCCTAACTCCCCGATTTGGGGTGTTGTACAGCGTTGTTCTGTATAACTCTTTATATACGGATTATACAACTACCCTATCCCCGCAGAAACGCGGAGGTAGACGGCAAGCGTGACGGTAAATGAAGGCGCTGTGTACGGTGGAGAATCTCTCAACTCCTTGCTTTGAGTCCTTCAGGTCTCAATTCCTTATCCACCTCGCGACCAATTCGCAATACAATTTCAGGCAGTGCCTCAATATCTTCGAGCGATGTGCGGAAGTTGACGATGCAGGCGCGCAAGGCGAACTTCCCATCGATCACTGCATTCGAGATATACGCCTCTCCGCTGTTTTGCAAACGCGTGAGTAATTCGGTGTTCAATTGGTTCAGATATTCTTCAATTTTCACAGAACCCGATTTCAAATCAGATGGGACATAACGAAATGTCGTGATACTCAATGAATGTGTGAAGGCTTGCAGTTCGGGTTGTTTCGCAACAAGTTCATAAAGTTCTTTCGCTAGTCGAATATCATCGCTGAGCATTTGCTCATATCCTTTGCGTCCAACCTGTTGCAACGCCAGCCAGACTTTCAGCGCGCGGAAGCCGCGCGAATTCTGCGGACCATAATCGAGATAGTTGATCGCCTCCACGCCAAAGTGATAATACGGCGGATGATAGGCGAACGCCTCGCGCAACTTTTCGGGATCGCGCACGAGCGCGCAGCCTGCCTCGAGAGGCGCGTACAGCCACTTGTGTGGATCCACTGCCACCGAATCCGCTTCGCTCAAACCGCGCAACTCGGCTGACGTATCGGGCAACATCGCTGCGAAACCGCCGTACGCGCCATCCACATGGAACCACAAGTCTTCATCGCGGCAGATCTTTGCGATTTCAGGCAGGTTGTCAATCGCGCCTGTGCTGACCGAACCTCCCGTTCCGATCACCATAAATGGACGATCACCCGCTTCTTTATCCGCCCGAATTTGATTCTGCAATTGGACAGTGTCCATGCTCAAATCTTTTCCCGTCCGAATCCAGCGGACATTGTCGGTTCCGATGCCAGACATATCGGCGGCTTTTTGAATCCAAATGTGAGTCTCCTTTGAGCAGTAGACGCGCAAACGTTGATGTTCACGCAGACCCGCGACGCGTACATCCCAGCCTGCTTTGGCTTGACGCGCGGCCAGGAAACAGACGATGTTCGCCATGTTCCCGCCGCTGACCAATAAGCCGCCACAGGTTGTAGGAAAGCCAAGCAGTTCCGCGATCCAACGAATAGTCTGTGTCTCAATCTCGCTTGCCATCGGTGAGAGGAACCAGGCGCCCGTGTTTTGATTGACAGCCGAAGCCAGAAAATCACCGAGGATTCCAATCGGCGCCGCGGAGGCAGTGATGTAGCCCCAGAAGCGCGGATGACTGTTGAAGAGCGAGTGGTCGAACAAAAGATCAGTGGCGCGATCAATCAATTTAACGGGATCAGTTCCGAAGTCGGGCAAGAGGCGAGATGAGCCCAGCGTTTCACGAATCTCAGATGGTGATTCACCTGTCGTCACGGGACGCGTCGGGAGCGAATCCAAAAAGTCCGCGATGCGATCCACGAGATGATGTCCGATAGCGCGGAAGTTATCGGGGTTCATTTCAATTGGCGTGATGCGCTGTTTGTTCATCCTACCTCCTAACGCAGACCTTCGAATAAATCTGTTTCGCGGGCGCGCCCGCCATTGACGAGGCTGAGGGCGCGATAATATTCCTGCGTGCCCCATAGCGCTTTATGATGTTCGGGTGAGAGGTGTTCAAGCTGACCGTACGCGACAAGTTGAGTCTTGTGGCATGCGACAGCTTTCCATACGGTGGACCAGTAATCTGCAGTGTCGATAATAGAGGTAACAGCCCAATCGGACCAGGGAGTGGTGCGACGCGTTACATTATCTACATGCATGGTCAGCTCGCCAAAGACCGATTCATACGCGGCGAATTTGCCGTGGGGCCAAGCCATGTAATACAGTTTGCGGACGCTATGCGGAGAGGCTGAATTGGAATAATTTGGATCCGCGCCGGCAAGCACCGCCGCGGTAGTGAACTGACAGATGGCAATGTGGTCGGGGTGACCATACGCGCCATTGGGATCGAAAGTGATGACCACCTGCGGTTGAACGCGCCGTATATGCTCAACGATTTTAGCCACCGCCTCTGCAGGATCCGCTTGATCGAGGTCACCGTCAATGTAATCGAGAAACTTCACTTCGCGAATGCCCAGTTCTTTTGCGGCATTGCGCAGTTCTACTTCGCGCATTTTGCCGAGCGCTTCGAGACCAGGGTTATCTTTTTCATCACCGAACCAGCCGCGCTCGCCGCGCGTGGCAGTGACCAGATAGGTCTCTATCCCCTCTGTGGCATATTTCGCCAGCGCGCCGCCCATGCCCAGCGATTCGTCATCGGGATGTGCCAACACGCACATGAGTTTAAGTTTGTTCGCCATACTGACCTCATCACTAATTTCATAATACAAACGTATCACCTGCGGAATAGCGCGCGACCTCATGTCCTTTTTTATAGAGCGAGACAGAGCCGGGTCCGAATACTTCCCATTTACCATTCGTATTGTGAGCAAGAGTTGTTCTTTCATCAATGCCGATCAATGTGAATCCAGAGGGGAGAAAATCGCGCGCTAGCCATTTACGCGAAAACCACGGACGGTCGAAGTGCGGGGCAACAATTATTTGAGGTAGCCATTTCAATGAGGAAATCAGAGGCGGTAGAGGCGGATCCCATTCGGATGGCGCGCCGCTTTCCCAATATTTGCCGATGTCTTCGAGCAGTTCGGGCGTGATGACGATTGTCTGCGTTCCCATCATCATCGCGCCTGCGCTTGCCCCGCTGATCAAAGCGCCGCGCTCTTTCGCAGAAAGGACTGCCTCCATCACTTTTGTGCCCTGCAAAATGGGAGGTGCCACGTGCGCGTACCCGCCGCCGAGATAAACCCAATCCGCTTCAGCAACCTGTTGGGCGTGACGCAGATCGTTGGCGCTCTCGCGATCTATGACATGCGGTGTATCCACAACGGCTCCGAACGCCGATAATTTTTCGCGAGCCAGAGAACACCAATGTTCAACGGCTTCGATTCCGTCATTTGCCGCGGGCGTGGGAAGAAACGCGACTCTCGGTTTCCCTCCTAAAGCGGTGACCAGACCTGCATGAATTTCCTCAAAATCATCCGAAAATTCCTCTCCCCCAATAAGAGCGAGACGATTGACCATGATTGCCTCTTTTGAGAAGTCGATTTATTTCGGCTGTGGTTCGTTGTACGAAATGGGAGGAGAGATTGTTCTCTCCTCCCGCGGCATGACTCTTGTTCGATGTTCTCGTCAGCTAGACGATTTGAGAGCGTTATACGACATCACAGTGCCGACCAAGCAGGATAATGGCATCCAGATAGATCAGACCTAGGTGTCCGAGCGTGCCAATACCGTAGGTGAAATGGAGGGGCAGAGCAATTGC
>Ga0070699_100005695_pt1 | contig 10914 bp, 10 predicted proteins | sample KBSK1503metaG_FD_65473 | JGI IMG/M metagenome (GOLD analysis project Ga0070699, IMG submission 65473) | Corn, switchgrass and miscanthus rhizosphere microbial communities from Kellogg Biological Station, Michigan, USA - KBS K1-50-3 metaG | ecosystem: Host-associated > Plants > Roots >...
CCATAGAGCTATCAAGCCAGAACTTCGATGCGGGATAACTTCGGTGCGGGATAGGACTACAGGTTAGTGATTAACCAGGAAGCCGAGGGCGATAATCACCACGAACCACAGGATCCCGAAGAAAATCGTAATGCGGTCCAGGTTGCGCTCGACGACGGAAGACGAGCCCAGGGTGGAGCTCACCCCGCCGCCGAACAGGTCGGACAGCCCGCCGCCCTTACCCTTGTGCAGCAGGACGAGCAGGATCATCACGAGGCTCGTGATGATCAGGATAATGGAAAGCCCGAGGACCATAGCTGTAATCCATCTCCTGCTGGTGACAAGGGTCCCGCTGACAAGGACGCTGCTGATGTAAGCCTACGCCGCCAGTTCACGATACCGGCAGATCTGAGCGAACTGCCCGGCGTCGAGGCTGGCGCCGCCGACCAGGGTACCGTCGACGTCCGGCTGCGCCATGATGGGCGCGACGTTGCCGGGCTTGACGGACCCGCCATACAGGATACGCACACTGGCGGCCGTTGCGGCGCCATGAAACTCCGAAACCCGCGACCTGATCGCCGCGGCCGTCTCCTGCGCATCCTCCGGGGTGGCCACCTCGCCGGTGCCGATGGCCCAGACGGGCTCGTAGGCAATCACCATCGCCGCCACCGCGGCGTCTGGAAACCCCTTGAGACCCTCGTCGAGCTGCCCCATGCAGTGGCCGAGTTGCTGCCTGGCCCGGCGAACCTCCAGCGGCTCCCCCAGGCACAAGATCGGCGTGAGCCCGGACCGCAACGCGGCCAGCGCCTTGGCGTTGACCACATCGTCGGTTTCCCCGTGGTGCTGCCGCCGCTCGGAATGCCCGGCCAGCACGTACTGGCAGCCCAGCTTGGCCAGCATGGGCCCGGACACGTCGCCGGTGTAGGCGCCGGAATCGTGCTGTGAGAGGTCCTGCGCGCCGTATGCGATTCGCAGCTTGTCCCCGTCGATCAGGGTCTGCACGCTGCGCAGCGCGGTGAATGGCGGCATCACCGCCACCTCGACCGCCTCGAAGTCCTTCGGCGTCAGGGTGAACGCGAGCTTCTGCACCAGCGCGATCGCCTCGAGGTGGTTCATGTTCATCTTCCAGTTGCCGACCATCAGCGGCAGCCGGTCCCCGGAGCCGCGGGTGCGGGCGGTCACGAATCGTCCTCAAGTGCCGTCAGCCCGGGCAGCGTCTTGCCCTCGAGGTACTCCAGGCTCGCGCCGCCGCCGGTGGAGATGTGGCCGTAGGACTTCTCCGAGATGCCCAGCGCGCGGACGGCCGCGGCCGAGTCGCCGCCGCCCACCACCGTCAGCCCGTCCACCGCGGCCACCGCCTCGGCGAGCGCCCGTGTGCCGGCCGCGAACGCCGGGAACTCGAACACCCCGAGCGGGCCGTTCCAGAACACCGTCTTGGCGTCGGCCAGCTTCTCCGCGAACAGGGCGCGGGTCCGCGGGCCCGCGTCCACGCCTTCCCGGTCGGCCGGAATCTCGGTGGCCAGCACGACGGAGTGCTCCGCGTCAGGCGCGAAATGAGTGGCGACGACGAGGTCGACGGGGAGAACGAGTTCCACCCCGCGCCGTTCGGCCTCGGCCATGACCTCCCGTACGGCGGGAATCTGGTCCGCCTCGAGCACCGAGTTGCCGACCTCGTACCCCTGGGCGGCCAGGAACGTGTAGGCCATGCCACCGCCGATCAGGATCCGGTCGGCCAGGTTCAGCAGGTTGCCGATCACGGCCAGCTTGTCCGACGGCTTCTTGCCCCCGAGCACCACCGCGAAGGGCCGGGCCGGATCGGTGGTGAGCTGGCGCAGCACCGCCACCTCGTCCCGCACCAGGTCACCCGCTGCGTGCGGGAGCAGCAGCGGCAAATCGTAGACGGACGCGTGCTTGCGGTGCACCGCGCCGAACCCGTCGCCCACGTACACTTCGCCCAGGCGGGCCAGCCGCTGCGCGAACTCGCCGCGCTCGGTGTCGTCCTTGCTGGTCTCGGCCGGCTCGAAGCGCACGTTCTCCAGCACCGCGACGTCCTCGTCGCCGAGGCTGAACACGGTGTCCTCGGCCGAGGGCCCGGCCACGTCGGCGGCGAACGAGACGGGCCGCCCGAGCAGCTCGCCCAGCCGCGCCGCCACCGGCTGCAGCGACGGGCCGCCCGCCGCCCGCTCTTCGTACGTGCCACCCTTGGGCCGGCCGAGGTGCGCGAGGATGATCACCCGCGCCCCCCGGTCGGACAGCTTGCTGATCACCGGCAGGCTGGCCCGGATCCGGCCGTCGTCGGTGATCTCACCGGTGCCGGTCAGGTCGAGCGGGACGTTCAGGTCCGACCGGAGCAGCACGCGCCGGCCCATGACCTCCAGGTCGTCGATGGACCGCATTACCGCAGCCGGGCGGCGACGAGCGCGGTCAGGTCGACCAGCCGGCTGGAGTAGCCCCACTCATTGTCGTACCAGCCGATGACCTTGACCTGGTTGCCGAACGTCATCGTGAGCGAGGAGTCGAAGGTGCACGACGCGGGCGAGCCGACGATGTCGGAGGACACGATGGCGTCCTCGGTGTAGTACAGGTAGCCCTTGAGCGGGCCCTCGGCGGCGGCGCGGTATGCGGCGTTCACCTCGTCCTTGGTTACCTCGCGCCCAAGCTCCACCACCAGGTCGGTGACCGAGCCGTCCGGCACCGGCACCCGCATGGCCATGCCGTCCAGCTTGCCCTTGAGCTCGGGCAGCACCAGCGCGGTCGCCTTGGCCGCCCCGGTCGTGGTCGGGATGATGTTCTGCGCCGCGGCCCGCGCCCGGCGCAGGTCCTTGTGCGGGAAGTCCAGGATGACCTGGTCATTGGTGTAGGCGTGGATGGTGGTCATCAGGCCCTTGACGATGCCGAAGCTGTCCAGCAGCACCTTGGCCATCGGCGCCACGCAGTTCGTGGTGCAGGAGGCGTTGGACAGGATGTGGTGCGCCCCGGGGTCGTACGCGTCGTCGTTGACCCCCATCACGATTGTGATGTCCTCGTCCTTGGCCGGCGCGGAGATGATGACCTTCTTCGCGCCCGCCTCGAGGTGAGCCCGGGCCGCGGGCCCGGTGGTGAACCGGCCGGTGGACTCGATCACGATGTCCACGCCGAGGTCGCGCCACGGCAGCTTGGCCGGCTCGCGCTCGGCCAGGATCTTGATCGACTTGTCGCCGACCCGGATGGTGTCGCCGGACACCGACACGTCAGCCGCCAGGGTGCCGAGCACGGTGTCGTACTTGAGCAGGTGCGCCATGGTGGCGATGTCACCGAGGTCGTTCGCCGCCACGATCTCGATGCCGCGGTCGCCGTCCGCGGCGTTGGCGGCCCGCCAGAAGTTACGGCCGATACGGCCGAAACCATTGATTCCCACGCGAATTGTCACAGTACCAAATCTCCTCGTCGATCCCCGTGATCGCCAGCGGCTCCGAGACTATCGGACGCGGCCCCCCGGGGATGACCCGGAGGCGGCCCACCCACCTCCCCATGCCTCTTCGATGCGCGTCCGGAGCCTGTCGGGGGCCCCTGGGCCGGGCAGGCGGTGCAGGCTCTTAAGGTCTAGACCATACCAAAGTCAAAGTCTTGAAATCCGAACGGGCCGGGCGCGTGCCCCGCCGTCCGGCGGGGGCGCGCCCGGGATTTCCGCCCTACGTGTCGATCCGGGCCGGGCGGATTCGTGTAGGGGGTGAGAGCCCGGCCTCAGAGGGGGCCTGGGCGGCGTAGCGTCGGGAGGATGACCGGGATGAAGCAGTACCTGCTCAGCATCTACCAGCCGGACGGGGATCCGCCCCCGCCGGAGGTCCTCGAGCCGATCATGCGCGACATCGAGGCGGTGGACGCCGAGATGCGGGCGGCGGGGGCATGGGTGTTCACCGGCGGCCTGCACCCGCCGGACACGGCCACGGTGCTGCGCGCCGACGGCGGCGGCGTGCTCGTCACCGACGGGCCGTTCGCCGAGGGCAAGGAGCACATCGGCGGGTTCTGGATCATCAGGGCACCGGACCTGGATGCCGCGCTGGACTGGGCGCGCAAGGCCACGGCCGCGTGCAAGCTGCCGGTCGAGGTCCGGCCGATGGTCGACAGGACCGAGGGCTGACCCTGCCCGGGCCCGCCCCCGGCCCCGCGCTGGGGGACATCGAGCGCGTCTTCCGCGCGGAGTACGGCCGCGCGGTGGCCGTCCTGACCCGCGTCTTCGGTGACATCGATACCGCCGAGGACGCGGTCCAGGACGCCTTCGCCGAGGCGGCCAGGCGGTGGCCGTCCGCGGGGCTGCCGCCGAGTCCGGCCGGGTGGATCATCACCACCGCGCGCAACCGTGCCATCGACCGGCTGCGCCGGGAGGCGGCCCGCGACGCCAAGCAGGGTCAGGCCGCGTTGCTGCATGAGCAGGATGATTCGGCCGAGGAGGGCCCCGTGCGCGATGACCGGCTTCGGCTCATCTTCACTTGCTGCCACCCGGCGCTGGGCACCGCCGCCCGGGTGGCGCTCACGCTCCGGCTGCTCGGCGGGCTTACCACGGCCGAGATCGCGCACGCGTTCCTCGTGCCGGAGCCGACCATGGCCCAGCGCCTGGTCCGGGCCAAGGCCAAGATCAGGGACGCCGGGATCCCGTACCGCGTCCCAGCCGAGGCCGACCTGCCCGCCCGGCTGTCCGGGGTGCTCGCGGTCGTCTACCTCATCTTCAACGAGGGCTACACGGCGAGTTCGGGCGACCAGCTGGCCCGCGCCGACCTGTGCGCCGAGGCGATCCGGCTCGGGCGGCTGCTGGCCCGGCTCATGCCGGACGAGCCCGAGGTGCTCGGGCTGCTCGCGCTGATGCTGCTCACCGAGTCGCGGCGGGCGGCCCGCACGTCCCCGGACGGCGCGCTGGTGCTGCTCGCTGACCAGGACCGGTCGCGCTGGGACCGCGCGCTGATCGCCGAGGGCCGGGCACTGGTCCGGCAGTGCCTGCGCCGCGGCCAGCCGGGCCCGTACCAGATCCAGGCCGCGATCAACGCCGTGCACAGCGACGCGCCCCTGGCGGCGGCCACCGACTGGGAGCAGATCCTGCGCCTTTACGACCAGTTGCTGGTCGTCGCGCCGAGCCCGGTGGTGGCACTCAACCGGGCGGTCGCGGTGGCCGAACTCGACGGCCCGGCCGCCGCGCTGGCCCTGGTGGACGACCTGGACTCCTCGAACCTGGACCGGTACTACCTGTTCCACGCGATCCGCGCCGACCTGCTGCGGCGCCTGGGCCGCCGGGCCGAGGCCGACGCCGCCTACGACACCGCGATCACGCAGACCGGCAACGCGGCCGAGCGCGCGCACCTAGCGCTGGCGAAGCAGCAGCTGTCCCAGCCGGACGGCGTAGCCGAGGGCGAGCGCCAGGAACGCGGCGATCGCGGGCCGGGGATCGTAGATCCCGAGAGCCCGGGCTCGAGCCCATCCGATGACGAAGGCCGCCGCCGGGCATAGCCTTATTTTGTGTTGCTGGTAAACAAAATCCAGCGCATGCGGGTCACGCATGGACGGCGAGGCGATCTCAACCGGCTCCGGGTCGCGCTGTGCGCGGTGTTCGCGGCGCACGGGTTCATGTTCGCGAGCTGGGCGGTCCGCGTCCCGGCGGTCAGGGAGCAGACCGGGGCGTCATCCGCGGCCCTCGGGTTGGCGCTGCTCGGTCTCTCGGCCGGAGCCGTGGCCACCATGCTGCTGGCCGGGGCGCTGTGCCGCCGGTTCGGCAGCCCGCGGATGACCGTGCTGTCGTGCGCGGTGCTGTCGCTGACCTTGCCGCTGCCCGCGCTAGCCGGGTCCACGCTCGCACTCGGGCTGCTGCTGGCCGCCTTCGGCGCCGCCTACGGCTGCCTCAACGTGGCCATGAACAGCGTCGCGGTCGACATCGTGACCACGCTGCGGCGGCCGGTGATGCCGGGCTTCCACGCCGCGTGGAGTCTCGGCGGCCTGGCCGGAGCCAGCCTCGGCGGCCTGCTCGCCCCGCACTTGTCCCCGCTGCGGCACCTGCTGCTGGTCGCGCTGGCCGGGCTGCTGGTCAGCGCGCTGGCCGGGCAGGTGCTGCTGACCAGGTCCGGCGTCCTGCGCGACGCCGCACCGGGAGCCGCCACCGACCCCGCGTCCCGGCGCGCCCCAGGGTGGCGCGGAGCCCTGCGGACCGGGCGCACAGTGGGACTGTTCGGCCTGATCGCGTTGTGCGCCGCGTACGACGAGGGTGCGATCGGCGACTGGGGCGCGCTGCACCTGCGGCAGGACCTCGGCGCCGACGCAGGGCTGGCCGCCGCGGGCTACGCGGCCTTCGCGCTGGCCGAGGCGAGCGGACGGCTGTCGGGGACGGCGCTGCTCGAGCGGCTCGGCCGCACCCGGGTGCTCGTCCTGGGCGGCCTGACCGCGTGCGCGGGCATGCTCCTGGCCTGTCTCGCGCCTGACGTGTGGCTGGCGCTGGCGGGGTTCGCCGCGACCGGTCTCGGGCTGGCCAACTTGTTCCCGGCGGCCATCGCCCGGGCCGGCCGGCTGGCCGGGTCCACCGGCGTGGCGCTGACCTCGCTGCTCGGTTACGGCGGCTTCCTGCTCGGGCCGCCCGCGATCGGCTTCCTGGCCAGCCAGACGGGCCTGCGGACCGGCCTGACCACGCTGGCCTTCCTCGGCCTGGCCGCCGCCCTGATCGCCTGGCTTTCCCGGGACCCACCCGAACTCAGCGGCTCCGCGTCACCGCACCCGCGCAGCTGAAGATGATCATCGGTCAGCCTCGGTCCTGGAACCCTGGTGTCCATGCGCTCCCGGCGCATTGCCATGTCCCGTGATACTCGCCGCGGCGCACCCGGGTCAGGGGAGCATGTCGACCGTGAGGCTGGCCTCGGTGTTGGGGATGCCCTGCTCCATGGCTCGCCGGTCGGCCAGGGCGAGCAGCCGGCGGATGCGGCCCGCGATGGCGTCCTTGGTCAGCGGCGGGTCGGCGATCTGGCCGAGTTCCTCCAGGCTGGCCTGCCGGTGCGCCATCCGCAGCTTGCCCGCCATGGTCAGGTGCTGCGGCGCGTCCGGGCCGAGGATCTCCAGGGCGCGCTCCACCCGTGCGCCCGCGGCGACCGCAGCGCGGGCGCTGCGGCGCAGGTTGGCGTCGTCGAAGTTGGCCAGCCGGTTGGCGGTGGCCCGGACCTCACGGCGCATCCGGCGCTCCTCCCAGGCCAGCACGGCCTGGTGCGCGCCGAGCCGGGTCAGCATGGCGGCGATCGCCTCACCGTCCCTGATTACCACCCGGTCCACGCCGCGCACGTCACGCGCCTTGGCGTGCACCTTCAGCCGCCGCGCGGCGCCGGCCAGGGCGAGGGCCGCCTCGGAGCCGGGGCAGGTGATCTCGAGCGCCATCGAGCGGCCCGGCTCGGTCAGCGACCCGTGGGCCAGGAACGCGCCCCGCCAGGCGGCCTCGCAGTCACACGCCGAACCCGCCACCACCTGCCTGGGCAGGCCGCGCACCGGGCGGCCGAAGCTGTCGATCAGGCCGGCCTGGCGGGCCAGGGTCTCGCCGGCCTGCCCCTTGCTCACCCGGACCAGGTAGCGGTTGCCCTTGCGCAGGCCACCCGGGGAGAGCACAAGGAACTCCGCCGGGTGCCCGAACACCTCGGTGATGCTCGCGCGCAGCCGCCGGGCCGCCGCGCCGGTGTCGAGTTCGGCCTCGATGATCACGCGGCCCTCCGACAGGTGCAGGCCGCCGGCGAATCTGAGCAGCGTGGAGACCTCGGCCTTGCGGCAGCAGGGCTTGATCACCTGCACCCGGCTGAGCTCGTCCTTCACCACGCTGGTCATGGCCATGCGGCCTCCCCTGTGTCAGTCCGGGGGGATGAGCCCCCCGAGCCCCCCGCGCCTGGGGACCCCCCTTTGAATATCTGCGCGTACATGCCCGCCAGCAGCCTGGGGTCATGTCTGGGCGTGCCGTCCGCCGCGGCCACGTCCGCCATCACGAGCCGGGCGCCGAGCATCGCGGCCGCTTTCTCCAAGTCGGCCAGGTTACCGGTTCCTGCGGCCTTAGTGTCCGCGAGGACTACATCCACAGTAAGCGCAGGCGCGTGCCCGGCGAGGACCTCGAGGTGCTTATGTGGCGAAAATCCCTCCGTCTCCCCCGGCTGCGGGGCCAGGTTGAGGATGACCAGCCGCCGGGCCATGGTGACGTGCAGCGCGGCGGCGAGCTCGGGCACCAGCAGGTGCGGCAGCACGCTGGTGAACCACGAGCCCGGGCCGAACACCACCCACTCCGCGTCGAGCACCGCGCGCACCGCCTCGGGCACAGCGGGCGGGTCGGACGGCAGCAGCGTGATCGACCGCACCTGGCCCGGCGTGCTGGCGCAGGCCGTCTGGCCGCGGACCGTGCTGACCTCCTCCGGCCGGTGCGGGTCGGCGCCGACCACTTCCGCCACGATGTCAAGCGGCACCGCGGCCATGGGCAGCACCCGGCCGCCGGTGCCGAGCAGCCTGCCCACCCACTCCAGGCCCGCGACCGGGTCGCCGAGCAGGTCCCACAGCGCCACGATGAGCAGGTTGCCGACGGCGTGGCCGGCCAGCTCCCGGTCGCCGCCGAACCGGTGCTGCACCACCTTGCTCCAGGTGGTGCCCCACTCGTCGTCGCCGCATAGCGCGGCCAGCGCCATCCGCAGGTCACCCGGGGGCAGCACGCCGTAGTCGCGGCGCAGCCGGCCGCTCGACCCGCCGTCGTCCGCGACCGTCACGATCGCGGTGAGATCACCGGTCACCCGGCGCAGGGCCGACAGCGACGCTGCCAGCCCGTGCCCGCCACCGAGTGCTACCGCTCTCGGGCCAGTCCCCAACTGCTCACTCCCGACCAAGATCCCGGTGCACTACCTGCACGTCCGCTCCTGCGTCCGCGACCCGCGCCGCCAGCTCGCCGGCGATCGCCACGCTCCGGTGCTTGCCCCCGGTACAGCCCACCGCGAGGGTGACGAACCGCTTGCCCTCACGTTCGTAGCCGGGCAGCACCACCCGCAGCAGCTCCGAGTAATGGTGCAGGAACTGCATGGCGCCGGGCTGGGACAGAATGTACTCCCGTACCGGCGCGTCCTGCCCGGTCATCGGGGCCAGCTCGGGAATCCAGTGCGGGTTGGGCAGGAACCGGCAGTCGGCCACCAGGTCCGCGTCCACCGGGAGGCCGTACTTGTAGCCGAACGAGACGACGGACAGCCTCAGCCCGGCCGTTGTGCCGCCGCCGAAGGAGTCGCGCATCCTGGCCCGCAGCTCGTGCACGTTGAGCCTGGTCGTGTCCAGCACCAGGTCCGCGTCGCCACGCGCCCCGCGGAGCAGCTCACGCTCGGCCGCGATGCCGTCGGTGACCCGGCCGGTGCCCTGCAGCGGGTGCGGCCGCCGCTCGCTGTCGAACCGGCGCACCAGGGTGTCCTCGGCGGCCTCGAGGTAGACCACGCGCGCGGTCGCGCCGCGGGCGCCAAGGTCGCTGACCGCCGACTTCAGGTCGGTGCTGAACGCCCGGCTGCGCACGTCGACCACTGCGGCCAGCCGGCTGACCGCGCCGTTCGACCTGGCCGCGAGGTCCACCATGGTCGGCAGCAGGCCGGGCGGCAGGTTGTCGACCACGAACCAGCCGAGGTCCTCGAGCGACTTGGCCGCCGTCGACCGCCCCGCCCCGGACAGCCCGGTGATAATGACGATGTCCGCCGAGTCGTCAGCCGTTCTCATCGTGCTCTCCCAAGGGGGGCCGGGGGGTATGGGGGGCGGGCAGCCCCCCATGACCCGGGGGGTCACCGGGGGGTTGTCCCCCGGGGGAGGCGCTATCCCCCCGGGCTAGCACCCCCGAGATGGTGGCGGCCAGCCGCGATCCGATGCCCGGGACCGCGGCGATCTCCTCGATGCTCGCCGCGCTGAGCTTGCGCACCGAGCCGAACTGCTTGAGCAGGGCCTTGCGGCGCGCCGGGCCGAGCCCGGGCACGTCGTCCAGGGCACTGGTGGTGGCGGCCTTGCCGCGCTTGGCCCGGTGGTAGGCGATGGCGAACCTGTGCGCCTCGTCCCGCACCCGCTGCAGCAGGTAGAGCCCCTCGCTGCTGCGGGGCAGGATGACCGGGTACTCCTCGCCGGGAAGCCAGACCTCCTCCAGCCGCTTGGCCAGCCCGCACACCGCCACGTCATCGATGCCGAGTTCGGCCAGGGCGCGCGCCGCCGCCTCGGCTTGCAGCGGGCCGCCGTCGACGACGACCAGGTTGGGCGGATAGGAGAACTTCTTCTGGGCGGATACCCCGGACCGTTCGGTGTCTGGATCTTGCTCGTCCTCCCCGGCCTCGGGGTCGCCGAGGGTGTCCAGCTCGCCGGTCTTCTCGCGCTCGGCCAGGTAGCGGCGGAACCTGCGGGTGATCACCTCGTGGATCGAGGAGATGTCGTCGGTGCCACTGGTGCCCTTGATCGCGAACCGGCGGTATTCGCTCTTGCGGGCCAGGCCGTCCTCGAACACGACCATCGACGCGACCACGTGCGTGCCCTGCAGGTTCGACACGTCGTAGCATTCGATCCGCAACGGCGCGTCGTCCAGACCGAGGCCCTCCTGGATCTCGCTGAGCGCCTTGCTCCGGGTGGTCAGGTCGCTGGCGCGGCGGGTCTTGTGCAGCGCGAGCGACTGGCCGGCGTTCCTGGCCACGGTCTCGAGCAGGGCCTTCTTGTCGCCGCGCCGCGGTACCCGCAGGCTGACCGGGCCGCCGCGGCGCTCGGACAGCCACTGGGTCATGGTGTCCGGGTCCGGCGGCAGCTCGGGCACCAGGACCTCGCGCGGGATGCCCGCGTTGACCGCCTCCGTCCCGGCCGGGCTGTCCGCGTAGACCTGGCCGAGGAACTGCTCCACCAGGGCGGCCGGCGTCACCTCCTCGATCTTGTCCAGGACCCAGCCGCGCTGGCCGCGGACCCGGCCGCCGCGCA
>Ga0070699_100005696_pt1 | contig 10912 bp, 11 predicted proteins | sample KBSK1503metaG_FD_65473 | JGI IMG/M metagenome (GOLD analysis project Ga0070699, IMG submission 65473) | Corn, switchgrass and miscanthus rhizosphere microbial communities from Kellogg Biological Station, Michigan, USA - KBS K1-50-3 metaG | ecosystem: Host-associated > Plants > Roots >...
GTCCCGCTGGACGTGGCTGGCGCTCAGACGTGTCGATGACGATCTCGGCCGCCGGCTGTTCGAGCAGCGCGGCCTGTTCGATCAAGCTTGCATCACCGGTACTGCCCAGGAGGTTGAAACCCATGGCGCGGCGATGTGTCGGGGCTATGCGGCTGCTGTCCGCGCGTTGGAGCAGGCGGGTGCTGAGGATGACGCCTACATGCTCGGGTCCGACCCGACGACCGGGTTCAAGGTCGCGGTAGGATACCAACAGGCCGCCATCGATCGCGTGCGCGAAATCCACGGTCAGGATGTGGTGCTGGTAACGCCTGACGAGGTGGCTGTCCTCATGGCGTCGGTCGAGGCGTTCAAATTCGTCGGTGCGGTCAAGCAATTCTTCCCCGGTGCCGAGGTCATCAAGCGCTACGAGGAATGCGGGACTTGACCGGCTTCGCCATCCGTTGGTCACGCGAGTTCATTCCAATCCGAAAACGAGGGGCAATCTGGATCATGGTGGGGCGGACGAGGAAGATCGGGAAACGGGAGCGCAACGGGCGGATTGCTCGCGCTTACGAAAACCCGAAGGTGCAAGTCGCATCGCAGCCGCACCGGCAATCCGTGGCCCATCGCTTCCGAGAATACCCCGAAGCCGGGTCCGAGTTTGGACGCTTGTTGCTCCGGGGCGGCATTACCCGAGCGCAGTACGATGCTGGAATACGGTTTACGGAGCTTTGCGTGGCCATGTGTGCGGTTTACGACGTTCCGAGTCCTCACCCACACGCGATGGATTTAACGCGTGTACGAGGCTCTGTGAGTCAAGGAATGCCATCAGAGAGGGCAAAGGCGATCATAGGCGCATACAACACGGCGTTCGAGGCTTGCATGGATGTTGGGCGGCCTGCGCTGCGCGCGGTCAAGGAACACGTTGTCCTCGACAAGCCGGTTGGTGATTTTGATACGCTGAATGCACTTGTCCGTGGGTTGGCGAAGCTAGTTGATCACTTTGGGCTTGACGCGAGGCTGCAAATAAGATTCCGTCAGAAATGCAGATGACGAATTGCGCCCGCCCCGGAGATAATCCGCTGGCGGGTTTTTGTTTGGGGCACAGCATGATCCGCATTCCGCTTAGTCAGGTCGGGACGGTAGAGAAGTTTGCGCAGGCTCTTGAAATGAATTCAAGTTTTCAAGATGGCCCACGGAGGGGCTAGAACGGGAGCCGGTCGCAAGCCCGGCTCCTCAACGAGGATGAATGAAGAAGCTCGCCAGCAAGCATTGACTGGTGGAATTTCGCCGCTGGATTTCATGCTGAAAATACTCCGCGATGAAAACCAAAATCCTGATGCTAGGTTCGAAGCAGCTAAGGCGGCAGCGCCTTACGTGCACGCTCGGTTGGCTGCGGTCGAACATTCTGGCGACATGACATTGCGACACGAGGACGCTCTGGATGAGCTTGACGAGCCGGGAGCGGACGATCAGGCGACGTCTACGTGACGACTTCCAGCATTATGCTGCGAAGTGCCTCAAGATCAGATCAAAGTCAGGCGCAATTGAGCCGTTAAAGTTGAATAAGGCGCAGCGCTACGTTCACGCTCGGTTGGAAGAGCAGAAGGTAGCTACCGGACGAGTCCGGGCCTTAATCCTCAAGGGCCGACAGCAAGGCTGCTCAACCTATGTGGAGGGCCGTTACTATCATCGGGTTTCGCATAGCCGGGGGTTGCGGGCGTTCATCCTCACTCATGAGGATGCGGCAACCCAAAACCTTTTTGAGATGGTCAATCGGTATCACGAGCATTGCCATCCGCTTGTGAAACCATCGACCGGCGCGGCGAATGCCAAGGAGTTGAATTTCGACGCGCTCGATAGTGCCTACAAGGTAGGTACAGCGGGGACAAAGGGTGTCGGTCGTTCGTCGACCCTCCAGTTGTTTCACGGTTCTGAGGTTGGCTTCTGGCCTCACGCTGATACCCATGCGGCTGGTGTCTTGCAGGCCGTCCCCGATGAGCCTGGGACTGAAGTCATTCTGGAAAGCACTGCAAATGGTGTCGGCAATTTCTTTCATCAGAAGTGGCGAGACGCTGAGACGGGGAAAGGCGACTACATCGCGATCTTTGTTCCTTGGTTCTGGCAGGAAGAATACCGCAAGGTTCCTCCCGCAGGTTTCTCACTTGATGAGGAAGAGCGAGAATATGCCGAGCAATACGGTTGCGACAACGATCAGATGTGCTGGAGACGCGCCAAGATCATCGAATTGAAAGACCCTGTGCTCTTCAAGCAGGAATATCCCGCCACGGCCGCCGAGGCGTTCCAGATGAGCGGCCACGATAGTTATATCCCGCCCTCGTTGGTGGCGAAGGCACGCAAGGCAAAGTGTCAAGAATCAGGGCCTCTGGTGATCGGGTATGACCCGGCATGGATGGGGAGTGACCGGCACTCGATGGCATGGCGGCAAGGCCGCAGGGTTACAAAGGTCGAAAGCAGACAGAAGCTCGATACAGTGCAAGGCGCGGGCTGGGCAAAGTCAGTCATTGATCGCGACAAGCCAGTGAAAATGTTCATCGATGTGGGGGGGGTTGGGGCAGGCGTTTACGATCAGATCGTCCACATGGGCGAGCCTTACGCTTCCATCATTGAGGCAATCAATTTTGGCTCGGCCCCATATGAACCGCAGCCGCTAGACGAACATGGGAAGCCAAGCGGCGGGCCACTTAACCGTCGCGCTGAAATCTGGATGAAGTCCAAAGAGTGGCTTGAAGATGTCGCGGGCGCACAAATCCCGGACAGTGATAGCTTGCAGGCCGATGCGTGCGGGCCGTCCTACAAATACGACAGCAACACGAGGCTTGTCTTGGAAAAGAAAGAGGACATGCGAAGGCGTGATGCTCTCAGCCCGGACGAGTGGGATGCTGTTGCATTGACGTTTTCCAAGCCTGTCGCGCCATCGAACTTCAACCGCACGATCACCTATCCTCGGCTCGGAGTGGCTTAAGTCAATGCCTAAAATGAAAACCTCCGATGTCCAGACCATGTTGGCGGCGGAGAAGGCGGACGCATTGGCGGCGATCACAGCGGCGGAATTGAGCCAGGAACGCTGGACGCGATGGACTACTACCTTGGCAATATGGCCAAGGACATGCCGGCGGCTGAGGGGCGCTCGAAAGCGGTTTCATCTGACGTTGCTGACACCATCGAAGGCTTGATGCCGAGCCTGATGGATATATTTGCTGGTTCTGATGAGGTTGTCCGGTTTGAGCCTGTCGGGCCAGAGGATGAGGACGCCGCGCAGCAGGAAACCGATTACGTCAATCACGTTTTCATGCAGAACAATCCCGGTTTCATGGTGCTGTATTCGTTCATCAAGGACGCGCTGTTGTCAAAGACCGGGATCGTCAAGGTCTGGTGGGAGGAGCGCGAGGAGGAACAGCGCGAGACCTATTACGATTTGACTGAAGAGCAATTCGCGATGGTTGCGCAAGCGGTCATGGAATCGGATGGCGCAATGAAGATTGTCGAGCATACGATCAACGAGGAGGCGCCACAGGCGGAGGCTGCCGAGCCAACTGAAGCGTCCGAGGCCGCTTACTGATGAACATGATCGCGCCGCCCCCGGAAGCACCAGCGCAGCCCGTGGCGGCTCCTGCGATGCCTCCAATGGCTGCACCGACGACCCATGACGTCACGGTCGTTACTACGCGCAAACTTGCCCAAGCCAAGGCGATGGGAGTGCCACCCGAGGAATTCGGCATCGAGCGCGGCGCGCGGGACATCAAGACCTGCAATTATTGCTTTCATGAGGTCGTGACCAAGACCGAAAGCCAGTTGATCGCAGAAGGCTACGACGCGCAGCAGATTAAGGCGCTGGGGGATTACACCGGCAACACCGACAGCGAGACGATTTCCCGCGATACGGTCAACGAGCATTTCAATACGGGCGGGATCAATTCGGCCTCACGGCTGGTCAAGATCACCGAGCATTATGTTCGGATGGACTATGAGGGCAACGGGCGGGCCTGCATCTATCAGGTCATCACGGGCGGCGATCAGGGTGAAGTTCTAAAGCGGGACGGTAAGCCGTCGATCACGCCATTCGATGCGATGCCGTTCGCGACGACATGCCCGGTTCCCATGACGCATCGGTTCTTTGGCCGGTCGATTGCCGATCTGGTCATGGATATTCAGCGCATCAAGACCGCGTTGCTCCGGGGCGCGTTGGACAATCTCTATCTGCACAACAATCCGAGGGTCGAGGTCGCGGAGGCCAATGCGGGACCGAACACTCTTGATGATCTTCTTGTGTCTCGTGCTGGCGGTGTGGTTCGAACAAAGACGCCTGGCGGGCTACAGTGGCAGACGGTCCCGGATATCACCGGCTCGATCTATCCTGCGCTCTCTTACATGGATTCAACGCGCGAAATGCGCACAGGTGTTACTCGCCAGTCTCAAGGAGTGGACGCCAATGCGTTGCAGAACCAGAGCGCCACGGCGGTAGCACAGGCGTTTAGCGCGTCCCAGGCTCGTATGAAGCTCATTGCGCGCATCATGGCGGAAGGCGTGCGGGACATCTTCTCGCTGTTGCATGGCATAATCCGCAAGCACAGCCAGCAGCAACAGACGATCAGATTGCGTAATGAATGGATCAACGTCGATCCACGTAACTGGAAAACCCGCGACGACATGACCATTAACGTCGGCCTTGGGACCGGCGGGAAGGCCGAGCGGGTTGCACATTTGATGGCGCTGGCGGCCCAGCAGAAGGAATTGTTGCTCGGTGGCAAGACCAACCTTGTAGACGACCAGAAGATTTACAACACGTTCAAGCAACTTGCGAAGCTGATGGACTATAAGAACCCGGATCAGTTCATCAACGATCCGAGCGCGAAAGACCCGAAAACAGGTCAACCGCTGTATCCGCCGCCACAAGCGCCGCCCGATCCGAAGGTGCAGGCCATTCAGGCGCAGGCAGCGAACGATCAGCAGGAATTGCAGCTCAAGGCTCAACTCGACAAGCAGAAGGCGCAAGACGCAGCGCAACTAGCTCAGCTCAAGGCCGAGATAGACGCCAAATTGAAGATTGTAGACGCGCATCTGAAGGCGCTTGAGATGGAGCGCAAGGCGCAGAACGATCAGCAACAGCATCATGCCAAGGTTGCCGAAACCGTTATCGGCGTGGTCGCGGACGCGCACAAGCACGACATGCAGATGTCCCACGATCAGCAAACGCATGACCAGAAGCTAGCGTTGGCCGAGAAGGCTGCGAACAAGCCGAGCAAGTCCAATGATTGACGAATCCAAGCTCACCCAAGACGCAGCGCGGGCCACCCGTGCGCAGAACTTGCTTGGCAACGATCTATTGGTCGAGGCGTTCAGGGGGCTTGAGGAGGCTTATACGGCCGCGTGGCGGGCAACCACGATTGACGATGTGATGGGCCGGGAGAAACTGTTCCTCGCTATCAACATCGTCGGCAAGGTGAGGGATCACCTCAACGTCATCGTGTCGAACGGCAAGATTGCGCAGGCCGAGTTGAAAGAGCTTGCGCAGACAGCGGAACGCAAGAAGCGTTTCGGACTGGTTTAAACCCAAAAGGACAATTTATGACCGACGAAGCAACCGCTCCTGGCGGCAGCGAACCCATTGCTGTCATCACCCCAGCGGCAGATACTGGCGAAAACCTTTCCATTTCACAGGCCGCGCGCGCGCTACAGGCTGCGCGAAAGCCGAAAGAACCCGCTCCGGTCGATCAGTCTCAGGCTGATCCCGTTGAGCCGACCGAATTGGCGCAAGCCAACGCCGACCCTGCCGAAGTGCAGACCCTCGGTGAAGATGCCACGGTAGCCGACCCGGCCGAACAGCCGCCCATCGAGCCCCCGAGGTCTTGGACGAAGGAAGCGAAAGAGCAGTGGCAGGCCTTGCCTCGCAATACGCAGGAATATCTTGCGCAGCGCGAACAGGAACGCGACCGCGAAGTCCGCCGGAGTCAAAACGAAGCCGCCGACAAGCTCAAAGGCCTTACGGCCAAAGAGCAGGAAGTGGAACGAGCGAAGCAACAGTACGAGGCCCAGCTACCGGCCTTGATGCAGACTCTACAGGACGCACAGGCTGGACAGTTCGCGGATATTCGAACCGTTGATGATGTCCAGAAACTGGCGGTTGAAGACCCGTTCCGATATCTGCAATGGCAGGCGCATCAAACCAAGATGCAGGCTGTCAACGCGGAATTGCAGCGGGCCGAACGGGAGAAGGTGACTGAGAATCAATCCCAATGGGCGCAGCACGTCCAGAAGGAAAATGAACTCGCCGCCGAGTATATCCCGGAGCTTGCAGACAAGACCAAGGCTGGCGAACTGGCTGCGCGTGCCGCAGACCGGTTGTCTGAACTCGGGTTCAAACCTGGCGAACTCGCTGAACTGGCCGCCGGGAAGCAAAAGCTTTCCATCTACGACCATCGCATTCAGCGACTCATCTTCAGCGATTTGAAGCTATCCGACATTCAGAAGGCCAAGACTGCCGTTGCGTCCAAGCCCGTTCCTCCCGTGCAGCGGCCCGGTGTTGCCAAGCCTTCGGGTGCGGCTGCGTCGGAGCAAATCCAAGCCCTCACCCAGAAGCTCAACAATTCCGGCTCTCTCAAGGACGCTCAAGCTCTGCGCGCAGCGCAGATGCGGGCCTCCCAGCGCCGGGCACCATAAGGACTACCGACTATGGCTATCTCTCCCGCCAATACCTTTGCCACCTATGAGGCGATCGGCAATCGCGAAGACCTGTCGGACATGATCTACCGGATCGACCCGACCGATACCCCGTTCATGACGGGCGCGGAACGCGAGAAGGCAACCGCCGTCAATCACGAATGGCAGACGCAGGCACTCGCCGCAGCATCCTCCTCGAATGCGCAGCTTGAAGCGGCCGACAGCACGACAGATGCTGTCACTCCGACCGTTCGTCTCGGCAATATCTGCCAGATTTCGACCAAGACGGCGCGCGTCTCCGGCACTCAGCAGGCGGTTGACCACGCCGGCCGCGACAACGAACTGGCCTATCAGGAAATGCTCAAGGGTCTCGAACTCAAACGCGACATGGAGACCATCCTTGTCGGCACCAATCAGGCGAAAGCCGCTGGCACCGATACTACGGCGCGCACGACCGCTTCCGTGCTGTCGTGGATCAAGACCAATACCAGCAAGGGTGGCACTTCGGCGGCTGATCCTTCGGCGGCTGATGGTACGGGCACCCGCACCGATGGCACCGGCACGATCCCGGCCTTCACCGAAACTCGGCTGAAGACGGTTCTGTCCTCGATCTGGACCAATGGCGGCAAGCCGGACACGATCTTTACCGGCGCGTTCAACAAGCAGGCGTTCTCCATGTTCACGGGGCGCGCAACGCAGACCGAGGACACCAAGTCGAAGAAGATCACGGCATCGGTGACGGCGTATGAATCGGACTTCGGTACGCTCAAGATCGTTGCCAACCGCTTCCAGCGCGCCCGTGACGTTCTGGTGCTGGAAATGGACAAGTGGGCCATCGCCTACTTGAACGGCCGCAAGATGGTCTCTCTGGCCCTCGCCAAGACCGGCGACTCGGATCGGCGCTCGATCCTGTCGGAGTACAGCCTTGTAAGCCGAAACGAGAAAGCCAGCGGCGGCGTGTTCGATTGTACCAGTTCGTAAGCCTTCAATCCTCTCCCTCAACTTGGGGCCATCCTTCGGGGTGGCCTTTTTCTTTGGAGGCTTTCAATGGCCCTTCGCGAGAATTACCCTTTCAATAACGTCGTGGTATCGGCGGCCATGGCCGATGTCGGCACGGCCGGCTCTGTCTACATCGCGGCACCATGCAGCGGCTATATCGTCCTTGCGCAGTCCTGCATCCAGGCGGCCATTACGACAGCGGACTGCACATGGTCGCTTAAGATCAACGGCGTGGCTGTGTCTGGCTCAACGGCAACCATCGCGTTCACCAGCGCTGCGGCGGGCGACGTTGACTCGGTTGAGCCGACTGGCGCGAACTACGTCAACGCAGGCGGCACGATTGAGTGGGCCAGTGCCGGCGAGTCGTCCGGCACAGCGCCGACGATCTTCTCCGCCGTCATTCGGAGGTCGTAATGCATCAGTCAGCCCGTAACAGCACCACGCAGGCGGTCGCCTTTACGGGTACCGCTGCGGCTTCCACGAATGCGTTCGGCAGCCAGACCCGGCAAATCCGAGTAGTGGCAAATTCAGCTTGCCACTACGCGATTGCCGGGACGCCGGTCGCGACCGTGAGTGATGCGTTTCTTCCCGCGAATTGGGTCGAATATCTCACGGTCAATCCCGGTGAAAAGATTTCCGCAATCGAGGCGGCGACAGGCGGTCTCGTCACGGGAACGGCCGGTTCGCTTTGGGTGACGGAGCTTTCCTGATGGAAGTCCGCATCCACCTCGACAACAACGGTCAAGACCTGACCATTGAGCATCGGCAGGACGTGAACCCGATCATTGAGGCGAACAAGCTTGCGCGCACGCAGGAACAGCGGAGCGATTGGGGGCGAGAGATCGCGGAGATACCCAACGTGATCTATGTGCAGTGGCTCAACGAGGAACATGCGCGGGGTAACACGTCCCTGCGAATGTTTTCGCCAGAGTTCGACGCCATCGTGAAGAAGAAGCTTTACGATCCGGAGTGGAGCTATCTCCGTACCGATAAACCTGCGCTACAGGCCGGTTGGAGCGCGGGGCTGCGATGAGCATCGCGACCTATACCGACCTCAAGGCCAAGATAGCAGAATACCTTGCGCGTGATGACCTGACATCGGCCATTCCTGACTTCATCACGTTGGCGGAAGCCAAGTTCAACCGTGAACTGTTCGTGCGGCAGATGGAGGTGAGGGCGACGGCAACGGTAGATGTCAATTCGAGCGAGCCTGAATTCATCTCTTTGCCGGATGATTTTCAGTCCATGCGCCGGGTCAGGGTCACAAGTGTCGATCGCAAGCCGCAGCTTGAATTTCTGTCGGGCGTTCAGCTTGACGAATACCGCACCAAATCAGGCGGCGTGTCGGGTTGCCCGCGATATTTCACGGTGTTCGGGACCGAGATTGAACTAGCGCCGACGCCAGACGCTGCGGAAACGATAGAGATGGTCTATCGCGCCAATATCCCGGCACTGAGCGATAGCAACGCGGACAACTGGCTGTTGCTGCAAGCCCCCGATGCGTACCTGTACGGAGCGCTGCTGGAATCTGCGCCCTACACCAAAGAGGACGCGCGCATTCAGACGTGGGGGCTTGGGCTTACGACGGCGCTGGATAGCCTGAATAGGCTTGGCCTGACCTCTACCTTCAATGCCGGGCCGCTCACTGTGCGAACTTCAGGTCAGGTGTTCTGATGGCGAATGATGCGCGGATCGTTCACGCCAAAACGATCAGGAACACGACTGGCTCAGACACCGGACGTGCTTACGGTTCCGACTGGAATGCGGACCATGTTCTGACGGGCCTTGAGAACGTCGATAACGTCAGTGATGCCGACAAGCCGGTTTCTACGGCCACGCAAGCCGCGCTTGATCTAAAGCAGGACTTGGACGCGACCTTGACGGGACTGGCGGGTCTTGATGCCACGGCGGGCCTTGTCGTCGAAACGGCCGAGGACACGTTCACCAAGCGGACCATTACCGGCACCGCCAACGAAATAACCGTTACGAACGGCGATGGGGTTTCAGGTAACCCGGCAGTCTCGCTCCCGGCCGCCTTGACCTTCACCGGAAAGACGGTCACGGGCGGGACGTTCGACGGCCTGACCATCACCGCGTCTACCTTCAACGGCAACATCTGGACGGCGGGGACGGGAACGCTGACGCTTGGTGCGGGCAAGACGGCGACGATATCCAATACCTTGACACTGGCCGGTGTGGATGGAACGACGCTCACGTTCCAAGGCACCGATACCTATGTCGGCCGCGCCACCACGGACACGTTGACCAATAAGACGCTAACCTCTCCGGTTATCAATTCTCCTACCGGCCTAGTGAAGTCCGACGTTGGGCTAGGAAATGTCGACAACACGTCGGACGCGGCCAAGCCGATATCGACCGCAACTCAGACGGCTTTGGATGCGAAAGTGGCCGGGCCTGCATCTTCCGTTGCTGGACGTGTCGCCATCTTCGATGGCATTACCGGGAAGCTCATATCCGATTCCGGCTACAGTTTACCCTCAGGGTCTCTTGTCGGCACAACAGGGGTTCAGACGCTCACGAACAAGACGATCAGCGGCGCGTCGAATACCTTGACAGTGCGGCTTGCCAATGACGTGACGGGGAATCTACCGGTCGGCAATCTCAACAGCGGTACGGCTGCATCGTCGTCTACGTTCTGGCGAGGTGATGGATCTTGGGCCACGCCATCAGGCGGCGGCGACATGTTGTCCACCAACAACCTGTCGGATGTCACAAACATCACGACAGCCAGAACCAATATCCTTGCCGCCAAATCATCCGCACCAACGACACAATCGCTTACGAGCGGCTCTGGCGCGACATATACGACGCCGGCCGGAGTAAAGTGGATTGAGGTTTACATCATCGGCGGCGGGGGCGGGGGCGGGGGCTGCGGCACCAACACTCCGGCCAGCATGGCTGGCGGACAAGGCGGCACGTCTCTTTTTAATTCGATACAGGCCATCGGAGGCCGCGGTGGCAACGGCGACAACGGTGCAGCCAACGGGACGGCAGGCGGCGGCGGTTCTGGTGGTGCTGGGACGGCTGTTTGGCGGAAGGCCGGCGGCGCGGGGAGTGCTGGCCTTGTCCTGGCAACGAATGCCGGTGGTGTCGGGGGCGAAGGCGGCGATAGTTGGGGCGGCGGGGCGACGAATGGAACGGCCGGTGCGGCTAACTCGGGTGGCGGCGGCGGTGGTGCTGGTAAGTTTCAGATCCAAGCCGCTGCTGGCGGCGGCGGGGGCGGCGAGCAAGT
>Ga0070699_100005698_pt1 | contig 10909 bp, 8 predicted proteins | sample KBSK1503metaG_FD_65473 | JGI IMG/M metagenome (GOLD analysis project Ga0070699, IMG submission 65473) | Corn, switchgrass and miscanthus rhizosphere microbial communities from Kellogg Biological Station, Michigan, USA - KBS K1-50-3 metaG | ecosystem: Host-associated > Plants > Roots >...
GCTAACGTGCTTGAGGAGCCAGGCGTGCCTCCGTGGTTCGTTAGTGTCCGCTCAGGCGTTGGCATAGCCGCGTTTTCGGCTATTCTTGGCCATCGAGCGAGGTCACCATGAAACGGAAGAACAACTCAGATCTATCGCGGCGCACTTTTCTGAAGACGGCAGCCGGCGTCTCGGCCGGGACGATGCTGATGCGCGACCCGCTCTGGGCCCAGGGCGCGCCGGCCGGCAAAGCGGCCGCATCGGCGCTTTCGAAGATCCACCAGCCCTACATGATCACGCCGAAGCAGGCGCTGGACTGGCACGTCTTCAAGGCCGAGTGCGGTCCCACCTACGGCGGCAGCATAGGGTGGAAGCGCTTCACGGACTTTCTGATCTCGAAGATGCCGGAGTTCGGCGCCGTCGATCTCGACTACGTCGAAATCCCCTACGACCACTACATCGTCGAGGACTGGCCGGATCGGCGGAGCCACGTGCACGACTCGCCGAACGCCGTCGAAAAGCTCGTCACCGATGGAACGCCGGTGCCGGTCGTCGCCTCGTACGGCATGACGTCGGGCTTCACGGGCGCCGAAGGTATCACGGCGCAGATGCTCCATTACGATCCAGCGCATCCGCCGGCGGAGTCGCAGATCGCCGGCAAGATCCTCGTCTTCGAAACGCAGAAGCAGCCGGGGCCGCCGTACAACGACAACTTCCTCGATAACTACACGCCCACCGACTACGAGTGGCGCTCGCCCGGCACGTGGCCGGAGCTGTGGGTGCCGCCTTCGCCCACCCAGACGACATCGTTTCACGGGCGGTGGGTGTGGAGTCAGCTGGGCCGCTTCGCCGAGGCCGGCATCAAGGGGCACGCGGCGGGCATCGTCATCGTGTACGACCTCTCGCCGGGCATGGCATTCGGCCTCGCACAGCGGAGCGTGTACACCGAAAACGGCCGCGCGGGTCTCGGAGCGACCTACGTCAACTGTCCGACGCTGACGCTCGATCGCGTGAACGGCGCAAAAGTGCTCGCGGATGCGAAAGCCGGAAAGATGGCGACGCTCACCCTGCGCGCGCGCTTCCAGCGCGACACGGGCAAGGCGATCGTCGCGTATCTGCCGGGGAAGAACTACGGCACCCCGCAGGACGAGCAGGTACTGCTCGCGACGCACACCGACGCGATGTCGCTCATCGAAGAGAACGGCGGCCTCGGGATGCTCGGCATCATGTCGTACTTCAACAGGCTGCCGAAGAGCGCACGGGCACGAACGCTCGTCTTCTACTTCGACTGCCGGCACTTCATGCCGGGCGCCGAAGCCAGCTGGCCGCAGTACGACTACTACACGATTCATCCGGAGAAGCTGAAGACGATCGTGGCGACGCTCGGCATGGAGCACATGGGCGGGCGGCAGACGATCGAGACTGGTCCCGGCGGCAACACGTACGCGCACTCGAACGCGCGCCCTGAAGATGGCGGCGTCATCACCAGCCTTATCGACGTCAACAACAACAACATCTGGATGGTCGAGATGATCGCGCGCGCCGCCACCGACAACCACTGGCCGCGCGTCGACGTCAAGTCGGGCCGCGGTGTGCCCGGCGTCAACGGCGGCTTCCAGGGCGCGGTGAAGAGTCCCATGAACAAGGGTCGCGGCTACAAGATTCCGGGCTGCGGACTCGCGGGCGACTGGCCGGGTGCGTGGACACAGACCTACGCGCAGGTGGATACCGAAGCCGGGCCTCACGGCTTCGACGAGAACTACTTCGTCGCGCAGGTCGCCGGCCTGACGCAGATCGCTGGCGAGTTCATGCAGGTCCGCCCACTCGTGATCGATCTCGGCTGGGGCGAATTGAAGACGGCCGTGATGGCGCTGAAGGATCCTGCCGCTCTCGCCCAGTACGTCGACGTCTTCCGGAAAGTAGAGGCGGGGAAACACGACCAGGCGCGCAGCGGTCTGAAGGATCTCGCGGAGAAGCACGCCGGGTTGAACAAGCTGATCGACGCGCAGCTCGCCAAGCTGTCCTGATCGAGGCAGGTGAAGTATGACGACCAGGCTTGCGATGTTCCTGACGATCGTTCTGGCGCTCTCCGGCGCGGCTGCCGGCCAGGCGCCGCCCGCCAATCGCGCGCCGACCACGGGAATCTTGAGGCAGATCATCCCCGGTCACTACGTGTATACGCAGAACAACGCGGGCAGATTGTTCAACAGCGGTGTCGTCGCCGCGGGCGACGGCGTCCTGGTGTTCGACGCGCTGGATTCGGAAGCGCTCGCGCGCTCGGAGCGGCAGGCGATTGCCGATGTCATCAAACAGCCGATTCGTTACCTCGTGTCCTCGGTGTTCCACGATCCGTTCAGCAAGGGCAATCTCGCCTATGCCGATGCGTTCAAGATCGGGCACGAAAACTACCGCGCCGGCCTGCTCGACCAGATGCAGCGCGGTAAATTGTCAGACGAAGAGCAGCGGACGAGGATGCCGAACGCGACGTTTCGCGATCGCATGACGCTTTACCTTGGCGGCAAGGAGATCCAGGTCCTCTCTTTCGGCAATGCGCACACGAAGGGAGACGGCATCCTCTTCGTCCCGCAGGACCGCATCGTCTACATGAGCGAGGTGTTCTTCAACGAAGAATTTCCGAATATGGCAGGCGGCTACGGTGTCTCCTGGATTCGAGTGCTGGACGCCGTGAGGGCGCTGGACGCCGACATCTTCATCCCGGGTCATGGGCCCATCCCTGACGATCCGAAGCAGACGCGAGCGTCACTCGACCGCATGCGGCAGATCCTCGTGGATGTACGAGACCGAATCCAGAATGAGATCGCGCGGGGGGCGACCGAAGATCAGGTCGTCGCGACGGTCACGCTCCAGCAGTACGAGAAGATGCCGCAGTTCGCCGGGACCAAGGAAGCTGTCGTGCGGCGAATGTACAAAGAACTGAAGGGCACGCTGCCCTGACTCCTAACCTCACTTGACGTCTTTGATCCACTTCAGGATCGGACCGGTCACGCTGTCATCCGCGGTATTGGGTGACATCACTTCGGATATGTGGCTGTGGTCCTTGAACACGACATACGTTGGGCAGCGTCCCGCCTTGCAGAGTTGATCTCTCAGCGTCTCGGCGAACGCGATAATCGCCGGTGGATCGAGTTCCGCCGCCGTGATCAGGAAAGGCACCCGTGAGCTAACCAGGCCCGGCAGATTCGATCGAGCCAGTTGCGTGGCGGCATCGGGCGGCGTCGAGCGTGGCCCTCCAGCGGCAGGCGCCGGCGCCGCCGCGGGAGCGGAGCCGGACTGCGGTCCGCACGGCGGGTTCGGACCTGTCCGCGGAGGGGTAGCCGGCAGGATGTTGAACGTGGCGGCGGACATGAAGATCACGCCTTTGAGGCCCACACCTTTCGGACCGTAGAGCTCGGGATGACCGACATACGCGCCGGTCGGCACATTGCCAGCGGACTGTGCCCACAGGAACACGCGCGCCGGGTCGCCCTTGTAGCGCGCGACATTCTGATCCACCCACTGGACAACCTTCGCGATGTCTTTCGCAGGATCGTCCCACGCGTTGCCAGGACGACGCTGCATGAGGACGCCGACCATGCCGTTCTTGACCGCCCACAGCGGGACGTTGTCGTAGAACACCTCATTGTTGGGAACATCCAGGTGCCTGTTCCCGGGTCCGCCGGGAACGTAGATCAGCACCGGCCTGGAGCCGCTGTCCTGTTCGGACGTGAACACATCGACCACGTTCTTGGGGTCCGGTCCGGTTGAAATGTCGCGGGCAACGGATACCCCGCGGTACGGAGGCCTGCTGTGCAGCGGTAGATAGAGTTGCGCCGTCTCCTGTGGGCACACGCCGCGTCCGATCGCCACGAGCTGTTTGGCGATCTGTGGAGGCACCTGCGCATGCGCGACTGTCGCGGCACCAATCAGCATCGCGACGACCACCGGCGTTTCGTGCATCATTCTCGCGTGAACCCTCCTGCTCAAAACATCGCGATCGGATTGACCGGCGTGCCGGTCGCATTCGGCAGCGCCAACGGCGTGACCATCAACACGAACTTTCGAAGCCAACTATTTCTCCACGATCGGCAGCCACACCGCGCTGGCAGCCTTGGGGTTGCGGTAGATGCTCTGCGTGGCCTTCCTGTAGTCGCCCGGTTTGGCGTTGAAGATGTTGGGGACGAAGGTCTGTGGGTTGCGGTCGTAGAGGGGGAACAGGGTCGACTGGACTTGGACCATGATTCTGTGGCCCTTCAGGAAGACGTGGTCGACGTTGGGCAGGCCGAACTTGTAGTTCTCGACCTTGCCGGCCGTCAGCGCGTGCGGCTTGTCGAAGCCTCCGACATAGCGGCCGCGGAAGATCTCGAAGCCGATACCCATCTGCACGCCGGCCATGTCCAGACGGTAGGTCTCCTCGTCGGGGTAGGCGTCGATCAGCTTCACGACGAAATCGGAATCCGTGCCCGAGGTGGCGGCAAAGAAATCGACCTGCGGCGCGCCCATGATGTGGACGTCTCGCGCGAGCGGTGTGGTTTCGTATTCGAGCACGTCGGGGCGGCCGGAGACGAAGCGCTGGTCGTTGATCAGCCAGGGACGCCAGACGTTCGGATCGCGCATGTGGACCGGGCGCGGGACGAAGGGAACCGGCTTCATCGGATCCGAGACATAGTCGTCATGGTCATCGTTCGACGCGGTGGCAGGCTTGTCGAACGACAGCTTGAAGTCGGTGCCGAGATAGAGCGGCGTCGCCTTGCCCATCGGCCAATGTCTTGACTCGTCCCACTTGTTGACGCCCGTGGCGTAGGTGAGCACGGGCGGCGTCTTCGGGTCGGGCGCATCCTTCAGGTAGTGGTCCAGGAAGGGCTTCATGTAGCGAACGCGGAAGTCGAGTGCGGTGTCGCCAGGCAGCTTCAGCGGGCCAAGTTGCGAGCCGTCAGCGTTGACGCCGGAATGACGCCAGGGGCCGATGACCAAGTACAGCTTGTCGTTGTTGACGTCCTTGGGCTCGAGCGTTTGGTAGACCTTGGGCGCGCCGTACGAGTCCTCCTGGTCCCACTGGCCGACGACCAGCATTGTCGGAACGGTGAGCGGCTTCGCAGCGACCCACTTGTCGACGGCCTGCTGCGACCAGAAATCGGTGTAGGCCGGGTTCTGCATCAACTTCTGCACGAAGGGATAGCTGTCGAGGCCCCACCTGCGAGCGAAGTCGCCGGCCGAGCCCGTCCTGAGGAACGTCACGTAATCGTCGCCGGTGCCCCTGGCGACGTCGTCATTGTCGCCGGCATTCGTAGTCATGCTGGTGACGTAGTCGAAATTGGGCTGGCGGAAGGCGCCGTTGTGGAACCAGTCGTCGCCCATCCACCCGTCCACCATCGGGCTCTGTGGCACGGACGCTTTCAGCGCCGGGTGCGGATCGATGGTGGCGACGAGGGCGGTGAAGCCGACATAGGACGAGCCGGTGATGCCGACCTTGCCGTTCGACTCCGACACGTTCTTCACCAGCCACTCGATCGAGTCGTATGCGTCGGTGGACTCGTCCACGTCGGTCTTGTTCAGTGGGCCGCGGACAGGGCGGTTCATCACGAAGTCGCCTTCGGATTTGTTGCGGCCGCGGACGTCCTGGTAGACGCGGATGTAGTTGTCGTTGACGAACTCCGCATCCATCAGCGGCAGGATGTCGACGATGCGCTGGCTGGGCGTGCGCGACGTGACCTTGTCGGCGTTGTAGGGCGTGCGGGTGAAAAGGATGGGAGCGTTGCTCGCGCCCTTGCGCATGACGATGACGGTAAACAGCTTCTTGCCGTCGCGCATCGGGATCATCACCGTCTTACGTACGAAGTCGGCTTCCGGGCGGGTGTAGGCGTAAGTCGGGTTCATCTCCGGCGTCATGGGAGTGACGCTGGGCGGCTGCTGCGCGACGGCGACGGCGGTCGTGGCGATGACGGCGCTGAGGGCGACAGCGGCGAGATGGATGCGGCGAATCAGAGGAACTCCTGACATCCTCTTCATTTCATACCTCGCAAGTCAGCGATTGCTAGCGGAACCGAGCTGGGTCTGCTCTAGCGCAGTTTATCCGGCCTCCACGCTCGTTCAAGGCAAGAATGCGGTCCCAGCATTTGATCATTCTGACTCGCGCCTGAGCGGCCCGAAAAAGCCGCCAGGGCCATCAGAACGAATCGCTTCGTAACGAGCAATGTTTTTCTCTGTCGGCGCACATACGGAGCCGGTGCGCGGGCCTGACGGCCGGTATCAGCCGCGGCCGCAGGCCGTCGGCTGCATGCCGAAGTTATGGTGATGGATTGCTTCGCAATGACGAAAACAGCTCACTCCGGATGGCGTCATGGAGTTTCTTCCCCTGTTCCGTTGCCCTCCAACGAAGCCTACCGTTGGCGAGCTTGGTGTACTCAAGTAACCCGAGCTCTCGAAGCTTGCTGAAGTTCTCCTCTATAGCCTCCTCGCCCTCGTATATAACCGGCACCTTGTCGCTTCTCTCTTTGCCTACGATGAGAAACAGCTGAAGCTGCTCGTCATCAAGACTCTGCAGGGCGCGAAACTCATCACCGACGTTCGCCTGATTAACCCTCGCCCGGAGCTCGACCTCAAAGGAACCGACCTTCACTTTCTGCGCATCGCGAAGCAGGTCGAAGATGGGTTCGCGTACAAAAAAGAATGCAAGAATGGCGATGATGAGATAGGCAAGCGGGCGGCTCGTATGCTCGATGAGAGCAAGACTGACCGTTTTCTCAGGCGTGATCTTCTCAGACATGACGACCTCCTGCCTGCTTCTCATGACCTGCGGCAGAACGAATAGGCTGCCGGCCTATCCCGCCGACGCATCGTGCCCAATTCTATTCGCGCCCTTGGTCAGTCGATAACCGCGATGGCCTCTATCTCGATCAGAAAGCCAGGGTCCGCGAGCGCCGCCACACCCACCCAGGTCGAGGCCGGTGTGGCGTCACCGGAAAAGAACTCCCGAAATGCGCCCCCGACGGCCGCCGCCTTGTGGGCCTCGTACGCCACAACGTAGATCCGCAACGACACGACGTCCTCCAGACCACCGCCGCTCGCCTCGACAACGTTACGCAGATTGAGGAGAGCTTGCCTGGCCTGGGCTCGCAAGTCCGATCCACCAACGAGCTGCTTGTTCGCATCCCATGCTGTTTGACCGGATACGTACAGAGTTTTTCGCCCGCTGGCGGCCACTGCCTGAGAAAAGCCAAGATCGACGCTTCGGAACACCGACGCGGGGTTAATCCGTTCTTTCGTCACTCTCGATCTCCGAGGATTTCTTCCGCCCGATAGCAGGCTATCGCAACCCTTAATCCTGCGGCGAGGGAAGAATCGCCGTCAGTGTCATTGCCCCAGTGACGTTCGCGGTTGTCCGAAACATGTCGGGTATGGTGTCCACTGCGAGCAGGATGCCCACGCCGTCGATGGGCAGATTGGCCGCCGCCAACACGGGCACCATCACGATAATGCTGCCTCCAGGAATACCAGGTACGGCAAACGAGGCCACCACGACCGCAACAACGACCGATGCGAACTGCGCCGGCGTCAGCGTCACGCCGTACAGATGTGCCAGGAAAACGACGCCGACCGTCTGGGCGATGGCGGCGCCGAAGTGAAACACTGACACCGCAAGCGGGAGGACGACTCGGGACGAACGTGGTGGCAGCCCAGCGCGTTCCGCGCTTTCCACCATCGCCGGCAACGCGGCGAGAGACGATCGCGACGCGAACGCAATGGCCTGCGATGGCGCGCAGAGCAACGCAAACGCACGCGCCGACATCCGGCCTGCCAGGATCCCGAGTGGGTACAGGAGGAGCGCCACCGCCGCGACTGTGAGCGCCACGACCAGCGCGACATAGGCGACGACCGCTCCAGCCGCAGCCAGCCCGAGCCGAGAGGCCAGCGGGACGGCGAGCGCGAAGACGCCAATCGGCGCCAATGCCAGGATCCAGACGACGATCCGCTGCATCGTTTCGGCGACTCCTTGGACGACTCGAAGCACCGCATCGCGCTTCGCATCGCCGACCCGCGCCAGAGCCAACCCAAACATCACGGCGAAAAGAATGACGGGCAGCATTGCCCCGTCGGCCGCTGCCTTGACGACATTCTGCGGCACGAGATCCACAAACCACGTCGCCACGGTTGGCGTACCCGATGGCACCAAGGCGCTTGGCGACGCCGCGGTCAGGGGCCCTCGCAAAGCGAGCGCAGCAGATTGATCGATCTGAATGCGTGCGAGTATCGGCTCGGCGATGAGAACACTGCCGATCGCCGCGATCGCCAGGAGCCCGACGGAAATCACGAGAGCGCGCCCGCCGGTTCGGCCGAGTCCTCCAGACGTCGTCATTGCCCCGAGGCTGGCTACCAACATCGAGACAACGAGCGGAATGACCGTCATCCGAATCAGGTTGATAAAGATGGTGCCCACCGGGGTGAGGATCCCGAGTGTCATCGTCGCGGCTGGGGACGAGCTGCCTGCGAGCGCGAGCCCGAGCAGAAATCCCGCCACGAGCCCGATCAGCACGCGGATGGTCAAGGTCATCGATTAGCTACGTACCCATTTCATCGGCACAACGACCATGCCGTTCAGCGGCGTGGTTCCGGAGCGTAAGCGAGTGCTGATGGGAATTTCAATACCGACGATCGCTTTCAGGATCGTGTCGATATCGGGGCCGGCTGCTGTTAGACAACGTGCGTTCGCACCAGAACCATGAGTCCAGATGCCCATGCCAACTTCGTGGCGACAAAGCCGTGACGGCTTTCCAGTTGGTCGATCAAGAGGGGAACTTTCGGCGCGTGCCCTTCCGGCCAGTTAGGTTGGGGCAACAGATCGTCGACGAGGTAGATGCCGCCAACCCTCAGCAGTGAGAGCGCCACCTCCAGATGTGAGAATTTGCCCGGCCAGGCGTCCGCGTAGATGAAGTCGAACTGCTGCGGCGGTGTCTGCTCCAGAAACGCGGCACCATCCGCGACGTGGAACGTCACACGGGCATCGTGTCCAAGGTGGCGCCGAGCAATCTCCTGCATCGTCGCGTCGGTGTCGACGGAATCGAGATGGGAACGCAAATCCATTCCGGCCAGAAGCCACGCCGTGCCGACTCCGGTACCGGTGCCGAGTTCCAAGAATCGGCCGCCGGGTTTGGATGCCGCAAGCGTGCGCAGGAAGGACCCCGTCTTCGGCTCGGAGGCCATCGCAAATCCAACCCGCTCAGTATCTCGTCGAAGCGCATCCAATACGCTGGGGGTGGCGATGCTCAGGTCGTCCATTCAAGCAACCGTTTCATGCTGTCCAACTCTTGGTGGGCATGGGCTTCACCGCGCGTTGCTCGACGCGCACTAATGTCCGACTCATTCGCCTTTTGGATCTCCAAGTCGCTCATTTGTGAATTCGCCGATCCGCCTGCAATTCAAAGACGCGGCGCTACCGCAGCACCAGCTTCCGCAGAAGTGACGACAGGAATGACCTCGAAGTCGGTGATGTCGTTCCAGTTTGCCATCCACCGATCAAGCAGGCGACGATCGCTACATTCCATAATCTGGAAGCAGCGGCGCAAGTCCTCGGTAACCCAACTTCCCCGATACTCGATCCCTTCCGGCATCAAGCGTCCGCGGTCTCGGAACCGCCGGTACACTGGAACCGGATCCCCGCCCCGAAAGTTCTCGATGACCATGTACAGCATGGGTGTTCCCTTGGAGGTTCGACGGTACCGTCTAACGCCTGCCGCTCAGCCGCGAGCGGCGAAGCCGTTGCCTCGATTCAGCTCGTAGCCACGGCGCCGCTCGTCGGCTGCAGCGGCTTGTTGGCCAGCAATTGGACACCGCGATGAAGGAGCCAAAGCCGCAATTGAGCGAGGTTGGGAACGGCGCGTTTTGGCAGTTGTATCGCGCAGGTTCTCGTCGTGAAGAAGAGGAAAAACTCGGACGTCTCATGTGCACGCACAATTCCCGGCCAGTTGACGGATACATCGCTGATTGTGCAGTGCGCTTCGATCCTGTCTGGACCCAGAACCCGAACCTGATCATGTGGAATACACATGGCATAGAGACCGAGCGTACGATCGGGCGCTGAAGTACGAAAGACCCCACCGATCGAGCGTGATCCACGCCGCGATGGCAAAGAGCGGCACGATAGCGGACAACGCGCTCCCGAGGTCCTTTGACCTTATCAATCCCAGCGCAGGAACAATGGCAAGAAGGGCGAACCAGATCGTCAAGAACACGCGGACCTTTGAGCCCCGACGTACTTCCCGTTGAAGGGCCCGGTACATGCGACGATGCTCGGACTCATCCCAACGGAATCTGAACTCAAGCCGATCCTGATCAGAGCTCACTGCCTCGGTATCCGTCATCCCCTCGCGCTCTTCGACATAAGCTGGCTAACTACTAGTAGACTGACCGGCCTATCCCGGTTCGACCCGCATGGGTCGCAGCATAACTCCGAACAGGATTGTCGCGAACAGCAGTGGAAGGCCCGTGCCGACGGTTGTTTAGGGACCGCGCGACCTTGGCGACCACCCCAAGAGGCCGGTCCAGCATAACGCCGACGGCCTGCGCAGCAGATGGCTGGTTTCGGATAGGTCCCAAGCAGTCGCGTAGCGACAGCACGTGCTGCGGCGGATGCGGGTATGTCGGGCCGAGGCCCAACTACGGCTTGCGCGCCGAAGCGCAGAGCGCGACGGCGGGAGTCGGAGGCCCGCCCTGAGCGCAGTCGAAGGGCCGAGCGCCCGATATTCCCGTGTCCGCTCACGCGAACACTGTGGCCGCTGGCGATTCGCACATGAACCATCTGAAGAAGTCATGTCAACGCGCGCAATTCACGGCGAATGGCGAAAAAAATCCTCCCGCCCGCTCCGCGACGTCGGCGAATCGGTTGTGAACGACGGTACCGCGGCCGGTGAGCGCTGCGCATGCCAGATGGACGCTG
>Ga0070699_100005700_pt1 | contig 10906 bp, 6 predicted proteins | sample KBSK1503metaG_FD_65473 | JGI IMG/M metagenome (GOLD analysis project Ga0070699, IMG submission 65473) | Corn, switchgrass and miscanthus rhizosphere microbial communities from Kellogg Biological Station, Michigan, USA - KBS K1-50-3 metaG | ecosystem: Host-associated > Plants > Roots >...
AGGCCGTGGAATTCCTGCCGGCGACCGGCGTCACGAAGGGCGACCTCGCCGATGCGGCGCAGCTGTCGAGTCTGGCGGACGAAACTCCTGAGGGTCGCTCGATCGTCGTCCTGGCGAAGGACAAGTACGGGCTGCGCGGCCGCGAGGTTGCGGCGCACAACGCGAAGTTCATCCCGTTCTCCGCATACACGAAGATGAGCGGTGTCGACATCGAAGGCCGCCGCCTCCGCAAGGGCGCGACCGATTCGATCGTCAGGTTCGTGAAGGAGCAGGGCGGACGCGTGTCCGCCGACGTGACGGATCTCTCCGACAAGATCTCGCGGACCGGAGGCACGCCGCTGGCGGTCGCCGACGGATCGCGACTGCTCGGGATCATTCACCTCAAAGACATCGTAAAGGTCGGGATGAAGGAGCGCATCGCGCAGCTCCGCGCGATGGGCATCCGCTCCGTCATGGTCACCGGCGACAATCCGTTGACCGCGGCGGCGATCGCCTCCGAGGCGGGCGTCGACGACTTCATCGCGCAGGCCACGCCGAAGGACAAGCTCGAGTACATCCGCAAGGAACAGGCGGGCGGTCGCATGATCGCGATGACGGGCGACGGGACCAACGACGCGCCGGCGCTGGCGCAGGCCGACGTCGGCCTGGCGATGAACACCGGAACCACCGCGGCGCGCGAAGCCGGCAACATGGTCGATCTCGACAGCAATCCGACGAAGCTGATCGAAGTGGTGGCGATCGGCAAGCAGCTGCTCATCACGCGCGGGGCGCTGACGACGTTCTCGATCATGAACGACGTGTCGAAGTACTTCGCCATCATCCCGGCGATGTTCATGACGACCTGGCCGGCGCTCGCAAAGCTGAACATCATGTACCTGCGCACGCCGGCGAGCGCGGTTCTCGCTGCCGTGATTTTCAACGCGCTGATCATCGTCGCGCTGGTGCCGCTGGCGCTGCGCGGCGTGCGGTATCGGCCGCAAAGCGCGGCGCAGATGCTGCGCCGCAACCTGCTGATCTACGGCATTGGAGGACTAGTCGCACCGTTCCCCTGCATCTGGGCCATCGATCGCATCCTCGGCCTGTTGCATCTCGCCTGAGGACAAACATGCTTGAGCAGCTCAAACCTGGATTTCTGATGATGGTCGTCATGACCGTCATGACCGGCTTCGCGTACCCGGCCGTCGTCACGGTGCTGGCGCAAACGTTGTTTCGCGACCGCGCGAACGGCAGCCTGGTGTCGGCCGGCGGGCAAGTGATCGGATCGCGTTTGATCGGCCAGAACTTCTCGAAGCCAGAGTACTTTCACCCGCGGCCCTCCGCCGCCGGCGCGAATGGTTACGATCCGATGGCAAGCGGCGGGACGAACCTCGGTCCGACGAGCGCGAAGCTGCTCAACGGCGCGACCAAAGTCGACGAGAAGAAAAACGAAGTCGTCGACTTCGACGGAATCAAGGATCGCGTCGTGCACTACTGCGTCGACAACGAGATCCCGTTCGACTCGTCGCAGCCGCTCGACACGTTCAAGGACGCGCAGGGAAACCTCGACGACGTCAAGTTGATCAAAGCCTTCAACGACGAGAAAGCGCCGTTGCGCTTCAGCGCCAGAACGCCCATTCCAGCCGACGCCGTGACCGCGTCGGCTTCCGGAATCGATCCCGACATCAGCCCGCGAAACGCAGAACTGCAGGCCGCTCGCGTCGCACGAGCCCGTGGCGTTTCAATCGAGCAGGTGAAGGCGCTGATGGCGCGGCACACCGAGGGTCGCACGTTCGGAGTGCTAGGCGAGCCGCACGTGAACGTGTTGGAGATCAATCTTGCGTTGGACGAACAGTTTCGCCGCAAGTAGATCGGCCGCTGCAGCCGCGGCTTATCCGGATCATGCCAGCGAGACCAGCGGACTTTCCCGCGGCACCAGGATTGGTTTTCACGCTGCCGGTTGCGTGATGGTGCGGGTTGCGCGTTTCCTGCCGAGACTCCACTTCAGCGCGGGCGGTGTCACGAGGGTGGTCAGGATGACGACCATCACGATTGCCGTGTACCCGTTTTTATCGAGCAGCGGCGCTTCACCGACTCTGAAGGTTCCGCCCAGAGCGGCAAAGACCAGCGCGACCTCGCCGCGCGGGATCATGCCAATCGCGACCGTCAGCTTTCGCGCGTCGCGCGCGAGGACGCCGATCGCGCACGCCAGTTTTCCGGCGACGGCCGCGAGCGTCAGCGCAATCGGAACGGCCAGGATCGCCGCGCTCGCGAACATGCGGAGTTCGACGCGGAAGCCCACCACCACGAAGAAGACGGGGACGAGGAACGACGTCATCGGCTGAAGCAGTTCGCCGAGCGGCCGTTCGCCGCGTTGAACGAACATTTCGGAGTGGACGTCTTCGAGCACAAGGCCGGCTGCAAAGGCACCGACGAGAGCCGCCAGGCCGATGCTGCTCGCCGCCCACGACAGAAAGAAGCAAAAACACAATCCCACGGCTAGCAGTGCGCCTTTGGTGCGCAGCTTTGCGGCCTCGCGGAACCACGCCGGCGTCAGTCGCATGCCGAGTACGATCGCCAGCACGAGGAAACCGACGGTCTTCATGATCAAAGCGGCGATGGAGATCTCCGGCGACGAGGCCGTGCCCTGGTGCGGCGCAAATGACGCCGCGACGATGCCGAGCACGACGAGCCCGAGGACGTCGTCGACGACGGCCGCACCCAGGACGATTCTGGCTTCCGTGCTGCGCGAGGCGCCCATGTCCTTCAGCACTCGAGCCGTGATCCCCACGCTCGTCGCCGTGAGCGCGGCTCCGAGGAAGATGTGTGTAGCCGCCGGCGCGGCCGGCATCAGCAGGGCGGCAGTCCCGGCTCCGATCGCCAAGCTGGCAACGGTTCCGATGACCGCAACGAGCAGCGAGGACCATCCCACCGCGAAGAGATCCCTGACCGACAAATCGAGGCCGACCTCGAACAACAGCAGCAGCATCCCGATTCTTGCCAGGATGTCGAGATACGGATCAGTCGCGATGAATTGAAGCCTGGCGCCGGCAAGATTGCCGAGGACGATGCCGGCGGCGAGCTCGCCCAGGACCGCGGCCTGTCCGAAACGTCCGGCCAAATGCCCACCGAGAAGCGCAGCCGTGATGATCACGGTCAGCGCCAGGGCGAGCCGCCCCAGCTCGTCGACCTGACTCGGCGCGCTCTGCGAAAACGCGAACCCTGAGGCCAGCAGGACGGCTCCGGCGCCGACGAGCAGGAGATGAAAGGCCGATCGAGACGTCATTGAGCTCCCGGGTCATTATGCACAGACGGTATCCTTGTGAGCGATCGATGCGACCGCTGCGACATCGAGCGTGTCGCACATCCGCCGACTGACCGACTCATTCATGCCGCCTCGCTTCATTCCGTCCCGCCAGCCGCTGCGCGTCACCATCGGCACAGCGCCCCTGGTGTCGCTTTTCTCGTTCGAGCAAGGCATCGCGCTGCTGCTGCTCGAGCTGGGGAGCATCGGATTGTTCGCCGGCGGCGTGGCGGAACGGACTCTTGGCGCGTCAGCGCCCTGGTTCCTGCTTGCCGTGGTGCTGCTCGGATGGGCGGTGCGGACCGTCGATCTCGAGAACAGCGCGTTGTTCATCCCGGGCGGAGTCTATGGCGCCTCCAAGCACGCGCTCGGCCGACGCGCGGCCCGCGTAGCGGCGTCCACCGTCATTGTCGAGCATCTCCTGTTTGGCGCGCTGGCTGCGAGCGCGGCGGGGCATTCGCTGGTGGCGGTGGGCAGGCTGCTGGGGATTGTGCCCGATTCCATCCAGCAGATCTCGTTCGATGACCTGTCGACGGCGGCTGGTGCGTTCCTTCTGGGCGTGGTGTGGTTGTGGCTCCGCCAGGGACGCGTGTTGCCGGCCGCGATCGTGCGGCGGGCAGTGACCGTTGTCGTCGCAGGCATTTCGATCTTCATCGCGCTCAGTCTGATTGCGATCGTGTTGCATCACCAGACCGCAGCGTGGAATCCCTTGCCGTTTGCAGCAGGACGGTTCTCCGTCGTCGGCGCGCTCACGGGCATCGGCTCATGCCTGTTCGCGATGGGAACGGCCGAGGCGCTCGGTCAGGCATCGGTCGATTTCCCGCAGCCGAAGATTCGCAACGTGCGGCGTGCGGCGTCGTTCGTGAACGGATACACGCTGCTCGTCACCGCCGGCACCGGGTTTCTGTTCGTGGCGGTCGTTCCGGCCGGCGAGCGGCAATTCTGGAGCGCTGTGCCATTGGCGGGCCTCGCATGGTTCGGCGGAGTGCCTCGCTGGGCCGGTGTCGCGATCGCCGCGGGAATCGCTGCCGCGTCGATTCTCTTCCTCAGCCTCGCGATCCACAGGAGCGCGCTCAAAGCGCAGGAGCTGCTGCTGCGCCTCTCCGAAGACGGCATCGTGATGCGCGCCATGCGCGCGCTTCATCCTCGTTTCGGCACGCCGTCGCGTCTGATCGACCTCATCGCGTTTGCGCAGCTGACGATTGCAATCGTGAGCGCGGGACAGCTTGCGTGGCTCGCCCGCGCGTACGCCGTCGCGATCGCATGCGGCGCGATCCTGAAGATTGCCGCCCTCGTCCGGCTGCGCACGCTTCGATCCCAACCGCGCGCGTTCCGTGTCGCATTCAACCTTCGAGTCGGGGGACGCGAATGGCCGGTGGGCCTGGTCGCCATCGGCGGCCTGGTTGGACTTCCCGTGTTGATGCTGGTCGCGACAGGCGATCCGTCGGCGCTCGCCGGCGCCGTTCTCCTCGTCGTGACGACGATCGTCCTCGCGTTCTCCGAACGCGTGGCTCGCTCGCCTGCGCCCGAGCTGACGCCGCCGGCGCTCGGCATCGAGCTCCTCGCGGCGCCGGCGATCGGCCTCGATCAGGTCGAGGCGCGCCCCGGCAACCTGCTCGTGCCGGTCCGGAAGCCCGGCGCTCTCGCCCATCTGGCCGGTGCGCTGCAGGATGCGGGCGACCGCGACGTCGTCGTGATGACGGCTCGTCTCGCCGGTGTCGACGCGTCCGATGAATTCGCCTTCGACGCGAAGCCGACCGACGACGAGCGCAGAGTGCTCGGCGACGCGGCGATGCTCGCCGAACGATCGGGACGCGCCGTTCGCCTCGTCATCGTCCCTGCGAGGAACGTCTTCGACGCCGTGGCCGCCACTGCCGCGCGACTCCGTTCGGCGGAAGTGTACGTTGGCGAATCCGAAACGCTGAGCGCCGACGATCAGGCCCGGCTCCTCGGGGAAGCGTGGGAGCGCTTTCCTGAGCCGAAACGGTTCGATGTTCGACTGGTCGTGCGGCATGGCAGCGGGCGCACGGCCGTTTACCACCTTGGCGCGCACGCGCCATCTCTCAGTGCCGACGATCTTCATCTGATCCACGAGCTGTGGCTCGACGTGGTCAAAACCGTGGGACCGCACGTGCACCATGACGACGTGGTCCGCGCCGCGCTGACACATATGCAGGACGAACTGAACAACACCGGTCCCGCGAGAGACGCCGCCATCGATCTGGTGCGACGGATCGCGCGTCCGGCCGACGAACTGGCGTCGGCCGTTCATCAACGTGACTTCGGGCGGCTTCGCGACATGATCCGCAACCGGCCGCCGAGCGACCTCGCCGCCGTGCTGACCGACCTCGCGCCCGAGGATCAGGTCGTGGCGTTTCGGGTGCTCCCGCGAAGAGTCGCCGCGGCCACGTTCGAGTATCTGACTCACGAGGGGCAGGCCACGCTGTTGAAAGCGATGGCGAAGGAGGACAGTGCGGCCATCCTGAACGAGATGGCGCCCGACGATCGCACGATGTTCCTCGAGGAGCTGCCGGCGAGCGCCACGCAACAGCTGCTGACGCTACTGACGCCCGACGAACGAGCCGTCGCGGTCACGCTGCTCGGGTACCCCGAGGGTTCAATCGGCCGGCTGATGACCCCGGACTACATCGCGGTCCGGGAGCAATGGACCGTTCACGAGGTGCTCGACTACATTCGCGTGCACGGACAAGACAGCGAGACGTTGAACGTCATCTACGTCGTCGACGATCACGGCATCCTCATCGATGACATCCGCATTCGCGAGCTTCTCCTGACCTCGCCGCAGAATCGCGTGGCAGACCTGATGGATCGCCGGTTCGTCGCTCTCAACGCGGCGGACGATCAGAGCACCGCCGTCACGACATTCCGCCGCGAGGACCGTTCGGCGCTGCCGGTCACCGACTCGACCGGCGTCCTCATCGGCATCGTGACGATCGACGACGTGCTCGACGTGGCGGAAGCGGCCGCCACGAAAGAGATCCAGCGCATCGGCGGATCTGAAGCGCTCGATGAACCGTACATGCAGATTGCCTTCGCGCGCATGATCCAGAAGCGCGCCGGATGGCTGACCGCCCTTTTCCTCGGCGAGATGCTGACGGCGACGGCGATGGGCGCGTTCGAGCGCGAGATCGAGCGAGCCGTCGTCCTTGCCCTGTTCGTACCGCTCATCATCTCGAGCGGCGGTAATTCCGGCTCGCAGGCATCGACCCTCGTCATTCGCGCGATTGCGCTCGGCGAAGTGCAGCTGATGGACTGGTGGCGGGTGATGCGCCGCGAAGTCGCGGCCGGGCTCGCCCTGGGCGGCATTCTCGGGTCGATTGGATTTCTGCGCATCACGGTCTGGTCGGCCTTCTCCAATTTGTACGGTCCGCACTGGCTGCTCGTCGCCTTGACGGTCGGACTTGCGCTCGTGGGCGTGGTGCTCTGGGGCACCTTGATCGGATCGTTGCTGCCATTCGTCCTGCGACGCCTCGGCTTCGACCCGGCGGCATCGTCGGCGCCGTTTGTCGCCACCCTGGTCGACGTCACCGGCCTGGTCATCTACTTCAGCGTCGGTCTCGTCGTCCTGCGTGGAACGCTCTTATGAGCGTCGGCGACCGCCGCGATCCGGAAGCCCTGCTTCGTCAAGTCGAAGCCGCCGAGCGAGCCGAGCGTCGCGGTCAGCTGAAGATCTTCCTCGGCTACGCGTCAGGCGTCGGCAAATCATTCAAGCTGCTCGATGAAGGGCGGCGGCGCCGCGAGCGGGGCGAGGACGTCGTCGTCGCGGCGCTGCAGCCCGATCTGTCGGCGGACGTCGCGGAGGCGCTTTACACGCTGCCCATCATCCCGACGACAGACGAGGGCGGTGTGCCAGTGATCGACGTGCCGGCGGTTCTCGCGCGGCGGCCGCAGGTCTGCCTGGTCGACGGGCTCGCGTACGACAATCCCCCGGGAAGCCGCCACGCCAGGCGGTATGAGGACGTCGAAGAGCTGCTCGAGGCCGGCATCTCCGTCATCACGTCGATCAACCTCGAGTACATCGCCGAACAGCAGGATTTCGTCCGCGGCGTCCTCGGCACGACAAAAGCCGAGACCGTCCCGCTGGACTTCATCAATCGGGCCGACGAGCTCGTCGTGGTCGACGCGCCGCCTGAAGCCGACACGGGGATCGAGTCGCAGCAACTCTCCCAGCTTCGTCAGCGCGCGCTGTTGCTGACGGCCGACGTCGTCGATCGCGAGCTCGAGGCGTATCTGCGCCTTCACACGATCCAGTCGACGTGGGGCACGCAGGAGCGCATTCTCGTGTGCATGACGCCGCGCGCCAACGCCGCCAGGATGCTGGCGAGCGGCCGCAGGAACGCCGATCGGTTCCATGGCGAGCTGTTTGCCATCTACGTGATGCAGGAGAACCTGACGGCCGAGGACCGAATGGCGCTGGAGCGCAATGTCACGCTGGCGCGCGCGCAGCACGCCCTCGTCGAGACACTGGAAGGGAAGGATCCCGTCAAGACCATTCTCGACTACGCGCGCGCACACGGCATCACGCAGATTTTCGTCGGTCACAATCTCCGCCGGAGCTGGCGCAACCGGCTTGGCGGCACGGCGCTCGATCAGCTGATTAGCGGCGCAGAGGGCATGGACGTTCGCGTGTTTCCGCAATGACCCACGAGGCAAGACGCGGCCATCTCAAAGTCTTCCTCGGATACGCCGCCGGTGTCGGCAAGACCTATCAGATGTTGAAGGAGGCGCACGAGCTGAAAGAACGGGGCGTCGACGTCGTGATCGGGTACTTCGAGCCGCACGGCCGGAAGGAGACGATGGCGTTGACCGAAGGGCTCGAGGTCATACCGCGAAAGGCGATCGAGTATCGCGGCTCGCAGTTCGAGGAGATGGACGCCGACGCGATTCTGCGGCGCCGTCCTGCGGTCGCGGTCGTCGACGAGTTCCCTCACACGAACGTGCCGGGATCGCCGCGTCTGAAGCGTTGGGAAGACGTCCACGTGCTGCTCGAAGCCGGGATCGACGTGCTCACGACGATGAACGTGCAGCATCTGGAGAGCCTGAACGACCAGATCTGGCACAGCACCGGCGTGCGCGTGCGCGAAACGATTCCGGACTGGGTGCTGAAGCAGGCCAACGAGGTCGTGATGATCGATCTCACGCCGCGCGCGCTGCTGAACCGGCTGGCGCGAGGCGTGGTCTACCCGCCGGAACGGGCGCGGAAGGCGCTCGAGCACTTCTTCAAGGAATCGACGCTGGTTGCCCTCCGCGAGCTGGCGATGCGGCAGGCCGCCTATGCCGTCGAGAGTCGCCTGCCGGGTGAGGAGCCGGCCGCGCCGGACGACGTCATCTCGGGGCGCGCCGTCGCGCACGATCGCCTGCTGCTCGTGATCACATCCGATCCGTCCAGCGCTGCGCTGATCCGTCGGGGACGCCGCGTGGCCGATTATCTTCGCGCCGACTGTCTTGCCGTGTACGTGTCGAAGACACCGGACCTTCGAGATCTCACGGCGGAAGCGCGCGAGAGCCTCGAGCGTCACCTCAACTTTGCGCGCGGCCTTCGAATCGAGACGCGGGTCCTTCAAGGCAACGCTCTGGCAGAAGCCATCGTCGAGTTCGCACGACTCCACGGCGTCACGCAGATCTTCGTGACGCGGGAGAAGCCGAGCGCGCTGCGTTCGTGGTTCGCCTCGGCCTTCGTGCAGCGCATCGTCAACCTCGCGCGCGATATGCAAGTCACCGTTGTCGCCGACCGCTCGATTCGGGCGAAGGGCTGAGCCTTTCGAGAGCTGGTACCGCGAAAACGCTACGCACCGCCAACCCACAGCGCGCGAACGTACTCGCGCGTCATGCGGGCGATGTTGGAGATCGGAATCTCCTTCGGGCACACCGCTTCACACTCGCCCTCGTTCGAGCAGCTTCCGAATCCTTCGGCGTCCGCCTGCTCGATCATCGCGACGACGCGCCGATGGCGTTCGATCTGTCCCTGCGGCAGCAGGGAGAGGTGCGAGATCTTCGCGCTCATGAAGAGGTGCGCCGACGCATTCTTGCAGGCGGCGACGCAGGCGCCGCAGCCGATGCAGGCCGCCGAGTCCATGGCCGTTTCCGCCACGTCCTTCGCGATCGGAATCGTATTGCCGTCGGGCGCGCCGCCGCAGTTCACCGAGATGTATCCGCCGGCGGTGATGATGCGATCGAGCGCGCTGCGATCGACGATGAGATCCTTGACGACGGGAAACGCCCTGGCCCGCCACGGCTCGATGACGATCGTGTCGCCGTCCTTGAAGCGTCGCATGTGAAGCTGGCAAACCGTCGTGCCGCGCTCGGGTCCGTGCGGGATGCCGTTGACGACGAGGCTGCACGTGCCGCAGATGCCTTCGCGGCAGTCCGAGTCGAACGCGATCGCGTCCTGCCCCTGCTTCACGAGACCTTCGTTGACGACGTCGAGCATCTCGAGAAACGACATGTCGGGCGACACGTGGTCGGCGGTGTAATCGACCAGCCGGCCGGCCGACGTCGGCCCCGTCTGTCGCCAGATTCTCAGGTTCAGTCTCACTGTTGGTGATCCGTGAAGGGAATAGGGATTGGGGATTGGGGATTAGCCGTCTAATCCCTACTCCCCAATCCCTAATCCCCAATCCCTATTCCCCAATCCCTATTCCCCAATCCCTATTCCCCAATCCCTAATCCCTACTTGTAACTCCTCTGCGTCGGATGCACTTCCTCGAACACCAGCGGCTCCTTGTGCAGGATCGGTTCTCTGCCGACGCCGGTGAACTCCCACGCCGACACGTATGAATAATGTTCGTCGTCGCGCAGCGCCTCGCCGTCGGGCGTCTGGCTTTCCTCGCGGAAATGGCCGCCGCACGACTCGCGCCGTTGCAGCGCGTCGAGCGTCAACAGCTCCGCGAATTCGAGGTAGTCGGCGACGCGCCCGGCGTACTCCAGGCTCTGATTCAGGTTGTCGTTCGTCCCCGGCACCGACACGCTGTGCCAGAACTCGTCGCGGAGCTTCGGTATCTGCTCGAGCGCCGTTCGAAGGCTCTGCTCGGTCCGCGACATGCCGACGTTGTCCCACATGATCCGGCCGAGCTCGCGGTGGATCTCGCGGATGCCGCGATGGCCTTTCACGGAGAGAAGCCGGTTGATGTTCTTCTGAACGCACTCGGCCGATTCCCTGAACGCGTCGTGGTCCGACGTGACCTTCTGCAGCGTGCTGCCGGCGAGGTAATCTCCGATCGTGTACGGGATCACGAAGTAGCCGTCGGCCAGCCCCTGCATGAGCGCTGACGCGCCGAGACGGTTGGCGCCGTGATCGGAGAAGTTCGCTTCGCCGAGCACGTGCAGTCCGGGAACGTTGCTCATCAGGTTGTAGTCGACCCAGAGCCCGCCCATCGTGTAATGAATCGCCGGGTAGATGCGCATCGGAACCTTGTACGCATCCTCGTCGGTGATCTTCTTGTACATGTGGAACAGGTTCCCGTACTTCTCCTGGATCGTCTCGACGCCGAGCCGCTGAATCGCGTCGCGGAAATCGAGGTACACGGCGAGGCCGCTCTCGCCCACGCCGCGCTCTTCGTCGCACACCTGCTTCGCGTTGCGCGACGCGACGTCGCGCGGGACCAG
>Ga0070699_100005701_pt1 | contig 10906 bp, 17 predicted proteins | sample KBSK1503metaG_FD_65473 | JGI IMG/M metagenome (GOLD analysis project Ga0070699, IMG submission 65473) | Corn, switchgrass and miscanthus rhizosphere microbial communities from Kellogg Biological Station, Michigan, USA - KBS K1-50-3 metaG | ecosystem: Host-associated > Plants > Roots >...
CCCCCTTTGTCCGCGCCAATCAGTACGACTGCGGGTTTTGTCATGACGCACTCCTATCCAAGTAAAGCGTCCGCCCCTGGTCTGGAGAAATCATGGCCAGAGCGAAGCAAAGATATGGCACGCGAGTACCGGGGCAATGCAACGCGAACTTCCATCCACATAGCCCGACGGAGTTTGCCCGATACCTGTATTCGATTGCAAGGTTCTGACCTTCGACGCCGAGGTCGCGAAGCCCGCCGAGCACTGCCTGCTGAAGGTCAGGGTTGGAGGCGGAGGCGAGATAACCGAAACGCTTCGGAGCCTGCTGCGCGCGCGCCGTCAGCGGCCACGCGACCGCCGTGCTGCCGAGAAGCGTGATGAACTCGCGTCGTTTCAATTGATCGAAGAGCATTCGGACCCTACTAGCCAAGGCCGAATTGCAGGATATCGAACTGACGGCGAATAGTCAGCGGGTATCGGAGCGACTGTACAACCTGTTAGCCGTTGGCGAGAGCGGCCGATGTCGGGGTCGGGGTCATTCGCGTCGTTTCCTGATCCTTTTTCGGCGCCGCCAGTTGAAGGAAGATCGACGCAACCGAGCTCATAAGGGCGCGAGGCGGGTGAAACCCTGAGCGACATTGCTCGCAGCTACGGCGTCAGCCACCCGATTATGCGCCTGTAGTCCGACGTCCTTGCTCAGACGATATGCCAGTCATGTTAGCGGGAGGGAGGCTTAGGGCGCTTCCGCCGCAGCTGCCGTTTTCGTTCCTTCCATCTCGCCTTCTGGCTCCTGCTGAGCTTTGCGCGCGACGCCTTGGTCCACTTGAATGCCATTGTATGCTCTGGTTTCAGTTGTGGGCAGTTGATACCGGTACAAGAGTTCATAGCAGGCAGGTCCACATGGTCAATCCGAGGACCGGCAAGGTATTGGGCGCCGACGAAGAGTAAGTGTTCCGCGGCGTGGGCCGAGTTTGCCGAAGCCGCGCCTGCTTCGCGGACCGTCGGACCACGTAATCGCTGGACCGCTGAAAGCTCTTTTGTCGGCATCACGTAGAAGCGTCTGAGGATCGATTCCTTTGGTTCGCGGTCGAGCAAGAACTGGAAGGCCCCCTCGAGATAGCGTTCCGGTTATGCTTGCCCACCGTTAGCCGTTCGCACATCTCACGCGACCTCGCAACGTGGTGACAAGTCTCGCTCTTTCCTTCGCGGACGACTACCTCGAAAGCGGGAGAGGCATGTTCTGCGGTGCGTCGGAGTGGATCATGTCGATCTCCTTAGCGATGGCGAGTTTCTCCGTCGAGTAAGTCCCGTTCTAGGCTGACAGGTTCGCGGAGGAGCGTCGCCCCATCAATATCCTCCCAACTGGATGCGCGGCGGCGGCGGCAGGTTGAGCCACCAGCAGCCGATCGCGACGGCCAGAACTAAGTCGTCATGTTTCCCGGTGCGCGCTTGGTAGGTGGCGCGGCCAGCAGCGCCGAGGTGCCGGCGAAAATCCAAGAGCTCGTCCCGCATCGCGCCAGCCTCCGTGAGCGCAGCCGCGAATCTCAACTCGCCGGTGTGCAACATGGCATCGACGGTGCTGATGAGCACGCTCTTGCTCACATGCCAGCGATCGTTGCCAACCCATGTGACCTCGGCGCCAGCTGTAATGCTCACGCGCACTGGCGTTAATCCCGCTTCGTCAAAAATGTCCCCGACGGCTCTACCGACACCCGTCTCGTCGATGACCAACTGCGCCGGCTTGATGCCGTCATTACCGTCAAGCGGCGGGCGGGCGAGCAGATTCTTCACGGTCTGGACGACTGCAGGGTATGACATGCCAAGTTCAAGGCGTTGCAAATGCCGACAGTCAATGCGCTCGGCAGGTACCTGCTTAATGTCCTCGATCCCGCAATGGCGGTTGCTTGGCGTGTTGCTGTCAAGGACGCCGCGGGTGTGCTCAAGGACCGCGATGGCGGTCGGGTCGCTCGACTGGCCGAGGTCGAGGCCGACGACCCAACGGGTCTCTCGTGGCAAAAAGACAGGTACGACGGTTTCACTGCCATAGCGGCACCACAGCATCGGTGAACGCGGCGTCGATGAGCGCACTCGGAAATACCGCTGCGTCGGCGTCGATGAACTCGAGCGAGTACTCCTCGGCGAAACGCTGCGCGCCTAATTCCTTCAATTCCTCAGTGAGGAATTCTTCGCTAATGCGCGGACACTCGCTCGCCGGAACGCGCGTCCGGTCCCACGTCTCGCCGCCAGAGGTCCACGCCTCAAAAAACCAACCTCTGCGGCCCGCCGGCGTCGACAACGCAATGAGACGGCCGCCGCCCTTGCTCACCGCCATCATGGGACGCAAGGCGCTGAGCAAAAGGTCGTCCACACGCGCCGCCTCGTCGATCACCACGAGATCGGCCTTGGCATAGCCGCGCGTGGTCTTCTCAGATCCCGGCAGCGCAATGATGCGCGAGCCGTTGGCGAACTCGGCGCGCAAGACGCTTTCCATGGTGAGCGCGGGAACGTCCGTGAGCTTCTGATAGGCCAGCATGACGACGCGGAACAATTCCGCGCTTTGCCGCTGCGCCGGACTGACCAGCAAGATCAGCGCCGGCGCCTCATAGAGCGCGACATACAGCGCGATCAGCGCAGTGATCGTGCTCTTGCCGCTTTGCCGGCAGCAGCACAGCAGCGACCGCCGCGGACGCTCTCTCAGCAAACGCGCTTGCCAAGGATCAAGATTCGGAAAGCCGGCGTCGGCCGAAAGGATGCACGGGTCGAGCGCGCGGCTGATGTCGGCCGCCATCATGGCACTCCCCCCGCGAACTGGCGCCTGTCGGCGGCCATGTCGGTCTCGGCCTTGCCCTCGATCTGGTGCAACACCGATGCGACGGCCCGCGCCGCCTCGGGGAACGGGCGCAACGCGTTCACCAGCCCGACCCTCAGCTCAACATATTGCGGCTGGATTAAAACGTTGGTGACGCTGGTATGGCCCACATTGAGGTCGCCTAACAGTTTGCCCACCAGCTCCATGTTTCGGTGCAGCTGCGCGGCTATCCGGCTGACCATGTGCGAGTCGCCGTTCTCCTCGGCGACATCGAACGAATGAAATAACCGGCGGCGCAGCGCGACCAGGTTCATGAGCAGGGATTGGCTTTCTGTCTCGCGCAGCCGCTCGAGGTCGATGTCGAGGTCGGGCCCGGCAATTAGCTTGGCGCGGAGCTGCGCGGCCAAATGGTTTCGGCTGTGTCTGTACAGGCTATCGCTGCCGACGCCGTAGCGCCTCGCCAGCGCGCCAGGGCTTACGCCCCGTGCTAGCGCCAGATCAATTGCCGCACGCTCCCGGTGCTTGCAGACGTGACACTCTGGTCCGTGCTTGCCCATCGCTGCCAAATCAGTCCGCACGTTGCCAGTTCGTTGCCAAATTAGGGCGCCGCGTTCAACATGGCCGTAATTGCTTAGCTTTACAAAGAATAAAACCAACCGGTAGCCGACCGGTTGCCTAAGCTTCAAAACGCGAGCGGGGTCGAAAACGTCGCGGATAGAACGAGGGGATGGCCTTGCGGGGTGACGCGTTGACTGTCAGTCCGCCCGGTCAGCGATGTGCTCGTTGAACCAGCGCTCGGCTTCCTGCTTGGTCTCAAAACGAAACGGGCAGCCGGGCACTGAGTCGGTGTTCCCGTGCCAGATGGCGAAGATGTAGAAGCCTTCGTCGTCACTCCCGATGGCGAAGGAAGTCTCGTCATCGAACCGGTCGCGCAGATAGTCGTCCATCGTTTCCTCCTTACTCTCAGTCAGTCCAGTCGCGGGGGATAGCGAACGGCGCGTCGTCGCCTGAGCGTGGCGGTTTGTCGTACACATCAAGCCGATCCACGAGCGAGCGGAGGTCCTGCATCACATGGCCAACCACCTCGGTCCCTGACCAACAGCCGCCGCCATCACGGATGCCGGATCGTTCTAGCTCGATGACCTTGATCAGCGCGAACGCTGCATCGGACATGTCCCGCAATATTTGCGCACGCTCACCCTTCGCCTCCTCAAGGCCAGCGTGCCGCTGCCATGCCGCAATATTTGCGTCTCTCATCATTCCCATCGTCCTTCTCCTCTCACTGCGCGGCGTGGCGTCACTCCTCCCACGACGCTGTCCGTTCCGTCGTGATATCGAGATACACCTGGGCGACGAGGCGTTCGGCCTCTTCGCCGGTCACCCTTTCAAAGCCCACCTCTGTAGCGTCGTCTGCCGTCGGCAGCTTGCAGTCGTTAGAGGCGAAAACTTTCCCCACGCAGAGCTCGCCGGTACGTGGATCGCGCCGTCCTATAACCTGAATAGGCGAACTGGGAACGCAGGTCATGAATACCTTCCCTTCATCGTCGGCCAAGGTGTTGCTGCGTCGTATTCTCACTGTCGGTTCTCCTCTCACTGAAATAGGCGATCAAAACGGAACGCCCTCGTTGTCGAGCCACGGCACATTGACCGCTTGGAAACCGCCGTCGCGCTCGATCCAGGTGATGATCTTGCGCAACAGCCTGATCGCATCGGCCGATGCGGTGTCAGCCGGGATCAGGACGCGCACATCGGCGCCATTCATCAGTTCGCAGGTCGAGGCGCCCATGAGGCAGTCACCGTCATCATCGGGGCGCATAACGTCGTCGCCCGAACCGACCTGGAAACCATCGAACTGGCGAAAGGCCCTCGGGTCTTTCTTCGCATAGTGGCTCAGCAATTCAGTCTTCGTCTTCATCCTCATCGTCGTTCTCCTCTCAGTGAAATAGGTCGGCGCTCCGGGCTGGCCGCCAACTCCATTGCGTCACCAGCGAGCCCGGTATTCCGCTCTGCCTGAGCCTCTCGGCGTCGGCGGCGCCGAACGTTGCCAGGATGGGCGGGGCGCCGGAGTTGTGGGGCTGTTCGGTTCCGTCCGCTCTGCAAAACTTGATCCGGTCGGCCATGAAGAGGATCGAGCTCGCCGCCTCCCAGAGCGGCGTGAACCATTCCGCCTCGGTACGGGCATGAAGCAATGCGGTGCCCTGCCCATGATCGGCGAGCTTGCGGATCCACCGCGCGACCTCGTAACGGTCGTATGGCGGGTTGAGCCAGACCCTGCCGTGCCAGCGTCGCCGCAGGCCGTCGTCGGTCTCGATGTAGTTGGCAGTGGCGCAGTCCCACGGACGGGGATGGGCTGCGCAGGGATCGAGATCGAACGGTCCCAGGCGCGTGATGATCCATCGCGGGGTGCAATGCGTCTGCGACTTGCGGATCGATGTTTGGTGCGAGCCTAGGGTCACGACGCCTCCCGCAGCTTCTTCTCGATGGCCTCGATCGCGGCGAAGAAGGCGGAGACGCCGGGCCCCATCCTGCGGGTCTCAATGACCATGCAGGCTGCGCAGATGTTGAAAGGGCTATCCGCGAGACGACGCCGCACGACGGGCGGGAGCCCGTCGTAGCTCGGCATCCAGACATGTCCGGCGTCGGCGGTCAGGCATTTGACCTGCCGCGCGTCCGGATCCGTCAGGCGCTGCCCCAGCGTTGGGGTCCAGCCAGGACGAGCAGCCCTCGGCTTCGCGGTCATGGCGTCCCCCTTCAGTAGCGGCGCAGGCATTCGGGGATGTCCAACCCGTCGTCCTGCGCATCGAGGAATGGGCGCTCGCAGTGCCGATGCAGCCAGACCGTCTCGTCGGCGAAGGCGACCTGCTGCACGGGGTCGTCGGTCTGCTCGTTGCAGTGGTCGCAGAACCGTCCCGAGACCTCCTCAACCGCTTTCTCAGCCCGCATTTTCCCCTGAGGGGGGTTCTGCGCCGCTACGCCGCTACTTTGGTTTCTTTCCAATGGGTTAGAGGCATTCTGTGCCGCTACCTCAATTTCGGCGGTAGCGGCAGACGCTGCCGCTAAGTCCTTGTCGCTGCTAGAAAGTAGCGGCGTAGCGGCAGAATACCCCCCTGGGGCGGAAGATAGGCCTCGAACGCCTCCGTGAAGGCGGATCGCAGGTAGCCCTTGGCGACCCTCTCGCCTGCGACTTTGAGGTTTCGCGGGTAGACCTTGAAGTCCCGCAGGAGGTCCGAGACCTTCCGATCGGTGATCGGCTTTTGGCTCTTGCCGTAAGCGAGCCACGGCTTCGTCTCATCCGCGTGCAGGGCAGCGAGAAGTTGCTTCGAGGGGATCGCATCGACCTCGCGCTCGGCAAAGATGTTCCTGATGTCCGAGAGCAAGAGCGTCTTGGTGGTTTCGACATCGATCTCCGCGTCGGCGGAGAACTTCAGGGCCGCAGCGCGTGCCACACGTGCCCAGTTGTCCCCGGCCAGGTCGGCGATCGCAAACAACGGTTCCCAGTTGTCCTGGGCGCGGTCATTTGAGCGCCGCAGGGGTGTGAGGCTCTACCCCATGCAGCCGCTCGATGTTGTCGTCGCGCCATCTCGCAGCCTTCCGCCTCAGCGTCAGGAAGGCTTCGGTATCTTTCGAGCGCAGCTTGGTCACTTTCTGATCGGGCCGCTTGCGCTTCAGGTCGATGATGATCGAGCGGTCCTGAAGCGTGAAGGCAAGCTTGCCGATAGAGGCAATGGCCTTCGGTGCCCACGTGCTGAACTTCTGTGGTTCGAAGCTGTCACCGATGCAGCGGATAACATGGGCCGCGTCGCGGGTGTGGCCCGAGTTGAGGACGTTGCGTATTTCCTCGTTCGTGGCGAAGTAGCTGTCGGCTCGTCCAAGACGAGTGTCGGATGATACTTTTCGATGTATCGGAAGATGGCGGCGGGAGAGATGTTCGACGCCAGCGCGGTGCGCGGCCCGGTCCGGTAGATCAGCCGCATTGCGTTGGTCTTGCCGCATCGAGGCAACGGGCTTCGAAAGAACAGGAACGGGCTGATGTCGAATGCGTCTAGAGCCCATGCCTGCAATTGCCACAGCGCCGTGGTTTCTGCGGCGTGCTCGGGCCAGATCACATATTGCTTGTAGGTCCGGCAAAGATCGTCGAGCAGTTCGGCGGTCTGCACCTCGTCGGGCCACGGTTCGACCGCCCATTCCTCCTCGTCCTCGACCGGCTTAGCTTCGCCCCGCGCTTCGGCAACGGCCTTGTCGAGCAGGCCAACCGCGATGCCGATCTCTTCAGCCGCTTGCTTCCTGCGCTTGCCGTAGGCGAGCGTCGACAGAGCCGCTAGTTCGCTGACGAGGGCTTCGTCGGCTTCGGCGGTGCGCGGCTTCTCCGCAGTCGGTTCCCATAGCGGCGCGCGCTCGCATTCCTTGACCAGTTTCGCCCCGGCGGGATCGTGCTGGATCCACTGCTTGACATCGCCTTTGTGCGGAAGCCCAGGCAACTCGACCACGCGCACAGCCTTGGCGATAGGATCGAGGTTTTGGGCAACGAGGTGGCCGTGATCGTGCCCAGGCTTGTCGTTGTCGGGCAAGATGTGGACGACGCGGCCCGTGAACCACTCGTTGAGATCGGCCGTCCACTTGCCCGCGCCGCCGCTCGCGCACGTGACCGTGAACCCAAGCTTGGCCAGGAGATCGGCCTTGCCTTCGCCCTCGACGATGTAGACCGGCGTCGTGATCGGAGCCGCGACCAACTCGGGCAACCGATACGGGATTTTTGGTCCCTTCGGCGCGCCGGGCTTCCACATCTCCCCGTCCCAGTGAAATTGTGGAAATTTCTTATCGGCCGTTCGATGCACGCACAGGTATGGCTGCCCGTCCGCTTGGCGGTAGACGAATTTAGCGATCGTGGGGGAGTAGGGCTTAGCGCCGTTGCCGTTGCCTTTCTTCTTCGTCTTCGGCTCCCACTTCGGGAGGCAGAGCTTCGAGCGCACCAGGGCTCTGCACTCGCGCCAGTCATCCCTGGGCGAGAACGGATGAACGACGAAGCCCTCGGGATCATTGGCGTCGGGCTTCACACTGAGGCTGCGGTCGGCAGGATCATGTCCTGGGCCTGGACATGCGATACTGCCGTTGCGGACCTCGCCGCCGAGGAGTCGCGCCATCTCCTGAAGTGTTGGGAGCGGTTTTGGCATGATTTGGCTCGTCGCTTGCTAACTTTCTCGCGACGGGCTAATCAGGCGCGCCAGCACTTGAGCCCGTCTTAGGATGGAGGCGTTCGGGATCGAACCGAAAGGGCATTCGCTTTTGCAGGAGCCTGCCCTGCGAACCTGCCGCCCCCGTGAAACGCGAACGCCGCCCTCACTTGGGCGGCGTTTTCTTCAGGCAGTGGCTTGGTCGCGCGCGGCGATCCGGGCTTCGGTCAAGGCGTCGAGTTCATCTTCAACATAGCCATACGTGCGCTCGGTGATGGGCACCCGGCGCGGAAACTGGCCCGCATCTTCCAATCGCTTTCGCTGTCGGTCGCTGAGGGTAACGCCCCAACTGGGCAATTCGCTGGGTGCGACAAGTCTCCGCTTCATGACATGTCCTCGCGTGCTTTGACTTACCGCGAGGAATGTGCCAGCAAAGATTCGCCAGCGTCAGTTCTGGCGAAACCGCGCTATTTGCCGGCGGCAATGCGTTGCACGGTGCGGACGCCTAAACGGAGGCGTCGGGCGAGCCCGTCGTACGTGATGCCCTTTTTGCCGTATGGGGTCGCACCCACTTCCGCCAGGATTTTGGCGCGCTGTTCCGGCGTCACTTTCTTGTTTTGCCCGCCGCCCTTTTTACCGCCCCAAGAGGAGGCGTCGGCGGTCGTGGCGTACTTGATCTCTTCTTCGCGAACAACGGCGCCCAAGTAGAAGCTCACCTTGCACGCTTCGGCAATTTTGCCCTTCTCGATCAAGGCGCGGAGTATCCGCACGCGGTTGAGCTGTTCAGCTGCGTATCCGACGGGCGAGTCAAATTGGTATCCAAGACGCTGCACGGCCAAATCTCGTCTGTGGGAATACCCTTTTTTTCCAAAATGGCATTCGATTCGTCTTCAATCGTGTTGAGCAGCGACTCGAGGCTACCGAACGCTCCCTTGCCCCGCGCAGTGACCCTCCTGTTGTGCTCAGCGAGTTTTTTTAGACCATCCATGAAAGGTAGAATTTCATGGGTCCGTTTCGTGATTCCGCTGCCGCTGGTCACGACGTTCTTTTTGCCTCGCATGATTACCCCCTCGCTTCGTCGAGCGCGACCACGTTCGCCGGTGCCGGCTCGACGATGTCCCGCAGGCGGGCGCCCCACAACTCGAGCGCGCGGCGTTTCTCGGATTCGAATGCGTACTGGTCGTACACCCGCCGCAAGCCTGGCCGTGCGTGGCCGATGACAAGCTCAGCAACGTCGGACGATACCGGCAGCGCCGACAGGCCCGTGCGCACGCTTCGCCGAATGTCGTGGATGACGAACGGCGGCAGCTCTCCAAGTTCGGCGAGCATCTTGCGGTCGAGAATGGCCTTCCCCCTGCTGAAGCCGTTTACGGGCTTCGCTCCATGGGTGGTCGAGAATAGATGGTCGCCCCGATTGAACCGCGGGAGGCTTTCTAGGATGGCGATTACGGCATCGGTCAACGGCACGACATGCGGCGCGTCGGCTTTCATCCGCTCCGGAGAAATGGTCAGCAGCTTCTTGTCGAGGTTGAACTCGCGCCAGCGCGCTTCCGCCACTTCGGACTTGCGCTGTCCCGTGAGTGCGAGCACACGAAACAAAGGGCCATAGGGATACGGCATCGTCCCAGTGGCCCGCCAAAACGCCCGCCATTCTGGATCCGTAAGGACCCGAGCGCGCACTGCCTTCGCGCCTATCACGTCTTTCGGCTTCATCCGGTCACAGGGCGAGCGGTCGAGGCCGTACACGCCGCGGGCGATGGCCCAATTGAATAGTCGCCGGACATGCCCGAGCAAATTGTGCGCCTGGTACGGCGCTCCGCGGGACACGGCTGCGTCGAGGATGGCAATGACGTCGTGGGCGGTGATGTCGGTGATGGGCCGGCCCCCCCAGCGGGCAATAAATTCCTTCTCAAGGTCGCGCTTAGTTTCAATGCCCTTGCGCTGCTTCGGCTCATCCAGGTTGGGCCCGATGACAGCGAGGCGGATGTATTCCTCGCACACCACCCGGAACGAGTTTGCTCGGCGTCGCTGTTGCTCGATGCGCTTGCGGTCCTCATCTTCACGCGGGTCGACGCCCTTTCGGAGCAATTCGAGCCAGTCGCGGGCCTTGGCGCGAGCCTTTTCGAGCGTGAGCGCTCCATACTCTCCGAGCGCGCGGCGGGTCGGATTCTTGCTGCCGGGGAAACGCGCGACGAGAACGAACGTCAGGCGGCCGGTCTCCGACACGCGCACGCCCAGGCCGCGCACGTCGCTGTCCATGACGTCGTACAGCTTGCCGGCTATGGGCTTTAGCGCCTTCAAGGTCCGGTCCGTTAGGCGCTTGCGCTTCGCCATGCCGATGCCCCTGTCCACTGGCAACAGGCTGGCAACATTTCTCGGTGTCAGCCTATGTTGCCAAATGTCCGGCTAGGGGTAGCATTTGTCCCAGTAAATGCAAGGGCTGTTAGGGCATTCTTGGCCCGGAAGCACCGGCATGTCCGGCTGTGTCAGGGTATCCGCACTAGCTGTTAACCGGTTGGTCGCTGGTTCGAATCCGGCCCGGGGAGCCATTCTGCTGCGCGCGACCGATATCGAACAGGTCCCATGAGTTTTGAATTGAGTTTCGGGCGATCGCCGCGGTGACGCGGTAGGCTTTCCACTCTCCACAAGGTGGCGATGCAAGGGACGCCAACGAGCCGAAAGAGCGGGAGTAACGCCCCGCATCGCCCGACAAGTTCTTGACGGCGCCGCGCGCGTGTTACGCGCCGCGCCGTGCCAATTTCAAGCGGTCGTCCCCGCGCATAGCGCGTCGTTAAGGGCGTTCACGCCCGTCTTCGACGGGCTATGGACGCGCGTAAACGCGCTTATGCTGGGGAACCCATATGCCAGAGACGGTGGTTATGGGTCCCCGCAACGGGGTCCCCGCGACGCGAGCGTCGCGGGGTGCCCCTCGCGGGGACGACAGTAT
>Ga0070699_100005702_pt1 | contig 10904 bp, 16 predicted proteins | sample KBSK1503metaG_FD_65473 | JGI IMG/M metagenome (GOLD analysis project Ga0070699, IMG submission 65473) | Corn, switchgrass and miscanthus rhizosphere microbial communities from Kellogg Biological Station, Michigan, USA - KBS K1-50-3 metaG | ecosystem: Host-associated > Plants > Roots >...
GGTGTGTCCCCCTGCCTGGCGATCGGCTGCTGTGGATCAACGAGGAAGGCAAACTGCATGGTCTGCCCTCCAACCCCCTCGCAACCATCCTCGCCAGATCTGTGCTGTGGCCTGGCGATTACATCGCTGGCCCGGTGGTCGTGATGCCGCGGCAGGAGGCTGGAGAGTAGTCACTGCGCGCCATTTCTGCCACGTACGATCTCGCACGAGAGGCACACATCGACAAACACCCCCCAGGAAACAGCTTCCTGGGGGGTGTTCATGCTTTTTGAAGTGAAAGGAAGACAACCTTATGCCACGAGCAAGAACACACTGTGGGTCCTGTCCCGCGGTAACAAAGAAGACGAACCAGACCCCACTCATGCGCCCACTCTTTCTCGACGAAGCGACAGCCTGGCCTCCCTCTGACTCCCGTACCCAACGGCAGATATGCGCATTGCGTGAAGCTATCGCGCCCTACCTTTGTATCGACGATCTGCGACGGCTGGCTGCCGGTGGCGCGAGTGTCCAGGATGCGCTCAAGCGCGTGGAGGGCTTACCAGAGGAGGTGCAGGCGCTCATGAGCCTGCTCCAGGTGCTGCTCACGCCGTCTGCGGATGAGTGCATCAGGCAACCAGCCGATCTCGCGGCATTGCTCATGCTGGAGATGGGGCATCTCGACCACGAGGAGTTCTGGGTGGCGTGCCTGGATACCAAGAACCATGTGCAGCGCCTCCATCGCCTGTACAAGGGCAGCCTGAACTCATCGGTGGTACAAGTTACGTGGAATATGCCCCCTTCTCCCCTCACGTTCACTCCTTCGCTGGCCTTCTCTGGACCGTCTGCACAGCAATAAAGCCGGGAGGTTGGAGGTTTTCCTCCAGCTGTCGTGGTGTTAGTCCGGCCGGCGTAGGGACATCTGCCAATCGCTGTTGCAGGGTATCGAGCGCGGACAGGCCGTCATCAACCGCGGCCACTTCTTCCTCGGTCAGGGACAGTTCCTGTTTCATACGCAGCAAATTGGCCTTCCCCTCAACGATCTGCTCCAGGCTTGATCCTTTCGGGACATAGAACGAACACCTGGCGCAGGCCATGCGGTGCGGGCACGTATCGAAGAAGTCGTACGTGCAGAGCCCGTGCCCAAGGTCATAGTAGCGCCAGGGTTGGCCATCTGCGGCTGCACCACTCTTGATCGCATCCTGGTCGATCAGCACGTCGATGAGGCGCAGATTCCGCTCGAAGTACTCCGCTTTCGCTTTTGACTTCGCCAGCTTCGTTGGTGAGATCTTCGCATATTGCTGGGTTGAGCCAATGTAGCGATGGCCGAGCCATTCTTGCAGTTCAAAAAGCGACATCGGCTCGGCGGCGTTAAAGAGCTGGGTTGCAATGGTCGAGCGTGCCCGGTGGCTGGTGATGTTACCGCGGGCGTCCTGCCTTGGCACCCCTCCTTTTTTACACAGGGTGGGGATCAACACCTTGTTGATGTAGTGCTTCCACACCCGGTATCCACGATAACAAAAGAGGAAATGCACCTCTTCGCCGGTCTTTGGATCAATCTTGGGAGGTTGCACGGGGCGGACCCGCTCCCAGGCCTCAATGGCCTCGCCGACGACACGATCAACGGGTTTGGTAAAAGCTGTGCCCGTTTTGTGCGTAGGAATATCCAGCATACACACCGCGTCTTTTGGCAAAACCTCACCTGTCCCAGGGATCACGACGTCCTCTCGTTGCCAGCGCGCACATCCCACCCGGAGGCGACTCCACTCGTCAGAGCGTATCCCACAAAAGAGCCAGACAATCGCCATCGCGCGCACCATCTCCAACGGATAGGCGATGCGGCGCTTCTCCGGGTCTTTGTAGAGTGGACTCGTCCAGGAGGCCATGTCGTCCTGCGTGAGATTGAGGCCCGCGTAGAGCAGTTTTGCCCAGATGTCGTCGCCGATGACGCGCGGGTTGGGTCCGATGAGCGTGCGAATGGAGCGGGGCGTTGCCAGCGCGCGTCGAGGATCAAACCGTCGCGGTATCCAGCCCCACTCCTGGCAATCCAGAAAGAACGCGCGCAGCGCCGCCAGGACATGCCTTTTGTAGCGTGGCCCAACCGGTTGCCCCACCTTGTCCTGCACGATCTTTTTGACATTGCCTGGTTCGATCCAGTCACCGAGCCGTTGCTGGTCCACGAAGGCAACAAAGGTCGCGACAAACTCGCGCGTCCAATCCTCCGGCCGAATGTACTCTGCGTGTTCCTGCGTCAGCCACCTTCCTGTTTTGAGCAAATAACGGTAGTATTGCTGGCGGACAGAGTAGGTTAATGTTGAGGTCGCATGCCAGCGCTGGCAATACTGGAGCCATACTGGTGAAACGGTATCGGTTCCCTCAATGAGGAGTTTTTGCGGATGAGCCACCCGCTTTGTTGGGGGAAGGGGAACCTCTGGAAGTGTTTTGTCGAACAGTCCTAATGCCAGTAATGCACGAGAAAGTATTCCCAATGCCCGTTTGATCGCCAGCGTGTCCGTTCTCTCGCGCATCATGAGGAGCAGATCGTAGGTCAGTTCATCCAGGTGTGGGCTGCGATTCACTAACAGTGCTTCTCTCACGACGCTCTGCAGCGCAAAATCATGTCGCTTGCTCAGCCCCCACTGCCGTACGCCCTCGATGACCCGCTGCATGACAGCCTCCATACGTTGGGCACCGAAAGTGGTATCGGCGAGTGTCTTTCTCAGAAATGCTCCCAGCTTGTGGAAGTCCGAAAAGCCGCAGAGGAGATAGGCGACCGTCAACATCTGCTGACGACAGGTGGGGGCGCCTGGATAGCGCTGTGCAAAGGCAACGGCTGTCTCGGACAGGATTTCAGACCACTCCTCTGCCGTCCAGCTCCAGAAAGGTCTGCGCAGCTTGTGCATCTCGAGGAGCAAAACTCTTCTCGCATCGAGACGCATTCTGGGATTAGCATGACTGGCTTCCAGAGCCTCTTGGACCGGCAAAAGCAATTGCTCCAGCGGGAAGGGAAGCACTTGTGGCAAAACACGCCGTTGCATGATCCGGTCAAGTTCCCGGAGTTCCGACTCACTGAGGAACGTCGGGCGCTGGTATCGGGTAAGATCAACAGGCCAACGCCATGCATCTGTTTCCGCACGTCCTTGCGCTGGAAGTTCCTGGGGGAACGGAGAGATCATTGCAGCACCTCCGCCATCATCCGAACCCGCCAGGCGTGGATATTCGCCATGCTGCGTTCGACCTTTGCCTTGAGGTCACGGCCACTTAAATGGATGTATTGCAGGGTGGTATCGGTGCTGCGATGGCCGGCGAAGAGTGCGATCTCATGAATATCCCAACCGCAGGAAGCCAGGTCCGTGAGCCGGAGGTGACGGAGGGTATGCGTCGTAAATTGCTGGACGCCTGACCGCTGGGCAATGCGCTTTACGACCTTCGACCAGGTCCAGATCGAGATCGGCTCCCCACGGTTGCGCCTGGACTCCGAGACAAAGACCGGGCCGCGTGCCCGACTCAGGTTCCGTCGCTCCTGGAGGTAGGCCATGAAGAGCATCCCCGTCTGCTCTGAATAGGGAACCACGCGCTCACGACGGCCTTTGGTCGTCTCCGCGCGGATACGGACGAGGCGTTGGCTTGGGTCGATATCGCGGATCTCCAGCAGACACAGCTCTTCTCGACGCAGCCCCGCATCGTACCCGAGAGCTAGCATGATCCGATTGCGCAGTGGCTCTTGGATCGCCGCGTTGAGAAGAGCTGTCCATTGAGCATCATTCGGGATCCACGGCAGTTTCGTGTAGCGCGGAATGAGGCCGCGGCTATGCACGCTGCCAAATTGCTTTCCCGCCGTTTAGCGCCCTCGCCCGACCGGGTTGGTCTCGCGGAGTCCTTCTTCCGTCAGATAGTCGTAGAAGAGCCGGACAGCCGTCAGTCTCTGCTGAAGCGTGGCGTTGGCCAGCCCGCAGCCCGTGTCAAGGACGCGAATCTTCGCTCCCCGGGGGTTGGGGCGTGAACTGAGCTCGTGGACATAGCGTGCAATATGCTCCCGTGTCGCTGCCTCTGGCGAGAAGCCGTCGCGCGTACTGAAAGCCAGATAATCTTCCAGCGCGCGTCCGTACGCATCGATGGTATTTTGAGCGAGGCCCAGGTTTCCCTGCATGCCTAACCATGATCGGGCGTGCGCAAACTGTGCTACCAGTGGATACCGTTCCCATCGCACCTGAGTCATCGGCCTGTCCTTGCTACTGAAACGGAAGTTCTAGTTTTCTCTGTAAGTATAGCATACATTATGCTCGCTGCACAGGCACGAGCGCTGCCCTGCTCCAACGGAGTCACCCAACGTCTGCCGCAGCCAGGAGCCCTGGTCCCCGACTCCCGGTGCGGGTTGCTTTGCACACCGCATGAAATACCGGGGAGTCTGAGGGGCGCAGCTCCTCAGCGGGGGTCCAGGGGGCTGGCCCCCTGGCCTCGCCTTGCTTGCTATGCTCCACTTGAGCCCGCCGCATGGGAGGCTGCATCTCGGCCACGATGCATGTGTCTGTATCATAGAGAGCCGCCGTGGGGGGCTGCTTATTCCACATAATGCGGGTGTGCGAACTGTTCCGGCTGCCCTTACAGCTCAATAGCGCCGCCATCATCGTCGCGCACAACCATCCATCCGGCGGGATACAAGCCAGTCCCGAGGATATTGACGTGACCCGATCTCTCATCCAGTCCGGCGAGTTACTGCAAATCGAGGTGCTGGACCACCTGATCATCGGCCAGGGCGTGTGGATGAGTATGCGCGAACGACAGCTGGCCTGGTGAAAGGAGGAGAGAAGATGGGAATGAACGATCGGCTCATCCTGGGCATCGACCCCGGCTTTGGCCGCATGGGGTACGCTGTCCTGGCAGCAGCCGGAAACGATCTGCATTTGATCGCCTGCGATGCGATCATGACGCCGAAGACACTTGCCTATCCCCAGCGCTTGCAACAGATCTATGAGCAGCTCGGCACGATCATCGCCGAGTACCAGCCAGCCGAGGCAGCCATCGAGGAACTCTTCTTCGGCAAGAATGTGACCACGGCAATCGCAGTCGCGCAGGCGCGTGGTGTCGCGATGCTGCTACTGGAGCAGAGGGGAGTCTCGATCGCTGAGTACACTCCCGGTGAAGTGAAGCTGGCGGTAACGGGGTATGGGGCTGCTCGCAAAGAGCAAATAGGGTCTATGGTACAACACTTGCTCCACCTGTCAACAGTCCCCAGGCCGGACGATGCTGCCGATGCGGCAGCTATCGCGATCTGTCATGCGCATATGTTCCGTCTCTCCACGACGCATGCTGTAAAGTAGATAACTTCTAGCCTGATTGCAGCAAGCATATGGCATGGTGATAGCACAAGGATGGCTTTTCACTGAAAAGCCGTCCTTTTGTGGTTTTGGGGAAAAGGTGAGAGCATTTCGCCTGTAAATACGATATTTTCATCCGCTTCCCTGTCCGCCACGGACATCGCGCTTCCTAACTCCAAAAAGAAGGAGGAAAGCTAAGCTGATCGGATTGGGGATGAGGATGGGGGTCTTCCTACCCGACGCGTTCTCGCTCAGGTGTGGGTTACGTTTGGGGCCACTGCCTATGTTAATGTTCATGACACTGCTCATGACGCTTTCATAACGCTTCCTGCTTATACTAGGACCAGAAAGGGCGAGGTGCATCCGTTGAGCAATGGCCCCAAACCCTGCCGACTGGGCCTGGGAGTGAGGAAGGGCATTGATGTGGTCAGTGTATCCTCGTTTTGAAAAGAAGGCGATAACAATGTTAGAGGTACAAATGCTTGATACTTATACGTTCCGCGCGCCAGCGACGTATAGCCATCATGGCAAGTGGTATGTGACGTGGTTTGATGCGAGGGGCAAGCGCCATCAAGAGCATTTCTCTCTGAAAAGCAGGGCGGGCAGATGTTTCCGGCTGCGGTTTCTTGGCGACCTTCTTGCGCTCGCAATGGTCGTATAGGAGGAATGGATAAGATGAACCTTCGTGAGGCTTTAGAGGTTGCCTGCGCAAGCAGAAGCATAACACCTGGTGCGGTCAAAGACAACAGCTATGTCCATTATGACGAAGAGGCGTACTGTGCAATGGGTCGCACGTGGGCTTATTTCCCTGACATGAAAGCAGAGAATAGTGAAACATGGCGTCTTACTGACGATCAGCTTGAGCCTATCGTGATCTATGCCCTATCCCAGGGATGGAAGCCGACAAGCAACTTCGTCTTTTAAGGCAATAAAATAGGAGTTTACACAATGGTTATTAGTGAGTTCGTGACCGCCTATAAAGAGCGGAGCGAGGCAACAGAAGACGAGGCAGAGAAGATGGCTTGTGGTAACATCGCACATGTCTTTGAGGACAAGAGCCTGGACTTTGCCGCGCAGGTGCTCCATAGCATACATGCGGATATCGTTATGCGGATGCAGGGGCTAACCCGCGACTCGAAATATGGCTACTACTGCGATCTCAAGACCTGCCGCGAAATCTACAAACAGGCCATCGAAGAGTTAAACGGCGCTTTTTAGTGCCGTGCCCGAGAGGGCAAGAGGGAAGCGTGATGAGCAAGAGCCTGTGTTCTATGTGTAATCTGGCGGTTACGAGCTTTGTACCGAGCACGCCGAAGACCTTACCGACCCCAATAACGAGTCTGGCTCGCCAATGCCCATCTTTGAGTGGGACGAGGCCGCGAGCGAGCTTTTGCAGACCAAAGAAGAGGAACACGCGGCCACAGAAGCGTTCGATGGAGGTGCGCTTGCCCAATTCTTCCTTCGTCCAGGTGGGTAGGAGGCAGGAGCGGTTCTTCTGGCGGGTGCCGGTTCCAGGGGACGACGGCAATGGCGCCCAGCGTGGCATGATCTAGTGGATCAGGTGCAAGCCCTACTAGGCCGCATCCAGCCGGATGATGCGAGGACGCAGCCGGGAGAGGCTCCCGGCCCCTTCGAGTAGGGGCAGGCAAAGGGGCTCTCATGGGCATTGGCGAGCCAGACCAGGAAGTGCACGAGCAAGCCAGAACCACAACACAGCAGCATATGCACCCGCTAGTACATTGAGGCAGAGAAACGTCCATGATAGAACCCATTGAAAACCAGGTGCTGGCACACTTCAGTTTTCAATGGGTTCCTTTGAGACACAGAACAGCTTCAAGAACCAACTTCGCTCTCACCCTGGTAAAAGAGAGATGCACGAGTGTTGGCACGAAAAATCCTTGGGCACCTCAGGTTGTCAGCGCTGGTTTCTCACCTCGAGACTCCAACGCTTGCTCATCTCTCATCTTGAGCATGGCAAGGGCAGCAGGAATACTGCCAACGAAAACCAGCACATAGCCGAGAACCTGAAGCAGACCCAGTCCTGTCCCGTAGGCGAGAGGTCCCATCACAAGAGGGCTCACGATGAGGAGCCACGCGGCCCACCGGGGAATCACTCCTGCTCGCAGCAGGGCAATCCCCAGCAGCACATAGCCGAGCAAGTGACCAATGACCCAGCCGCCATGCATAACGACAACCCCCCAGTTTGCCAGATAGGCTGTCTGAAACTTTGGGAACTGCGTGCCAAAACCTACCTGCGCCAGCATGTTGATCCAGAAGGCCTCGCCATCGAAGAGGCCCCAGATGACACTTCCGACGAACCCGCAAGCGATCCCGATGGTGGCAAGCCAGGGAGAACGCTTCATGGCCAGGCGACCCAGGAGCATGTAACTCAAAGGATAGATATAGGTGGCGATGACGGTTACGACAAAGAAGAGCTGAAGCAGCAAAGGAGGAGCGTCTCGGAAAGCAACGGCAACGACCGTTGCGCTTGCTGTCCCGGATCCCGGACAATTGGGATTGCCATAGACAGGGCAGGTGGCGAACGACAGGGAGACGGTGAGCGGTGCCAGGAGCAGGCACAGCGCGAAGAACGCGCGGTGAAGCTTGCGATAGGCAGGATCAGTGGTCAAGGGCTGGTTAGGTTGGTGAGAGAGGTCCATGATGCGCGTCCTTTCCTTCGCTCGATCTTGTGTGAAAGATCATCCATCAGCGGGCTGAAGCAGCTGCTGGATCAGGAGCTGCTTCAGCCACGTTTCATAGCGTTCGGGCTCCCAGCGACGTTCCACGACCAGCATCCGGTAGAGATCATAGCTCGTCAATGTCCACAGCACATCAGTCGCTTCCTCAACCGGCAGGCCTTGACGCAACATGTGGTGTTCGTCCAAGTATGCCACCAGGCGACCCTGATTCTGGCGTCGCCTCGTCTCGATCTCCCGTGCCAGCTCTGCCAGTTCAGGAGCCACGGCATGCGCCGTCCGGAGCAGTTCGAGCTCCAAAACAAGTGGCTCGTAGGCTTGACGAGTGATCTGCGCGACGAGCGCTACCCTCAGCTCTGGTTCTGGGGTCGCGCGAAGTTCGTCCAAGAGGTGCTGGACGTGTGGGCCGAAGGCATCGGGATGCACCACCTCGGCGAGAATCGCGTGCTTGGAGCCAAACACTGCTGCAATCGTTTTTGGCGAGACGAGAGCCTGCTCGGCGATGGCCTCCAGAGTTGTCCCTGCATAGCCACGGCTCGCGAACAGTTCACGAGTCGCAGCCAGAATGCGTCGGCGCGTCTCCTCTGCCTGACGTTGGCGTGCTCGTGAGTGATAGGGGCGTTTTCCTTCACTGGACTGAGATGCATGTTCCATAGAAGGAGTATACACTATTTAATAGGTCAGATGCTAGTCAATAGGCGCTTAGATGCAGAACTTCTCCAGACAAGAGTTCTTCTCAAACCCGCTGCGGAAAGTGTTAATTGTCCCACGGGTTGCGCAACGAGATGCGAAGGGGAAGAGAATCGGCCTCACTGGCTCGTTCAATCCTCACGCTTTCTGGCTGGCGCAGGGAGGAATTTTCCCCGCATCAAGCACATATGAGGCAACGAAGAGTCGTCATAAGCCACTTTACTGATGAGGTAAAGCTCGTTGCGGATCGCGTGGGATCTGGCCCACTCTTGGTGATGCCGCTCGCTTGGTGTTTGCCTGACGTTCTTAATACGTGTATTATTTTCCAGAGAGGAATGTATTCTGGAAAAGGCAAAAAGGAGAAGTTCTATGCTCTCTCTTACCTTTGAAGCACTCTTGCACTTATTTCAAGTGGAAAAAGATACCAAGAGATTATTAAGCATGGCCTGAGTGACTTTCTGAGAACAGGCGATGACATGCATCTGCATGCGGTGGCAGATCATCTTGACCAAGCCGCAGAAACCCTCGACCAGAAACAAGCAGAGGCAGAAATGCAGACGGCTCTTCGGATTCTGGAGCAAGCCGCTAACCAGTATCGAAAGGCACCACTAGAGGTCCTAGCACAAACGATGAGAGAGGTTTCGCCAGATCACACATCCGCTTATTACAAGCAACGGGGCTATTATCTAGCAAGCCTTTCCTTTACTCTTATGAGTATGCTCTCTAAGCACTTGGGAGACAAAGAGCAAAGTAAGCAGGCTGCCGACCGTGCTATCTGGATGTTTCAGACCTATGAAAGTGCAGGGACGCCAGACAACTTCTATCTTCCCTCATCAGGAAGTCCCTCCACCACGGGCAAGCGCCAGGCGTCTGCCCAGATGCAGGTGAATAAAGAACGCAACGCACTGCACAAAGTCCTCAAGAAGTGGCTAGACTTTTCTTACGTGAAGTACTTGATTTGGCTCTACAATCGATAATCATCAACCTCTGTAAAGAAAAGCGCCTCCTCTCGCTCTAGAGGACATGGAGAACACGCTGGCGGAGTAAGGGAAATCCCGCCCGGCCGTATCCCATGCGTTTAATGAGTTTCAGCTCTTGCTTGCTTGCAGTTTCATAGCAATGCCTCTTCATCAATGTAACACAAATGCCATCAAGGACGCGTCTTGTGCCACTTCATTTGAGAGACCCAGCTCGTTGCGCATCGCGTGGGATTACGCTGATTACACTGATTACGCCAACAGCAATACGCAAGGATGATCTCTCTCTTGAATCAACGGATCAAAACGTGAAAACTGTACGGTCAGTGTACGGATCACCCTGTGGAGCTGGGTAAATAGAGTGCACAGTAAGCATGGGTTGCAGAGACATTTCGCCTCGCTACATCGACCAATGTATCCCCTTCTACGATTCCCACGAGTCACCAGATGCCCAACAGGCCCGCTTACAAGGCTAAGACGACGAAAGATATTACTCATCAAGAAAGGCCTCTCAAAGCGAATCCTACTGCGTCAATGTCGCGAAATGGGATGTTGCAAGTTCAATTGCTGCCGATCATATGAAGATGGATGGGCTGATGCTACAGGACTTTCATTCACCGGAGAACGTAGGATAGAGTGCAACTAAATGCTGCTTGGGCTGAGCGCCCACACTGCACAGAAAAGCAGCAGCCAAGATGACCTCCTGGTCATTTTGTCCATCCTCTTCTTTCTTTGCAGAGGCCAAGTTACCTTGCGCTCTGCACGATCTCACCGGGGAATACTACGTCTGGCATACCCTCATGATGATCGCGCACGATCACATAGGTAGTCGGAATCTGTTCGCCTGAGATCACTTGTGGTGCAGCCACATAGATGATGGTGCCAGTGAACTGCCTGCCTTGCTGTTGGTAGGTGACCCGCTCACCAATACGGTGTTCTGCGTATGGAGCGGGCGGACCATAATCGGCTTCTAGCTCATCCATGTTTTCCAGATCGGTCATCGAATCCTTCCTTGAGATAGACAAACTCAGTTAGGGGCATTATACGCTCACGAGCATGAGTGTTACGTATCATAAGATTGGGGTCTTACTACTGGATGTGCAACGAGATGACAGTAAGCAGGCTGTATAGTACGAAGCGCCTTCACAAGCAATCTCGGTCACACCGCCAGTAAGCAAGTGATGTTTAGAAGATCCGCTTCAGTGCAGAAATCATGGATGCAACAAAGAACGGTCCGGAGCCACTTC
>Ga0070699_100005703_pt1 | contig 10904 bp, 5 predicted proteins | sample KBSK1503metaG_FD_65473 | JGI IMG/M metagenome (GOLD analysis project Ga0070699, IMG submission 65473) | Corn, switchgrass and miscanthus rhizosphere microbial communities from Kellogg Biological Station, Michigan, USA - KBS K1-50-3 metaG | ecosystem: Host-associated > Plants > Roots >...
GAGAACAATACCGGCCGATGATTCTGGCTCCCGCTTTGGCTATCGCCCGCCACGGCCCCACTGTTGTTAATACCAAACGCTTCGCTGGTAGAAGCGCCATCGAGCGTACCTAGGGATGCGATCGGCTGGTTTCGTGAAAATATGAACGCAAGGAGATTCCCGTTCCCATCCTGGCTGTAGCCGGTGACTTGGCCGGCGTCGCTAATGGCACACGCGGCATTGAGTTTGCCACCGAGTGAACCCACATCGGTCATTGATTGATCGGAAGAGGAATAAAGGAATGCTTGATAATCTTCTCCCTGGAAACTGTAGCCAACGACTTCGCCTTTGTTGTTTATTCCGAGCGCTACGCTGTTGGCGCCTTGGGGCGTAGCAATCCGAGTGATTTGATAGCGGTTTTGGGCGCTCGCGGCGGAAGCGAAACAAATCACGCAGATCAATCCAAGGGATTTCAAAACGAGGCGCGCTCGGGTGGCTTGGCGCCGCATTTCATCGGCAAGAGTCAATCGAATCGCATAACGGTTTTTCATAGGGTAAAGCAGCGTGCCGTAATCCCACGATCTAAAGAGCCGAACAAGCCGCGAAAGACTTTCGGGGCTAGTTCATCGTCTCGTAAAGGGCAGACACGGGTTCTATACAATCATCGTCAGGGAACAACTTCTTGGACTTCGATATTTCGGAGCATCGAGATCACCATCTGCAGACGGAGCTCGACAAAATCTCATTCAAAAATTTTTCCGATCGATCGCGCATCCTTTGCGGCGCCAAGATTTCGGATCCGTTTTTGTGAGAATTTTCATTTCGCCGCCGAAGCTCCGACCGTCGATCGCAGCTTCGGTAGCGATCCGGCAGCCGCGCATAAGTAATATAAGCAGGCTCCGTTCTGCGGTAGGCCTCTGGCTTTGAAGCGACCTCGAAATTGAAGCGGAGCTGGTCGCTTGGCGCAACCACAAACCGCAGTCGCCTCCGTTTCCATGCCACCGCACGCTCGGCTCAAACCCAGCCTGAACAAATCTTCAAGAATTAATCTTCAACATCTAATCCTCACGTCGTCGAAAACTAAGCATGCTCCGGTTTTGATCGAGCAATCGGCCAGCAGTCCCATGGGTTCGCATGCCGGGTTTGAGCCGTCCAGGCAAGATGACAAGAATGGCGACTGCGGTTTGTGGCAGCACCAAGCGCGCAGCTCCGCTTCAATTTTGAGGTCACGCCAAAACCAGAGGTCTAACGGGATCCGACGTCGTCTCAATGTAACGGCCCGCCACGTGGAAGCCACAGACTATGTCGGACAGGCTAGTCGCCGCTACCGAAGAACGTGCTGCTCACCAATCACCTCTCACCGCATATCGGCGTTTGGCGTTTGGCGTTTGGCGTTCGGCGTTCGGCGCTGCCGGCGCTGTCGGCGTTGTCGGCGTTGTCGGCGTTGTCGGCGTTGTCGGCGCTGTCGGCGTTGTCGGCGTTGTCGGCGTTGTCAGCGCTGTCGGCGTTGTCGGCGTTGTCGGCGCTGTCGGCGTTGCCGGCGTTGCCGGCGTTTCCCGGCGTTCTACTTCTTCGCCGTTGGGGTTGGCTTGGGTTTGCCGCCGCCGCCAGCCGGTTTATTTCCGCCACCACCCCCGCTCGGTTTGTTTCCGCCACCGCCCGGATGATACACCGGTTGATTGTGTTGCGTAGCGTGGCCCGCACCGGTGCCACCCTCCTGCTGACGTATGACTTTCGGCGTTGAGGTCGGGTGGGGATGTGGTGTCGATGTGGCACGATGTGGCGTTGGCGTAGCCAAATGCACGGTCGGATGTGGCGTCGAGGTAGGAACCGCCGAATGATGAGGGGTAGGCGGCGGTGTAGCCAAATGTTCGACCGGTTTCGGTGTGGATACCGGAGCGGTTACGTGCGGCGTCGGAGTCGCACTTTCTCCTCGCCCGGTCGGCTTTGGAGTGGGCGAACCCTGCAGCTGAGTACCAGGTGTAACGCTGCTTCCCGGCAGGCGCGGTGTGCCGGTCAGCTTTGGAGTCGCCGAAGGTGACTTCGTTCCGGTGCCAGCACCCGGATTAGCCGGATTGAATCCTCCTTTATTCCCTCTGAATGGCGTAGCGGTCCCTTTGGGGCTGCCGGTACCCGACGGCTTGACGCCACCGGGAGGAGTCGAAGCACCGAATACTGTCGCGCCCGGTTTTGGACTTGAAGCCGGCGATGCACCTCCTTTCAAAAGCTTCACACCAGGAGTGACCGTTGGCTTTGGAAGATTCGACGGAGTCGGATTTTCTCTGACAAACTTGGACCTGAGTTCGCTTTCGGTTTTTGTATCGACCCCTTTCCAGCCTTTATCAACGACCGGATTTGCATTCTTAATCGTCGCGACCGGAAGCTTGGTTGCAGTCGGATTCAGGGTTGTTCCGGGCCCGGTCACTTTCAGTACTCCGTTGCTAATGTTCGAACCGGGAGTCTTTCCATTTTGATAGTTGAGCGATACCAGCTTGATTTGGGCTCCCGTCTTCTGCTGGATCGTCGCGACCGATGGACCGAAATTGTTAATAACGTTCTTATTGTTAGTGATATTCGTGACGTTAACGGTATTCCTGATAATGGTCACGTTCTGCGCGGGCGGTAAAATGTAGTTGTTGTAGTTAGGTGCGGTAAAATGCGAGAAGGCGATGAAAAAATAGGCCCCGGGTCCTAGACCGTAAGCGTGGTCGCACCAACCACCGATTCCAATTCCTGGACCAAAACCAGCCTCTGGCGGCAAGGGAGCCCAGCCACAATGTTCGGGCCCGGTGCGCCATGAAACCCAAGCCGGCGCCCATTCGGTGCCGGGGGCCCAGCACCAGCAATCCTCCTCATGAATCCATCGACCGTAATGAAAACAGGCCCACCCGAACGCATCATCCGAGTCCCAATACCAACCGCGATCCGTCCATATCCAGTGCCCGTTGCAGTAGGGGCGCCAGCCATGCGGCACGCGCGGTCGAAATACGTGACCGTATTGGCCGCAGTCACACCAGTCGCCGAGGGGTGTGAGTTGATCATAAAAAACATCAAGGGAATCACTGCTCTCCGCCGTTTGGATCGCCGGACGCACGGTCTCCTGGGCCGCGGAGCCTTCTATCGGGATAGCTAAAAATGCGTGCGTCTCTCCGTCCTTAGTCGTGCCGTAACCACAGATCCATTCGTTGTCATTGATCCCGTAGGCGATGTCGAGCGAAGTAAAGCCGGCTGTGTCCAGATTGACCGCAAGTTGATCAAGCTCATAAAGCTGGTTGTTGGTGTACAGGAACGCGCGTTTTTGATCGTCGCTATCGCTATCTCCCACCACATGGTTGGATCTATTCACCGCGCGCGCAGAACTCGCCTTGTCGAATCCAGAGAGAACGCCTAGGTCGTTGGGATTACCGTTGCTCCAGACGCAGGCATGCGTCGGTCCATTCCCCGTATCGCTGTCTCCCACCACTACCGAATTTGTACGCTTGGAGATAGCAAGTGCTTCGCTGTTACTACCCCCCAATGTACCAAGATCTTTGAGTTGGCCGTTGCTCCATTGAAAAGCGTGAAAAATACCGTTGCCGGAATCCGATCGCCCGACCACGATTCCATTGTCACTAATTCCATATGCAGTCTCGAATGCGTCGGCTGCCTCGTTCGTGCCGATACCGAGATCTTGCAGTTTTCCTGAATAAAGAAAGGGGCGGTGCGCGGCACTACTGGTCGCGCTATCGCCAACGATCTGGTTGTTATCATTAATCCCGAATGCTTCACTGGTAGAACCGCCATCGAAAGTCCCGAGTGAAATTATCCCGCTCTTATCAGTATAACTGAAGGCTTGGAGATTTCCGTTACTGTCCTGGCTGTAGCCTGCGATAGCGCCGCTATCATTGATCGCGCAGGCCGCTTTCAGTTTTCCCCCGAGCGATCCGATCTCTCCAATTTTTCCGCTGGGATAAACATAGAGAAACGTTTTGTAGTCTTCGCCTTGAAAACTATATCCGACGACCTGACCGTTCTCATTTAGACCCAAGGCCGAGCTGGTTGATCCAGTGGGAGTCGGGATCTGAATAATCTTGTATTTGGTTTGGGCAAAGGCGCTTGACACCGATAAGCAAAAAACCAGCTGAAATTTTACTAAACGGGCAAGTGAAAATTCAGCGATAAACGATCGAGCGATCCGCAGCCGAATAGCGGCGAAAAAATTGCAAACGGGTCGGGTGAATGCCTTCATAATGGAGGGCCCCCTGTTTCTCAGAATTATAGTCTACTCACAAGTCTAATAACCCAAGAATCGCCGCAGCAACGTGGACACATAAATGATTCGATAGCTACGAATGCAGCAAACATATGTCTACGCAACGATCGGTAGGGACGCGCTCCGTGTCCGTTCGTGAACCGCGAATGGCGAGTGCTTCCTTTCATTTAGGCAGAATGGACGCGCCGGCCGCCGTCGCTACGCTTTGGCGCGCCCTAGCCTTGGGTTGGCAAAACCGCATGAGCTTGGCCGCGACGAAGGCTTTGCGAAGTCGGGAGCGCGTTCCTACCGGTCTCAAGCCACCACCCGCAGTCCGCGATTCAACGGTAAGATCGCCTGACGCCGCGCTTCGGCTCCGGCGTTAATGTCGCGCTCGATCACCCGACTGCGATCCATCGCGTCGATGAGCGCCCGGGCCGGGATCGCGAGCACATCCGTATCCTGGTCCGCTATCACCCGAACTGGGCTCAAGCCGCCAGCCAGCATCTCCTGCAGCACCACGAGCTGACCAGGTGTTGCCAACTCAAGACGGACCTCGCTCTCGCCGACGGGAACCATCGCCGCCAACTGGCCTACGACCACGAGAAAGGCTTCAGTCGCGGGCACGCCCGCTGCAAGCAACAAATCCCCGCGACGGTAACGACGGAACGCGCTTGCGCTCGCGAGTTGCGGGAGAGCGTCCGCATCGCGATGAAAAGCGTCTCCCTGCTCCAACATCTGCAGGCGGGCCGCGACATCGGGCGCAGGCGACTGATCGAGACGGAGCCCGCGGCGTTGGGCGACATACCAGAACCGGCTAAGGAACTCATCACAAGGACCGGCGAGGATTCCCGGGTTCGCCACTGAGAGGACTACATTGTACTTAACGGCACCATCACCGATGCCGGTGACCAAACATTTGACTCCATCCGGCTTCGCTAAATTGGATACGGCACGCCCAGCCTCGATCACTGCGTCCCGAACGTGTTCAGGCGGGATATCAGCCCCAACCGTAAGCGGCACGGTGAGCGATGCCCTTTCGCTTGCCTTTGCTGCGATCGTCAGGTTGCTTTTGGCCAGCGTGCTATTCGCCACCACCACTCGGTCGCCGTTGGCCGTCACCAACGTAACGGTACGCCAATCCATCTCGACGACCTCAGCGGGTTTGCCCTCAACCATGATCCAGTCGCCGATGCTGAACTTATGCGCCGACAGCAGCGCCATGCCGGACAGCAGATTGCCCAGAAACTCTTGCAGCGCGAAGGCGAGCGCGATGGAGCCGACACCCATGGCCGCTAAGAGGCTCGCGAGATTGATCTTCCAGATGTTCGACACCACCACTGAGCCCCAGACCAAGGATAAACCGATCCGCACGATATCGAGGAGCAGTTTCGGCGCACCCATCTGTTCTTCGACCAAGCTCATCAGCACGGCCTGGGCGACCCGGAGCAAAAGGTAGAGGCCAGGGAGCGCAAACGCTGTCTCGGCCAGCCGGACGGCATTGTCGTGGGCCGGAAGTCCGGCTAGCAGGCGCAGGATCAGCCAAAGGGCGCCAGTAGGCAACAGCACATAGGCCACGTAGCGCAGGATGCTGGAGGCGGATGGAGCGCGAGCATCGAGATGTCGGGCAAATTCCAGTATCGCGATTGTAAATGCGGGATAGCCCAAGACCAGGATCAAGGGCCAATTAGGCCAGTGCATGAGATCAGACATGGACGTTCACTCCGCCACATGGGCTATCGGTTGGATCTCGTTGCCTCGATTTTTGCGTGATTCTTGCGGGCCAGTGGGGGTGACCATTTCGGCGGCGGCGGGCGGTATGACAGCGCGGCTCCAGGTCCTGATCGTCCCGAAGGCCACGGTTTCAATGGGCGCGCAGGGCTCGAACCCGTCCACATCGGCCAGCAAGGCATAGGTGCTGTCGCTCAGGCGCACGAAGCCCCGCTCGGCCTCTTGTACAATGCGACGAGACACACTCAGCGGGCGACCCCAGATATCATAGGCGCTATGACAACGACCGATCAGCAACACGTCGACCTCGCCGGAGGCAAGGCCGAAACGAAGGGAGACACTACTCACCCAATCCTCCCCCAGGCGTTGCAAGGCTAGCGTCGCGGCACGCGCCCACGCGAGAGTGCGAGTGGCATGATCCAACCGTGGCGAGGACAGGCCGCAGACGCCGATGTAGCTCTCGCCGAGCGAGCGCACCGGCTCGACTCCATGGCTGGCCGCCGCGTTGTTGAGCGCATCCAGCAGGGTCTGGAGAATCGTAAGAACCTCCGCTGCGCCATGTTTCGCGGCTAGCAGGTCGAGCCCGTCAATCAAGACGAAGGCCACAGTGACATTGGGGACAGTTTCGGCTGTGAGCTCGGCACCGCTCCGCACGCGCTCGGCTACCCCGGTTGGATACATGCCACGCAACAGTTCGCCTTTCTCCTGTTCGGCTTCAGCCAGTCGTTTGTCACGTTGCTCAATCGCCTCGGCCATCCCATTATAGCCGTGTGCCAGTTCCGCGAACTCGTCCTTGCCTTGAATCTCGATCCGCGAGGCGGTTGCACCGCGGCCGACGGCCTGCATACCGGTAACAACACGCCGCAGCGGGCGCATGAACAATCCGGCAGACCAACGCCAGGAAGGTGAGCGCAATCGCCGCGACGCCCGCCGCCACTAGCAGATCGCGCCTAAGTCGGAGCGCGGGAGCGAAGGCCTCTGCCACGTCCTGCTTCGCGGAGATAGCCCAGCGCAGACCTGCAACTTCCACTGGGCCATAGGACGAGATTACCTCAACGCCCCGATAATCCAGGAACCGGGCTACGCCCGTTCGATTATGGAAGGCCCCCTCCACCGCCTCGGACCGCTCAGGCATGTAGAGAATGGTGGTGCCAAGCGTCCGAATCTGGTCGGCGATCGACCTTGATAAGCCGTTTGCCTGCGCCTGCGCGAGAAACTTATCCGGGTTCTCGACCATAAAACGCGACTGACTGCGCAGCAAGCGGTCCTCACCGACCAGTTGCACTTCCCCGGTCTCCCCTTGACCAGTCGAGCGCCAGCCGTTGTTGTCGCTCAGTAGGCTATTGAGAGTCCGGATGTCGATCTGGGCGACGAACACGGCGATCGTCTGTCCGTCAGCCACGATGGGCACAGCGGCGAACATTTGCGGCGCGAATGCCGACGGCGTGTAAGCCGTGTAGTCCTCGATTATTGGTTTGCCGCCGTTAAGCGGATCAAGCGCGCGCCGCGCCGCCCGGGCGAAGCCTGTTTGTGTGAAGGCGCCACGATACATGTTGCTGGCAAAATCGACCTCTTTCGCAACCGTATAGACCACGTCACCGGTGGCCGCATCCATCAGGTTGATATCATAGAAGCCGACCGTCTCTGCCGCGCGTTTTAGCACAGGGTGATAGCGGGCGTGCACGCCGTCATAGCGGGAACCGCCTGACCCGGCCAGAAGCTGGTCTCTTTTACCCACCGGGTTTGGGTTGTGGGCAACGTAGTCGGCCTGCAGGCGCCTGGCGGTCGGATCGGTTGGCATCAGGCCTTCTAGCGGCGTGTGACTACCAGCGACTTTGTCCAAGCGTGGCAGGAACTCCTTACTGTACCACGCCTCCAGCGCAACGCGGTCAGCTTCCGAGGCCGCCGAATTCACTTGGTTGTCAGCACGCATCTCGCGGACTGCTGCTATGAATGCTTTGGTGGCCTCAATCGTTTCCGGCGAGCCACCGATCGAGGCAGCAAACCGGAGCTGATTACCGACGTAACTTTCGACCCGCCGACGCTTGATCTCGCGGTGCGCGGTTAACCGATCCTCAACGGACTGCCTCAGTGCTGCATCCCCAGCGCGGTAGCCGATGATCGCGCCTGCCGCGAGGCAAGCCAAACCGGTCAGCAGCAGTATGAGAATAATCTTTGAACGGATCGAAAGCTGCCACATAGTGAAACTCCGAATTCGCGATCGCTACACGCGTTGGACGAGGAAGGACTCATTCAACCCTCTGGGTATAGTTGGGAGCAGAAAGCTTTTTACCGATCACGCCTTCACCTCACCTAGGTTGTGGAAGCGACAAGGAGATCGGGCTCGCCTGGCGACCATGCCCTGCGCTCGTATCATCGCGCCGAGGTCGCACCCTCTCAACGTTCCCAATTTGTACCGTAAGCCATTGATCTGAGGCAAGCGCGTAATCACGGAAGGAGGTCGGATATCCGATGTCACGCTGCTCTTGCGATCGGAACCGCTTCCGCCGTCGTTGGCAATTGCGTCTGTCCGTAGCAAAAACATCGAGTTGTAGCGTCATCTTTTTTCCCGCGTAACTTTTGATTCTATGTTCCCCTTGCACTTGAATCACAAGGCAAGTCAACTGGGCTCAAGATTTTGGAACATTTAGATGCCTAACACCCCCTATGCGCTCCGACAATCCCGCGTCGTTAACATTGACGACTTACGTTCCCTAGCTCGGCGCCGTCTGCCGAAGGTCGTATTCGACTATCTGGACGGAGGCGCCGACGGCGAAGTCACGTTGCAGGCGAATTGCCGAGCATTTGGAGCGGTTACTTTCCGACCGCGTCAGGCAATACCGGTGTCCAAATGCGATTTGCGCACCCGGGTACTGGGTTTGGATATTTCTTTCCCTGCCCTTCTTGCCCCGATAGGATACAGCCGCCTCATGCACCCTGGCGGAGAAGTGGCAGCCGCACGGGCGGCTGGAGCGGCCGGTACCGCATACATTCTTTCGACGATCTCCGGACACCGGTTGGAAGACGTCAAGGCGGGTTCTTCCGGGCCCGTGTGTTACCAGCTCTACCTGATTGGTGGCAGGGCGGCCGCCGAACCAGCTATTGAACGGGCGCGAGCCGCAGGTTTCTCGGCCCTGGTTATTACCGTCGACACCGCCGTATCCGGAATGCGCGAACGAGATTTCCACAACGGGATGAAAGAACTGCTGAGCGGTAGTCCTATTGACCAGATCCCGTTCCTGCCGCAGCTGCTCGCACGTCCGGGATGGCTGGCCAGCTTTTTCCGGGACGGAGGTATTCCAAAGTTGCCTAATATTGTTATCCCTGATCAGGGACCGATGCCCCTCATTGACGTGAACGCGGCTCTCTCTCAGTCAGCATTCACTTGGCAAGACCTAAAGTGGATCCGAAACGTTTGGCCGGGCCCGATTGTTATCAAAGGAGTGCTTACCGGCGATGATGCACGGCGATCCATCGATGAAGGTGCGACTGCAATCGTCGTCTCGAATCATGGTGGACGCCAACTCGACTCCGTTTCGCCAGCCTTACAAGTGCTGCCGGAAGTGGTAGCTGCTGTGAACGGCCGCATTGAGGTACTGGTCGACGGCGGTGTTCGCCGCGGCAGCGACATCGTCAAGGCCGTCTGTCTCGGAGCTCGCGCAGTTCTGATCGGTCGCGCGTACGCGTACGGGCTTGGTGCCGCCGGAGGGCCGGGGGTAACACGAGCCCTGGAAATCTTGCGGGCCGATGTGGAACGCACCCTCAAACTACTCGGTTGCTCGTCCATTGCCGCGCTCGATCGGTCCTACGTAGATGTGCCCGCGAACTGGCAAACTAGCTAGCCGCCGGTCAGACTGGAAGAGTGAGCTTAGCGGTCCGACGGATATGAAGAATCTCTGACCCTCTGGGTAACCCCGGGGGTTGCAGATACACTACTCTTTGTTGTCCCGAACTTGCACACCGATTCGTCGTACCATTGAACCGAACGAAAAAACGATGACTACGACACCGATCATGGCAGACGTCATTTTCTCCAGCGTGACGAGATTAGCTGCTGCAATCCGGACGAGGCAGATTTCAGCGGCGGAAGTGCTGGAGGCGCATCTGGCGCAGATTGCTATACACAATCCTGCGCTCAACGCCGTCACCACTATCGATGCCGGCAAGGCACAGGAACGGGCGCGTGCGGCGGATGCAGCACTGGCCCGCGATGAAGTCTGGGGACCGCTTCATGGCGTACCTTTTACGCTGAAAGACGCCCATTCGACTGCAGGTATGCGCACGACCGTGGGATTTCCGCCGCTGGCCGGCCACGTACCGGCGGAAGACAGCACCGTGACGGCTCGCCTCAAGCAGGCCGGAGGCGTGCTGATCGGCAAAACAAACGTGCCGGTGATGCTGGGCGATTATCAAACCAAAAACCCGGTCTTTGGCCGGACCAATAACCCGTGGAATGTAGAACGCACTCCGGGCGGCTCCAGTGGCGGCGCGGCAGCAGCGCTCGCTTCCGGGATGACCCCGTTTGAGATTGGGACCGATCTGTCCAACTCTATTCGGCTGCCAGCACATTTTTGTGGCCTGTTTGGCCTTAAGCCGACTGAAAGACGGGTCTCGCTGGCTGGACTGATCCCCAATCCTCACGGCACACCCCGAAGTGTCCGCGCCATGAGCTGTATCGGGCCAATGACGCGCACGGTCGAGGACTTAGCCCTGCTTTTTGGGGTGATCGCAGGATCGGATGTACGCGATACCGAAGTGCAGCCTGTGCCGGTAGACGATGCGCCAACACCCTCGCTCAATCAGCTGCGGATCGCGTTTGCCCAAACGTTCCCGGGATTTCCAGTCGCCGCGGATGTTCGTGACGCGATCAATGAACTGGCGCAACAGCTTGATCGTTCTGGTGCCATGATTGAGGAAGCGACTCTGCCGGAGTTGGATTTCCATCAGGAACTGGCTGCCGCCG
>Ga0070699_100005704_pt1 | contig 10904 bp, 9 predicted proteins | sample KBSK1503metaG_FD_65473 | JGI IMG/M metagenome (GOLD analysis project Ga0070699, IMG submission 65473) | Corn, switchgrass and miscanthus rhizosphere microbial communities from Kellogg Biological Station, Michigan, USA - KBS K1-50-3 metaG | ecosystem: Host-associated > Plants > Roots >...
GGCGGGTCGTTGACCAGCGCCCGCGCGATCGCCACCCGCTGCTGCTCGCCGCCCGACAGCTCCCGGGGGTAGGCCCGCGCCTTGGCGGCGAGGCCGACCTGGGTCAGGACCCGCATCACCCGCGCGGGGATGGTGTCGCGCCGGGCGCCGGTCACCTCCAGCGCGAAGGCGACGTTCTCCGCCGCGGTGCGGTCGTCCAGGAGCCGGAAGTCCTGAAACACGACCCCGAGCTTGCGGCGGAGCCGCGGGATCTCGCGGTGACCCATGTCGGCGAGGGCGAAGCCGGAGACCCGCACGTCGCCCTGGGTGGGGCGCTGCTCCGCGAACATGAGCTTCATGATCGTGGATTTCCCGGCGCCGCTGTGGCCGGTGAGAAACACGAATTCGCCCTTGGAGACGTGGAAGGAGACGTCTTTGAGAGCGAGCGCGCCGTTCGGGAAGGATTTGAAGACGTGTTGGAAGCGGATCACGGAATGGAAGATATTGAAGCTGTTAGCTGTTAGCCATTAGCTGTTAGCTAAAGGCTATTAGCTAATGGCTAACGGCTAACGGCTGGCTCCAGCCTGCTCCAAATCCCCGATGATATCCTCTGCATCCTCTATCCCGCAGCTCAACCGCACGAAGCCGTCGGGGAAGCCGAGCGCTGCGCGCTCGTCGGACGAGAGGTGGACGTGGGACGTGAGGCGGGGCTCGGAGACCAAGCTCTCGACGCCCGCGAGACTCGGGGCGTGCACCACGATCCGCAGCCGGGCGAGGAACCGCTCGGCGGCCGGAACGCCGCCCGCCAGCTCAAGGCCGACCATCCCGCCGAAGCCGCCGAGCGTGCGCGCCGCCAGCGCGTGGTCGGGGTGGGTCTCGAGCCCGGGGTAGTGCACCTTTGCGATCCACTTCTGTGTCGCGGCCCACCGCGCCACCGCCAGCCCGTTGGCGTTGTGCCGCTCCATCCGCACCGCCAGCGTCCGCATGCCCCGGTCCACCAGCCAGGCGGCGAACGGGTCCACCGACTGGCCCCACAGACGCATGAGCCGGGTGACCTCCTCGATGAACGAGGCGGAGCCGGCCACCACGCCCGCGATCACGTCGCTGTGCCCGTTCAGGTACTTGGTCGCGCTGGTGATGACGACGTCGGCCCCGTGCTCGAGCGGGCGGAAATTGATCGGGGTGGCGAACGTCCCGTCCACCAGGAGCGCGAGCCCGAATTCCTGAGCCACCTTCGCGATCGGCGCCAGGTTCACCACCCGCACCAGCGGATTTGTCGGGCTCTCGACGAAGAGCGCGCGGGTCCCCTTCCGCACCGACTTGCGCCAGAGCCGGTGCTCGTCCGGGCCCGCGTAGGTGACCGCGATGCCGAGCCGCGACAGCTCCTCGTCGAAGAACCGCTTGGTGCCCCCGTAGATCCAGCGGGAGGCGAGGAGGTGGTCGCCGGGCCGGAGCACCGCGATGTGCGCGAGCGCCGTGGCGGCCATGCCGCTCGCGACGAAAACCGCGTCTTCCGCGCCCTCAAGCGCGGCATACTTCTTCGCGACCGCGACCTGGGTGGGAGTGTTCCCGTCGCCGGCGTAGAGGATCGGCTCGTCGGAGCCGACCGGGTTGACGAATGTGGAGCTCTGGACCAGGGGAGGGGCCACCGGCGACCAGTCGGGGCGGCGGTGGAGGACTCCGTGAACCGCGGTGGTAGAAGGGCCCGGCCGTCCGCTCACGGAAGCGTCACGGGGTGGAAGACGCCGCCGGTCGCCCGCGCGATCCGGTGGCGGCTCAGATCCTCCAGCGCGACCTCGGCGCGCTCGAGCGTCCAGTCGAGCCGGGCCGCGAGGAGGGGGGCGTCGGCGGGGCCGTGGGCCCGGAGCGCCGCGAACGCGTGGCGCGCGTCGCCGCTGGTCCAGCCGAGGACGTCGGTCGTGTCCCCGCCGTGGAGGCGCGCCGCCGCCGCCAGACGATGGTGGGCGAGGACGTGCTCCAGGGCGTCGCGCTGGTCGTCTCGCACGCCGACCAGGACGACCACCCGGTCCCGGCTGGCCGCGGCGAGGAGGAGCTTGGCGACGATCTCGTCGGCGCAGCTCAGGTCCAGGCAGTCGACGCCGGAGAAGTCGAGCAGGGTGACGGTCCAGTCGGCTAGGGCGAGCGTGGCCTCGATGCGGCCGCGGACCGCGGCGCCGGTGGCGCGGGTGACGAGATCGCGGTAGGGGGTGGCCACCGCTTCCCGGAGCACCGTCTGGAGGCTGATCGTCTGGACCATCAGGACTCTGCGTGCTGCGCGGGGATGACGATCTGCACCTGGGCTCCCGGGAAGAAGGGTAGGTGATCCACCAGCGGGACGTCCTCGTCCCAGGTCGGCACGATGGCGAGCCGCGCCGTGCCGCTCCGGATGCTGATCTTGCCTTGCCAGCGCGAGAGGTAGCGCTTGATCCCCGCGAGCCCCTGACCCCGGCCGGGGTCGCGGAAGCGGCTCACGTTCTGGATGAGCGCGGCCTCGAGCGCGGTGGGATCGCCCCACCGGTCGCCGAAGCGCTTGGCCTGGGTGCTCTCGAGTGACCTCCGGAAGCCGACGCCGGCGTCGCTCACCGCGATGACGACGACCCGGCGGCCGAGGCGACGGCGGAAGGTATAGGCCTGAACGGCCACCCATCCGCTCGTGCCCGCGTGCTCCACAATATTCTGACATGCCTCCGAAAGCGCCATGGCGAATCCCATGGTCGCCTTCGCCTCGATCCCGAGCTCGCCGGTCAGGATCCGCGCCGCCCCCTCCTGGATCTTGCCCACGATCTCGTGGATGTCGCCCGAAGCCCTGATGGGCGTCACGTCGAGCAGCACGTCGGACGGGCCGGTGGCGGCCGACCGCGGCACCCGCCCGTGCACCTCGAACAGCTCGGCGGCATGGGCGAAGAAGCCGGTGCGGGCCCAGTAGCGCCTGACGTCGTCCGAGGCGGGCACGGTGAAGAGCGGGCGCTCCCGTCCGGCCTCCACGAGGGCCTGGCCGGCGGTGAGGAGGCCGACGAGGCCGTAGGGCGAGCCCCACTGGCAGCCGCGCGCGTCCACCAGCACGCGCTCCTCCGACGGCCAGTCGCCGAACCAGCCGGCGAACTGGTCGAAGCTGCGGTCGTCGAAGTGGGCCGGGACCTCGACGACCCGGGTCACGCGGTCACCAGCTCGCCCCGCAGAAACCGGGAGAGGCCGCCGGCGCCGCGGAAGGCGGCGTTCCGGGCGGCGAGGCGGTTGGCCTCGCGGATGGCGGGCTCGACGCCGTCGCCGGCGAGGAGGCGGGAGCAGAGGACGGCGCCGAAGACGTCGCCGCAGCCGGTGGGGTCGAGCGCATCGACGCGGGGCGCCGCGACGAGCGCGGTGCGGACGGCGTATCCGGCCTGGCCCGTGTTATGGGGCGCGACCGGAAGGGGCACCGGGTCTTCGGACAAGCGCACAGTCCTCCGACCCGGTGCCCCTTCCGGTCGCGCCTGCCCGGCCTCGTCCGGTTGCGCCTCGCCGGCCGCTCCCTCTCGCGCCGCCCCGCCCCACCCGTCGAACCCCGGCGCCGCCACGTACGCCGCGCCGCGCGGACCCAGGGTCACCACCAGGAGCGAGACGCCGGCGCCGAGCACCTCCGCCGAGAGCGCGAGCGGATCGGGCGAAAGCTGGCGCATTTCGTCCTCGTTCACCTGCACCGCGTCGAAGCAGGCGAACCAGGTGGCCGCGTCCGGCAGCGGGCGCAGCACGCGGTAGCCGTCGTGCTGCATCCCGAGAAAGAGGCTGTGGACGTCGGCGTAGATGGGGCCGCGGAATCCCTGTCTGAGCGCCTGCGCCGTGCCGAGGCACAGCTCGAATCCGGAGATGAAATTGAGGTAGAGCGCGTCGAGGTCGCGCACCATGGGGCCCAGCTCGGGCCAGGTCCACGCGGGCACGCCGCCCGCCATCCGCTCGCAGCGGCGGTCGGCCGACTCGTAGTAGAGCACGACCCGGTTGTTGGGGACGGGCACCTCGACAAATCGAGCGCCCTGCCCCGCCCGAGTGATAGTGCGCAAGAAGCTCGCGGCTTCAGGTGCCAGGTCCCGCCCGACCTTGATGAGCGGGACGATCTCCCAGTCGTCGGGCAGCGCGGCGTCGAGCCCGCCCAGCGCATAGGCGACGCCACCCCATTCCTCCGCCGCCGGCGCGGCCGGGTCCCGGCCGTGAATCTCATCCCATACCAGCGAGCCGACGACGCCGAGCCTCATGCCGCGTTCTGGTCGATGAAGGTGCGGGCGGCGCCGTACACGCCGGCCGTCCCGATCAGCTCGGCGGGGACGATCCGGCACACCGCGACCGCCGGCTTGAACGCGCGCTTCGCCACCTCGCGCTTGAGCGGGCCGAACAGGCGCTCGCCGGCGTAGGTGACGCCGCCGAACACGACCACGATCTCGGGGTTGAAGATGTTCACCATGTTGGCGATGCCGGCGCCCAGGAACTTGGCCGTGTCGCCCACGACCTCCTCGGCCAGCTCGTCGCCGTCGTGCGCGGCCTGGTAAACGGTCTGGGCCGTGATCTTGTCGAGCGCGCCGTCCACGTAGTCGGGCAGCTTGCTGGGCTGGCCCGCCTCGATCGCCTCGACGGCGCGCCGCGCGATGGCCGGTCCCGAGGCATAGGCCTCGAGGCAGCCGTAGTTCCCGCACTTGCAGCGGCGGCCGTTCACCTCGACCGTCGTGTGGCCGATCTCGCCGGCGCAGTCGGACGCGCCGTGATACAGCCGCCCGTTCACGACGATGCCGCCGCCGATGCCGGTGCCGATCGTGATGCCGATGACGTGCCTCGCGCCGCGCGCCGCACCCATCCAGCACTCGCCCAGCACCGCGCAGTTGGCGTCGTTGTCGATCGCGGCCGGGACGCCGAGCGCGTCCTGGAGGAGCTGCCGGAGGGGGAGATTCACCCAGCCGAGGTTGGGCGTGAGGAGAACGACGCCGCGCTTGGTGTCGAGCGGGCCCGGCGCGCCGGCGCCGACCCCGGCGAACGTTGCCCCCGGGACCAGCCTCCGGGTCTCGTCCATCACGGCGCGGCCCATCGCGCCGAGCCGCCGCAGCATGGCGTCCGAGCCTTCCTCGGAGCGGGTGGACTCGCTCCGGAGCGCGTGCAGCGCGGAGCCGTCCTCGGCGACCGCGCCGACGACGAGGTTGGTGCCGCCGATGTCAATGCCCAATACGAATCGCACGGCGATGCCGCCTATTCCACCTGGAGAACGGCCAGGAACGCTTCCTGCGGGATCTCCACCGCGCCGATCTGTTTCATGCGCTTCTTCCCCTCCTTCTGCTTCTCGAGGAGCTTGCGCTTGCGGGTGACGTCGCCGCCGTAGCACTTGGCGAGCACGTCCTTCCGGAACGCGGAGATCGTCTCCCGCGCGATGACCTTCGTGCCGATCGCCGCTTGAATGGCTACCTGGTACAGCTGGCGCGGAATCAGCTCCTTGAGCTTCTCCGCCACCTTCCGCCCGTATTCGAAGGCCTTCTCCCGGTGGATGATCACGCTGAAGGCGTCGATCGGGTCGCCGTTGATCAGCATGTCGAGCTTCACGAGGTCGGACTCGCGATAGCCCGCCATCTCGTAATCCAGCGACGCGTAGCCGCGGGAGAGCGACTTGAGCTTGTCGTAGAAGTCGAGCACGATCTCGCCCAGCGGGAAGAGAAAGTCGAACTCCACCCGCGCGGTGTCGAGGTAGTGCATGCCGTGGTAGAGTCCCCGGCGGTCCTGGCCCAGCTTCATGATCCCGCCGATGTACTCGGCCGGCGCCATGATGCGCGCCTTCACGTACGGCTCCTCGATCCGTTCGATCTCCGCGGGGTCGGGGAGCTTGCTCGGGTTCTCGAGGATGAGGAGCGACCCGTCGGTGCGGTAGACGTGGTACTCCACCGTCGGGACGGTGGTGATGAGGTTGAGGTCGAACTCCCGCTCCAGCCGCTCCTGAACGATCTCCATGTGGAGCAGTCCCAGGAAGCCGCAGCGGAAGCCGAAGCCGAGCGCGGTGGAGGACTCGGGCTCATAGTGGAGCGAGGCGTCGTTGAGCGCGAGCTTCTCCAGCGCGTCCCGGAGCGACTCGTACTGCTCGGAGTCGGTGGGGTAGAGCCCTGCGAAGACCATCGACTTGACGTCGCGGTAGCCGGGCAGCAGCTCGGTCGCGCGGTCGTGGGCGTCGAGAATGGTGTCCCCGACGCGGGAGTCGCGCACGTTCCGGAGACTCGCTACCAGGTAGCCCACTTCGCCCGCCTCGAGCAGGTCGGTTCGCCGCTGGCCCAGCTGGAGGTAGCCCACCTCGTCCACGTGATACACATCGTCGGGGTGCGAGCCGAACGCGATCTCCATCCCCTCGCGCACCACGCCGTCCACCACCCGGATGCTGGGGATCCCGCCCCGGTATTTGTCGTAGTAGGAGTCGAAGATGAGCGCCCGGAGCGGCCCGTCTTCCTTGCCGCGGGGCGGCGGGACCCGCTGGACGATCCGCTCGAGCAGCTCGGGGATGCCCGTGCCCTCCTTGGCGGAGACCGCGAGGATCTCCTCCCGCTTGGCTCCGATCAGGTCCATGATCTCCTTGGCCCGGCGCTCGGGCTCCGCGCCGGGGAGGTCGATCTTGTTGAGCACCGGGATGATCTCGAGTCCCGCGTCCATCGCGAGGAAGAGATTGGACAGGGTCTGTGCTTGGATGCCTTGGGACGCGTCCACGACGAGGATCGCGCCCTCGCACGCGGCCAGCGAGCGGGAGACCTCGTACGTGAAGTCCACGTGGCCGGGCGTGTCGATCAGGTTGAGCTCGTACTCCACGCCGTCCCGGCCGGGGTAGGTCATCCGCACGGCGTTCAGCTTGATCGTGATCCCGCGCTCCCGCTCGAGGTCCATCGTGTCGAGCAGCTGCTCGCGCATGAGGCGCTTCTCGACCGTGTTGGTCGCCTCGATGAGGCGGTCCGCCAGGGTCGATTTGCCGTGATCGATGTGGGCGACGATGCAGAAATTGCGGATGCGGGACTGGGACATGGCGGGGAATATAGACGGCGGGGGCACGGGGGCGCACGCGCCTGTACCTGTTACTCTTAAGCCGTGCCGACGAATGCGCCCGAGGCCCCCGCCCGCCCGCTCCCGCCCACCCCCGCCCCCGTCGGCCCCTCGGTCGCCGATCTCGGCATGCTGCTCGTGTGCTTCATCTGGGGCGTCAACTTCAGCGTCGTGAAGGGCTCTTTCCATTACCTACCGCCGCTCGCATTCACCGGCGTGCGGTTCGCGCTGTCGAGCGCCCTGTTGTACGCGTTGGTCCGGTGGCGGTACGGCGCGATCGCGGTGCCCGCCGGGCTCGGATGGCGGCTCGTCTGGCTCGGGGTGCTGGGAAACACGCTCTACCAGCTGGCGTTCACGCTGTCACTGCTCTGGAGCACGGCGACCAACACCGCGCTCATCCTCGCCACCATGCCCGCGGTGGTGACCGGGCTGGCCGGGGTGCGGCGGATCGAGCCGGTGAGCCCTCGGATGTGGGCGGGGACGGCGCTCGCCACGCTCGGCGTGGTGTTCGTGATCTCGGCGGGCGGGGTCGAGTTCAGCGCGGCCACCCTCAGGGGCGACGCGTGCGCCGTGGCCGCGACGCTGCTCTGGTCGGTCTACACCCTCGGCCTCCGCCGGATCCCGGAGACCATGCCGCCGCTCACGACCACGGCGCTCACCACGTTCACCGGGACGCCGGGGCTGGTGCTCGCGGGACTGGTCCAGATCGTGGCTGTGGATTGGGGTCACGTCCCCGCGCCCGCCTGGGGAGCGCTGGCATATTCATCGGTGCTGTCGCTGGTGCTGGCGTACTTCATCTGGAACGCCAGCGTGCAGCGGGTGGGCGGCTCCCGCACGGCGATCTACATGTGCCTCACGCCGCTGGTCGCGGCGCTCACCGCCTGGGCGACTCTGGGCGAGCGGCTGGTACCGATGCAGGGGGTGGGAGCCGCGCTGATTCTGACGGGGGTGGTGATGGCCCGAAAGACGTAAACAGTAAACAGTGAACAGTGAACAGGGGGCTCCGGTGGAGTGCGGAGCCCCCTGTTTACTGTTTACGGTTCACTGTTCACGCTTTTCTTACTTCCTGCAACCTGGCGACGGCGCGTCGCAGGTGCGGTATCACGATGCTCCCTCCCACCACCAGCCCCACCGCGAACACTTCCTGAAACTCGTCGTCGGTGACGCCCTCCTCCGCGCAACGGATCAGGTGATAGGTGATGCAGTCGTCGCAGCGGAGCACCAGCGACGAGACGAGGCCCAGCATCTCCTTCGTCTTCGTGCCGAGCGCGCCGGGCTCGTAGACCCGGTGGTCGAGTGCGAAGAAGCGGCTGATGGTGAGGTTGCCGGCACCCAGGATCGCGTCGTTCATCCGGGTGCGGAAGGCGTCGAAATCGGAGAGGGAGTCGGGCATGGGGGTGAAGAGTAAACAGTGAACCGTGAACAGTGAACAGGGGGGCCCCGATGACCAACGGAGCCCCCTGTTTACCGTTTACCGTTCACCGTTCACCGCTGTCCTTACTCCACAATCTCCCTGTAAGACTCCGGCTTCCACTTGGGTCGCTCCGGCGCGCTGGCTATCTCCTCCCCCAGATAGAAGATCAGCCGGACGATCCGCGCCTCCTTTTCCGCCTCGATCTTGTCGGGCGAGTCGGAAGGCCGGTGATAGTCCTCGTGCACGCCGTTGAAGAAGAAGAGGATGGGCACGCCCTTCCGCGCGAAGTTGTAGTGGTCCGACCGGAAATAGAACCGTTCGGCCGGCCACCGGTCGTCGATCGCCGTCATCCCCAGCTCGGGATGCTGCGCATTCACGCGGTTGAGCGTCGCGCCGAGGTCCGAGTGCTCCTTCCCGATCGCCACGATGGTGTCGAGCCAGTTGCGGCCGATCATGTCGATGTTGATGTCCGCCACGATGTCCTTGATCGGCACCACCGGGTGCTCGGAGAAATAGCGGCTGCCCCAGAGCCCCTTCTCCTCGCCGCTCACGGTGAGGAAGATGAGCGACCGCTTGGGCCGCGCGTCCGGCCGGCTGAATGCCTCGGCCAGCTCCATCACCGCCGTCGTGCCTGAGGCGTCGTCGTCGGCCCCGTTGTTGATGCTGTCGGGCTGGCCCGGTGTAATGCCGATGTGGTCCATGTGAGCGGAGAAGACGACGTACTCACTCTTGAGCTTCGGGTCGGTGCCCGGCAAGATGCCGACTGTGTTCGGCGCGGTCAGCCGGGAGCTGATGATCTCCTTCACGTCCAGCGTTACGCCCAGCGACAGCAGATCCTTGAGCACCGGCCGCCCTGAGGTACGGACCGCGGCCGGGTTCACTCCGGCCACCGCCAGCGCCGGGGCCACCGCCGGCTCCCGCACCTCCACGATCAGGGGCCGGGGCACGCCCAGATCGATGGCGGTGCGGTCGCGGGTCTGTCCCGCCAGCCGCCCGGCGAACGCGACGGAGTCGGCGTCGGCGAGCAGGATGATGGCCTTGGGGCCGGCGAGGTTGAGCGCGCGGAGCGTCTGGTCGAACGCGGGACGGGAGCGGTCCATCACGAAGAGCACCACGCGGCCGGCCACGCCGGACCCGGCGGCCTGGTCCGGGCTCACGTTGCCGCCGACCAGCAGGACGCTGCCCGTCACCGGCTCCGCCGGCACCGTGCCCTGCATGAACCGGGCGGCCGACGCGAACGGCGCGCGCCCTTCCTCCCGGCCGGAGCGCAGCGTGAGCGTCGATCGCTCCACGTCGATGTGGCGGCGGGTGATCGCGTAGCGCTGGAACCACGTCCCGCTGTCGCCACCGGGCGTGAGCCCGAACGACTTGAACCGGTCAGCCACGTACTGCGCCGTCAGATCCAGCCCCCGGCTGGGCGTGTCCCGGCCGAGCATCGAGTCGTCCGCGATGACCCGGATGTGCCGTATCACGTCCTGTTCGGTGATGGTCTCCGCTGCGGCGCTGAGCGGCTTGGGCGCTTGGGCCAGGACCGGCGCGACGACCACGAGAAGAAGAGAAGGGGAGCAAAGCGAGGCGAGGAGCAGGCGGGCCTGTCGCATGAGGGTCCTGAAGATGTGAGGTATGGGGTCGCTACGACGGCCCCTGGTGTTCGGTTTCAGCGTGACGCCGTGCATCGCCTGGAGGCGGAGCGCTCCGCTCCGGTTTCCGGTCGCGGACCTCGGGCTTGACCGGGGTCTTCGCCTTCGGTGGCGTGGGCACCAGAAGCCGCTCGGACCTGCGAATGCTCTCGGGTTGCCGCTCCCGGACAGATGGCCTGTCCGGTGGCTGCGCCGGCCACCGTTGCCGGTCCGGCGCACGCTCGCGGTAGGCCGGCGTCTGCGGTTGGGCCGGAGGACGGCGCGCCCGCGTCACCCACGCGGAGCGGCCGTCAGCGTCCTCGAACACGTACCGGGGTTGGAGCCGGGCGGGCCGGCCCGGTACGACCACCCGGCCACCGTAGGCCTGGTAGGGATAGTAGTAGGGATCGTCGTAGATCACGATCCGATAGCGGGGGCATGCGGCCCCGTACGGGTCCCAGCCCGAGTAGGGAGCGTACGTGTGGCAGTCGTAGCAGACGAACCGCGGATAGTCGTAGTGCCGCTGGACGTAATAGGGCGTGACGTCGTAGTCGTAGCCGCCGCCGGGCGCGATCCGCTCGGCTAGATCGGTGAGCGCGACGTACGGGTCGCCGTGGATCCGCCCGTTGGCGATCTCGCGGTAGTCCCACTGGTCCCGCCGCTCGATGCTGGAGTAGTCGAACGGCTCGGTCGACGTGATCGCGAAGAGGTATCCGACGCCGGGGTAGTCGTCCACCGCGAACCCACCGGGACCGCCGTCGTCCACTTCGACCACCCGGCCGCCCCGGATCCACGTGTCCTCCCACGGTTCGCGTGGGAACAGCACCCGGAGCCCGCCGTCCGTATCAATCCGGAGAACGGTCAGGTAG
>Ga0070699_100005706_pt1 | contig 10901 bp, 7 predicted proteins | sample KBSK1503metaG_FD_65473 | JGI IMG/M metagenome (GOLD analysis project Ga0070699, IMG submission 65473) | Corn, switchgrass and miscanthus rhizosphere microbial communities from Kellogg Biological Station, Michigan, USA - KBS K1-50-3 metaG | ecosystem: Host-associated > Plants > Roots >...
CGCCGCCCCGCCCGGTCTCGCCGGATCGCACGAACCAGCGCGCCGCGATCGGAAACGTGGCGCCGAGCGCCACCGCCGGCACGAGCATCAGCGTCAGGCACGACACGAGCCGGATCGATGAGAAGAGAAACCCGCCGGCGCCGTTTCCGTAGGACCACACGAGCAGCGGCGTCAGCGCCGCGAGCTCGTAGGGGACGACAACCGCAATCGCGGCGACCGTCAACTCGAGCGCGATGTACGCGTAAAGCGTTTGACGCGGCGTCAGCCGCGGCGCCACGCGGCCGCCGAAAAACGAGCCGGCAGCCAGCCCACCCATGAACGCGGCGACGACCGTGCTCGCGGCCGCGAGGCCGTGCCCCATGGAGAGCGTGAGGAGGCGCGTCCAGGCGACTTCGTAAATCAGGCTTGCGAGGCCGGAACACGCGTATGCGAGGAGAAAAAGTGAGCGCCGCGTCACGGTGCCGCTACCGCTCGCCGAGCATCGGATCGCGGTACGGCCGATGATGCCGATACAGATCCGCGCGTGCGCGGACGAGCGCCGCATCGTCGCTCTTCGCGCGACCGACGGCAATCTGCAGCGCCGATTCCGCGATCTCGACCGCGCGCCGGAAGTCTCCTGCAGCGGCGTGCGCCGCCGCAAGGGTGTCGAGCGCTCTCAGGTCGGCGCGGTTCGTCAGCGCGGCCGCGCGCTCCGCGAGCTGTACCGCTTCCGCGGGCCTGCGAATCGCGGCATCCGGCGCCGTCGCCAGGATCCACGCGAGGCTCGTGAGCGGCTCGATCAGATCGGGCCTCGCCACCAGCGCGGAGCGGTACTCGACCGTCGCGTCACGCACGTGTCCCCGTGAGACGAGCGCGCCGGCGAGGTTCGTGCGCGCCGCCGCGTTCGACGCGTCGATCCTCAGCGCGGCCCGCAGCTGTTCGATCGACTCGTCGAATCGACCCTGCGCGCGGAGCACGGCGCCGAGATTGACGCGCGCCGCCAGGTGATCGGGCTGCAGCGCGAGCGCGCGCGCAAAATGCTCGGCCGACTCGGCGAGTCGGCGCTCGGACGCCAGCGCGAGACCGAAGTTGTAATGGGCCTCGACCGATCGCGGGTCGAGCCGTAGCGCAGCCTCGAGGTGCGCCATCGCACGATCCGTGCGTCCGAGCGACAGGTGGATCGCCGCCGCCGCCTCGTGAAGTCGCGCGCTCTCGGGATCGGCCGCAAGCATCGATTCGTAGCCAGCGGCATCTTCGGCCATCACTTTCGGGCCGAAGTCGGCGCGCAGCCGGACGCGGTCGGCGTCGGAGCGCGGCAGCACCTGCAGCCACAAGTCGCCCATCTCGTCGCTGCTGTTCTGACCCCATCGCACGCGCTTCGGCGGCCGATCGGGATTGCGCCGGTTCGCCGCCGAATTGTCGTACGTGTAGCGCATGCTCACCGTCGTGCCGCGCGGGAGCGGCACCGGCTCGACGTAGCGGTACGCGTCCTGCCAGTTGAAGTCCCAGTCGGGAATCGAGATGAGCCACTTGCGCGTGCCGTCGGGCAGCGTCGCGGTCCCTTCGACGGTTCGCGCGCGGTAGTGCGCGTGCGGCTGCACGCCGTAGACGTCGACGTCGACCGGCAGCACGTACTCGTCCTGGATCTCGTAATGGCTGTCGCCGGCGGCGACGTCGATGTTCTGCCGGCCGAGCCGCAGCATGACCGGCGTCCGCTGCGGCGGCTGATCGCTGAAGAAGAAGCCGATGCTCGGCTGAACGATCTGCGCCGTGTCGGCGGGATGCAGATGCAGCTGGATCACCAGATCGCTCGCCGGCTCGAGCCGCCACGCCACGGCCGGCGCCAGCAGCGGCAGCTGCCCCGGCGTCCATCCCAGAAACTGTCCGTCCGGGAACTCGCCGGTCGTCAGCCGGCCGTCGAATCCCGGCAGCGGATCGGCTTCGTCCAGCGCGCGAGACGCCGACGTCCGATCGACGCGCAGGTTTGCATGGTGAACGACGGCGGCGTTGCCGGGATGGAATTCGATCCCGCTGACGTACCGCACGCGATCGACCGGCAGCGGAATCACGAAATTTCGAAGGGCGTCGGCGCCGCCGGCCGGCACGACGTACCCGTCGCGAAGCGTCACGATCAGGTCGGGCATGCCCAACCGCCAGCCGTCAGCGAATCGTGGCGTCGGCGGAAGATCGCGCGGGTCGCCTTCGAGGGCTCCGTCGGCGGCCCATCGCTGGATGACGTCGATCTGTCGATCGGTCAGACGCCGCGCGCCGGCGAAGTCGCCGCGTCCCGGCTCCGGTTTCCACGGCGGCATCGCGCGGCTGCGCACCGCGCGCGCGATCGCGGCGGCGCGCGGTCGAACGTCTTCGTACGTGACGAGGCTGAAGCCGCCGATGTCGCCGGGATGATGGCACGCCGCGCAGTGCTCGAAGAGGATCGGCGCCACGTCCTTCGCGAACGTGACCGGCGCCGCACCTTCGGCGCCTCGCGCGATCGCGGCGAGCCCGGCGCAAAGAAAGATTAGAAATGGCCGTGGCAAGGAGGCCGGCTCACTTTACCGTGACGGTGACGTCCTTTCTCGTCGAAAGCCGACCGTCGCTGGCCATTGCGACCAGCGTGTAGGTTCCCGGCGCCGCAAAGCGCACCGTCGTCGTCGTGGTGTCGCCGACGACTCGAACGGGATTGGTCTCGAACGTCACCTTTCCCGGCCCGCGGTACGCGAGCCACGTCAGGCGCAATCCGATCATCGCGTTCGGGTTCGTCGAGGTGTTCCGCTGCGATTGAAAACGCGAAGTCGGCTCGGCGGGGCGCGGCGCGACCGGCGCGCGCGGCCTCGGCAGACCATCGTCGGTGACGTTCGCGGTGAGCGTCACGCGTGCGCCCGCCGTCGCCTCGCCCACCGGCGCGACGACGAGCGTCGGTGGCTTGTTGAGATCCTCTTCGCCGAACCGCATCGTGTTGGTGCCGTTGGCGATCATCATGTGCTCGTTGATCTCTTCCGCCGGCAGCAGCTTCGACACGACCTTCTCGGTGACGCCGTTCGCGGTCACCGACCAGGTGATCGACTTGTCGCCCCAGTCCTTCGGGACGCGGACGCGGAAAATCCGCGGCTGGCGCCGCGGTGCGAAGTAGGTCGGCTGTCCTCGGTCGGGTCCGTCCGGCATCACCGAGTTGTCCGGTCCCGGCGGGATGACGAGCTCTTCCTCCGTGTTGCGATTCAGGTAGCCGAACACGAAGTCGAACGTCTCGTCGGGATTCTTGATCCACCCTTCGAGATACGGCACGATGCTCCGGCCGCTCGCGAATTTGATATCCGGAATGTAGGTGGGCGGAATCTGGGCGTCCACCGCGTGCGCCGCGATGACGAGCGCGGCCGTCGCAGTACAAATGACGCCGCCGACGCGTGTCTTCATCGAACCTCGCTCCACCCTACCCGACCCACCTGACCCACCCGACCCACCTGACCTACCGATCCTGCGTCTGCGTTCTTCCCTTCGCCTTCTGACGATCGGCCGCGCGCTGATCGAAGTCGCCCTTCTCGAGATACGTCAGGCTCACCCAGGCGAAGCTCATGTCGTCGATTGAGCGCGGTCCCTGACCGACCCACGTGTTCGGATCGGGATTCGTCTTGTTCCCGCTGGTGTTGTCGTGCCACGAGATGACGTGGATGATCGTGCCTTCCGGCAGCAGCGGCGCGACATCGTCGGCGTACGGATAGGTGACGCTCCAGTCGAAGTTGAAATTGCTCACGCACGTCAGCATCTCGGTGCGCGCCGGTCCGGGGCGCGCCGAGTCCGCGCGGATGTCCGGATAGATGGCCTCCATGCACTGCGCCTTGCCGCGCATGTGCATGTGCGGCTGGAACGCCGAGATCAGCGCCGGCTTCGGCAGCCGGAAGTAGCCGTCGTTGCGCACGACCTGCCCGGCGGGAATGTCGAGGTCGACGACATCGCCCATGTGCTGCGTGAACGCGACGTACTTCGGCACCTGGCGCTTCGGCATCACCGTCAGCCCGAGCTGCACGTCGACCGGCGTCTCCTCACCATCCGGCGTCATGTGCAGGTTGAAATTGATCTTCGATCCCGCCCTGATCAAGCGACCCGAATCGGGCGGAAAGACATCGGCGGCTTTGCCGATCGCGTACTCGTTCAGGAAGAAGCCGGTCGGATCGTCCTCGTCCTCGATGACGTTCGTCGTGGCGTGATGAATCACTTTGTACGCGGTGATGTGGATCGGCCGCGTCTCGATCGCCGTCACGTACATGTCTTCCTTGAACCCGGGATCGATCGTGACGTCGATGAACTCGTCGGGACCGTGGGCCTTCAGCATGTACGGCTTCGGCATCTTGACGACGACGGTCGGCTCGATGTGCCACACGTCGAGCTCCCCGAAGTTGCGCGGCGGCGGCATGTCGGCCGGGTTGCCCTGCGGCGCGCCCTGGTCGACCCACTTCACGATCGTTTGAATCTCGGCGTCGGAGAGCGACGGATCGTTTTTGTACTTCTGGATGCCGACGTGCTTGTCGACGAACCAGGGCGGCATCTCGCGGCTCGAGACCTTCGTCTTGATCGATCGCGCCCAGGGCCGCACGTCCTGATACGTCAGCAGCGACATCGGCGCCATCATCCCCGGCCGGTGGCACGTCTGACAGGAGCGTTGAAGAATCGGCGCCACGTCCTTGGTGAACGACACCTGATGGTCACCGGCGGCCGCCGGCGAATTCTGGGCGTGCACCGTTGCCTGCGTCATCATTGCCACGGTCGCAACGGTGACGGCGCCGAGCGTGCTGATTGTTCTCCGCCACCCGGAATCCACGTCCACCTCCTCGCAGTAACGGTTTCGGGCGCCATTATAACCACTTGACTCGAGCATGCGCGTCTCGGGATCACTGGCCGAGGCCGTCTCTCAGAGGACGGATACGGATAGGGACACTCCTCGCAGTTGATTGAAGAACAGAGCGTCACCAGCGCCACGTCAGCCAGCGTCTCGGCTGCTGAAATTCGACGTGCGCGGACGCGCTGTCATGCGGATCCGCTGCGCCGAAGCGAGCTGATTCCAGGCGTGTCTCTGCATCCCCGGTGTCGTCTCGGCCGTATAATCCAGCCGCTCGTGGCGCGGATCGGACTGTGAATCCTCGACGTCAGCCTGGAGGTATTCATGCGTCATCACCGTCGCATTGCCGATCCCTGTCCGTATCCCTACGCCGGCGGATCGAGCCTGGCGGAAGGCGTCACCGTGGATGCACGAGGAGAGGTGTACGTCGCGGACTTTCTGATGGACGTGCGTAAGTTCGTCCGGAAATAGGCGGTGCTGCCATGAGACGGTCGGCCATGCTCGGCGTGCTCCTCGCGATCGGCGCCCTGACGATCGCGGTCGTCGGAGCGCAGCAGAACCCTATCGACATCCGGCTGGAAAAGGTCAGGGACAACCTCTTCCTCGTCACCGGCGGCCGCGCGAGCCCGACCGAGGGCGGCATCAGCGGCGTGACGACGGTGTTCGTCGCCGACGGCGGCGTCGTGCTGATCGACACGAAGTATCCCGGGTTCGGCGACACCATCCTCGCGCAGGTCAAATCGGTGACGAGCAAGCCGGTGACGACGATCATCAACACGCACACGCACGGCGATCACACCGGCAGCAACGCGGAATTCGCGCGCGCCGTGGAGTTCGTGGCGCACGAGAACACCAAAACGAACATGGCTCGCATGAGCCAGTTCCAGGGTGACAACGCCGCGTTCCTTCCAAAGCGCACGTTCAAAGATCGGCTCTCGCTGCTCGGCGGCAAGGACCGGATCGAGCTGTACTACTTCGGCCGCGGGCATACCGACGGCGACACGGTGATCGCGTTCCCGGCGCTGCGGGCGGTCGTGATGGGCGATCTGTTCGCGCGGAAATGGGCGCCGCTCGTCGACGCGAACAACGGCGGCAGCGCCATCGCGTACCCGCAAACGCTGGCAAAGGCACTGTCGACGCTCAAAGACGTCGACACGGTGATCACCGGCCACAGCACGACGCAGCACGGGTCGGGCCGCGAGGTGACGTTCGTCCGTTCGAATCCGATGATGAAATGGGCAGACCTGCAGGAGTACGCGGAGTTCGCGCGGACATTCGTCGCGGCGGCAGAAGCCGCTCGGAAAGCGGGCCAGAGCGTGGAGGAAGCCGCGGGCAACCTGCGGCTGCCGGACAGGTTCAAGGACTACGACATGGCGAACGCGAAGGCCGACGTGCAGAGGGTGTACGACGAGCTCGGCGCCTCGCGCTCGAAGCCGTGACGCCGGCCGCCGCGTTGAGGGGTTGCCACGAATTTTTCTGTTCTTCTTCGTGCCTTCGTGCCTTCGTGGCCGCTTTAGGCGCGAAGCGAGGTTCTATGGTGTCAAGGAAGCGTGCGTGTCTGTTCGTCATCGCGGTTGCCTCGAGCGCAGCGTTGGTCGTCGCATGTTCCACTGGGGTCGCCACTCAAGTCGGATCGGCGACAGGCGTCACGGTGTTCGAAGGCGCGCGTCTCATCACGGCTGACGGCAGCGCCCCGATCGAGAACTCGGCGTTCATCGTCAGCAACGACAAATTCACGACGGTCGGCCGGAAAGGCGCGATTCAGGTGCCCGCGGCTGCGGCGCGTGTGGATCTCACCGGAAAGACCGTGATGCCGGCCATCGTCGACGCGCACGGCCATCTCGGATTCCTCGATGCCGCGACCGGAAAACTCTCGAAGGCGAACTTCACGCGGGAGAACTACATCGATCATCTGGAGCGTTACGCGTACCACGGTGTCGCCGCGACCATCAGCACCGGCACCGACATGGGCGATCTCGCGTACCGGCTGCGGAACGAGCAGATTCCGGACGCGGCGATCATCCGGACCGTCGGCCGCGGCCTCGCGTGGCCCGGCTCGGGACCCTTCGATCCCTCGCGGAACGACGTGCCGTATCCCGTCACGACGCCGGAGGAAGCGCGACAGGCCGTCCGCGATCTCGCGCCGCACAAGCCCGATTTCGTGAAGCTGTGGGTCGACGATCGCAACGGCACGCAGAAGAAGATGACCCGCGAGATCTACGAGGCGGCGACCGACGAAGCGCACAGGCACGGCCTGCGCGTCATCGGACACGTCTTCGATCTCGAAGACGCCAAGGGGATGATCCGCGCTGGCGTCGAGGGGTTCCTGCACAGCGTCCGCGATCGGGAGATCGACGACGAGTACATCGATCTCGCGAAGAAGCACGACATCTGGATCACACCCAATCTCGGCGGGATGAACCGCAGCTCGCTCGTCCGCGAGAACGGCACGCCCGAGTGGTTCGACGATCCGCTCCTCAGCGAGACGATCGCGCCGGCTCTGGTGAGGGCGCGCGCGCAGGCGTATGCCGATCGAAAAGCCGGTCTCGGCCGTCAGGCCGGCGCCGGAAGCGGCACGGCTCGCGTCGGCGGAAGCGCGCAGGTCTGGGACCTCGTCAACACGAGAAAGCTGCACGCGGCCGGAGTGCGGCAGGTGCTGGGCAGCGACACGGCCGGCGACGGCAATCGGTGGATCGGGATGATGACGCTCGTCGAGTTCGACAACATGGTCGCCGCGGGGTTCACGCCGATGGAGACGATTGTCGCGGCGACGCGCGAATCGGCAAAGGTTCTGCGCCTCGATCAGCTCGGCACGGTCGCCGCCGGCAAGAGCGCCGACTTCATCGTCCTCGACGCCGATCCGCTCGAGAAGATCTCGAACGTGCGGAGGATCGACAAGGTCTATCTTCGCGGGAAGGAAGTGGACCGCGCCGGCCTCCGCGCCAAGTGGAAGGCGCAGTGGACGAAAGCCGGCACGGAGTAATGTTCAGCCGTGTCGGCTCAGAGCGAGCGGGCGCGGCGGGCGAGATAGAGCATCGCCCCTCCGACCAGCAGGAGGACGAAACCCCACCAGAGGTTCACATTGATTCCCAGGACGCGCGTGCCCTCGATCGCGCCGGTGGCGATCAGGATCACGCCGTAAAACGAGAGCAGCAGTCCGAGCGGCAGGCGTAGGTCGGTCACGGTTGCTTTTCTACTTTGTCAGTCTCACCAGAACAGCAGGTTCAAGGCCACTGTGAGCGCCGAGACGACGAGTCCGAGGGCGGCGGGACGCTTGTACCATTCCAGTCGATCGTCGGCGATTCGCGGCGTGAGACTGTACACGAGTCCCTCCAGCTCGGTCTTCGGCCGCGGCCGCGTCATCACGCTGACGACGATGGTGACGACGAAGCAGGACGTCCACGCCCAGATGGCGCCCCAGAAATTCTGCGCCATGTCCGACGGGTACGTGTGCAGCACGGCGATTTTGCCTAAGAGCGAAGCCGCGCCGGAGACGGCCGTGACTTCGTAGTGCAGCGCCGCGGCGAGCGTGCCCGCGATGAGCCCCACGAACGCGCCGTGACCGGTCGTGCGCGGCCAGAACATGCCGAGCAGGAACGTCGCGAACAGCGGCGCGTTGACGAAGCTGAACACCAGCTGCAGCATGTCCATGATGTTGTTGAAGCGCATCGCGACGTACGCCGTCGCCACGCTGATCGCGACGCCGACGACCGTCGCCACGCGCCCCATCCACAGGTAGTGCGCGTCGGTCGCGCGCGGCACGAGATACGACTGGTAGATGTCGTACGTCCAGACCGTGTTGAAGGCGGTGACGTTGCCCGCCATCCCGGACATGAAGCTCGCGAGGAGCGCCGTGATGCCGAGGCCGAGCAGCCCTGACGGATAGTACCGGCCGATCATCATCGGCAGCGCCATGTTGTAGTCGTACCCGCCGCCGGCATTCTGCTGCAGGATCGGCGCCGCGCCGGGATTGGGCTGCAGCGTCAGGCCGAGCGCGAGGATGCCGGGGAGGATCACGATGAAGGGGAACAGCATCTTCGGCACCGCGGCGATGAGCGGCGTCCGCCGCGCGGCGTTCATCGAGTCGGCGGCCATCGCGCGCTGGACCACGAGAAAATCGGTGCACCAGTAGCCGAACGACAGCACGAACCCGAGGCCCATCACCATCCCGAACCACTCGATGCCCATCGGATTCGCCTGTGCGCTCCCGATGTAGTGCCACGACCGCAGATACGTGTCGGGGACGCGCGACGCCAGGCCGCTCCATCCACCGATGTCGCGCAGCCCCAGCCACACGAGCGGAACGAACCCCAACACGATCAGGAAGAACTGAACGACCTCGTTGTAGATGGCGCTTCGCAGGCCGCCGAGCGCGATGTAGCCGAGCACGACCAGCGCCGAAACGACGATGCTCGCGTGGATGTTCCATCCGAGGAGCAGCCGCAGCAGCGCGCCCATCGCGTACATGCTGATGCCCGACGAGAACACCGTCATCGTGGCGAACGTCAGCGCGTTGAACGCGCGCGTCTTCTCGTCGAATCGCAGCTTCAGGTATTCGGGAACGCTCCGCGCGCGCGAGCCGTAGTAGAACGGCATCATGAAAATGCCGACGAACACCATCGCCGGAATCGCGCCCACCCAATAAAAATGACTCGTGAGCATCCCGTACTTCGCGCCGCTCGCCGCCATGCCCACCATTTCCTGTGCGCCGAGATTCGCCGACAGGAACGCCAGGCCGGCCACCCACGCCGGAATGGAGCGTCCGGCGAGAAAGAAATCGCTGCTGTGCGCGACGCGTTCCTTGAGCAGAACGCCGATACCCAGGACGAACGCCACATACGACGCGATGATCAACAGGTCGGTCGGAGTGAGATGCATAGGTGGCCGCAGACGCGGAGCCTATCGTACTCTCGCGGTTTCGTGATGTTCGAGTTTCGCGCGTTGTGCGGACGGCGTGGTGGTCCGGGCGTGCTTACCCGTCGCGTAGGACAATCCCCGGCTGCAGGCCGGTCGCGCGTGCGGCCGGTACGAGGCACGCCAGCAGCGCAACGGTCAGCATCACCGTGCAGACGCCGGCGAGCGCAACGGGATCGTTCGAGCTGACGCCGAAGAGGAGGGTCGAGGTCAGCCGGGTGAGGACGAGCGCCGAGACGAGGCCGATGGCGACGCCGCTGGCCACGACCGTCATCCCCTGCGCGACGATCAGGCGCAGCACCTGACCACGGCTGCCGCCGAGCGCCAGACGAATGCCGATCTCCTTCGTGTGCTGCTGCACGTAGTACGCCATGACGCCGTAGATGCCGATCATCGACAGCGCGAGCGCGACGATGGCCAGGCTTCCGATGAGAAGCGACAGCGACCGCGGCTTCTCGACCGCGCGTCCCACCAGCTCGTCGATCGTCGCAACGCTGGACAGCGGAAGATCGGGATCGATCGTGCGAACGGCCTGCCGAACCGCGGTCAGGACGGTCGACGGATCGGCGCTCGTCCGGACGATCAGATTCCGCTGCATCCCCTGCGGCGCCATCGGCTGGTAGACGGTCCCGTCGTCGGGTTTGTCCAGGCCCGCGTATTTGACTTCGCTGACGACGCCGACGACCGTCGTCCACGGACACGTCGTGCATCCGCCCTCCCGGATCCGGCGGCCGACCGCGCTGGAGTTCGGGAAGAATCGCCTCGCCCACGCGCGGTCGACGACGATCGCGAGAAGGTTGGGCGCCTGCGCGTCGCGCTCGTCGAGCACCCGTCCTTCGAGCAGTGGAAGACCGAGGACACGGAAGTACTCCGGGCTGACGGCGACCCACGGCGTCACGGGCTGCGACTGCCCGGGCGGCGTCGGCGCATCTTCCAGATCGAAGTTGTTGAAGTTGTTGACATCGTTCGGCGGACGTCCGTCGGCGAACGCCACGCCGGCGACGCCCGGAATCGAGGCGACGCGGCGGTGAAGCTCGTCCCAGAAGGTCGCGATCCGTCCGGCGTCCGAGTACTGCGTGGAACTCAGCAGGATCGAACCGGTGAGGATGTTCCGCGTGTCGAAGCCGAGGTCGACGCGTCGGAGCTGATTCAGGCTGACGATCAACAGCGCCGCCAC
>Ga0070699_100005709_pt1 | contig 10898 bp, 11 predicted proteins | sample KBSK1503metaG_FD_65473 | JGI IMG/M metagenome (GOLD analysis project Ga0070699, IMG submission 65473) | Corn, switchgrass and miscanthus rhizosphere microbial communities from Kellogg Biological Station, Michigan, USA - KBS K1-50-3 metaG | ecosystem: Host-associated > Plants > Roots >...
GTCGCGCGGGTTATTGCGGCAGTGCGGGAATCGATAAGCGAAAAGAGCAAAGCGGTAAGAGCAAACGGCAGAGAGCAAAGAGCCGAACCTTTGCCTCTAGCTCTTCGCTCTTAGTATTCACCGTGAGGAAAGAAGGCAAGGGGTAAATCGCAAGGGGCTACGAGCCAGGTACGCGGAGGGTGCGGCCAACCATTCTTCGCGCCCGGCGCTTAGCCCCTTGCGATTTACCTTTTTCGCCCGATCTAATGATACCAGAAGGCAGAGTTCAGAGATCAGAGGTCAGAGAGCGCGGCGCGCGATACACCATCTGTTTTGGGAGCGACAAGTAAGTCAATGCCCGACCTGCCCATTCGCGTTTACACGCCAGAGCCAATCTTAGGACACCCGCTCCGATTGGTGCGCGAGATGTTCGCTGATCTCTCGGCAGGGCGGGAGCTTGCTTGGCGGCTTTTCGCTCGCGATGTAAGCGCCCAATATCGTGAGACTCTCCTTGGCTACATGTGGGCGTTTCTGCCGCCGCTGGTAGCATCACTGACGTTTGTTTTTCTGAACTCTCAAGGCATCGTCCGCATCTCGGGAACAACGATTCCTTATCCCGCTTTTGCCATGATCGGAACTCTGCTTTGGCAGGTTTTCGTCGACGGCCTGCAGACTCCTTCAGACGCGATTGCCCGTGCGAAGCCGATGTTGGCAAGGATCAACTTCCCGCGCGAGGCCATTCTCCTGGCCGGGTTGTACATGGTGGTCTTCAATTTTCTGATTCGTTTACTGCTTCTACTCGGCGTAATGGTTTGGTGGAGAGTAGTCCCCGGTACGAGTATCGTGCTCTTCATTCCCGCGGTCGCCGCACTAATTTTAGGGGGCATGGCCATTGGCATGCTTCTCGTGCCTGTCGGTTCCTTGTACGGTGACATTAGCAGGGCGATTCCTATTGCGGCGCAGTTTTGGATACTGCTCACACCAGTGCTCTATCCTCCTCGCACTACTGGTCTGGCGGGTATTCTGGCCACGTGGAATCCAGTCAGTCCTCTAATTACCACGGCGCGAGAGAGTTTGACGAACCAACCATTGAGTATGCTTCCTGCATTCTTAGCTGTGTTTGCTATTTCGGTATTAATTCTTGGTCTCGGGTGGATGAGTTACCGGATTGCCATGCCTCATCTCATTGCCAGGATGGGTGGATGAAGATGGACAACGAAGTGCTTGTCAGAGTAGAGCATGTTTCCAGGAAGTTTTGCCGCTCGCTGAAGAGGTCGCTCTGGTATGGCGTGCAGGACATGTTATCGGAGCTCAACCCGTCCAGCAAGTTGCGAACCACAAAGCGCGAGGGGTCAAGCGCGCCAGCCCAGGAGCCAAACGAAGAATCCTTTGCTCTTAGCGCTTCGCGAAACGGCCTCCGTCGTGACGAGTTCTGGGCCGTGAACGATGTCTCCTTTGAACTGCGGCCGGGGGAATGTCTGGGATTGATCGGTAGGAATGGAGCGGGCAAGACTACGTTGCTCAAAATGCTCAACGGTCTCATCAAACCAGACGGCGGCCGCATTGAGATGCGCGGACGAGTAGGAGCGTTGATTTCATTGGGTGCTGGGTTTAACCCCATTCTGACTGGGCGGGAAAACATCTACGTCAACGGCTCCGTGCTGGGGCTGACGAAGAAAGAGATTGATGCCAAGATAGATGACATCATTGACTTTGCAGATATCGGTGATTTCATTAACACACCTGTCCAAAGCTACAGTTCAGGCATGCAGGTACGGTTGGGCTTTGCCATTGCGACCGCGATTAGTCCAGAAATACTCCTCCTGGACGAAGTGCTTGCTGTAGGTGATATGGCATTTCGCATTAAATGTTACGAGCGCATCGGCCGGCTGCAGAAAAACGCGGCAACAATCCTCGTTTCTCACAGCATGTCCCACCTTTCAACCGTTTGCAATCGTATCTTCTTTATGTCACACGGGAAGGGCAGCTATTACGCCGACCGCAAGGCAGGAATCCAAAGATACATCGAGGATCAGACATCGGCTTCAGCAAAAGAAGACTTCGAACCCTTGTTGACATTTATTCCGCCTTTCAGATCTGCATCCATCGGTATCGAGCCGGAACAGATTCAACACGGAGACGACGTCACCGTTCTTATTACAATGGACAGTTGCAACGACCTGGACAATCTTCAACTCCGATGCTCTGCTTCCACCGAGGAAGGTAATCCTGTCCTGGTTTGGGACGGCGATTGGAGAGGCCAAGCAATAAATGTTAGGCGGGGACGCCAGGTCATTCGCGTCGTGCTCGGCCCAATTCATCTTACGGCGGGGCGCTATGTTTTTCATATATCCCTAACGCAGCCGGGAAACGGGCAGCTCCTCTTATATAGTCGAGGAACAGCCTCTTTCGAGATTACGAGCAAGGAGATTTATAGCGAAGTTCCCACGACTTTCGGGCTGAAACATTTGGCTATCACCCACAATGGTACTACCAGTCATCTTTGATCTCACGCCCTATTGCTATGGACCGATTCCGAAACCTATTAAAGATTCCATCCATCCGGGTACTCGTGGGACGCGTTAGGCTTTGGTACTACTTAACCTTAAAGAAACGTTGGAAAGTCGTAGACTCACAATATGCTTTCGATGTGACTGTGAAGCATAACCTCAAACTACTCAGAGATTTTTCGAACCCACGAATGGACCTGTTGATCAAACCTCTTAGCGCCCTCGAATTCCTCGATCAAAACTCCAGCGTCCTTGTGATAGGTCCCCGCAATGAGACTGATCTTTTGTGGCTGCTAGCCAACGGGTTCCAGCGTTCACGGATTCGAGGATTGGATCTGATGTCTTACTCTCCCCTGATAGACGTGGGAGATATGCACCAGACTCCCTACGCCGCCGACTCTTGGGACGCGATTGTCTGCGGATGGACCCTGAGCTATAGTCGAAGTCCCGAACTATTTTCAAGAGAACTGATGCGCATCGCAAAGCCTGGCTGTGCGATCGCGATAGCCGTTGAGTACTCGCCACTAAGTGACGATGATTTAGCCGAGCTCGTCGGCTATAACATTGCCGACAAAGGATTCAAAAGAATCAATTCCGTGGACCAGATCTTGCGGCTCTTCGAAGGACACGTTGAATACCTGTATTTTTCGCACGACGCACCGCTTAAAAGACACCATAGCCGCGCCGGTGCTATTTCAAATCCCTCCAGCGTCGCTGTAATTTTCACCGTGAGAAAATGACGTATGAGAACCTGTCGCTGCTTCCGAGAAGACTACGCGCTGATTCTCAACGTGGACACAACGATTGCTATTTGCAGGCCATGGGTAAAAGAGGGTGGTTCCGTCGTCCGGTGTTAAATTGGGATGTTGAACTTCACTCATCCCGAGTTAACGATTGAATCAATACCTCTCAAATCTCGAAATCGGTGAATGTTTTTGGCTGAAGAATTTAATCCGTTTCTGAAATTTGTACGCCATCCTCGCCACTCGCTTCGACGCGTAATCAATTTTTTTAGCCGTCAGCAGTTGAGCACCGTGATACACGCCCCGTTCGTGGTTCTTAACGATAGATGGGCTCGTATGCGGCTATTGGGACGCTTTGCATTTGTACATAACCTTATGTTTCATCTATACCGCTCGCGGAGTTCGAGGGTCCAATATGCAGATTCTCTTTTCCCTGCGGTTGAGATTGAAGAGGTTGTGGCTGCTTTAAGGGCAGATGGTTTTTATGTCGGTCTTGTGTTACCGCACGATGTGCGGCGAGAAATCCTCGACTTTGCGACTCGTATGGAATGTTACGGCGACCTTAATCCTCAATGCGGCCTCTCTCATGCGGAACGGTCTCGGGCGGAGGCGAAGGTCGGGAAACGTTTCTTGATCGGGCAGTTCTTTAATGCTTCTACTAATTGCCAAGCCATACGTGCCCTTGAATCTGACCCTAAGTTATTGGCTATTTCAAGAAAATATGTTGGCAGGGACGCCAGGCACGTAGGGACGAACCTTTGGTGGAGTTATCCCATCGAAGAAGCACCCCCCACCCGGGTGGAGCATGGACAAGCATTTCATTTTGATTTAGATGACTACCGTTTTCTTAAGATCTTTTTTTATTTAACTGATGTAGACGATTTAAGCGGGCCGCATATGTTTGTTCGCGGTACGCATAAGAAAAGAAGACTCAACCATCAATTGATCATCAAGAGATTCTCTGATCAAGACATTGTCCGCTCGTACGGTCGAGACAATCTAGTAACGATAAGTGGCCCGGCAGGCATGGGTTTCGCGGAGGATACGTTTGGTCTTCATAAGGGTATTCCACCGACCCAGAAAGAGAGACTTGTCTTACAGATGGAATTCGCTGTTAACGACTACAACAATACAAATGACAACAGAGATCCATCACAGTTGAAGAGTATCCTCTAGGATGGCCCAGGAGCGCCCTATCCTTGTTGGAAATAGCCTGACCTCTAGCACCATTTCTTTGATGCCAGAGATCGGAAAGTAATTTCATCACATGTCTTTTAATGGTCAAACAATCTTAGTAACCGGAGGAACGGGTTCCTTTGGTAAGAACTTTATCAAGATGCTGCTGTCTTCGTCCGATCAGCATCCTAAAAAGCTAATCATCTTCAGCCGCGATGAGTTGAAGCAGCATGAAATGCAGGTCTCAGGGTTCGATGATCCAAGACTTCGTTTCTTCATCGGGGATGTACGAGATGTCACCCGCCTGCGACGCGCGTTCGCCGGCGTTGATATCGTCATTCATGCCGCGGCTTTGAAACAAGTTCCGGCCTGCGAGTACAACCCAATTGAAGCCGTGGCCACAAATGTCGATGGCGCGCGCAACGTGATTGACGCAGCTATCGACACAGGCGTCAAAAAGGTCATTGCGCTCAGCACGGATAAGGCTGTTAATCCCGTCAATCTCTACGGGGCCACGAAGATGGTGGCGGAAAAACTCTTTGTCCAGGCAAATGCTTATAGTGGAAGTGGCCCAACGCGCTTCAGTTGTGTCCGCTACGGAAATGTAGTCGCGAGCCGCGGGAGCGTGATTCCGCTCTTTCTCGAGCAAAGGAAGAATGGCAAGGTAACAATTACCGACGCCCGCATGACGCGCTTTTGGTTAACCCTCGATCAAGCCGCCCAATTTGTGGTGAGTTGCACCGAGCAAATGCGTGGGGGCGAAGTGTTCGTGCCCAAGATTCCCAGCATGAATATCCGAGATCTGGCGCAGGCAGTTGCTCCAGATTGCAATATGGAAATCATTGGCATTAGGCCAGGTGAAAAAGTGCACGAAGTTCTGGTATCCGAAGATGAAGCCCGGCACACTTTGGAACTAGAAGACAAGTTTGTGATCCAGCCAGTGCATCCGTGGTGGTCGGGAGACAATTGGAAGGATCACCGAGGAATCGCCGACGGATTTAGATATACCAGTGATAACAATCCCCTTGCCATGACCATCGCAGACTTGAAAGTGCTGGTTAGCGACTTGGTGGGTGCTCAATGACCGTGAATCTGGCTACCAGAACAGAGCTTGCTATCAATGGCGGTTCGCCGGTCAGAGAGACGTTGTTGCCTTATGGCCGTCAGTGGCTGGATGAGGATGACATAGCAGCCGTAGTGAAAATGCTCCGCTCTGATTGGCTTACAACTGGGCCAAAGGTGGCAGAGTTTGAGCAGGCCTTTGCGGCATTTGTGGGTACCCGAGAAGCGGTGGCGGTCAGCAACGGAACGGCAGCCTTGCACGCAGCAATCTATGCGCTGGACGTCCAACAGGGTGATGAAGTGATCGTGCCCGCCATGACTTTTGCGGCCAGCGCGAACTGCGTGGCCTTTCAGGGCGGCACACCCGTCTTTGCTGATGTTGACCCCGACACATTATTACTTGACCCGCTGCAGGTTGAGGCCAAGATAACGTCTCGCACGAAGGCAATCATGGCCGTGGATTATGCAGGACAGCCTTGTGACTATGACGCGCTGAGAGCCATTGCCGATCGTCACCGCTTGGCATTGGTTGCGGATGCGTGCCACGCACTGGGCGGCAGTTATAGAGATCGGCCTGTTGGTTCGCTGGCTGATCTAAGTGCCTTCAGCTTTCATCCTGTTAAGCACATCACCACCGGCGAAGGTGGAATGACCTCGACGAATAATCCACAGCTTGCCCAGCGCATGCGTACGTTTCGTAATCACGGGATCGCCAGCGATCATCGCCAGCGTGAGGCAGAAGGCTCCTGGTTTTATGAGATGGTTGACCTCGGTTACAACTATCGCCTGACAGATTTTCAATGCGCGCTGGGCACGACACAGTTGCGCCGCTTGCCTGCGTGGGTCGCGCGACGGCAAGAGATCGCTCGACGTTACGACGACGCCTTCGCGGACATTCTAGGGCTGAAACCGTTAGGCCTGCGAGCAGACATTTCTCATGCATATCATCTGTATGTGATCCGGCTTGATACCGAAAGACTGAGCACAGATCGTGCGGGCCTCTTCAGGTCTTTGAGAGCCGAAGGCATCGGTGTTAACGTTCACTACATACCCGTTCACCTTCACCCGTTTTATCGGAACCGCTTTGGAACAGGCGCGGGCATGTGTCCCGTTGCTGAAGATGCTTATGAAAAGATATTGAGCTTACCTATCTTTCCCAGGATGAGCGATCAAGAAGTCGATGATGTCATCGACGCCGTAACCAAAGTGGTTGACTCGTATGGAGTCTAGTCAGGATCAATTATTCGGTTCAGTTGAAGGCAATAGCTGGTTCAGACGGAACGAGCAAACGTTAAGTCTGTTTGATCCGGCGGCGGACCTACCGCTCAAAACCATCGACTTATATCAACTCAAACCGAAAAGCGTAATTGAAGTTGGTGCAGCCAATGGTTTTAGGCTGGCGGAGATTGCCAGGCGATACAACTCCAGAGTGGTTGCAGTTGAGGCTTCTGTCGAGGCAATCAATGACGGAAAACGCAAATTCCCTCATATAGAATTTGTATCGGGGTTGGCGAAATCGATTCCCGTTGAGGAGTCATTCGATCTTGCTATTGTAAATTTCGTTTTTCACTGGATAGATCGAAATAATCTTCTTCGTTCGGCTGCTGAAATTGATCGCCTCATAATTGAAGGTGGCTTTCTCATTATCGGAGACTTTTTCCCTTTCAACTTCATGAAAGTACCTTACCACCACTTAGCGGACCAACAGGTCTACACTTACAAACAGAACTATGCCGCTATTTTTCTTGCCTCAGGGTTGTATCATCCTGTCTGTCTTCTGACAGCGGAGCATAAGTCTAAGGAACTTACGGGCGAAGCCTCTGAAAATGAACGATTTGGTGTCTGGCTATTGCGAAAGGCACTCAAGGAGCATTACATTGAAAACGGTCCAACAAACTGACTGCGGACCGAGACGAGCTATGCTTGATTCTTGGAGTAGCGACGCTAAGCGTCAATGCCGGAGATAAAAGAGGAATGCGCATAGCAGTGCTCGGCTGCGGCTCGATTGGTCGCCGACACCTTGAGAATCTTCGTACGCTTGGCCACGTTGACTTACTCGCCTTTGATCCGGCATCACTTACTTGTGAAAAAGTCAGTAAAGAGCTAGGCGTCAGTTCTTACACTCAGCTTAAGGACATCTGGTCACTTAAGCCAAACGTGGTTCTGGTTACGGCACCTACAAATCTTCACGTCGAACTCGCTTTAGCAGCCTCTCGACACGGATGCCATCTATTTATCGAAAAACCGCTGTCCCATTCACTGATAGGAGTGGGTGAACTTTGCGCGGAAGTGGAGCTGCGTAATCTAACTAGCATGGTCGGCTGCAATATGCGCTTTCATCCCTGCCAAGTTATGGTCAAGAAGCTAATTGACAATGGGGCTGTCGGTGAAGCTGTTGCTGCGCGCATTCAAACCGGTTCCTACCTACCCCGCTGGCGTGGGTCGGAATACCTACAAAGCTACAGCGCCTCTCCGGAGTTCGGCGGCGCAATCCTGGACTGTATTCATGAGATTGATCTGGCGCTGTGGTACTTCGGACCGGCTATTGTTGTGGGCTCTGTTCTACTGCCGGCCCCGACCATCGGTTTAGAAACAGAGGGCCTGGCAGAGATTCTCCTGCAACATAGAAGCGGCACGTTAAGCAGCGTGCATCTGAACTTCGTTCAGCGCGACTACCGGCGCTGTTGTCAAATCATCGGCAGTGAGGGAACCGTCTACTGGGATTTTGAAAAGCATCAGGTCGATGTTTACGGAGGCGACGGAAAGCTGGATCGCGTACTACAGGAACCAGCCGGGTGGCAGACCAATCAAATGTACTTGAACGAGATAGCGCATTTTTTGGAATGTGTGGACAAAAAGAGGGCAACCATCAATCCAATTTCAAGTGGACTAGCTGCCTTGAACATTGCTCTGGCAGCGAGGCAGCCTCATCAACAGTGAACGCATGAAGACAGTTGGAATCATTCAAGCCCGCATGGCTTCGACTCGCCTGCCTGGCAAAGTCTTAGTCGATGTCTCGGGACAGCCTATGCTTCATCACGTTTTTAGCCGGGCAAAGCAGGCCAGAATGCTCGATCATGTTGTAGTCGCAACTTCCGAAGAGCAATCAGATAACCCGATTCAGCGTTTCTGTGAAGCGCGCGGTGCTGAGTTTTTTCGCGGCAGCCATGATGATGTGCTTGATCGCTACCACCAGGCGGCCAAACATTTCAACGCCGATATTGTAGTTCGACTAACCGCTGATTGCCCGTTGCTCGATGGGGAAGTGATTGATAAGGTGGTTGAGTTCTTCAAAGAAGGCTCGTTCGACTACGTATCTAACACTCTCGAATGTACCTATCCCGACGGTCTGGACACAGAGGTGTTATCCTTCGCTGCTCTGAAGCATTCGTGGCGCGAAGCTAAGATCAAGTCCGAGCGAGAGCATGTAACCCCTTACATTCGAAAGCGTCCAGAGTTGTTTCGGTTGGGCAACGTCCGCCACACTGAAGACCTCTCCTCGTTCCGGTGGACAGTAGACGAACCAAGGGATTTGGAGTTTGTTCGGGCGGTATACAACCACTTTGGCTCGGCAACATTCGGTATGAAAGATGTGGTAAAGCTGTTGCGCAACCATCCGCAGATGCTGGAGGTCAACAGCGGCATTGATCGCAATAGCGGCTACCGGAAATCTTTGCGCGAGGATGGCGTCTTTCAGTATTAGGAGACTAGATGAACGGCACGGGACAGGGTTTATACCTCAAGGCTAAGACGAGAATACCTGGCGGCACGCAGTTGCTTTCCAAACGGCCAGAGATGTTCCTCCCCGAGCAGTGGCCCAGCTATTTTAGCCGAGCCAGAGGCGTCGAAGTCTGGGATTTGGACGGCAGGAAGTACATTGACATGTCTCATAACGGGGTCGGTTCTTGCGCTCTCGGAGTTGCGGACCCAGATGTCGACGCCGCAGTCAAGATCGCTATCGAAGCTGGCTGCATGTCCACTCTCAATTGTCCGGAGGAGGTTGAGCTTGCCGAACTTCTATGCGAACTGCATCCCTGGGCTGACATGGTGCGTTATGCGCGATGCGGCGGCGAAGCAATGGCCCTGGCTGTGCGTATAGCCCGCGCTAAGACGCGACGCGACAAGGTCGCCTTCTGCGGTTACCACGGCTGGCACGACTGGTATCTCGCCGCTAACCTTGGAGGAGAAGATGCTTTGGACGACCACCTTCTGCCAGGCCTTGAGTCTGCGGGAGTACCGAGAGCTTTAAGAGGAACGGCACTGCCGTTTCGTTACAACCGTATCGATGAGCTGCAAGCAATCATCGACAGAAATAGCGGCGAGCTGGCCGCGATTGTGATGGAGCCGATTAGGGGACGGAACCCCGAGGCGAACTTTCTGGAGCAAGTTAGGAGTCTGGCGACGGAGAGCGGAGCCGTCCTGGTTATGGACGAAGTGACTGCGGGTTTTCGCCTGAACACGGGCGGCGCCCATCTGCTCTTCAATGTAATGCCGGACATTGCCGTCTTCGCCAAGGCTATGAGCAACGGTTATTCGATGGCCGCTGTTATCGGCCGCGGGGAAGTAATGCAGGCCGCGCAGGACAGCTTTATCAGCAGCACTTACTGGACTGAGCGAATTGGCCCCGTTGCAGCGTTGGCGACCATACGCAAGCATCGGCGACAAAACGTCTCCGCTTATCTAATTCGCACGGGCCAACTCATCAAAAGCGGATGGAAACACGCTGCCGAGTGCGCGGGGCTTACCATGAATGTCGGTGGCATCGATCCGCTCGCCCATTTCGATCTCGAGTGCGAAGAGAGCCAAGCTGCGCACTCATTGTTTACACAATTGATGCTCGAGCGAGGATTTCTTGCGAACGGATCTTTCTATGCTACATACGCACACACCGATAAGAATGTCGAGAGCTATCTGGCTGCCGTTGGCGATGCTTTCTCAATCATCGCCGAAGCGCTCGAAAGAAAAATAGTGGCCGAGATGCTACATGGGCCGGCAGCTCACAACGGTTTTCATCGTCTGACATGAGCGAGTTGTTGATTAGAGCAGACGCCAGCACAAACATCGGGGGCGGCCATCTAATGCGTTGCCTCGCTCTCGCACAAGGCTGGAAAGGCGAAGATGGTACAGCCACGTTCTTGAGCCACTGTGAAAGCGATGGGCTTCTTCAGCGCATCGAATCTGCCGGGCTCAACTTCGTCTCAATAGAAAAACCGTATCCAGACGCATCCGATCTGCAAAGGACTCTAGTACTGTTGGATCAACTTACGACTTCGCAGGCGGCGGGCGCCTGGCTCGTGCTGGATGGCTACCATTTCGATTCGACTTATCAACAGGCTATTCGCTCGGCAGGCCATCGTTTATTAGTCATCGACGACATGGCCCACCTGCGGCGCTATCACGCTGATCTATTGCTGAATCAGAATATCCA
>Ga0070699_100005712_pt1 | contig 10894 bp, 14 predicted proteins | sample KBSK1503metaG_FD_65473 | JGI IMG/M metagenome (GOLD analysis project Ga0070699, IMG submission 65473) | Corn, switchgrass and miscanthus rhizosphere microbial communities from Kellogg Biological Station, Michigan, USA - KBS K1-50-3 metaG | ecosystem: Host-associated > Plants > Roots >...
GGCACATCACGGTCTACTGGTCCACGACCTGACAATCCTGTCATGCGGCGAAAGAGTTTCTTTCGTCTCAGGAGATTGCTTTTGTCGCCAAGAACGTCGCCGAGGATGCGGTAGCGCGGGAGGAGCTGATCGCGAAGACGGGCCGCATGGCCGTCCCCGTCATCACGGTCGATGATGAGGTGATTGTCGGGTTCGACCGGGGCCGGCTGAAGCGGCTCCTCGGAGTCTGAGCCCCGTGAAGGTCCGCTGCCCGGACTGCGGTGAGCGGATCGAGCTGCCCGCCGGGACACGGTCCGGAGATCTCCTTGACTGCCCGAACTGTGCGGGCCACGCCCTGCGAGTCACGGAGGAGGAAGGGCAGTGGCTTGCCACCCTCGCGTATCGGGTGAGCTGTCCGGACTGCGAGCAGACGGTGACGCTCCCGGAAGAGGTCAAAGCTGGAGACCTGATCGAATGCTGCGGCCGGCGGTACCGGCTCACCTTCGAGTACGGTGCGTACGCGGCGGAGGCGCTCTAGGAGGTCCCTATGTGTCGTGGGCTTCGTCGGGCTCGCGGCGTACCGGTACGGACGGCGATGGAGGAGCAAGCCATGAAACTGGGCCCACTGGGCGCGGGTGTAGCCGCCTGGACCGGCGCCGCGCTGTCCTCGCTCTGCTGCCTCTTGCCCCTCACCTTCATGGCCCTTGGCCTTGGGAGCGGGGCGTTCATGGCGATCACCATGCAGTACCGCTGGATCCTGATCCCCAGCGGGGTGCTTGGTGTGGCGGCGGGCGTTGCCCTCTACATCCGGGAACGGCGCCGGTGCGAAGCTCTTGCCTGCCGGACGGCCGGAGGCCGGACCACGCTGGTCCTGTTGGTCCTGGCGGGCCTCGTCGTGGTGACGGCCATCGTGCTCGACCGATTCCCGGAGGTGACCTCCGATCTCCTGGCCCGCCTGGTTGACGCAACCGGCCCCCACGCAGGCGGGCACGACATGAAGGGTATGGGCGGGAGGTGACACTCATGAAGCGCGGACACGGGTTCTGGACCGCTCTGCTCGTTCTGCGGTTGGGAGTTCAGGTCGCGCTGGCGGCCGCATCGTCCACGATCGTGCTCTCGATTGGCGGAATGACCTGAGGGGCCTGACCGATCGCGGTCAAGCGAGCCCTGGAAGGGCTCCCGGGTGTCCAGCGAGCGGAGGTGAGCTTCCGCGACAAGGAGGCGAGGGTGACCTTCGATCCCGCGCGGGTCGGCGTCGAGCAACTCATCCAGGCGGTGAAGGGTGCCGGATTCCGTGCATTCGTGAAGGGTGGGGATTAGAGTCGCATCGAACGGGGTCACACACGAGAAAGGGAGGGCCGCATGGCCGCCACCGTGAGAGAAGCCATCCGTGAGTTGCTGGAACAGACCGCCGCCACGATCGACACACTACTTCAGGCGCCTGATGGAGAGCTCGCGATGCCATCGTCCCATGGGTGTGCTCAAGGCAAGGACGTGTGGACTCTACTCACGAACGACATCGATCACGAGAAGATACACACCGGGCAGGTCCTCGAAGGACGCTACGAATCCAGAATCACGGCATCTCCCATGGAGCGTCTGGTCGCCGAGTGGCTCGTGGAGCGCGCGCGGTTTGTTGGATCGTTGGTCGGACTAACCGATGAGCAGTTCAACCGTGAGACCGCGCCAGGAGAATGGACGTATCGGGTTATTGCGAAGCACGTGCTCGCCCTGGAGCAGGACTCGCTCAGGACGATGGCCGCGGACCAGACGGCCAGGGCGACCGGCCGGCCCGCGAGCTAGGCGGCTCCCACTACACGGTTCGGTGGATCATCTCGTGGCGCAAACCTCGGCCGCAGTCACGCGAGGGTCTTTGCATCGTGCATTCCGCGTCGTCTGGAGGATGGTCGCCTCGCGAAAACCCGCCGCACGGAACTCGTTCAGGAAGGCCACGCCTTCCTTGGCACCGGCCACTCAGGCAAACCATTCCGCCTCGGTGAAGTGGTCCGGTTTGCTCACCGCTTCCTGCAAGACGAGTTCCGCCGAGTACACGGAGCCGTCCGGCCGCACGACGCGAGCCAGTTCCTGGAAGATGGCGGCGCGACCAGGGTTCAGGTTGAAGATCCCGTTCACGAGGGCCACGTCTACCGAGGCGGCGTCGAGCGGCAGATCTTCGGCATCACCACGTGCGAAGGTCACCTCGAGACCAGACGCGGTGGCACCCAGCCGGGCGCGGGCCAGCATGGCCTGGCTGAAGTCGATGCCGACGACACGGCCGGTTGGTCCAACCCGCCTCGCCAGGATGAGGCTGTCGAGTCCGGCGCCGCATCCGAGGTCCAAGACTCGGGCTCCGGCGCGGATCTGGGCGGAGACCGCGAGGTTCGAGACTCCCGCGAAGGCCTCGACGGCCACGGCCGGCATGGCGTTCAAGACCTCAGCCGGGTAGCCCAGCCGCTCGGCCAGGACGCGCCCAACGGGGAAGGCGTGCTTCTGTGTGGGTCGCTCCGCGGCTGCGGAGTAGGCGTTGTGGACGGCGGTGCGGAGTTCGTGGTCTGGCATCGGACGGTCACCCCCACGAGCCGGTCAATCCATCGGATGTGACTATAGCTCGTCGGACGCATCATCGTAAATCTCTATATCGTGTCATCATCTGGCCTGGCTGGTTGTCGAAGCGGGCTGGTGTATGATGCGAACCGCTCGCTCAGGTGCCAAGTAAGACATGGACTCCCTCGTCGCCTCGGCTGCGCGCGCGCTGGCGGCGGGTGATCCCCTCGGCGCCCTCAACTACGTCGCGCTGCGCGACGACCCGCCGGCCCTTGCCCTGCGCGGCATCGCCATGGCCCAGCTCGGCGACTACGACCGGGCGCGCCAGCTGCTCCGGCGCGCCGCCCGCCGGTTCGGCGCCCGCGAGCGGCTCGCCCAGGCCCGCTGCCAGGTCGCCGAGGCGGAGGTCGCCCTCGTCGCGCGCGACCTGAGCGGGCCGGTCCGCGCGCTCGATGCCGCCACGCAGGCGCTCGACGCGCTGGGCGATCGCGCGAACGCCCTCTACGCTCGCCTCGTCGTCGTCCGGCGCCAGCTCCTGGTCGGCGAGCTCGCGGCCGCCGAGCGGACGCTCGCCGCGGTCGACGTCGACACCGCCGGCGCGCCGCCGCCGCTCGCGGCCCGCGCCGAGCTCACCCGCGCCGAGCTCGCTCTCCGCCGGGTCCGGGCCGCGGAGGCGGCCGCCGCGCTCGGCCGCGCCCACGCCGCGGCCGTCGCCGCCGGCATACCGGCCCTGGTCGCCGAGGTCGGCCGGGTCCGGCGTGCCTTGTCGACGCCCTCGGCGCGGCTGACTCGCGGGGGTGCGGTCCGCGCAGTCCGCCTCGACGAGGTCGAGGCCCTGTTCGCGTCCGGCGACCTCGTCGTCGACGCGTGTCGGCGCGCGGTGCGCGGCCCGGCCCGCTCCGTCCCGCTCGCCGGCCGCCCGGTCCTGTTCGCGCTCGTCGGCGCGCTCGCCGAGGCCTGGCCGTCCGACGTGCCGCGCGACGACCTCGTCGAGCGTGCCTTCGAGACGCGCGCCGCCAACGAATCGCACCGCGCCCGGCTCCGCGTCGAGCTCGGCCGCCTGCGCGCCGCCCTGCGCCCGCTCGCCCGGATCGAGGCGACCCGGCGCGGCTTCGCGCTCGTCCCGGTCGCGGGCCGAGCCGTCGTCGTGCTGGCGCCGCCGATCGACGGTCCCGCCGGGGCCATCCTCGCCCTGCTCGAGGGCGGCGAGTCCTGGTCGACGTCGGCGCTCGCGCGTGCGCTCGGATCGAGCCAGCGAACCGTCCAGCGGGCCCTGCGCCAGCTCGATGAAGGGGCCGCGGTGCGTGCCGTCGGCCACGGTCGATCCCGCCGCTGGCTGGCGCCGGCGCTCGGAGGATTCGCGACAACCTTGTTACTCCCCGGCGCGCTCCCAGTTGGGTAGTCTTGGGTCATGGCCACGACGCGCAAGACCAAGCAGGCGGAGATCCTCCGGGAGTACGGCCCCTATCCCGGCATCGACAGCGTCCACGGGGTGACCTTCGACGGCGCCCACGTCTGGTTCGCCCGCGGCGAAAGCATCGTCGCCATCGATCCCGGCGGCGGCGCGCTGGTCCGCGAGCTCGCCGTCACCGCCGAGGGCGGCACCGCCTTCGACGGCACATACCTCTGGCAGCTCGCCGGCGGCCGGATCCAGAAGGTCGACCCGCGCTCGGGGCAGGTCGTCGCCACCCTCCCGGCGCCGGCCCACGGAGGTGACTCGGGCCTGACCTGGGCCGAGGGAACGCTCTGGGTGGGCGAGTACCGCGCCCGCAAGATCCACCAGATCGACGCCGAGACCGGCGCCATCCTGCGCACGATCGAGTCGGATCGCTTCGTCACCGGCGTCTCCTGGGTCAACGGCGAGCTGTGGCACGCCACCATGGAGGACGAGCGCAGCGATATCCGCCGCGTCGATCCGGCAACGGGTGAGGTCCTCGAGCGCCTGGAGATGCCCGCCGGCGTCGTCGTGAGCGGGCTCGAGGCCGACCGCGCCGGCGTCTTCTACTGCGGCGGTAGCAGCAGCGGCAAGGTGCGCGCGGTGCGCAAGCCCTGACCCACGAGAAAGGAGCGCGCGATGTGTCCAGTGTGCCTGACCACGTTCGGGCTTTACGTCGCGGGCGGACTGTCGGCCGGCGGCTTCACGACCTATCTGGCGACCCGATTGCTGAGCAAACGAGGGGATCAACCGGCCGGTGAAATCGGGACACCGGAAGAGAGGAGAGAGGCGCGATGACAAAGCACATGACCGGGACACGTAAAGAGTGGCTCGCGGTGCGGCTCGAGCTGCTCGAGGCGGAGAAGGAGCTGACGCGGCGGAGCGACGAGCTGGCGCGGCGGCGGCAGGAGCTTCCGTGGGTTCGGGTCGACAAGGCGTATCGATTCGAGACCGACGAGGGGAGTGCCGCGCTGGCGGACCTCTTCCGAGGGCGCTCGCAGCTTCTCGTCTACCACTTCATGTTCGGGCCCGACTACAAGGCGGGGTGCCCCTCCTGCTCGGCGATCGCGGACGGCTTCAACGGGTTCGCCACGCACCTGGCCCACCACGACGTCATGCTCTGGGCGGTCTCACGGGCTCAGCTCGCGAAGCTGCAGGCATACAAGCGGCGGATGGGGTGGGCGTTTCCCTGGGCGTCCTCGTTCGGCGGCGACTTCAACGCCGACTTCAGCGTCGGGTTCACCGAGGGGCAACAGCGCGAGGGAGGCGTCGAGTACAACTACCGGCGCGAGCCGGCGTGGCAACCGCGCGAGGGAGGCGACGTGGGACCCGTGGCCTTCGCGGCCGCAACCGGAACCGACGTGGCCACGTACATCCGCGAGAGGCCGGGGATGAGCGCGTTCACGCTCGAGGACGGCGTCGTCTACCACACCTATTCCACCTATGCGCGCGGACTGGACGGCCTCTGGGGCATGTACCAGTGGCTCGACCGCGCCCCCAGGGGGCGGAACGAGACCGGCCTGTGGTGGCGCCGCCACGACGAGTACGACAAGGGCTGAGCGAAGAGTCGGCTCACTTCTGCGCCGGCGGGGAGTGAGCCGACTCCATCTGGGGAGGGCTTGCCCCTCCCGACGTGACCCGTGCCGCCGGCAGCGCGGCGTCCACCGGTTTGATACAGTCGTCGAGGTTCGTGCCACAGCACCCGGCCGCCGTCGGCCGAAGCGGGAGCGGCGAGGACCAGCAGAGAGAGCGCGACCGGCAGAAGACAGGCGGGGTCCTCTTACTCGATGGCCGGTGTAGGATCCGCACGGGGGACGGGATCATCGGAGCGTTAGCCTGGACTCGTGCGGTCATCGTCAGCGCAGGCGCGGCGGCGTGCCTGGTCGGGTGCATCACGGGTGCCGCCATCCCGCCGACCTACACGCAGGACGAGCTGAAGGCGACCTGCGAGCGCAACGGGTTCCGGTGGTACCCGGACGACCTGACGGGCGGGTTCTGCGAGCGCAGGTGAAGGCGCATCGTCCTCGCCCGAGGATGCTCCAACCGGACGGCAGTCGCGGTGATACACTCGTATCGCCTACCTCCGGGCGTTTGGGTGACGCGAGCCGACGTCCCGCCCTTTGGCATCTGGCGTGTGTCTCACGGTGCGGCCAGCGAGAAAAACACGATGACGACCTCCTTGCTCTCCACGGACCAGCTGCGGCAGCAGATACGAGTGCGGCTGGTGCAGGGTCGTCTCCCCACCGCGGGAGGCGTCTACAAGAGACGCCGAGGCACGGGGCAGGCCTGCCTCGTATGCCGCCGGGCGATCGATCGCACCGACACCGAGTACGAGACCCCCGAGAGCGGCCGGGTCGTCCTGATCGCCCACGAGGCCTGCTACACGCTCTGGCGCGAGGAATCGCTGTCGTACCGGATCGAGGGACGCCAGACCGACAGCCGAAGGATCTGAGACCCCGGTCAGAGCCAGCTAGACTGGCGGCGACTCCTCGGTGGCAGACCGGTGAGCGCGGCGCGGAGCGCTCGCCATGCCGCGCGGAAGCCTTCGCCAAGCGCGACCGCGTCGTGGGCGAGCAATCGCGCGATCGCACCGGCGCCGCCGGACAGGGTGGACGCCCCCGCGTAGACGCCGGGCACCGTTTCCAGCGTGCGGCTCAACGTGACCGCCAGCTCGTCGGCTGAGCCGGGCGCGCACACCCAGAGGCTTCCCTGCGCCTCGCACCGGCGGGCGCCGAGCAGACGCCACCCGTCCTCGACCTGCCGCGCGGTGACGTCGAAGCGCTCGAGGGCGAACGGAAGCGCACCCGGCCGGCGAAGGGACGTCTCGGCGGCGAGGCGGTGGAAGGGTCGACCGCAGCCCGCGGGATCGTGCGCGAGGAACGCGTCGCCGACGATGACCGTCGACCCCACCTCGGCCACGACCTCGACTCGAGTGCGTACGCTGGCGGTGGGCAGAAGGATCAGCGGGTCGGGCAGATATTCCACCAGCGAGCCGGCGGCGGCGCGGATCCGCACCTCGTGTCGCGCCTCGCCGCCGTGGGGCATCGGGTGGGCGACCGTGGCCCCCTGGCTGGCAACATGGGCGTCGGCGCCCGCTTCCACGTCGAGGGAGACGGCCAGGCGGTCCCCCTCGTAGAGACCGCCGGAGCTCGACTGCACGATGGCGGTGAGCATGCCGCGGGGAGCGCGGTCCAGGTGAAAGGCGGCGGCGAGGAAGAACGGGTAGGTCGAGAACTTCCGCGCGAGGAACGTGCGACCCGAGGGATCGCGCTCGAAGCGGAGCGCGAGCTGGGGCGCGACCGCCCCGGCGGCCGAGCGGGGATCGACCTCCGCCGATGTCGGCCCGCTCACCGGAGCAGGTACCGGCGCGACAGAGGAACGGACGCGGCCGGCTCGCACGCGAGGAGCTCGCCGTCGGCGTATACCTCGTGCGTGCCCGGGTCGACGACGATCCGGGGGCACGCGTCGTTGTGCAGCATGTCCCGCTTGCCGAGCGAGCGGGTGCTCACGATGGGCAGCATGCGACGCCGAAGGCCGATCTTCCGCGGGACGTCGGCCTGGAGCGCCAGGGCGCTGGCGAAGAACACCCCGAGGCTCGACGGGGCGTCGCCGACCGCGCCCCACATCGGGCGCTGGATCACCGGCTCGGTGGGGAAGATGCACCCGCTCGCGTCGCCCATCACCGACCAGACCACGAAGCCGCTCTTGATCACCATGAGCGGCTTCACCCCGAAGAAGGCCGGGACCCACAGGACGAGATCGGCCATCTTGCCGGGCTCGATCGAGCCGACGTAGGGGTCGATGCCGAGGGCCCGCGCCGGGTTGATGGTGTACTTGGCCACGTAGCGCTTGATCCGCTCGTTGTCGGCGCGCGCGGTCCGCTCGGCAGGAAGCCGCCCCTTGCGGTCCTTCATGACGCTCGCGAGCCGCCAGCAGTTGGTGACGGTCTCGGTCACGCGCCCCATGCCCTGGGTGTCGGCGGCGAAGATCGAGATGGCGCCCAGGTCGTGCAGCAGGTCCTCCGCGGCCATCGTCTGCGGGCGCACCCGGCTCTCGGCGAAGGCCACGTCCTCGGGCAGCTGCCAGTTGAGGAAGTGGGCGTCCATCGTCATTGGTAAGCCCTCGTCGAGGGCGTTGCGCGTGAAGGGGTTGGTGGGATTGGTCGACGAGGGCAGGCAGTGGGCCACCCCGGCGACGCGGATGATGTCGGGCGCGTGACCGCCCCCCGCGCCCTCCACGTGGTACATGTGAATCGTGCGGCCGCCGATGGCCGCGATGGTGTCCTCGCAGTAGCCGGCCTCGTTGATGGTGTCGGTGTGGAGCTGGACCTGGAAGTCGTGGCGGTCGGCGACGGTGAGGGCGCAGTCGATCGTGGCCGGCATGGCCCCGAAGTCCTCGTGCACCTTTACCCCGATGGCGCCCCCGGCCACGCTCTCCACGATGGCGGCCGGATCGTGGCCGCTGCCGCGCCCCAGGAAGCCGAAGTTGAGCGGATACTGCTCGGCGGCCCGCAGCATGGTGGCGAGGTTGCTGGGGCCCGCGCAGCTGATGTCGAAGTGGGGGCCCATGGTGCCGCCCACGATGGTGGTCAGCCCGCCGGCCAGCGCGTGCTCGCACTGCTGGGGACACAGGAAGTGGGCGTGGGCCTCGACGCCTCCCGGCGTCACGATGAGCCGGTCCGCGTGCACGATGGTCGTCGAGGGGCCGCAGCGCAGGTCGGGATCGACCCCGGACTGGATGGCGGGGTTCCCCGCCTTTCCCACCGCCACGATCGTCCCGTTGCGAATCCCGATGTCCGCCTTCACCACCCCGAGAACGGGGTCGATGATGGTGGCGTTCTGGACCAGCATGTCCAGGGCGCCGGCCGCCGACGTGGCGTGGGCGTCGAAGCCCATGCCGTCGCGCATCACCTTGCCGGCGCCGGTCATGCACTCGTCGCCGTAGACGGCGTGGTCGTGCTCGACCTGGGCCAGGAGGGAGGTGTCGCCCAGGCGCACGAGGTCGCCGGTGGTCGGTCCGTAGGTGGCCGCGTAGGCGGCCCGGGTCATGCGCGCCATGGTCTGGTCCTCCTCACGCGCCCTGGAAGCCGAGCTCGCGGGCGCGGCGGAGCGCCGCCTCCCGCACGCTCGGAGAGTGGACGGAGCCGTTGGTCAGGTTGTTGAGGCCGGTCACCGTCGCGGACCCGCCCAGCGCCACCAGGGTCACCGCCTTCTTCATGCCGGGCTCGAAGCGCACCGAGTTCCCGGCCGGGACGTCGAGCCGCATGCCGAAGGCCTGCGCGCGATCGAAGGCCAGCGCCCGGTTGGCCTCGAAGAAGTGGAAGTGGCTGGCGACCTGGATCGCTCGATCGCCGGTGTTGAGGACCTCGAGGGCGGTCTTCGCGCGCCCCTCGTTGAGCTCGATGTCGCCGTCCGGGGTGATCACCTCGCCGGGAATCCGCTGGTCGTCGGGCACCGGCTGCTTCCCGGGCCGGATCGGCGCGTAGAGCGCGATGAGCCGGCTGCCGTCCTCGAAGAGGCCGTCCACCATGATTCGCGGGACGAGCGTGGCCACGCCGGGGAGGACGTCGTCGGTGGTCAGGAGCGTCGCGCCCCACTCCACCAGCTCCGCGACCGAGCGGCCCTCGCGCGCGCCCTCCAGGACCTCGTCGGTGATGTAGGCGATCGCCTCCACGTAGCTGAGACGCAGCCCCTTGGCCCGCCGTCTCCGCGCGAGCTCCGCCGCGTTGAAGATGGTCAACCGCTCCAGCTCGGTGGGGGTCAGGTTCATCATGTCGATGTCTCCATGAGGTGTGCCGAGGAGCGGTCACGGCGAGCAGGCGAGGCGGCGCGCATCGGCGGCGCCGCGCACCGGCGTGCGCCGCCCGGCGGATCGCTCCGGATCGTCGCTAGCGGTTCGAGGTGGACGGCTCGTAGGCGCCGGCGCGCTCGTCGCGATCGGTGGGGGCGAGCTCGGTCGCCGGATCGCCCGCGACCCGGGTATGGCGCATGACCCGCGGCTCGCGATAGGCATAGGGCCGGGCGCGGTGCAGCACGCAGCGATTGTCCCAGATGACCACGTCGCCCGGCCGCCAGCTGTGCGCGTAGGTGCGGGGCGGGCGGCAGGCGAAGTCGACGAGGTGGGAGAGCAGGGTTTCCGACTCCGCCGCATCGAGGCCCGGAATGGCGTGGGCGTGGCGGCCGATGAACAGCGCGGGGCGGCCGGTGACCGGGTGCACCTTCACCAGCGGCCGCAACGGCGCCCCCTTCGTGTGGAATCCGTAGCCGGCGCCCGGGCTGACCACGTGCCCGATCGTGGCCTGCGAGTGGTACAGAGAGTGATGGGCCGAGAGCCCCGCGATGCGCCGCCGGGTGGCCTCGTCGAGCGCCTCGTAGGCCGCGCGCATGTCGGCCCACTCCGTCTCGCCCGCCGCGGAGGGGACCACCTGGGCCGAGAGCACGGAGGCCTTGGCCGCGAGCGGCATGTACGAGCTGTCGGTGTGCCAGCCCTCGTTGCCCCGCAGCGACTTGTAGCGATGCTCGTCCGGACCCATGATCGTTCCGTCGGGCTTCTGGTTGCTGATGGGCACCGCCTTCTGCTCGGGGTCGGCCGCCAGGAGCTCGATGTCGCCGAATCGGTTCGCGAAGACCACCTGCTCGGCCTCGGCCAGGTTCTGGCCCGGGAACACCAGGACCGCGTACTCGTGGAACGCGGCCTCGACGGTCTGCCACGTCGCCGGGTCCAGCCGGGCGAGCTCGAGATCGGTGACGACGGCACCCAGGGTGGCGGCGATCGGGGCAATGCGTGGCGCCATGGGACCCTCCTGGTCCGGCAGGATGCGGCCCCGGAAAGGCGGAGTCAAGCGGAGCGGAGTCAAGCCTCACACCAGGACCGCGGCCAGCGCGAAGTCCTGGGGGCCGCTGCTGACGTTGGAGGCGACCACGTCCACCGTCCAGC
>Ga0070699_100005713_pt1 | contig 10893 bp, 8 predicted proteins | sample KBSK1503metaG_FD_65473 | JGI IMG/M metagenome (GOLD analysis project Ga0070699, IMG submission 65473) | Corn, switchgrass and miscanthus rhizosphere microbial communities from Kellogg Biological Station, Michigan, USA - KBS K1-50-3 metaG | ecosystem: Host-associated > Plants > Roots >...
GCGTGCGGGACGATGACGCAGCCGTTCGTGGACTGCGCGATCGAGCTGGCGCAGCAGGGCGTGCGTTCCGACGACATCAGCGACATCGTCTGCGAGGTGGGCGAGGGCACGGTTCACCGCCTGTGGGAGCCGTTGGACGTCAAGCACAAGCCGCCCACGCCGTACGCCGCGAAGTTCAGCACACCCTACTGCATGGCGGTCGGGTTCTTCGACGGGCGCGCCGGCTTCGCGCAGTTCACGCAGGCGCGGATCGAGGATCCCGCGGTGCTGGCGCTCGCCGCGAAAATCCGTTATTCAATCAACCCGAGCGACGAGTACCCGCGCAACTTCACGGGCCACCTGCGCGCGACGCTGAAGGACGGCAGCCGGCGCGAGATTCGCCGGCCCTACATGCGCGGCGGCGTGCACGCGCCGCTGTCGCAGGAAGAATTGGACGCCAAGTTCATGGACAACGTGCTGTATGGCGGCTGGTGCCGGGACCAGGGCGAGCGCTTCCAGCGGCTCTCGCGTGAGCTGTTCGATCAGCCGGGGCTGGGCGCGCTGGCGGGGTTCCGCTCGTGAGCGGCGACGACCTCCAGGGCCGCGTGGCGATCGTCACCGGCAGCGCCCGGAACATCGGCCGGGCGATCGCCCGCGAGCTGGCCGACGCCGGGGCCGCCGTGGTCATCAACGCGAAGTCGAGCGCGGCCGAGGCGGAGGCGGTCGCCAGGGAGATCTGCGATGCCGGTGGCAAGGCGACGGCACAGCTCGCCGACGTCGGCACGCCCGATGGCGCCGCCGCGCTCGTCGCCACGGCGGTCGACCGGTTCGGCCGTCTCGACATCCTGGTCAACAACGCGGCAGTGCGGCGGGAGATCGACTTCGAGCGGCTCGACTATCGGGAGTGGCGCGACATCGTCGCGACCATCCTGGATGGCGCCTACCTGTGCGCCCATGCCGCATTGCCTCACCTGGTTGCGGCAGGCGGCGGCTCGATCGTGAACATCGGAGGGCTGTCGTCGTTCACCGGCGCGCCCCGCCGCGCCCACGTCATCGCCGCGAAAGCAGGGCTGGTCGGCCTCACGCGCGCGCTGGCGCACGACCTCGCGCCGCACGCGATCACGGTGAATTGCGTCGCGCCCGGATTGATCGATACGAGGCGCCGCGGGCCTGAACCCGCGCATCACGCGTCGCACGTCACGCTGGTCGGTCGCCGCGGAACACCACAGGAGATTGCCGCCCTCGTGCGGTTCCTGTGCGGCCCCGAAGCGCGCTACATCACGGGCCAGACGCTGCACGCCAACGGAGGCGTCTACATGGGGTAGCTCCGATTTCGACTCTCGTAAGGCGTCGCTGCGCAACGTAACAGCGGACGGCGCGATCGCCGTTGTCCCCGGCATTTCTGCGACCGCAGCGCTGGCTCCCGGATTGCTCGCGCAACCGCTCGCCCCCCAGACGATCCAACTCTGCAAAGGAGCCTTATGCGCAAGACGATCGTGCTGGGCACCACCCTCATCCTGTCGCAAATCCCACTGCAGGCACACGTGCTGCTGCAACAGCGTACGTGGGGCGGAGCGGACAGGGACGGAGCGAATGGGGTCGCTGTCGCCAGCGATGGCAGCGTGTACGTGACGGGAAGCACACGGAGCTTCGGGGTCGGCGACGACGACGCGATGCTGCTGAAGTATGCGCCGAACGGAACGCTCATGTGGCAGCGCACCTATGGAACCGCGCCAGACCCTTTGAACAGCGGCGAAGAATCCGGCATCGACGTCGCCGTGGCCCCGGACAACTCCGGCGTCGTGGTCCTGGGGAACTACCGTGACGGCAACATCTTTCTCGCGAAGTTCGATCCCGCCGGGTTGCTGATATGGGACCTCACGTGGGGAGCCGCGACGCCGCAGGAATCGGCAGACGCGATAGCGATAGCCGCGAATGGGACCATCTATGTCACCGGCTTCACGTCGAGCTTCGGCGCCGGACAGGGTGACGCATTCCTGTTGAGCTTCACGTCTCTCGGAGCGCTCAACTGGCAGAAGACCTGGGGCGGCGCCGGCTTCGATGTTCCGAACGGCGTCGCGGTCGCGAGCGATGGCAACATCTACATTGCTGGCGACACGCAGTTCAACGCCAACTCCGCGTTCCTCGTGAAATTCGCGGCGGCGGACGGATCCGTGATCTGGCAACGCGAATGGGGGTTGGTCGGGAAGAACGGCGTACCCGGCGAGACGCAGGGCACGGGCGTCGCAGCGGCACCTGCCGGCGGCGCCTACGTTTCGGGCTCGTCGACAGGCGCCGGCGCGGACCCGAACCTCCTTGTCGCACGCTTTGACGCCGATGGCAACTTCGTCTGGCAGAGGGTAGGCGGGCCCGGATTCGGCAACACGCAGGACATCGCGGTGGGGCCGGACGGCAGCGTGCACGTAACCGGCAGCATCCTGGTCCAAGGCAGCGGCGGAAACGCGTTCGTCTGGACCCTGCTCGCGAACGGCAGAGGGAATGACGCGTCAGTGTGGGGCGGCAGCGATCCGTTCGAGGGCGAGAACGGCCAGTCGATCGCAACCGCACCGGACGGCACGATCCTCGTCGCGGGCTCTGCCGGCACGGATCCCTACACGTTCAGTCGTGGATCGAAGAACGCGAAGGCGGCGAGCACGTTCCTCGCCACAATCGTGGGGACAATCACCACGCCCACCAGGGTGCCGGGAGGTTCGGCAGCGGTGGTGCAGACACCGGCCGGCAGCGAAACCTTCGCGGGCGTCTCGGACGCGTTCCTTCTTCGCGTTCAGCCGTAACCGCGGTCACGTCGGATCCCTGCGCGCCGCGCGCGGCGATGCAGGGATCCGGTTCGGTGCTACGGCGCGACCGGCCGCAGTTCGTATCCCCGCGGCGGCTCGGCGCCGAGCAGATTCCGCACGAAGTAGTCCCACCGGCGCCGGATCATGTACGGCTCCGCCGCGTACCCGTGCCGGCGGTTCGGCAGCAGCAGCAGGTCGAAGTCCTTGTTGGCCTTGATCAGCTCGTCGACGACGAGCAGCGTGTTCGACGGCGGCACGTTGTCGTCCATCGTGCCGTGCGTGAGCAGCAGCTTCCCCTTCAGGTTCTTCGCAACGTTCTGGTTCGCCTGGCTGTCGTAGCTGGTGCTCTCGCCTTTCCGCTCGAGCAGCCCCTGCCACTTCTCGGCCCAGTCGTCCTCGTAGTTGCGGTTGTCGTGGTTGCCCGACTCGGAGATGCCCACCTTGAAGAAATCCGGATAGCGGAACATCGCGCCGGCCGTCGCGTAGCCGCCGCCCGAATGTCCCCAGATGCCCGCGCGCTCCAGATCGATCCACGGGTACTTCGCCGCGAGCTCCTTCATCCCGGCCACCTGGTCCGGCAGCGTGTTGTCGCCCATGTCGCCGAAGTACGCGTCGTGGAATTTCTTCGATCGCCACGGCGTCCCCATCCCGTCGATCTCGACGACGATGAACCCGAGCTCGGCGAGCGCCTGCGAATCGCCGCGTGCCGCGAGGAAGTTGCGCGGCCCGACGCTCCCGGTCTGCGGGCCGGGATAGATGTGATTGACGATCGGGTACTTCGCGGAGGCGTTCAGATTCACCGGCGCATACAGCAGCCCGTAGAGATCCGTCATGCCGTCGCGCGCCTTGACGACAATCGGCTGCGGCGGCTTCCAGCCGGTCGCGAGCAGGCGGGAGATGTCGGCCTTTTCGAGCGTCGCGATCAGTTTGCCGCCGGCGTCGCGCAACACGGCGGTTGGCGCGACATCCGGCTTCGAATAGCTGTCGATGAAATATCTGGCCGACGGTGACGGCGCAACGACGTGCGTCGCGTCCTCGGGTGTCAGCAGTGTCAGGTTCCTGCCGTCGAACCCGATCCGGTAGAAGTGGACGAAGTACGGGTCGCGGCCGTTCTCCTTCCCGACGCCGAGGAAGTACAGCAGCCGGTTCTGCTCGTCCACTTTGAGCAGCTTGGTGACGTTGCCCTCGCCCGTCGTGATCTGGTTCTTCACGCGTCCCGTCTGCAGGTCGTAGAGGTAGAGGTGGCCCCAGTTGTCGCGTTCCGAAAACCAGATGACCTCGTTCGACGCCGGCAGGAAACGCCAGTTGTGAGCGTCGTTGCCGGACTCGTAATACGTCGCGACTTTCTCTTCGAGTACCTGCCTGACCTTGCCGGATTCGGTGTCCGCGACACGCAGGTGCGCTTCCTTGTGATCCCGTGACGTCGAGAGAAACGCGACCTGCCTGCCGTCCGCGCTCCACTCGACGTCCTCGAACGGCCCGTCGCACTCCACGTCGTCGCAGACCGACGAGCGATGCGGGTCGGGCGGCAACTGCAGCCGGACCACGCGCGCGCGATCGACGTCGATGACGACGCGCTCGATCATGAAGATCTTCGGGTCGCCAGGCAGCGGGTACTTCCACGCCTCGAGCCTCGGATGGCCGACGTTGGTGCTGACCAGATACATCTCGCCCGTGCCGCGCTCGTCCAGTTGAAAGGTGGCGATCTTCTTCGAGTCGGGCGACCAGAGGAGGATTGGGTTGTCGCTGTGGATCCAGCCGGCGTTGTCGGTGGCGTAGCCGTATTCCTTCACGCCGTCCTTGGTCAGCTGCGTCTCCTTCCCAGAGGAGATCTCCCGAACCCAGAGGTTGTAATTGCGGATGAAGGCGTCGCGCTTTCCGTCGGGCGACGTCACGGAAGGTGGTCCCTGCGCGCGCGCCTTCCCCTCGCATGTGTCGCCGCCGACATCGCACGTCCAGCGGCTGCCGCCGCTGTTGAACGAAATGGATTTCCGGTCGGCGCTGAAATCGAACTGGTTGAACGGGAGCCGGTAGGTCGTGTAGCTCGCCCGCGCGGCGGTCGAGAGCGCGGCCGCGATCTTCGCCTGATTGAAGGCCGCGGTGCGCGAGCCGGTTGCGGCGTCGACGAGGAAGAACTCGGTCCCGTTCTCCGTGTTCGTGCGATACCAGAACCGATCGTCGCCGACCCACGTGGGCTGCGCGGCCACGTGCAGCACCAGCCGGTTCGTGTTGTAGTTGAGAAACCGTTCGGCGCGCGCGTAGTCGTCCGCGGTCAGCGCGCGCGTCTGCGCGGCCGCGGCTCCGGCGAGGAGCAGCGTCAGCGCCGCCGCCGTTCGAACAATTCTTGCTGCCATGTCAGAGCACTCGTACGAAGACGTAGATGGTGAGCGCCGCGAGCAGAATCAGGAGACCAAGCTGCTGGGTGCGCGTCGGCATCAGCGATCGGGATCTTCGTTGTAATAGAAGGTGACGGTGAAGAATGCCTTGTCTGACGGATATTCCGGTGGCAGCGGCTCGGTCGGGTTCGACCCGGTGATCGCGCCGATCGCGGCCTTGTTGAAGCCGTCGATGTCCGATGGCTGCAGCACCGCCACGTCGGAGATGCTGCCGTCCTTGTGGATGTTGAACGTGAGCACGACGTGGCCGTGGAACGTCATCGCCGCCTGCGGAATGAACCAGTTGTGCCGCACTTGCGCCACGAAGCGGCGCAGCCACGGCCCGAATTCCACGCCCTTGGTGTCGAACTGGATCGCCGCGCCGGGCTGATTCAGCCCGCCCTGCGGGTTGTTGAAGGTCTGTTTCTGGACGTACTGCTGGAGGTTGCGCAGCGCTTCGCCAAGCGAACCGCTCGGCCGCTGGCGCGGCGGCTCGACCGGCGGCCTCCTGAACCCCTCGTCGGACGGCGGCAGCACGCGCGCCTCCTGTGATTCAGGCTGCGGCTGCAGCGTCGGCTGGTTCTGGTTCTGTTCGCCTGCCGCGCGCTCGTTGTTCTGCTCTTCGACCTGCTCGGCTGAATTGCCGCGGGCGAAGGGCGCCGGATTGTTCGCGGTGGGCGGCGTCTCGCGCGTTTGTGCGCGACGATTTTCGTCGGACAGCGGCGCACGTTCCGGCGGCTGCGGCGCCTTCATGTCGATGCGCGGCTGGACGAACACGAAGCGCCGATCGGCCTGCTCCCGCACCTTCTGCTCGAACGCCGCGCGACGCCGTGCGAGCTCTTCGGGGCTGACCTGGAACATCGGGAGCTTCGGCACCAGGAGGATCGCGAGGATCAGCAGGGCGTGGCTGACGACGGAATAAATGACGCCCTCTCGGCGCGAGATGGCGCTGCCGACGACCAACTCGTCCGGGTAGCGACTATCGATGTCGAAGTGAATCAACGAGCTTTGTCCGACCGCAAATTATAACATCCGAGCCTGCAACGACTTAGCGGTTCGCGCCGCCCGGCGGCGCGCTCGCCACCAATCACCAACCAATTACGTCGCGGCCCGCCGCGCCGTATACAGATAGACGATTCCGAAGGTGAGCGGGTCTGCGCGCACGCTGGAAAAACCCGCCCTCTCCAGTGTTTCAACGAATTCCGACGGCGGCGCAAACGTGCCGACCGACGCGGGCAGGTAGGAGTATGCCGCGTTGTGGCCTGAAATGGCGCGGCCGATTCGCGGCAGTACGTGCGTGAAGTACCACAGATAGACCGGCTTGATCCCGGGAATGCGCGGGACGCCGAACTCGAGGATGGCGAGGCGTCCGCCGGGACGCAGCACGCGTGCGATCTCCCTGCACGCAACGTCCGGCCGTTGCACGTTGCGGATGCCGAATGCAACGGTCGCCGCATCGACCGATCGATCGGCGGCCGGCAGCTGCATCGCATCGCCGCGCAGCAGCGTGATGTGGCCGTCCTCGCCCGCCGCGCGCACCTTCTGAAGGCCGAGGGCGAGCATGGCGCCCGAGAAATCGACGCCAACGACGCGCGCAGCTGAGGGCCGACCTGAAGGTCGGCCCCTACGACTTTCTCGACGATCGTCCAATGCGCGACGTCCCTCCAATGCGACGTCGGCGGTGCCGCAGCAGACGTCGAGCAGCGTCTCACGCCCGGTCAGCTTCAGCGAGCGGATGGCGGCCGCGCGCCAGCGGCGATCGATGCCCGCGCTGAGGAGATGGTTGAGAAGATCGTATCGCGGCGCGATCGCATCGAACATTCCCGCGATGCGATCGGGAGACTTGTCAGGCGCTGTTGCCATTCATTGCAGGTAGAGGGACAGCGCGGTCGCCACGAAGTACACGATGCCCACATAGCCATTCAAATCGAACGCCCTCTTCACCTGCGACAAGTCGTCGTCGCTGACGAGCGACTGCTCGTACGTAAGGAGAATCGCGACGACCGCGACGCCGACGAGGTAGGACGGCGGCAGGTGCGCGACCTGCCAGAGCGCGGCCATCGACGCGACCGCCGCGACGTGCATGATGCGCGACAGCAGGATCGAGCGTCTGACGCCGAAGCGCGTGGGAATCGAGCGCAGGCCCTGCCCGAGGTCGAAATCGAGATCCTGGCAGGCATACAGGATGTCGAAGCCGCCGACCCACAGGCCAATCGCAAGACCGAGCAGCCACGGCTCGGCGCCACCCCGGCCGCCCGCGGCGATCCATCCGCCGACGGGCGCGACCGCCATCGCGAGACCCAGGAAGAGCTGCGTGTAGGCGGTGTACCGCTTGGCCAGCGAGTACCAGAACACGATCGCCAGCGCGACCGGGCTCAGCATGAAGCAGATCGCGTTCAGCTGCGACGAACCGTAGACGAAGACAGCCGACGAGACGATGACGAAGACCGTGGCCTCGGCGCGGCTCATCGCGCCGCTCGGCAGCTCGCGCATCTTCGTCCGCGGGTTGAGCGCATCGTGACGCGCGTCCGCGAGGCGGTTGAATCCCATCGCCGCGCTCCGCGCGCTCACCATGCAGACGACAATCCACGCCACCTGCGACCAGGAGAACGGATGGTCGCGCCACGCGAGCAGCGCTCCGGTGAGCGCAAACGGCAAGGCGAACACCGAGTGGCTGAAACGGACGAACGAGAGGTAGGTTGCCAGCTTGCGCATGTCAAATCCCAAGACCCAAATCCCAAAACCCAAATCCCAAGAAATCCCGATTTGGGATTTGGACCTTGGGATTTGGGATTTGGGATTTAGCCGGAATCGAGCCACCTGATGGCCGACGGCTCGATTCCACCCACCAGATATTCTTCCACATCGTCCACGTGCGCCGGCGTCCGCACGGCAATCAGCTGCGCGCGCTTCCCGGCTTCAATCGTGCCGAAGTCTTCGCCGAAGCCGAGCGCCGCGGCGCCCCGGCACGTGGCGCCCTGGAGGAGTGCGCGCGCGGCCACGCGAGGCGCCAGGCGCCGCGCCTCCGCGAGCTCGGAGAACAGGTTCAGATCGGGCGCGCTGGCAAGGCTGTCGGTGCCGAACGCGACCTTGACGCCCATCGCGTAGAACGCCTCGAGCGGCGGCGCGCCGACGCCGACGTGCTGGTTGCTGCGCGGACAGCTGACGACCGTCACGCCGCGCGACCGCAGCCGGTGCAGGTCGTCGCCGTCGAACTGCACGCCGTGCACCGCGACGACCCGCCGATCGAGGAAGCCGAGCTGGTCGAGATACTCGACGGGCGAGGTCCCGGGCGCCTCCCACGCATCCGTCCAGACGCCGAGCTCCTCGAGCAGCACGCGCCACGGGCCCGTCCCGCGCCTGATGAACTCGACCTCCTCCGGCGACTCCCCGAGGTGCACGGTCGTCACCTGGCCGGGATGCGCGTCGAGATCGGCGCGGATGGCCCCAAACAGTCCCGGCGAGACCGAATACGGCGCGTGCGGCGCCAGGCTGACACGCACCTGGCCGCCCTCGCCGGCCGCATCCGCCCTTACGCGCGCCTCTTTCGTCATCGACTCCGGTTCCGGGGCGTTGAACTTGAGGATCTCGTAGAACACCTGCGCGGGCATCGCGGCGTCGCGCAGCAGCCGCGCGGTCACCAGCGTGTTCGAAATGTCGCCGACGAGCCCCGTGCCGCTGGCTCGCGCGTCCGCAATCGCGCCACGGGCCGCATCCAGGATGCGTGGATCGCTCGCATCGGGATACTTTCGCCTGGTCGCCATGATGGTGCGGATCCAATCCAGGAATCGCTCCGTCGGCGGCACCCGCCCCCGCAGATACGACAGCTCGAGGTGCGTGTGCGCGTTGACGAGCGCGGGGAGGATGGCCACGTGGCCGAGGTCGTGCGCGCCGGCAGGCGCCCGGTCGTCCACGCCGGCGACGCGCCCGCCCTCGATCGAGACGGAACCGCGATGAATGGGCGCGCCGGTCATCGGCAGCACCCATTCGGCTGTGTGGGACGTCACTGAGACAGGCGGACTCGCTTGCCTTCGCGGCTGCGCGCCGGGTAGTTCCGCAGCTCCTCGGGCACCGAGGTGTCGCCGTCGGTCCGCGCCGTGGCGAGCGACAGCATCCGCGGCACGTCGCGCTCGCGGAAAATCGGGTCGCCGAGCACCTCGTAGTGCATGTTGCGGCGCTTCGGGATGAAGCCGGCGTCCTCGATGTTGACGACGATCTCGAGCTCGTCCATGCAGTAGCTGGCGCCGGCCGCGCGAACGACGTTCTCTTCGATCATCACGCTGCCCATGTCGTTGGCGCCGAAGGCGAGGCTGAGCTGGCCGACCTTCCCGCCCTGCGTCACCCACGACGCCTGCAGGTTGTCGAAGTTGTCGAGGACGATGCGCGCGAGCGCCAGCGTGCGGAGGTAGTCGATGCCGGTCGCCTCGGTGCCGCCGCGCTCGGTGTGCTCCGGCTGATAGCTCCACGTGATGAACGCGGTGAAGCCGCCGGTCTCGTCCTGCACCTCGCGCAGCCGCATCAGGTGCTCGATCCGTTCCTCGTCCGTCTCCACCGTCCCGTACATCATCGTCGCCGTCGTGCGGAGGCCGGCGTGGTGGGCGTCGCGCATGACGCCGAGCCATTCGTCGCTCGTCGCCTTGCCGTAGCAGTTCAGCAGCTTGCGCACCCGATCGACGAGGATCTCGGCGCCGCCACCGGGGATGCTGTCGAGCCCCGCAGCGATGAGCCGCCGGATCACGTCGGGCACCGGGATCTGGTTCAGCCTCGAGATGTGGAGCACCTCGGGCGGCGACAGCGCGTGCAGCTTGAACGTCGGATACCGCGACTTGACCGCGCGGAACAGGTCCTCGTACCACCCGATCGGCAAGTCAGGATTGTGGCCGCCCTGCAGCAGCAGCTGGTTGCCGCCGACCGCAATCGTCTCGTCGATCTTTGTGAAGATCTCGTCGAACCCGAGGACGTACCCCTCGGACGACCCGACCGGCCGGTAGAACGCGCAGAAGTTGCAGCGCGCCACGCAGACGTTCGTGTAGTTGACGTTGCGGTCGATGATGTAGGTGACGACGCGCTCCGGGTGCTTCCGCTCGCGAATCGAGTCCGCGAGGCGGCCGAGCAGGTGCGTCGGCGCGCGGCGATACAGCTCGAGCGCCTCGGCGCGATCGACGCGTCCCCCGTCCAGCACTTTCGTCGCAAGCTCGTTCAGCATCATCACCTGCCGGGTCCGAAAGGCCATGGCCTCTGAAGGCCTTTCGGTACCCGGCCTACGTACGTGGGGCGGGTGCCGCGACACGTCCGGTGCCATAGCGTCGCGGACCCGCCTAGAAAAACTCCAGCCGCCGCTTGCGCGGCGCCAGTCCCAGATCCGCCGCGTAGTCGAGGAACAGCTGCAGCCCCTTCTCTTCATCGGGGCCGAGACCGTAGCGCATATTATCCCTTAGGTACACGAGGGCCCGCTCTGTCGCGGCTGCGTCGCCCTTGCCGTACTCCGCGGCAATCCCCGGGTACGATTGCACGCCTTCCGCCTGCGCGTCCTGCAGCAGGCGCACCGTGTCCGCGCCGATGCCATCCGCGCGGCCGGTCCACGCTGCGTAGACGAACGGCAAGCCGGTCATCGCGGTCCACTCGGCCCCGAGATCGATCTTGCCCACGCCGAGGGTCGTCGGGTCCGCCTCGAGCGCCGGGTCGCCGATGAGCAGTCCGGCGTCGTAGTCGCGCACCATCGCTGCCAGGTCGGGGCCGTG
>Ga0070699_100005716_pt1 | contig 10890 bp, 7 predicted proteins | sample KBSK1503metaG_FD_65473 | JGI IMG/M metagenome (GOLD analysis project Ga0070699, IMG submission 65473) | Corn, switchgrass and miscanthus rhizosphere microbial communities from Kellogg Biological Station, Michigan, USA - KBS K1-50-3 metaG | ecosystem: Host-associated > Plants > Roots >...
GCGCAGCAGCTGTACGAAGGCGGCATCGAGATTCCCGGACTCGCCGGCGGTCTTATCACCTACATGCGAACCGACTCGGTCCGCGTCGCCGACGAAGCGCTCGTTGCCGTGCGCGAACACGTGAAGAACACGTTCGGCGACGACTATCTCCCCGAGAAGCCCAACTTCTTCAAATCGAAAGCCGACGCGCAAGACGCGCACGAGGCGATCCGCCCGACCTCGCTCGAGCACGATCCGGAGACGGTGAAGACGTACCTCACGCCGGATCAGTACTCGCTCTACAGGCTGATTTGGAATCGCTTCGTCGCGTCGCAGATGAACCCGGCGACCTTCGATGAAACGACGGTCGAAGTCGGCGCGGGTGACTACACGTTCCGTGTAAAGGGCACCGTGCCGAAGTTTGCCGGCTGGATGGCGACCTATGGTCTCACGCCCGGCGAACCCGAACAGAAGGACGGCGAAGACGGGCGGGTACGGGAGTCGTCGCTCGAGCGCGAGGCCGAAGACGACGCAGCGGTGTCGGGTGTCCTTCCACCGCTCAGCGAAGGCGATCGGCTCGAGCTGAGGACACTGCGTCCCGAGCAGAAGTTCACGCAGCCGCCGCCGCGCTATTCGGAAGCGACGCTTGTCAAGGAGCTCGAGGAAAACGGGATCGGCCGTCCGAGCACGTACGCGTCGATCATCAGCGTGCTGCAGGACCGCGACTACGTCAACAAGAACGACGGTCGGTTCAAGCCGACGATGCTCGGGATGATGATCACCGATCTGCTGACCAAGAGCTTCGACGACATCATCGACGTCGACTACACGCGCAACCTCGAGGAGGATCTCGACAAGATCGAGCAGGGGGAGACCGACTACGTCGACACGCTCCAGGATTTCTACAAGAAGTTCAAGAAGGATCTCGCGCGCGCCGGCAGGGAGATGCAGAACCTCAAGGAAGGCGTGAAGACCGACGAGGTCTGCGACCGGTGCGGATCGCCGATGCTGATCAAGATCGGCAAATTCGGGCCGTTCATGGCGTGCAGCGCGTATCCGGAGTGCACAAATACCCGCGAGCTCGAGAAACAGGAGCCGGAGTCGGAAGGCAGCGAAGAAGAGATCGAGCCGTGCGAGAACTGCGGCAAGCCCATGGTCCTCAAGCGCGGACGCTTCGGCCAGTTCCTCGCGTGCTCGGGATATCCCGAGTGCAAGACGACACGGAAGCTGATTGCGACCAAGCAGGGAGGGCTGAAGGCGGCCAAGCCGGATCAGATCCTCGACGAGAAGTGTCCGCGCTGCGGATCGAACCTCGTGATCAAGCAGGGACGCTACGGCGAGTTCACCGCCTGCAGCAATTACCCCGAGTGCCGGTACGTCAAGCACAAGACGACTGGCGTGCTGTGTCCGAAGGATGCCGACAAGGGGGGCGAGATCGTCGAGCGCAAGTCGCGCCGCGGCAAGATCTTCTTCGGCTGCTCGAACTATCCGGACTGCGACTTCGTGTTGTGGAATCGTCCGGTCAAGGAGAAGTGTCCCAAGTGCGGCGCGTCGTACCTGATGGAGAAGACGACCAAGAAGCACGGACGCCAGGTCCTCTGCAACAACGACGACTGCGATTACGCGCGCAGCGAGGAGCTGGTCGAGACCCCGGCGTAATCAGTCGCATTCCGTCCTTCCGTGTTTTCGCCATTTCGTGGCAAGCTGTTTTCTGTGATTACCGTCATCGGTGGAGGCCTTGCCGGATCGGAAGCCGCCTGGCAGGCCGCATCGCAAGGCGTCGGGGTGACGCTCCACGAGATGCGGCCCGTGCGCCCGACCGCTGTTCACAGGACCGACCGCCTCGCGGAGCTGGTGTGCAGCAACTCGTTTCGCGGTGACAAGCTCGATAACGCCGTCGGCCTCCTGAAAGAAGAGATGCGGCGCCTCGGGTCACTGGTGATGCGCGCGGCCGACGGCAGCCGCGTGCCGGCCGGCGCCGCGCTCGCGGTCGATCGCGAGCGGTTCGCGGAGGCGATCACCACGACGCTCGCGCGTCATCCGCTGATTTCGATCGTGCGCGAAGAGGTGACGACGCTGCCGGCGTCCACCGAACGCAACCCCGTCATTGTCGCCACCGGCCCGCTGACGTCGGAGGCGTTGTCGGCCGAGATCGCCGCGCTGGTCGGCACCAGTCACCTCTATTTCTACGACGCCATCAGTCCAATCGTCCTCGCCGAGACGATCGACCGCTCGAAGGTCTTCCGCGCGTCGCGATGGAATCGCAGTCTCGGTGGCGATGGGGCACGACGGGCATGCGGTGTCGACGACGGCGACGGCGACTACCTGAACTGCCCGCTCACGCGCGAGGAGTACGATCGCTTCTACGACGCGCTCGTCGGCGCGGAATCGGCGACGGTCCATGATTTCGAGAAAGAGCGGTTCTTCGAAGGCTGTCTGCCGATCGAGGTGATGGCGCACCGCGGCCGCGACACGCTCCGCTTCGGTCCGATGAAGCCGGTCGGTCTGGTCGATCCGCGCACCGGACGGGAACCCTACGCCGCCGTGCAGCTGCGCCAGGACAATCTCGCCGGCGATCACTTCAGCCTCGTCGGCTTCCAGACGCAGATCAAGTGGGGCGATCAGGCGCGGGTGCTGCGGCTGATTCCGGGCCTCGGGCAGGCGGAGTTCGTACGCTTCGGCATGGTGCACCGCAACACGTACGTCAACGGGCCGACCGTGCTCGACGACACGTGGCAGGTGCGGCGCCGCCACACGACCTTCTTTGCCGGCCAGATGTCGGGCGTCGAAGGGTACGTGGAATCTGCGGCGTCGGGTCTCATCGCCGGGCTGAACGCCGCGGCGATGGTCAAAGGTGATCCGCTCTCGTGTCCACCGCGGACGACAGCGATCGGCGCGCTCGCGTATTACGTGTCGCACGCGAATCCGGCGCACTACGAGCCGTCGAACATCACCTTCGGCATCATAGACGCGTTGCCGAAGCCGCCGCGCGGGAAGATGGAGAAGAAGCTCGCGATATCGGCGCGAGCCTTAGCCGATCTCAGCGCGTGGAAAGCGAATCGTTTCAACCCATCCACGACAGTGGAGGCGGAGGACACCGAGGTCAAATTCGTTTAGCGTGGCGAGGTTCAGCGTCGCGACATGACCGACCACCTGCGCGCCTTCCTGGAATTTCTCGCGCTTAACCGCAACGCCTCGCCGCACACCGTGCGCGCGTACGAAAGCGATCTCGCACAGTTCATCGACCACGCCGCGGCGCTCGCCGCCGTCAACCGCGCCGACCTGAAGCCAGCGCAGCTCGATCGAACGGCGCTTCGCAGCTTCCTCGCGTACCTCCACAAGCAGCGCCGGTCGCGCGCGACCGCGGCGCGAAAGCTGGCCGCCGCCAGGACGTTTATCCGGTATCTCAGGCACGAAGAAGAGATCGAGGGCGATCCGGGCGCGATGGTGTCGACGCCGAAGCGCGAGCTCCGGATGCCGGCGCATCTGAGCGAGAGCGAGATGGAGGCGCTGCTCGGCGCTGCGTCGGAAGACACGCCGCTCGGCCGGAGAGACCGCGCGATCCTCGAGCTGTTCTACGCGTCGGGGCTGCGTCTCAGCGAGCTGACCGGCCTCGATGTCGAGGACGTGACCCTGAGCGCGCGGATGGTCCGCGTCCTGGGGAAGGGGCGCAAGGAGCGGCTCGTTCCGTTCAACACGACGACGGCGAAGGCGATCCGCGTGTATCTTGGAGCGCGGGAGATGCTCGTTCGAAGGCAGAACGGGCAGGATGGGCGGGACGGGCGGGAGGGGCGGGAGAAGCGGGAGCGGCGGGATGGGCAGCGTCGACGAGATCCGTTGTTCGTCAACTATCGCGGCCAACGACTGACCGTCCGAAGCGTCGACCGGATCGTTCGCAAGTACGTCGTCGCGAGCAGCACGCGCGCGGGTATCAGCCCGCACGCGCTGCGGCATTCATTCGCGACGCACCTGTTGCAGCGTGGCGCCGATCTGCGGGCCATTCAGGAGCTGCTCGGCCACGCACGCCTAGGCACGACGCAGCGCTATACCCACGTGAACGCAGCGCAGTTGTTGGAGGTGTATCGAAAAAGTCATCCGAGAGCAGGAAGGGCCGGAGAGGCAGGAGCGACGCGGAAAGCGGAGCCGTAGGACATCTGCCTACCGGCACTCTCCTTCGCGTCTATCCAGCCTGTCCGGCCCGTCCTGCCTGTCAGCGAACTACGATGCCTGCGCCACCGGCTCGGTCGGCGGCTGCAGCGGCGCGGCGCGCCGGCCGCGCGGAAACTCGATGCCGAGCGTCTTGATCTTGTAGTTCATCACGCGCGGGCTGATCGCGAGCAGTTCTGCCGCGTCCTTCTGAACCCAGTTCGACATCTTCAGCGCTTCGACCAGCGCATGACGCTCGATGTCCTCGAGCGGGATGCCGGTCGGCGGAATCTTGACGACCGCCGCGTGATCGCGACCGCCGCCCGCGGTCGGCACTTCGCCGAGCCGCAGATCGCCCGAGGCAATGGCGCGCCCTTCGGCCAGCAGGATTGCGCGCTCGATCGTGTTCTCGAGCTCGCGGATGTTGCCGGGCCAGTTGTACCGCATGAGCAGCTTCTGCGCGTCGCCCTCGAGCCCGTCGATCTTCTTCTTGAGCTCTCCGGCGAACTTGCGGATGAACGTGTTCGCGAGCGGCACGATGTCGTCCTTGCGCTCGCGGAGCGGCGGCATCTCGATCGAGACGACGTTCAGCCGGTAGTACAGGTCCTCGCGGAACTGACCGGTCTGCACCATCCCCGGGAGGTCACGGTTCGTCGCCGCGATGAGGCGGACGTCGACGCGCAGCGTGCGGGTGCCGCCGAGGCGCTCGAACTCGTGCTCCTGCAGCACGCGGAGGATTTTCGCCTGCGTGCTCGGGCTCATGTCGCCGATCTCGTCGAGGAACAGCGTGCCGCCGTCGGCCTGCTCGAAGCGGCCGATGCGCTGCTTGTCGGCGCCGGTGAATGCGCCCTTCTCGTGCCCGAACAGCTCGGACTCGAGCAGGTTCTCCTGGAGCGCCGCGCAGTTCACCTTCACGAAGTTGCGCGCCGCCCGCAGCGAGTTGTGGTGAATCGATCCCGCAATCAGCTCCTTGCCCGTTCCCGTTTCGCCGCGGATCAGCACCGTCGTATTGCTCTTCGCCACCTTCTTGACGATGTCGAGCACGCGCTGCAGCGCCGGGCTCGATCCGACGATGCGGTCGAAGTCGTAGATGTCCTGCTGCGTGCCGCGGAGGTAGTCGAGCTCGTTCTTCAGACGCTTCACCTCGAGCGCCTTCTCGATCTTCACCTCCATCTCCTCGATCTCGAACGGCTTCTGCACGTAATCGAACGCGCCGATCTTCATCGCCTCGACCGCGGTGTTCACCGATCCAAACGCCGTCATCAGGATGACGGATGTCGTCGGATGCAGCGCGCGCGTCGTGCGCAGAACGTCCATGCCGTCGCTGCCGCCCATCTTGAGATCGCTCAGCACGACGTCGAAGTAGCTGTCGTGGAGGCGTTCGATGGCCATGTTGCCGTTGGACGCCTCTTCGACCTCGTGTCCGGCGGCGGTCAGCCCGCGCACCAGCCCGCGGCGCAGGGCGTCGTGATCGTCAGCGATTAGGATGCGGCACATTGTTTTGTCCTCTGAACGTCGCCGTGTTACTTGAACCAACTCGACGCGCTCGCCACCGGCAGGGTGACCCGAAAGCGCGTGCCCTTCCCGGGCGTGCTGCTCACGTCGATGCGCCCGTCGTGCGCGTCGACGATCTTCCGAACGATTGCGAGTCCGAGCCCCGACCCCTGCGGCTTGGTCGTGAAGAACGGATCGAAAATCTTGTCCGTCGCATCCGGCGGCACGCCGGGGCCGTCGTCCAGTACGTCGATCACCACCGTCGGCGTCGGCAGCTCCGCGCCGCTCTGCGCCGGATCCATCTCGATCGTGCCGGTCACGCCGGTGATCGTGACGTGACCCCTCCCGTCGAGCGCCTCGAAGGCGTTGGCCAGCAGGTTCGTGAACACCTGGCACAACTGATGTTGGTCGCCTTCGATCGCCGGCAATCCCGCCTCGAGGTCGACCTTCAGATCGACGCCGCCCCGAGGCACCTTCGTTTCGGCCAGCGTCACCGATTGCTGCAGAACGTCGGCGACGTCGGTCCGCTCCACCTGCAGACGAACCGGCCGGACGAACTCGAGCATCTCGACGACGATCGCGTTCGCCAGCTTCGCCTCGCTGATGATGTCCGCCAGCAGCGACTGCGCGTCGCCCTCGGCGGGCACCTGACGGCGAAGCAGTCCGGCCATCACTTCGATGCCGGCGAGCGGATTCTTCAGCTCGTGCGCGATCCCCGCCGCCATCTCGCCGAGCGAGACGAGGCGCTCGCGAAGCCGCTCCCGCTCTTCGAGCTGCTCGACCTGCGTCAGGTCCTTGAAGAACATCACCGCGCCGATCGCGGCGCCTTCGTCGTTCTTCACCTGCGACAGCGTGTAGCCGATCACGCGATCGAGCTCTTTGAGCCGGAGCTCAGCGCGGTTCGGCAGATGGTCCAGCTCGAAGACGCCGGCCAGCACGCGAATGACCGGCGGCCGTTCCCGCAGGACGTCGACGTACGGCCGGCCGACATCGCCGGGCGACCGCTCGAGCGCGAAAATCCGATAGGCCTCGTCGTTCATCAGCGCCAGCGTGCCGTCTCGCCGGAACGCGATGACGCCGTTGCGCATGCTGTCGACGATGTGCCGGAAAAACCGATCGTCGGGCGACGTCAGCCGCGGCTCGAGACGTCGCTCGGCGGTCGCGCCTGTCGTGCCCGGAACCGGACTCCGACCGGATCGAGGGCGTCGCTGGGGCATCTCGGGCATCGGTCGGCGCGTGTTAGAGCTCAACGGCAGAGGGGCAAACGGTATGCCTGAGCCGCAGGTAGCGAGCTGTGCAAAAAGCCGCCTGAAATCAGTCAGTTACGGCAACGCGTGAGTTGTCAAGTATAACAGATTTGTAATCAGATTACGGATCCGTTATCAGGCGCCCGCGGTGAGATCGGCGGCCGCCTGCAGCTCCTCCCACCGGTGCATCAGTTCGCCGACTTTCCACATCAGCGCCTGGTGCTGGTCGATGATCGGCTGCGCGACCGCACGATCCCCGTAGAAACCGGGCGACGACATCGTCTGCTCGATCTCGCGGATCGCGCGTTCGCATTCAGCGATCTCGTTCTCGAGCTTGTCGATCTCAGCGTGACGCTGCTGAGCCGCGCGCTGACGTTTGCGCGCCTCGGCGTCCTGACGCTTCTTATCGGCATGTGATTGCGTCGGCGTCAGGGACTTCGTCTTCGCTGATGACCTCAGGGTCTGTGGCGCGCCGCCTTCAAGGCGCTCCGCCTCGCGCGCCGCCGCGGAGTTTCGCGAAGCCGGAAGGGCCGGCCCCACATCAGCCACAGAAGTCTGGCGCCCGTTCTGTTTGTGCCACAGAAATTCTTTGTAGGTGCCGGGGTAGACGATTGCCGTGCCGTCGCCGACCTCGATGATCTTCGTCGCGAGCCGCTCGACGAAGTAGCGATCGTGCGATACGAAGATGAGCGTGCCGCCGTAATCGACGAGCGCGTCGAGCAGGACTTCCTTCGAGTCGAGGTCGAGATGGTTGGTCGGCTCGTCGAGCAGCAGCGTGTTCGACGGCCGCAGCAGCATGCGCGCGACGGCGAGGCGCGTGCGCTCGCCGCCCGACAGGATGCGCACGTGCTTGTACACATCGTCGCCCGAGAAGAGGAATCCGCCGAGGATGTTTCGAATCATCGGCACCATGTGCAGCGGCGATCCCGACGCGAGCGTCTCGTAGACGGTCGGCGCGGGATCGATTCGCGTCGCCTCGTCCTGAGCGAAGTACTGCATCACTACGTTGTGGCCGGCGTTGCGGTGGCCGGCGTCCGGCGCCTCCTCGCCCGACAGCATCCGCATCAGCGTCGATTTGCCGACGCCGTTGGGGCCGACGAGCGCGATGCGATCGCCGCGCTCGAGGTGCAGGTTCACGTCCTTGAAGACGACGAGATCGCCGTACGCCTTGCGCGCGTGCTTCAGCTCGAGCACCATGCGGCCGCTCTTGGCGCACGCCGGAAAATCGAAGTGGATCTTCTTCCGCTCGGGCGGCACCTCGATCGGCACGACCTTCTCGAGCACCTTGATCCGGCTCTGGACCTGCGCCGCCTTCGTCGCCTTGTAGCGGAAGCGGTCGATGAACATCTTCACGCGGGCGACTTCTTCGTCCTGCTCGCGCTTGGCCTTGCGCATCGCCTCGATGCGCGCTTCGTGCTCGACGAGATAGTGGCTGTAATTGCCGATGTAGTCGGTCAGCGTGCGGAGCGTGAGGTCGGCGATGCGCGTGACGACGGCGTCGAGGAAATACCGGTCGTGCGAGACCAGAATCACCGCATGCGGATAGGCGTTGAGATATTCCTCGAGCCAGTTGCGCGCTTCCAGATCCAGATGGTTGGTCGGCTCGTCGAGCAACAGCAGGTTCGGCTGCCCGAGCAGCAGCTTCGCGAGTGCGATGCGCATCTGCCACCCGCCGGAGAACGTTTCGGTGGGCCGATCGAAGTCCGCGGTCTTGAAGCCGAGCCCCTGCAGGACGGTCGCAGTCTTCAACTCGATGCTGTAGCCGTCGTTGAGGCGAAATCGATCCTGCAGATCGCTGTAGCGATGCAGCATCGCGTCGTGCTCGTCCTCGGGGATCGCGGTATCGCCGAGGCGTTCCTCGAGTGCGTGCATCTCGGCCTTCACCGAGAGCAGGTCGCCGAAGGCGCTCGCCGCCTCGTCGAACACCGTGCGGCCAACGTGCGTCAGGCCGTCCTGCGGCAGATATCCGACGGTGAGCGTCGCGGGCCTCAGGATGGCGCCCGCATCGGGCTCGTCGAGCGACGCCATCATCTTGAGCAGCGTCGTCTTACCCGCGCCGTTCGGGCCGCAAAGGCCGACGCGTTCCCGATCCGTAATCTGCCAGGTGACGCTTTCGAGCAGGACGCGGTCGCCGAACGACTTCGTCAGGTTCGAGAGCTGGATCATCCGAAAAGATTGTACGATGGGCGTGATGAAACGGGCGTTTCCGCTGGTGCTCGCCGGAATGGCTCTACTCGGTGCTGGTGCGTGTCAGACCGGCGACAACTCGAACGTCACGCTGCCGACGACGCCGGCGCCCGTCTTGACGGAGCGCTTTGCCGGCACCCTTGATGTGAAGGCCAAGGCCATAGGCGACTTCACGATCAAGTTGTCGGGCGGGCTGCTCACGGTCACGCTCACGGCGGCGGGCCCGCCGGCGAACATCGTCATGGGTCTGGCAGTCGGCACGTTTGACGGAACGACGTGCACGATTCTCTCGAACGGCAGCACGAACACGGCGGCCGGCGCCAACCCGCAACTCTCAGGCACGTTGAACGGTGGAAGGTACTGCGTGCAGGTGTCCGACATCGGCAACCAGACCGCGCCGGTGACCTACGCGGTGACGGTCACGCATTACTGACGCTCGCCTAAAGGCTCGCGCTCCATTCTTCCCCGCGTGGGGCCCCACCCCCCATGCGCTGACGCGCTGGCGGCGTAAACCGATCGCGCGTCTCTAGAACAGAGCGTGACAGATTATTCGCCCAGTGCCTTGGCGGCGGCGGCGAGCACCTGCGGCACGCGGAACGGTTTGGTGAGATAGCCGGCGACGCCGATGTTCACGGCCTCGATCGCGCTCGATTCAGTCGAGAAGCCGGTAATGATGATCACCGGCAAGTCTGCCTTGTAGCGCTTCGCTTCGCGGATGACGGTGAGGCCGTCCATTCCAGGCATCTTCAAATCGGCAATCAACAGATCGTACGGATAGAGCCGCATCCGCTCCAGCGCCGATCGTCCGTCCGGCGCGACGTCGACGTCGTACTCCGCCAGCGCGAGCGTCTTCGACAGCAGATCGCGAATGCTGGCCTCGTCGTCGACCACCAGCACGCGAGGGCGCGTCGTCGTCCCCGCGGGGCGGGCCGGCGGCGGGACCGGCGCGGGGCGCGCGCCGCCGCCGCGCGGGCGCTGACTGTCGAGCCACGCGTCGATGTCCCGTTTGCGGAAGCGCCATTGGCGGCCAACGCGCACGGCCGGAATCTTCCCCGCCTTGATCAGCCTGTAAACCGTCCGCAGATTGACCTGGAGGTACTCCAGGACTTCTTCGGTCGTCAGAAATGTTTCGTCAATCATCGTTTAGCGTCCTGATGGCGAAGCGGTGGGCAGTTCGACGGTGAAGACGGCGCCGCCATCAGGATGATTGGCTGCGCTGATGTGGCCTCCGTGCTCCTGCACGATGCCGTACGCGATCGCAAGCCCGAGGCCGGTGCCCTTGCCCACTTCCTTCGTCGTGTAAAACGGTTCAAAAATCCGCGGGAGCGTGTCGTCGGGAATTCCCGTTCCCGTGTCCCGTACCGTGGCGATGATGCGATCGCGGGACCGCGCGATCTTCGTCGTGATCTCTATCCGGCCGCCGCGTCCGGTCGCCTGAATCGCGTGTTCCGCGTTCATCACCATGTTCAAGAACACCTGGTGGAGCAGCAACGGATCGCTCTGAACGCGCGGCAGCTGATCGTCATAGTGTCGCACGACTTCGATGTCGGCGGCACGGTGGGCCGGCGCTCTCAGTGCAAGCACCTTCTGCAGCACGCCGGGTAGGCTCACCGGGCGTCGCGTGAGACGCCGTGAGCCGGCGAAGATGAGCAGATTGCGGACGATCTTCGCGGCGCGGTCGGCTTCGCGGTAGATCGTCTGCACTTCACGTCGCAGCTGCTTGGGGAAGGCGCCGGTCGTCCGCATGAGCTCCAGATGGCCGAGCACACCCTGCAGCGGGTTGTTCAACTCATGGGCGATACCGGCGACGAACTGCCCGAGCGCGGCGAGCTTCTCG
>Ga0070699_100005717_pt1 | contig 10889 bp, 9 predicted proteins | sample KBSK1503metaG_FD_65473 | JGI IMG/M metagenome (GOLD analysis project Ga0070699, IMG submission 65473) | Corn, switchgrass and miscanthus rhizosphere microbial communities from Kellogg Biological Station, Michigan, USA - KBS K1-50-3 metaG | ecosystem: Host-associated > Plants > Roots >...
TCCCCCTCCTCTCGGCCCGCCGGGAACCTGGACCCTGGTCTTCAGCGATGAGTTCAGCACCACCAAGCTCGACACCCGGAAATGGATCACCCACTATCCCTACAATCGGGCCCCCCAGCACGGTGAGCTCGAAGGCTATGCAGCCTCGGCCGTCACGGTTGCCAACGGGATGCTGAACCTGACTGCCACCAAGCAACCGTTGGGTGGCCAGCCTTACACTTCGGGAATGATCGCCTCGGCTTCCAAGTTCACTTGGCTCTATGGAGTGGCCGAGATCCGGCTCAAGACCCCGCCCGGTGTGGGCTACTGGCCGGCTTTCTGGACCATGAATATCCCTTACGGAGGTTTCCCGCCGGAGATCGACATGCTGGAGCTGAAAGGTGGTTCGCCAAGCACGATCTGGATGGGGCACTACTGGGGGAACTGGCCCGTCGTCTACGGCTGGCAGAAGACCTGGACCGGCGCCGACTTCACCACCGGCTTCCACACGGTAACGGTCGAGTGGAATCCGTTGTGGCTGGTCTGGTACGTCGACGGAGTCTGGCGGGCCCGCACCAAAGCGAACATCCCGCAAACCGGGATGTACCTGATTGCGAATCTGGCGGTCGGGGGAACCTTCGCGGGTAACCCGACAGCAAGCACCGTCTTCCCCGGCACGATGCAGGTCGACTATATCCGGGTGTGGAAATAGACTGTGGGTTCAGGTCGCGCCTGAAGTCATGGCATGAAGTTTTGAAATCGTAGTCCAGTTCCGCGAAGTCACCCCGTCGCCCAACGCCTTGGCGACGGCCACCGCCAGCTCGCTTTCGAGAATGCTGTTGGGACACCAGAGGTAGGCGACCCGCGGTCCCACGCCCATCCGATCCTCTCCCCAGTCACGCTTCAGCAACGGCTTCAACCGGTCCATGTCCGCCGCGGAGTTGATCACACTCACCATCAACCGCGAAGGATTGGTGGCGACATTGAGCAACGGGTTTCCCGCGACAATGGCGTCGAGCTCGGCGGCGGTCACAATCGTTACCCGGGAGGTGACCCCGAGTCGTTGGGCAATCGCCTTTTCGAGGGTACGGCCGAGGTCCTTCTTCTCCCTGGCGACCGTGAAGACCACGTTCCCGCTGTTCAGCAGGGTGCGCACGTCGCGGAACCCCAGGTCCTCGAACAGGGCCCGGAGGTCGGCCATGGCGACGCGTTTCGCCTTGCCGACGTTGATGCCGCGCAAGAGAGCCAGGGTTGGCGTCATCGTTGCAATCTATATTCATTGAAAGATGAACCCACGCGTCGGGGCGGCACGTAGGGTGACACCGATCCGTTCGCCCCGACCTCGCTCCTTCTCAAGCGGAGACTCACCGTGACCCCACTCTCGAGAACCAGCCTCATTCTGGTAATTGGCCTGGCCGGATTTTCCGCGCCCCGGCTCCTGGCCCAGGGACCCGCCACTGACTCGGTTGAGTTCGCCGATTGGCGCCAGGTGCACCAGCGAGACGTCGATATCCTCCGCCAGAGGTTCGATGCGCTGGCCCATGCGATTCCCGCCGACAAACTCGGCTGGAGACCGATGGAAGGCACCCGGTCGTTCCACGACGTGTTCGCCCACATTGCGGCGGAAGGATTCACCGAGCCGGTCGCGTTCGGCCGGCCGCTTCCGGCCGGGTCCCTGGCCGACTTCGATGCCGAAGAGGCGCGGCTCCGCGCCTTGCCGGACGACCAGCTGATCGCGGCGATGGACCGCGCCATGGTGAATCTGAGCAGCACTATCGCCGGCCTCTCGCGGGCGCAGATGAATACCAAGATCTCGTTCTTCGGGGGGATGGCCTTCCCCCGCGCGGCGGTGACCTATTCGCTCATCGACCTGCACGAGCACCTCGGCCAGCTGGTGTCCTATGCCCGGATGAACCAGATCGTGCCGCCGTGGAGCCGGCGACCATGATCACCGGGCCGTGTAAGACCTCATAGGCCAACTGCATCAGGCAAAGGTGCGAAGTCGCAAGGAAGAACCTCAAATCGTTCTTCGCGGCTTTGCGCCTTTGCGTTTGGCAGCTTAGTATCTCACTCCCGTCCTGCCCGGAGAATGTCATGATCCGCCTGGTCCCCAGACTCCATCTCATGGTGGTGGCCGCTCTGGTTTCTGCTTTGCCCCTTACGGCGCAGTCGGCGGCCGCTCCCCGCCGGACCGCTTCCCGGCCAGCCCCGATTGAAATTCCCTACACCAGGTACGTGCTCAGCAACGGGCTCACCCTGCTGGTCCACACCGACCACAAGGCACCGATCGTTGCCGTCAATATCTGGTACCACGTGGGTTCCAAGAACGAGAAGCCGGGCCGCACCGGGTTCGCCCACTTGTTCGAGCACCTGATGTTCAATGGCTCGGAGAATTTCAACACCGATTACTTCGGGCCGTTCGAACGCGCCGGCGCCACCGACATGAACGGCACCACCAACAACGATCGCACCAACTACTTCGAGAACATCCCCACGCCGGCGCTCGACATGGCGCTCTGGATGGAGTCGGACCGGATGGGGCACCTGATCGGCGTGCTGGATACCGCCAAGGTGAACGAGCAGCGTGGTGTGGTGCAGAACGAGAAGCGGCAGGGTGAGAACGAGCCCTACGGCAAGACCGAGGAGCTGATCACCGAGGCGACCTATCCGGCCGGCCACCCCTACTCCTGGACCGTGATCGGGTCCATGGAGGACCTGAACGCGGCCTCGACCGACGACGTGAAGGAATGGTTCCGCAATTACTACGGCGCGGCCAATGCGGTGATCGTCCTCGCGGGCGACATCGACAGCGCGACCGCCCGGCAGAAGGTGGAGCAGTATTTCGGCGACATTCCCTCGGGGCCGCCGGTAGCGCATCACACCGCCTGGCCGGCGCCGATGAGCGGGACCCATCGCCAGCTGCTCCAGGACCGGGTGCCGCAAAGCCGGATCTACATGGTCTGGAACATCCCGGCGTGGGGCACCCAGGAGGGTACCTACCTCGACCTGGCGAGTGACGTGCTCGGCGCCGGCAAGACCTCCCGGCTCTACAAGCGGCTGGTCTATGACGACCAGAGCGCCACCGATGTCGGTGTTTTCACCGATCTCCGCGAAATCGGCGGCCAGTTCCTGATCCAGGCCACGGTGAAGCCGGGCGGCAACCCGGCGGTGGTGGAGCGCGCCATCCACGAGGAGATGGCCCGCTTCCTCGCGACCGGCCCCACCCCGCGCGAGATGCGCCGGGTGCAGACTCGCTACCGCGCGAGCTTCGTGCGGGGGATCGAGCGGATCGGAGGATTCGGCGGCAAGAGCGACGTGCTGGCCCAGGGCGAGGTATTCGCCGGCAATCCCCAGCAGTACCAGAGCATGCTGGGCTGGGTCGCGAGCGCCACGCCGGCCCGGCTGCTGGACGCGTCGCGCCGTTGGCTCTCCGACGGGGTCTACATCCTCAACGTGGACCCGTTTCCCGAATTTACCGCGGCGACCAGCGGCGCCGACCGGAGCAAGGTGCCGGAGCCGGGTGCGCCGCCCGCGGTGCGGTTCCCCCAGATGGTGCGCGACACCCTGTCCAACGGGCTCAAGATCGTGCTCGCCGAGCGGAATTCGATTCCCCAGGTGAACATGGTCTTGATGATCGACGCGGGATACGCGGCGGACCAGTTCGGCAAGCCGGGCACCGCCAGCCTCGCGATGAACATGCTGGACGAGGGGACTACCTCGCTCAACGCCCTGCAGATCAGCGACACGCTCTCGATGCTGGGCGCCAACCTGAGCACCGGGTCGGGACTCGACATGTCCTCGGTCTCGCTCTCCGCTCTCAAGGAGAATCTCGATCCGTCGCTCGACCTCTTCGCCGAAGTGATCCTGCATCCATCGTTCCCGGCGGCGGATTTCCAGCGACTCCAGCGGCAGCGGCTCGCCGGCATCCAGCGGGAGAAGGTGCAGCCGGTCTCCATGGCGCTCCGGGTATTCCCCCGGCTGCTCTACGGCCAGGGCCACGCCTACGGCAACCCGCTGACCGGGTCGGGCACCACCGAGTCGGTGAACTCGATCAGCCGGCAGGACCTGATCAACTTCCATCACACCTGGTTCAAGCCGAACAACTCGACGCTGGTGGTGGTGGGCGCGACCACAATGGCCGAGCTCAAGCCCCGGCTGGAGCGGCTGTTCGCGGGCTGGCGGCCGGGCAGCGTTCCGACCAAGAACCTGAGCACGGTACAGCTGCCGCCCAAGCCCGCCGTGTACCTGGTGGATCGCCCCGGCTCCGATCAGTCGGTGATCTTCGCCGGCAACGTGGCGCCGCCCAAGGGCAACCCGGACGAAGTCGCAATCCAGGCCATGAACACCCTGCTGGGCGGCAACTTCACCTCCCGGGTGAACATGAACCTGCGGGAGGACAAGCACTGGTCCTACGGATCGTTCACCATTATCTGGGATGCCAAGGGCCAGCGGCCGTTCTTCGCCTATGCGCCGGTGCAGACCGATAAGACCAAGGAGTCGATGGCCGAGCTGGTGAAGGAATTGAACGACATCGGCGCATCGCGTCCGGCTACCGCCGACGAGTTGAGCCGGGCCCAGGCCTCGATGACCCTCAGCCTTCCCGGCCAGTGGGAGACCATGAACGCGGTCATGGGTTCGATCAACGAGATCGTGACTTACGGCCTGCCGGACAATTACTACGAGACTTTTGCGTCGAAGGTCGACGCGCTGACTCCGGCGCAGATGACCCCGGCGGCGAAAGAAGTGATCGCGCCCGGCCAGTTGATCTGGGTAGTGGTGGGCGACCGCTCGAAGATCGAAGCCGGGATTCGCGAGCTCAATCTCGGCGACATCCACCTGATCGATGCCGACGGGAACCCGATCGATCATCCGCCGACGCCGTAAGCCGGAGGGCATGAGGAAGCAGAGAGCGCCGCTCAGGATTGGGCGGCGCTTTATTTGTCGAACTTTCATCCTGCCTCGTTGAGATCGGCACCGGCCAACGCCGAGCGATCGTACCCGTGCGGCTTTTCAGGTTGGTGAAAATCCCGTTGTTTCATCTTCGGCGTCGTTATTCTGCGCGCTCTGCGGCTCTGCGTTGGAAGTTGTAAAGCTTCGAGTCCAATCCCAATCTGCCTGGTGGACGCCAGCGGCCCTGATTCTGGCGAAGAGACCTCTCCACCGGCATCTTTCGGGTGAATCTCCAGCGAGCCTCCATGTCCTCGATTCTCCTCAAGACCCCGATCCCGGGGCCGGCCAGCAAGGCCCTCATGGACCGGCGGAAAAAAGCCGTCTCCAATGCGGTGCCGGCCACGACGCCCATCGCGGTTGCCCAGGCCGACGGCGCGATCATTACCGATGTCGACGGTAACCGGCTGATCGATTTCGGCGGCGGGATCGGCACCGTCAACGTGGGCCACCGGAATTCCCGGGTGCTCGCCGCGGTGCGGGAACAGCTCGATCACTTCCTGCACGTGGCAATGCCGGTCTCGACCTACGAGCCGTACGTCGCGCTGGCCGAGCGGATGAACCGGATCACGCCGGGCCGGCACGAAAAGAAGACGCTGTTCGTCAATAGCGGGGCCGAGGCGGTGGAAAACGCGATCAAGGCGGCGCGGTTCTTCACCGGACGCTCGGCGGTGGTCTGCTTCGAGCACGCCTTTCATGGCCGCACCAATCTCACCATGGGCCTCACGGCCAAGGTGATGCCTTACAAGAAGGGCTTCGGGCCCTTCGCTCCGGAGATCTACCGGATTCCGTACCCCTACTGCTACCGCTGTCCGGAGGGACCCCGGGGCGGCAAATGTTGCCAGGCCGACGTCGCGCGCCTGGCCGGCGTCTTTGCGGGCGTCGTGGATCCCGATTCGGTCGCGGCGATCATCATCGAACTGGAGCTTGGGGAGGGCGGCTTCGTGGCTGCCCCGCCCGAATACGTCACCGCGCTGGCCGCCTTCGCGCGGGAGCACAAGATCCTGCTCATCGCCGACGAGATCCAGACCGGCTTCGGACGCACCGGCAGGATGTTCGCCTGCGAGCACTATGGCCTGGTGCCCGACCTCATCACCACCGCGAAGTCGCTGGCCGGTGGACTCCCGCTCGCTGCCGTCACCGGCCGCGCCGACGTGCTGGACGCGCCCCAGGTCGGCGGGCTGGGCGGCACGTTCGGCGGCAATCCACTCTCCTGCGCCGCGGCCCTGGGAGTGCTTGATGCCATGGAGGCAGAGAAGATTTCCGAGCATGGCGTCCGGATCGGCAATCTGGTCCGCGAGCGATTCCAGCGCTGGGCCGATCGGCATCAGTTCATCGGCGACGTGCGGGGCCTGGGTGCCATGATGGCCATGGAACTGGTGACCGACCGGCAGAGCAAGAATCCAGACAAGGACCGCACGACCCGGCTGCTGGCGGCCGCGTTGGAGCGGGGATTGATCCTGCTGTCGGCGGGAACCTACGGGAACGTGGTTCGGGTCCTGGTGCCGCTCACCATTGCTGATGAAGTGTTGCAGGAGGGTTTGGGAGTAATGGAGGCGGCTTTGAACTCGATCGCGTAGTACTGGACTGGGCGTTTCCTTCGTACTGGATTGTCGCCTCGATGCGCTTCAACGCAGAGGACGCAGAGGGGCAGAGGTTCGCAGAGGAAAACCTTTGTAAAAACTGAATAATGTCACATTATCAGTTGCTGTTCTCTGCGTAACTCCGCATCTCTGCGTGCTCTGCGTTGAAGCGCATCGAAGCCAACGTCGAGTACCAACCCAACGCCCGCACTCAGGAAACGTCAGGCATCCATCCGGTAGGCCTGTCGCATCCAATCCCTGGCCTCCTTATCGAACTCCTTGACGGAACCCAGTCCGATCCGGTGAGTAATCCGGTCACCCTTGGCCGCCCCACCGGTATCCAGCAGCCGCCCCTTCGGTTTGATCCCCTTGAGACAGAATCCCAGGTCCAGCCTGGTCTGGGTGGTCGGCTTCACCTGGGCAAATACGTGGGTCCGATAGAATGGGATGATGGTTTTGCCAGGACTCACTTTCACGTCCTTGCCCAGGCCGAAAGCGAATTGGAGGATTTCCTGGTAGATGGGACGCAGGGCACTGCGGGGACCGGAGAACAGCGCGTCCACGTAGCCGGGCGCGGCCTCGAGATAGGCCGCCGCTTCGCGTTTCATGTCGCCGGCATCCCGGTACATCCGGAGAATGCCGGGGTGAACTGAGTAGGGGTTCCGAGTCATGGGCCTCGACAGCCTTCCTTTTTTGCCGTACGTTAGGCGATCCAACCAACCTTCGACCTCTGAGGTCTCACTTGTGACCGCACCAGAGCGCACCGCCCCCGAGCCGGTGGTCCGGTTCTCCCGGGTGACCAAGAGCTTCGGCGATATCAAGGCCGTGAACGATATCTCCTTTGACATCAGAAAAGGCGAGTTCTTCTCGATCCTGGGCCCCAGCGGCTGCGGAAAGACCACCACGCTTCGGCTGCTGGCGGGTTTCGAAGAGCCGGACGGCAACGGCGGCGAAGTCCGGCTGCTGGGTGAAGTGGTGAACAACAAGCGCCCCTACGAGCGCAATATCTCGATGGTTTTCCAGAATTACGCCCTGTTTCCCCATCTCACCGTCGAAAAGAACATTGCGTTCGGGCTGGAGCGGCGGAAGACTCCCCGGGCTGACATCGGTCCCCGGGTGAGGAAGGCCATGGAAATGGTCCGGCTCGACCCCGCCATCTTCGCCAAGCGGCAACCCGCGCAGCTCTCCGGCGGCCAGCGGCAGCGGGTGGCGCTGGCCCGCGCCCTGGTGCTCCAGCCGCCGATCCTGCTCCTGGACGAACCACTCGGCGCGATTGATCTCAAGCTCCGCAAGGAGATGCAGATCGAGCTCAAGGCGCTGAACAAGCAGCTGGGCATCACGTTCATCTACGTTACCCACGACCAGGAAGAGGCGCTCACCATGAGCGACCGAATCGCGGTCATGAGCAACGCGAAGATCGCCCAGCTCGGATCCCCCGCCGAAATCTACGAGAACCCGCGCACCGCGTTCGTCGCCAAGTTCATCGGCGAGTCCAATTTCTTCGGAGGCATCGCGAAACGGAACACCGGCAACGGGTGGGAAGTGGAATCCAGGACCGGGAGCGGTTTCCGGATCCCGGCGAATCCCGGCATCCGGGAAGGCGGTGAAGTGCAGATCGCGGTCCGGCCCGAGTGGATGGACCTGGTGCGGCCCAATGAAGTGCCGGCCAACGAGAATTCCGCCACCGGCAAGGTGCGGGAAGTGTTTTACCTGGGCGAGATGATGCATATCGTGGTGACCCTGGACGAAGGCACCGACGTCACCGTCGCGATGCGGAATGAAGGCCAGCTGATCAAGCCCCTGTCCTGGAAAACGGGAGACCCGGCCGCCGTGGCGTGGCTGCCGGAGGACTGCCAGATCCTGGAGTCCGAGTAATGGCCGGCGTTCGCGAGCGGTCGCTGGCCTGGCTGCATCGCCGGCCCCAGGCGCAGGCCTGGAGCCTGCTCGGGCCCGGGACCTTCTGGCTGGTGATGTTCTTCGCCATTCCGATCATCATCATGCTGGTCTACAGCTTCATGGTGCGCGGGATCTACGGCGGCGTGGAGCCCGGGTTCACGATCGAGCACTACAAGCGGTTTTTCGACCCGCTCTACCTGCGCATCCTGTTCCGGACCTTCTGGATTTCCATCGTCTGCACCGCGATCTGCCTGCTGGCCGGCTATCCGGTCGCGTACGTCATCGCCCGCGCGGGCCGCTGGAAAAACCTGCTGCTCTTCCTCGTGGTGCTGCCGTTCTGGACCAGCTTCCTGGTCCGCACCTACGCGATGATCTTCATGTTGCGGGACTCCGGGCTCATCAACGCCTGGCTCATGAAACTGGGCCTGATCCAAACCCCGATCACCATGCTCTATACGCCGGGCGCGGTCATGGCCGGCCTGGTGTACGGGTTTCTGCCCTTCATGATCCTGCCGATCTACGCATCCCTGGAGAAGCTGGACCTGTCGCTGCTGGAGGCGGCCGAGGTGCTGGGCGCCAAACCAGCCGCGCGGTTCTGGAAAGTGACACTGCCGCTCTCCATGCCCGGTGTGGTTGCCGGGTGCCTGCTGGTGCTGATCCCCTGCCTGGGATCCTTCCTCACTCCCGACCTGCTGGGCGGCGCCAAAGAGGTGATGATCGGGAACCTGGTGCAGAACCAGTTCTCTTCGGCCCGGAACTGGCCCTTTGGATCGGCTGCCTCGTTCATACTGATGGCCGCGGTGCTGGTCGCGGTCATGATCTATCTCCGGATCAAGGATCGCTCGCCGCTGGAGGAGAAGTAACATGGCCCAGCGGCTGCCCAGATCGCTGATCGGGTTCACCGCGCTGGTGTACTTCCTCCTGCACCTCCCGATCCTAGTGCTGGTGATCTTTTCGTTCAATTCGTCGCGCTACGTGGTGTGGACCGGCCTCAGCCTGAACTGGTACAAGCGGTTGCTGGAGCGTCCCGACATCCTGGCCGCCCTCAAGGCCAGTCTCATCGTCGGGATCTGCTCCACCCTCGTGTCGACCATTCTCGGCACCCTCATCGCGCTGGCGCTGGCCCGGCACAAATTCAAGGGTCGGACCTTGTTCGAGGGGTTGCTCTACGTCCCCATCGTGACGCCGGAGATCGTGGTGGGAATCTCCTTGCTCATTCTCTTCGCGGCCTTCAAGATCCCGCTCGGCTTGAGCACGATCACCATCGCCCACATCGCGTTCAACATCTCGTTCGTCGTCGTGGTGGTGCTGGCCCGGATCCAGGGGATGGACCAGAACCTGGAGGAAGCCGCGATGAACCTGGGGGCCGACGAGATCACCACCTTCTGGAAGATCACAGTTCCCCAGCTCTGGCCCGGCATCCTGGCCGGTGCTCTGCTCGCCTTTACGATGTCGTTCGACGATTTCGTGATCACCTTCTTCGTGTCCGGCGTGGGATCGACCACGCTGCCGCTCCTGGTCTACGGGATGGTGCGGAAATCGATCGAGCCGTCGATCAACGCGATCTCGACGCTGATCCTGATCGTGACGACTGCGACGATCTATCTGGCGGACCGGTTTGGACGGGAGCAAGCGAAGGCGGATGTCTAGGTATCGCCGGCGAGAGTCGTAGGCCGGGCCTCCGTGCCCGGCCGACCAGGGCCGTCAGGAAACGAATTGAATCTCCAGCGTTCCAGCCCGGCCCAGACCGCACCATCTATAGGTCGAAATGCCGGGCCAGCGTTTTAATGGATTCTCCAGGATGTACTTTACCTTCGTTTCGTAGTCCAATCTGTTTCGCACGATGCGATCGAAATACTCCTCCAGCCAGACTGCGCCCTTCCGACCGAAGTTTCGTTGCATTCGATTGGCTGAATAGGACTTCCATGAACGGAGGATTGTTTCCAGCTCGAACCCGGGCCTAGGCGCTACCAGCCCATGGACGTGATCGTTCATGACACAGAAGGCATACAAGTCGTAGTGTTCAGTCTCAAAACGCTTCATCGCCGACACTACCAGGGATCGTTCGGGCGCCGAAAGGTCGTCCTGATGCCGTTGCAAAGACCAGGTGACATGATAGGTGGCAGTCGGCAGTCGCCAGTGGGGAAGGTGGCGATGATAGATGCGCAGTCCCTGCCTGGCCATGACGTCCCTCGCTTGAGAGGATTGATCATGGCTATGGAGCTACAACTGAAGCTCAAATGAACGGGGGTAGAAAGTCGTGTCGCCTGGAGCCGGATTCGGCGAAGTCTTTTGGGCGGCGAATGGGACGGGCACGGAGGCCCGTCCTACTGGCTCTGAGGCCGGTCCAGGTGCTGCTTCGGTCGGGCACGGAAGCCAGACCCCCCCGCTCCCCCCCCACACCGGCATCGCCATCGTCGGCGCCGGCTACACCGGCCTCGCCGCCGCGCGCACGCTCGGGCGCCGGGGCGCGGAGGTACTGGT
>Ga0070699_100005718_pt1 | contig 10889 bp, 11 predicted proteins | sample KBSK1503metaG_FD_65473 | JGI IMG/M metagenome (GOLD analysis project Ga0070699, IMG submission 65473) | Corn, switchgrass and miscanthus rhizosphere microbial communities from Kellogg Biological Station, Michigan, USA - KBS K1-50-3 metaG | ecosystem: Host-associated > Plants > Roots >...
TCCATGTGTCCCTCGGCTTACTTCTGTGACTCGGTTTTTCCCGCCTCGGGAACGGCCTTGTCCAGACAAACCGGGCAGATCGCGTGGCTGAAATTCGCGTCGGAGTGCGCGCTGACGTAGGCTTCGACCGTGTCCCAGTACCCGTCGTCGTTGCGAATCTTTTTGCACCAGGCGCAGATCGGGATGATCCCGCGCAGGACTTTGACTTCCCGCAGGGCGGCCTGCAATTCCTGGTTTGTCCTGAGCAATTCCTGTTCGCGGGCTTTGCGGGCATCCATCTCGAACTTCAACGTCAACGCCGAGCCGATGCGGGCCACCAACTCCTCACGTATCACCGGTTTGGTGATATAGTCCCACGCGCCGGCGGCAAACGCCGCCTGCAGGCCGTCCGTATCATTCCGGGCGGTCACCATGAGGATGGGAATCTCCCTGAGCCTCGGCGTGGCCTTGATCCGACGGCACGCCTCGATGCCGCTCATCCCCGGCATCTCGATATCCATCAGGATCAGGTCGACCGGCGCCTTGGTAGGATCGGACGGCTCCGCGTCGAGCAGCGCAAAGGCCTTCTCGGCTGATTCCGCAAGCAGCACCTCTGCGTGTCCGCCCGCTTTTAAGAAGACCTGGAGCAGGAGACGGGAGTCCTTGGAGTCGTCAACGATGAGAATGACCATTTATTCTTCCCTTAGGCCGCAGCCAGAATGCACCCCAACTGGACGGCGAGTTCCACTCCTTCCAGGTCGACGGGCTTGCCCATGACGTCCACGGCCCCCAGGTCCAACATCCCCTGTAGATCGCTCTCTTCCTGACTGCCGGTCAGCGCGAGCACCCCGCCCGCATATTCCTTCGCCCGCAATTGACGCAGCACCTCCAGCCCGTTCATCCCCGGCATCATGATGTCCAGGATGATCAAATGTGGCCGTTCCTGTTCCACCATCGCGAGGGCCGTCGGTCCATCCGCGGCCACACGGACCCGATAGCCCCGCGCAGTCAAATACCGCGAGACCATGCTGCGGATATTCGGCTCGTCATCCACGACCAAAATTGATTCCTTCCCCCGTAGACCGGAGCACACTTCATCGAGCGCCCGTGCTGTCGATGGCACATCGGTCGTTCCGGCCTGACGCTTCAGGGCCCTGTCCATGGCCTGGATCAAGACTTCAATCGGCAGTCCTTTTCGTAGAAAGTCCGTCACGCCCAATCCACGAGCCTGGATTTCCAGGCCATCCGTGCCTCCCCCGGTCAGCATGATGACGCCGGCCTCCGGATCGAGCGCGCGAATCTGCTTGAGCACTTGAATGCCGTCCATTCCGGGCATCTGAATATCCAGCAAGGTAAAGCGCGGCTTCCGCTGCCGGAACAGTTCAAGGCCTTCGCGGCCGCTCGTCGCCGTGAATACCTCGTGACCGTGCGCACAGAACACCAAGCGCAGCAAATCGCAGATCATGCGTTCGTCATCCACTACAAGAATCGTCGCCATCGAAACCTCCTTTAGTGATTCGTATCCAGCACCCCGCGTATCTTGCTCGCCAAACCTTCCGCCGTGAACGGTTTTTCAAGATAGTTCACCCCCTTGTCGAGAACGCCGAAGCGGGCGATGGCTTCGCCGGTGTAGCCGGACACGAAGAGCACCTTCATGTCGGGGCGAGAAGATTTCATCCGTTCCGCCAGCTCGCGGCCGTTCATTCCAGGCATCACCAAATCCGTGACCAACAAATGGATCGCGTCCTTGTGCTGGTCGGCATGCAGGAACGCCTCCTGGCTGTTGCTGGCCTCCAACACGGTGTAGCCCTCCTGCTTGAGAAAGTGCCGGATCATCGCCCGCACTCCTTTCTCGTCCTCCACCAGCAGGATGGTTTCCACCCCACGGGGCCTTGGGGCATGGGTCACGTCCGGTTCCACCGTCTCGGCGACTTCCTCCGCGTGCGGCAGATAGATCTTGAAGGTCGCACCTTGTCCCGGCTCGCTGTCTACCCAGATGTAGCCCTCGCTCTGCTTGATGATGCCGTATACGGTGGAGAGTCCCAGCCCAGTGCCCTTCCCCAATTCTTTGGTCGTGAAAAAGGGGTCGAATATGCGCGCTTGCGTCTCGTGGTCCATGCCACATCCGGTATCGCTGACGGCCAGCATGACGCAGCGGCCCGGCGCCATGGGCTTATGCTTCAGGACGTAGGCTTCATCGAGCTCAACATTCGCCGTTTCGATGGTCAGCGTGCCGCCGTTGGGCATGGCATCACGGGCGTTGACGACCAGGTTCATGATGACCTGCTCCATCTGGCCGGCATCAACCTTGACGTATTCCAGTCCAGGACTGAGTACGGTCCGCAGCGTGACATCCTCTCCGATTACGCGCCGAAGCATGGATTCGAAATTCGTGACCACGCCGTTCAAATCCAGGACCTTCGGCTGAAGCACCTGCCTGCGGCTGAATGCCAACAACTGGCGGACCAGCGCGGCCGAGCGTTCCCCTGCTTGCTTAATCTCAAGGACATCCTGGGACAGGGGGTTGTCTGTCCCCAGAGCTTTCAGGAGGATCTGGCTGTACCCCAGAATCAGCGTCAGCATATTGTTGAAGTCATGCGCCACACCGCCCGCCAGACGTCCCATCGCTTCCATCTTCAGGGACTGCCGCAGTTGGTCTTCAGTCTTCCGCAGGTCATGGGACACGGAGTACGAAAAGGCTTCGAGCTCCTTGTTGGCGGCTTCGAGTTGCTCATTGTATTTTATGACTTTCTCCTCCGCCCGCTTGCGCGCAGTGTTATCGGTGCCGATCAGCAGATAGCCGAGGATTGCGCCCTGAACGTCGCGCAGCGCCGTGACCGACACGATTGCCGGGAAACGGCCGCCGTCCTTGCGGATGTAAGTTAATTCGTAGATGTCCTCGATGCCGCGCGAGGCCTTGAACACCAACGCCTCTAAGCCCGGCGTGATCGTGGTTCCGAGTTCGACGCTGAGCGCTTTGGCGCGCGCAATCACTTCCTGCGGATCAGAAATGTCGGCCGGGGTGATCTTGTTCACCACGTCGGCGGCCGCGTAGCCCAGCATGCGCTCGGCGCCGACGTTGAATATCTGAATGACGCCCTTCTCGTCAGTTGCGATGCTTGAGAAATTGGCGCTGTTCAGAATCGCGTTCTGCAAGGCCCCCGTTTTAAGCAACGCCGTCTGGCATTGGACCTCGACGTGGGAAGCCACCGTGCCAGCGGTTTTGCCTTGAGGATTCGCTCGTCGTGTCATGGGTTCTTTTCTCGGTGAGTCATCGCCTGCTGAATATTTTTCAGGGTGTGAAGGAACAGTCTTTGTTCTCTCTGGGTCAGCCTTCCGATGGCTGCGTGCAGATGATTGCTTCCGGCTTCCGCCTGTACCGCCTTGCGCCGGCCTGCGGCGGACAGCGACAGGTAGACTACGCGGGCATCGTCTCGCGAGCGGGATTTCCGGACAAACCCTCTCGTTTCCAGCGCCCTCACGGCCTCGCTGGCCGTGGCAGGCGAGACCCCCGCGTCCTCGGCAAGAGTGGACAGCATGACCTGACTGCGAGACCGACCGCGCAAGAAGGCGAGAATCCGTCCCTGTGTGGGACCGATTCGGTGATTTCTGCTCTTGTTCACGGGACGGCTCATGAGGGTGAGTGTCCGGCTGATCTTCATCAGCTCGGCCGTCACGCGAGGCGCCAACGACATGATCTCTCCCTCCATCACTCCGGGTGTCCTTCCGAACCATTCGGTCTCCGAACGGTTCGGACACCGAATGGTTCGTACCCCTAATTATTCGGCATACACGACTAAAGCTGTAGGGCTTGGGAGTGACGAACTGTAGACAAAATGGCCCTATGCCTTAGGGCTGAACGGCTCTAGTGTTGTGCGCCTTCAGGACAATCAATGACAAGACGGACGGGAGCTAAAGACGGACAGGAAATTAGAGAGACTTCCCTGAATCGGTGATGAAGATGGTAGCGGCGTGGGCCCTGCTGGACACGTGCAGTTTTTGGAAGATGTTGCTGAGGTAGTTCTTTACGGTTTTGTCGCTCAACTCGAGCACGGTGGCGATTTCCTTGTTGGTTTTTCCTTCAGCCACGAGGGCCAGGACCCGTCGCTCCTGAGGCGATAAGGGTTCACTCTTGTCCTTGTGCACGTCCGAGGCCGACTCGTCCAGATTGGCGATGGACTTCATGCGTTCCAGCACGCTGCGAGTCACAGCAGGATCGAGAATGGATTGCCCGGTGGCCACGGACTCGATGGCGCGGATCAGGGCCTCTGTGCCGATTTCTTTCAGGAGATAGCCCGAGGCGCCGGCCACGACGCTCGCGAGGACGGCGTCGTCCTCGGAGTAGGACGTCAGGAACAGCACATTCGTCGCGGCGCAGGCCGCCCGTATTTCCCGGCACGCATCGACGCCGCTGCCGTCCGGCAAGCGGAGATCCATCAGCACCACATCGGGCTTCAAATGGACCGCTTCTTTGACCGCGGACACAGCGGTTCCGGCCTCGCCGACCACTTGAATCGTCTTGGTCTTGCTGAGCAGCGTCCGCAAACCGACGCGAACCATTTCGTGGTCGTCCACCAGCAGCAAGCGGATCGGAGCCGTCTCATGCGGAGGCACGTACACTCTCCTTGGGAATGTCGAGCACGACCCGGACTCCCTTCCCGGGCTCGGAGACGATCTCGAGTTTCGCGCCCAGATCCTTGGCACGGGCAGTAATATTGCGCAAGCCTTCGCCACGTTTAGTCTTCTTCTGCATGTCAAAGCCGGTGCCATCATCCACCACCTCAAGGCGCACGTTCCTCCGCAGCAACCGAAGCGATACGCTCCCGGTCTTCGCGTGAGAGTGCCGGAGACTGTTGCTCATGGCCTCGCGCGCGATGTACAGGACGTGATTCGCTTCCTCTGAGGTCAATCTGGCTGCAGTTGTAGGGTCCACGCTTAAGCGAAAACGGAGAAGATGGGGGGCTTCCATTGTTTGGACCAGTTTCGCCAGTTCGGCTCTCAACTGTGGTCCGCTCAGAATCTGCGGCTCTAACCCCGAGATATACGTTCGCACATCACGAATCACTGCGTTCAAGCCCTCGATGGCGCTGCCTACCATCCTGTAGGCCGGCTCCGAATCTTTCTCGAGAGGCCGCCGGCATTCCTCAAGGCCCATGCCGATCGCATAGAGCATCTGAATGATGTTATCGTGCATGTCCCTGGACATCCGTTCACGATCGTCAAGTAGCTTACACAGGCGCTGCTCGCTTTCACGCAGCGCCTGCTCCGTCCGCTTGCGCTCGATGGCATAACGGATGGCACGAACCAAGTCGCTGCGGGTCAAGCGCTCCTTCACCAAATAATCTTGCGCACCCTCTCGGATCGCCGTCAGGACCGTCTCTTCGTCGCTGATGGTGGAAAGGACAACGATCGGAACATCCGCAGCATGGGCGCACATCCGCCTAAACGTGGCCAGTCCGTTGGAGTCGGGAAGGTTGAGGTCCAGCAGAATGATGTCCGGCTTTTCCCGGGCAAGGATATCCAACCCGGTCGCGAGCCGGTCAGCGGACGTCAGCTTGAACAGGCTGGCTTCTTTCCCGACCAGGAACGCCCGGATCAGCTTGGCTTCATCCGGATTATCCTCGATCAGCAATACGTGGATGGGCTCTGGCAGTGACGGCTCGGGCATGTGAACACTCCCGAAAGCCCTCAAAGTCTAGCGCAGTCGGCCGGGAAAGGCTAGGAGAAGGACTCAATCACCTTCTGTGATTTCTTTGATGTCTAGGATGCGGACAGACGAACCGCCAAAAATACTATAACTATCCAGGATTTCTTGACATCGCGCACGAACGTCTTCGAGTGTACGGCACCCTCGATAAAGGGGATGCATTGTGGTATCGATGACCATTGTCACGGCATCATCACGGTCATTGGATTGGGTTGTTATCGATACCTTCATCTGCCCTGCTCCCAACGGCTAGAGTCAAATGGTCTAACCTTTTTGTTTATCTCCAAGGTCTATTGGAACCCGAAGTAGCTCTGGCAGAGAAACTTTAAGCGCTCTTGCCAGCTTGGCCAGACTGACTAACGAAGGGTTGCGTCGGCCTCGCTCAATTCCACCTATATATGTGGGATCGAGATCTGACTCCTCAGCCAGTTCCTCTTGAGACCAGCCGCGACTTTCACGCAGGTCGCGTAGTCTCTTACCCAGTAAGCTGCAAATTCTATTCATCACTTTGATTTACTAGCCCCACCTTATGCAAAACTATCAAAGTAAACCAGAGACAATCGTCATGGTTTGTCATGCCGGCTTGAAGGGAAACAGAGCGCCTCTCACGTTCTCGGTATGAGGAGTGACAGGTTGGGGCAACACTGTGGCGGGGTTAATTATAAACGCGAAACTTGCAAGGGAATATCGGGCTTTGTCCTACGTCGCGGTAAGATCAAACCAGCTTGTTCGAAATCGCGTAGCGGGTGAGCTCGGCGTTGGTGCTCATCCCCATTTTCTGCAGGATGCGGATCCTGTAGGTGCTCACAGTCTTGACGCTCAACGATAACTGCTCGGCGACCTCCGTGGCCGTTTTGCCCGACGCGATCAGGGTCAGGACTTGGAACTCGCGGTCGGACAGGCCGATGTGAGGAGGGTGCACGATCCCCGACGCGCGGTCCAAAGCCAATTGTTTGGCCAGCGACTCGCTCATGTAGGTTCCGCCGCGGCAGATTTTTCTGATTGCGCGGATGATTTCCTTGCCGGGACTTCCCTTGGTGAGATAGCCCTTTGCGCCGGCCTTCAGCATGCGACGGGCATATTGTTCTTCAGGGTGAATGGTGAGCACCAGGATAGGGAGCGTGGGGTACAGGCAGAGAAGTTCTTTTATAAGATCGACACCGGTTTTCCCCGGCAAGGTAATGTCCAGCACGACCGCATCGAATTTTTCTTTCCGGACGGACGCAAACACGTCATGGGCTGTCGCCGCCTCCTTCGTCACCACCATATCCGATTCCTCGGATAGCAGCAGCTTCAACCCCAGCCTGACGACCTCGTGATCGTCGGCAACGAGAATTTTATACATGCCACCGCCAACTGCGCCGCAGATTTAACATCAATAAATTATACAAGCCATATGGGCAGTCTGTGTTTCCGGTGTATACCCGATAATGGGCCAAGTTGTAGCAGGATCAAGGCAGGACTTCTATCGGCGTTTGTCCTACGCTTGCTCGGCGCGAGGCAGCTGTATCCGGGCGGTCACGACCGTCCCTCCACTAGGGGGACAGGAAACCGTGACATTCCCACCGCACGCATGAGCGCGTTCCTGCATGCCAATGAGGCCGAGGGAGCGAGGATCGGAGATCACGTTCTCGGCAATGCCCTTGCCGTTATCCTGAATCACCAGCGCGAGGAGTCGTTCCATCTGCGTGAATGCGACTGTCACCTTCGTGGCGCCGGCGTGGCGCGCGACGTTGGTCAGGCTCTCCTGAAGGATTCGGAAAACAGTAGTAGCACGCATCTGATCCAGGTCGATTTTTTCGATGCTCGACGAAAACGCACATTGAATTCCGGTGTGGCCCTCGAATGACCGCGCCTGCCATTCCATGGCGGCAATGAGGCCCAGGTCATCCAGCACGACCGGCCGCAATGCTGACGAGAGCCTTTGCACTGATTGGATTGTGGCGCCGGCAATGGCCAATAGTGCGCGGACTTTCTCCTGTAACCGGTATTGCTGCGGATCCAGCTTTTTGCCCAACCATGTGAGTCCCAATTGCAAACCGGTGAGCGACTGACCCAATTCGTCATGCACCTCGCGCGCGAGCCGAGTCTGCTCCTCTTCTCGTATCGACTGCAGGTGCGCAGACAAGGCCCGCAATTGATCTCGGGAGCCCAGCAGTTCCTCCTCCGCCCGCTTGCGGTCGGTGATGTCGCGAGAGATAGACAGGAGCTTATCAGGCGCGCCGTTTGCATCAAGCAAGGGCGTGATGAACACGTCCCACCACTTGGGCGTGCCCGTCGCCGTCGGGCAGAAACCGATGAACCTGCCGATACCCCCGGTACGAGCGGCTTCAATCGCTGCGCGTGCCCTCTTCTTGTCTTCGCCTTTCCAGAACTCGACCCACTGACTGTTCAGAATTGGGGCGTCGTCGTAGATTTCCAAACGCTCCATGCCGCCCTTGCTCATGAACAGCAGCCGCCCTTCCAAGTCCAGGACCTTGATGCAGTCCGGGCTGTTTTCGAGAATCCGGTTCTTGAATGCTTCGCTCTCCTGCAGCGCTTCCTCCACCTGCTTACGGTCGGTGATGTCCTCCGTGATATACGCAAACCGTGCAGGGCCCTCGCCAGCGCCGCCGATGTGGCAAATGGTTGCGGACAGCCACCGCGGACCGCCGGATGTCTGGCGCAGGTACTCGAACCGAACGGGGCCGCCTGTCTGCACGCATTCCCAGTAGTGCTGAACCCACTTGAGAATGTACTCGCGCGGCATGCCGAGATCGCTGGCCAGGCGATTGCGCATAGCCTCAGGTGTCGTACCCAAAAACCGGGCCGTGGCCGCGTTCACGGAAACAGGTCGGATATCGTCACCTTCAACGTCCGCGACGCCTATCATCATGGACGCGCTATCGTAAAAGCCGCGGAGGGTGGATTCGTTTTGCTGCAACGCCTCTTCCGTCCGCTTCCACACTCTTACGAGCGCCGCCGTCATCCAGACCATGCACACGCCAACGGAACGGTTGAAGACCGACAGGTTCGGGAAGCCTCCCGGAGGGGACAGAAAATGTCCCGCAATGATCAGAACAGTGAACGCTCCCGCGGCAGTGTACGTGGCTCTTCGATACGGAAGCCACATGGTGAGCAACAGCACGGGGACATAAAAGAGCCATTCCACCATGCCAAGAGGAGTCATCAGTTCCCAAATGAAAATCCCGGTCGCCAGCAGAACGATCAGGGTAAGGACGACACGATTGACCTTCTGAGGACGATTCATGGCTGGCATGCTGGAGGGCTCAAACATAGGGGGCCTTGGAGCGATTGGCCCTAGTCTAGCGTATTCCTCGATGTGAGGCCAGTACGGTACTCGCCCGGGCAGTGACGACAGTTCGTCCTCTGGACGAGAGATATCGCCTGGGTTCCGGCCGAGTTCCTTGGCCCTAACTGACGGCAGGAGTTGTGTCATCATCTGTTATTTCTTTGATGGCTACGATGCGTACAGGTGAAGCGCCAAAAACAATATAACTATCCAGGACCTCCTGACATCGCGCGCGAACATCTTCGAGCGTACTGCACCCTCGATAGAGGGGATGCACCGTGGTATCGATGACCATCGTCTGCATATCATTCAGGCCATGGGATTGTGTTGTGATCGAGACCTTCATTCCTGCACCTTAGCAAGATCATCGGAATGCACCTTAACTATGTGAGTTCTTTTAGCAGACCAGTACGCGAGGCAGTATCGGGGAAAACCTAAAATTTTTCAGGGGAGGGTAAGGAAAGACCTTACAAGATAAGAAAAAAAATAGATTCGATTGGGGTGCGCTACATTTTTCCTACGGCCATGAGTATGCCGGCCTCCAAGGAAAATTGGACGAGGTCGGCTCGGTTCTGCAGATTCAGCTTCTCCATCACGCGGGCCCGGTAGGTCTCGACGGATTTGATACTTAGTTTCAGGCGGTCCGCGATTACCTGATTGGTGTGACCTTGGGCCACGAATTCGAGCACTTCACGCTCACGTGCGCTTAACAGATGGAGCGCTGCATCGTTCAACTTTGTGCCTTCTGAACTTTTCCGCTTGAGCTCCGCACTCTCGACACCTTCCCACTTGCCCGTCCGCTCCACCAGGGCTGATTGATGATACCGCACCACATCGATGACATCTATGGCTTTACATTGATCCAGCGCGTAAGCACAAAGGATGAGCATCTTGAATTCCTGAATGGTTCTGTCGAGCAGTTGTTCAAACTTGGCAAAGTCATCCCATCTCGATTTTCCGAGTGCAGTGATGTTGCCTGTTACGTTGCCTGCCACCCTCATCCCATCGTAGCCCTTAGCCAGAGCTCGATCGAGTTTCTTTATCCAATCTCGAAGTACCCAGTGTATATCGAATTCGCCTCCTTCGAGGAGGTACTCGATGGACAAGAAGAACTCGATTTGGCCGCCTTGTACATAGCGATCGAACTGAGGCGCAACCTTTTTCATCGCGTTTCTGGCGTCTTTTTCATCCCGACGGGTCGGAGTCACCCACAGACAGAATTCGTTATTCTCTAACCCCGCTTTGAAATATGGAACCAAGAGGTCCATCAAGCCTTTTGGGGTTTCGTAGAAGTGACAGTAGTGCGTCCCCCACGGTGCCTTGTCAATGCCAGGGATGCCGACCGTTCGAAGCTCTTTATCCATCTTCGCTACCTCATCATCAGAATCACGGGGAGAATGTTTCGGAGGGGCATGGGCATACCGAAAGGGTCACGAAGGGAAATTTGAGAATGCTGGACGGTTCGGGGCTGCATTCATGGGCTCCCCCGGTCAGTTAAGTCGGTCTAGCGCAATCCGCCCTAGTCTAGCGTATTCCTCGATGTGAGGCCAGTACGCCGGCCGCCCCCTTCTTGACTAACTTTTAGAGGGGGGTGTAGGTTCAAGTTCTATGAACGACAACGCGCAAGTGGCGCTGGTCAACATGCCCTTCAGCTCGAGTCGGTACCCCTCCATCCAACTGGGTGCCCTGGCCTCGCTCCTGAAAGCGCAGGGGATCGGCGTCAAGACCTATCACCTCTATTTGCACTTCGCCTACCAAATCGGGCCTCCTTTGTACGAAGTGTTGTGCGAGAAACGCGGCCTGCTCGGCGAATGGCTCTTCTCGCATCTCTTGTTTCGCGACAATCCCAAAAACAGCGAGTACCCCCGCACCTTCAAGCCCATCTTCGAAGCGGTCGCGCGGGAGACCGGC
>Ga0070699_100005719_pt1 | contig 10882 bp, 9 predicted proteins | sample KBSK1503metaG_FD_65473 | JGI IMG/M metagenome (GOLD analysis project Ga0070699, IMG submission 65473) | Corn, switchgrass and miscanthus rhizosphere microbial communities from Kellogg Biological Station, Michigan, USA - KBS K1-50-3 metaG | ecosystem: Host-associated > Plants > Roots >...
ACGGCGGATCCAGGGTTGGAGGCCCGCCGCTCAACGCCCCGATCATCGGCAGGTGCCATCGACTCAGCACCGCATCGGCACGCGCGACCCAATGGCTTCGCGAGTACTCGATATCGAGACCGTCGGCCCTCTGGCTGAAGCTCTGGTCGCCAAGTCGGGCCGCGGTGGTCGCGTGGCGGCTGACGAACGCCCCCTGCGCGAACGAGGAACCAATCGACAGGCCGGGCAGCGGCTGCACCGATACGCGCGTGGCGATTTGTTTCCCGCCGTTGTCGTCCGACACGCGCGGATTGGACTCCGTGCCGTTGGTGACGGCGCCGGTCACGGTGACGAGGTTCCAACTCATCGTGCCCTGCACGCCCGTATCCCAGCTCAATGAATTGACCAGCGGCACGCCATGATCGGGAGTCGTGTTGCCCACGGTGAACGACGATCGCCAGCCGCGGCCCCGCATCCGCAACAGTTCGTCGGCGGTTGCGGGAAGGGCATCGGCCCGCAGCGAGGTCAGGTATTGATAGGCGAGTGGGTAGCCGATCAACGGATTGTCGCGGCTGTACGCCTGGCGCGGGAAGCGACCGAACGTCGGAGGGATGCGGCCGATCTGGATGTCGAGGCGACGCGTGGGGAACGGGCGGATGCGCGCATACAGCGCGTACGGCGAGATGTGATCGATGTTTTCGGTCCGCAACTCGCCGAGCACGGAAATGCGCTCCGTCGCTCGCACCTGCGCCGTCATCCCGAGACGAAATTCGCGCAGCGTGTTGTGGTCGTAGTTGCTGTAGTTGAAGTAGGAACGGTCTTTGGGCGCGATCGACACGGCAGCGTCGCCACCGATGACGACGCGTCCGTCGCCGAAGCTGACCGGTTCGGACGGCACCGTCTGTGCCGAAGCAGCGGCGGCCAGGCTGCACGACGCGAGCACGGTGGCCGCGAGGATTCCTTTCATGGGCCAGGAAAGCGATTCTACGCGCACTGGGGTAGCTGGGTTGCTGGGCGGATGGGTTGCTGGGTAAACACACTTGTCTCAAATTCCCCAATTCCCGAATTCCCCAACTACCTAGCCACCTAGCCACCTAGCCACCTAGCCACCCAGCTACCGAAGCGTCAGGGCGATGAGGAGAGTCCCGGGCTCCAGACGATCGAGCGACGGCGCCGGGTACGGTGAAAACAATGCCCAGCTTTCCGAGGCGGCGGTCGAGCCCGCTACCGGACCACGCGCGACCATGACCCGCGTCGAGCCGTACGTGCGCGCCAGCCGCGATTTGTCGTAGGTTCCGGTGTCGCCGAAGGCGTCCGCCGGCAGGCTCGCATATGCCTGCCACGCCCCGGGGGGATGCAGGAGTTCGGGCACCGGCTCGAGGCGGCGCAGCAGCCGGTCGATCGGCAGCGTGGAGACCCATGCCGAATAGGCGTCGCGATGCAGCCGCGGCGTGAAAATCGGAAGAAACTCGGGTGCGGGACGCAGTCCCAGGCCGGCGACTCGTGCATCGGCCGCGGGCGGGGCCCCGCCCTGGCCGGCAGCCCCGGGTGCGCACAACGACGCGAGGGCGACGGCGAGGAAAAACCTACGAGTTATACTGTGCCGCTGCAAAACGTGTTCAGTCGGGCCGCCTTCGCGAAAGGCTTCGGCGGGTCCGCGTCTCTATTCGGAGAGGTACGTGGCGTATATCATCTGCGAACCCTGCGTCGGCACGAAGGACACCGCGTGTGTCGACGTCTGCCCGGTCGATTGCATTCACCCGCGGAAGGACGAACCGCAGTTTCAGTCCGCCGAGATGCTCTATATTCACCCGGACGAATGCATCGATTGTGGCGCGTGTGTGCCGGCGTGTCCCGTTGAAGCGATCTTCGCCCTCGACGAGACACCGGAGAAGTGGAACAACTTCATTTCGGTGAACTCCGAGTTCTACCAGAAGTAAGAGCACATCCGAACTCGTCCGATCGGTCCGTTCTCGGTGGCACGCTTCAAGGGGTGACCATGCGCAGGGGATTCCGGTTCGGCATCACGCTTGTCATTGTTCTCGGCGTCGCGGTCGTCGTGCGGGCGCGGGCCGTCGGCGCCGACGCGGACCTGCAGTTTCAGGCCGCCACGCTGCTGTTCGACGAGACGCGGTACTGGGAGGCGCTGCAGGCCTACGACCGGGCCTCGCAGAGCGAGGACGCCTCGCTCGCCGTTCGCGCGCGCAAAGGAAAGATTCGGACCGCCTTGCGCGTCGCGGAGTTCACGATGGCGCGCAAGGAAGCCGAGATGCTGCGCGACCAGGCGCCCGGCGATGCCGAAGCGGTCGCGCTCTACGGCGACGCGCTCTGGTCGGTGGGCCTCTTCGACGAAGCCGAGGCGTCGTATCGTGACGCGGCGGCGTTGGCACCCGCCTCGTCGCGGGCGCGTTTCGGCCTGGCGCGGTCGCTCGCCACGCGCACGCGGCTCGACGAAGCGCTGAACGAGGCGCTCGCGGCCGCCGCCGCCGCGCCGCGCGACGGCGAAATCTACGCGGCCATCGGCGAAATCTACGAGCGGTTGAACCGCTACGACGAGGCCGCGATCGCCTACACCAACTACATCAACCTGCTGCCCAACAAGGACCGCAGCGAGAAGGCGGCCTGGTCGAGGGCGCAGGTGCAGTTCCTCGAGTCGTTCAACGGCAAGACGCCGGTCGACATCGCGCCCGAGGATCGCGAGCGGCTGCACACCGTGCCGTTCCGTCTCGTCAAGGACAAGGTGGTCGTCAAGGCGCGGGTCAACGGATCGTCACCGCAGGATTTCGTGCTCGACACCGGGTCCGAGGACACCGTCATCTCGGCGCCGGTCGCGCAGCGCGAACGCATCAAACCGGTGACCTACACGTTGAGCGCGGGTGTCGGCGAAATCGGCTTGCGTGGTCTGCAACTGGCCCGCCTCGACACGCTCGAGATCGGGACGCTGCATGTCCGCAACCTGCCGGTGCTGATCAAGAGCCCGGCATTGCGCGATATCCCGAAGCGCGAGAGCGAGAGCTTCTCGCCACTGTCACTCGGGATGTCGATGACCATCGACTATCAGAATCGGCTCCTGACGATCGGGCGCACGCTTCCGAGCACGTCGTCCGATTTTCGTCTGCCCATGCGCATCAGCCGTCTGGCGATGGTGCGCGGGATGCTCAACGCGACCAAGCCGGCCTACTTCGTGGTCGACACGGGCGGCGAGGTCATCTCGATCAGCGCCGACACCGCCAGCGGGCTGACGCCGACTTCCTCGCGCAAGATTCCGCTGCGCGTCTACGGCACCTCCGGCTGGGACCGCGACGCGTTCCTGCTGCCGGGTGTGAATCTCGACTTCGACAAGATCTCGTACAAGAATTTCCCGCTGGTCGTCCTCAATCTGCGGGCGCCGAGCATTCTCCTCGGCTTCCAGGTCGGGGGGATCGTCGGCCACAAGTTTCTGGGCGACTACCGCGTGTCGATGGACATGGTGGCGAGCGAGCTGAGACTCGAGAAATTCTAGCGACTGCCAGCGACGTTGTAGGCCGGGTCTTGTTCTGCAGACCCGGCGTCGGGGCGGGTCCGAAAAGCAGGACCCGCCCTACACGTGTCTAGAGGATTCATGGGCCGGATGCGACTCGCCTCCTCGGTTGCAGCCCTGATGCTCGCCGCGGTCGTCGTAACGCCCGCGCAGAACGACGACCTCGTTTCGCGCAAGACCGCTGTCCGTCTTGCACTTCGCACCGCTGAATTCGATCAGGCGCTAGTCGCTGCCGAGCGGCTGAAGATCGACGCACCGGCCGATCCCGAGGCGATCGCGCTGTATGGCGACGCGCTCTGGGGCAGCGGCCTCTTCGACGAAGCGGAGCAGATCTATCGCGATGCACTCGCACGCGCGCCCGAGTTCCATCGCGCGCGTTACGGTGTGGCCCGTGCGTTGGCGACGCGCAGCCGCCTCACCGATGCGCTCGACGAGGTGCGCGCCGCGCTCGCCTCGGCGCCGGACGATTGGGACGTGCACGCGCTCGGCGGCAGCATCTACGAACGCCTCGCTCGGTACGACGAGGCGGCCGACGAGTACGAACGCTACGGCTGGCTCGTACCTGCCCAGGACCCGTTGCCGGCGCAGACAGCACTGGCGCGGGCGATGTTCCTGCGCAGCTTCAAGGGCAAGACGCCGCTCAGCATGCGGCCGAAGGACGCCGCCACGCTGCACGTCGCGCCGTTCAAGTTGATCAAGAACAAGATCATCGTCCAGGGGCGCATCAACGGGACGCGCGTCGATTGGGTCCTCGATACCGGTGCCGAGCGAACCGGGATCTCCACGGAAACGGCCATGCGCACGGGCGTTCGCCCCGTGACGACGACGCTGACGGCGGGCGTTGGAACGCCACGGCTGCGCCAGGTGCTGCTTGGACGCATCGATTCGCTCGAAGTCGGCCCGCTGAAGGTGCGCAACGTGCCGGTCTCGATTCGCAATCCGGTACTCGGCGGCGCGCCGCGGTGGCAAGGCGAGAGCTTGTCGCCGCTCGCACTCGGACTCTCGACGATCGTCGACTATCAGAAACGGCGCGTGACGTTCGGGCGATCGCTGCCGGCTCCCGACAACGCCGCAGACGTTCTGCTGCCGATGCGCTTCCATCGATTGGCCATGGTGCGCGGCGTCCTCAACGCCCGCCATCCGGCGTACTTCGTCGTCGACACCGGCGGAGAACTGATTTCGATCAGCGCCGCGATGGCCGATGCGCTCGACATGCATCCGCCGCGCAAGATCCCGCTGCGCGTGTTCGGGTTGTCAGGCCTCGACGAAGGCGCCTTCCTGTTGCCGGGTATCGACCTCGATTTCGATGCGATCGGCTATCGCAAGGTCGGTCTCGCCGTCCTCAACCTGCGAGCGCCCAGCGTCCTGCTCGGCTTTCAGGTCGGCGGCATTGTCGGCCACAAGTTCCTGGGCGACTACCGGGTATCGATGGACGTGGACAGGAGCGAGTTGCGCCTGGAACGATAGCGCCGCGTCAAATCCCAAGATCCAAATCCCAAATCCCAAACGGTGGAGCAGCTTGGGACTTGGGTTTTGGGATTTGGGTTTTGGGATTTCCTAGAAGTCGTACCCGATCCAGACCGAGAACTTCGGCTTGCGGAACGCCGAATGGCCCCCCTGCTGGAAGAAGACCAGATCTTCCCACTCCTTGTTGAACAGCGTTTTCCACGCCCAGTCGAAGTGAACGGGGAACCCGAGCGCGAATGTCTCGAGACCGATCCCGTACGACGCGCGCGAGTCGATCAAGCGGAAGCCACTGACGCGTTGTGGTGCTCCGTAGACCGGGTCGGCGTCGCCGATCGCGATGGTGTTGTACCCGACAATCGGTGAGAACGACTCGCTTCCCGTTGCCCACCATCTGAACTTGTTTCCCGTTGCGCCGGGCTGTCCCTCGAAGTCCGAACCTCCCATGTTCGCGAACATGACGCCGCGGATCCCGCCCAGCACACCAATCGGCGTCAGCATCGCTTCGATGAACGGGAAGCGGAGCTCGGCGTTGAGGAATGCGGCCCGGCTGCCGACGAAGCTCAGATAGTCGTATCCGCGCATTTCCGAATTGCCGCCGAAGTAGGTGAAGTCCGGCGCGTCGCCCCAGCTCTTGAAGCCGCGCGCGCGCAATGCGAGCAGCCCCGATGCGCCGATGCGCAGGTACTTGCGCGCGTCGACATCCGCCGTCTGTCGCGACAGCGTGTTGCTGATCTTCGGCGCAACCTCGTACGACAGCCGCATCGTGCTTCCGGCCAGCGGCCCGAACTCGCGGAAGATCGTCGTTTCCTGCACGAAGTTGATCCCGAGCGGGACGTACGTGCCGTTGCGGAACAGCGTCTGCCCAAACTGCTGCTGCTGGTAGTTCTGCGAGTACTCCTCGAGGCCCGGGTCGTTGAACTGCTCGCTGTACTGCAGCACCCCGCCGAACAACTCGAGCCGACGATAGCGGCTGAAGGGCCAGATGCCGAACGCGGTGCCTCCACGGACTGTTCGCGTCGCGATCGCCAGATCGCGATCGATCTGCCGATAATACGGATCGTAGAAGGTGTTCGTGAGCTGCCCGTAGAAGAACTGGGTCTGCGAGTAGCCCTGGAGCGCGTAGTTGAACCGCCGCGCCAGGTTCAAGTACGAGAACGACAGCGTGCGGTACTGCGAGATCGACGCGGCGTAGAGATTGAACTGCTGGTCACCCAGCACGTCGCTGAAGGTCACCGCCGACCCGCCGAACACATCCCCGCCGCTGGTTACGCCGACGTTGACAGGCGGGCGGCCGTCGAGGAACAGCTTCTCGAAGGCGCCCTTCTTCTTGATCTTGTCGCGCACCAGCGTGTGGGTGAGCGGCGCCTGGAAATCGATCACCGGACCCGCCGATCCGAAATCGGCGAGTTGCGCGCTGGCGATCGGGTCCTTCCGCTCCAGCATGTGCAGCTCGTATTCGCCTTTGTAGTAGCTGACGAAGGCGATGCGCGGCGGTGCGTTGCCATCCTTCACCACCACCGTCGAGACGTTGCCGCCGAGCGCGTCGGTGAACTGACGGAGCTCGCCGGTCTTCATGTTCAGCGTCCAGACGTTGTAGATGTTCCCGTTGCGTGCCACGTCCGGTTCGATCGGCTGCGCCGGATCGGTCGCGGTGGACGAGAACACCAGCGTGTCGTTATCGAGGAACTGCGCGCCGGCATCGTCGTGTGTGCCGAAGGTGAGCTGCGTCTTCTTGCCGGTATCGGGATCGAGGCGGAACAGTTTGTCGTTCCCGCTGACACGGGCCACGTAGACGATGTACTTGCCGTCCGGCGACCAGCTCGGTGCCGCGTCACCAAATGAATCCTTGGTGAGATTGGTGAGCTGCTTGCTTTCCAGATCGATCACGAAGATGTCGCCGACGCCGCCCTGCAGCGCGGCGAACGCGACCTTCTTCCCGTCGGGCGAGATGTCCGGCGACTCGGGCTCGTCGACCATCCGCATCTCGACGCGCTGATCGATGTTTCGCGTCAGCACGTTCTCGAGAATCAGCGTGCGCGACTTCTCGTTGCGCACGAAGAAGGCGAGGCGATCGCCCGAGGACGACCACGACAGCCACGGCACCCGATTGAACCGCAGGCCGGGCATGACGATGAACTCGAAGCCCTTGTCCTGGTCGAAGCCCTTCGTGAGGTTGCGAATGACCGAGCCGTCCTTCGACGACACCAGGATGATGTCGGCTTCCTGATCGCGCCGGTTGCCGGTCACCACCGCGAGGAGATCGCCTGACGGCGACGGCTCCACGCTGATCGCATTGCTGAAGCTGGTCTTCTCGTTGTCGGGCGCGAGGTTGCGGCCGTAGTCCGCCGGCCGCTCCTTGTCGCGGAACGGCTTGAAGCGATCCTTCAGGTACTTCTCGAACTGAAGGTCGAAATCCTCGGCCTTCATCTTGAAGGCTTCCTCGTACGCATCTTCGCCGCCGCCGATGACCGACTTGCGCAGCGAGAAGAGGTACTGACGCAGGCCTTCCTTGCCCCACCGTGACTCGATGAACTCGAACACCGAGTGACCGAGGTTGTAGATCATGCGCGGGTTGTTGAAGCCCCCGTAGTTCTCGAGCTTCGTCATCTTGGGCACGATGTCGGCAACCGCGGCGTCGCGCACCGTCATCAGGTCGAGCGGGTCCCAGTTGCCGGTCATGTAGTCGGACAGCCCCTCGTTGACCCAGAGCGGCATGTTGCGCCGGATGAGCGACGTCGGGATGATGTCGAACTCGAAGATGTGCGTCAGCTCGTGGACAACGAGGTGGTACAACTGGTCGGGCGGCGCGTCCATCGGCATCACCATGCGATCGCGCGATGGTTCCGCGAATGCGCCGACGCCTTCCTGCGCCGCACCCGGTATGACGTTCTGCTCCTGGAACTCGCTGGCCGTCTGGAAGAGAATCAGCGGCACCTTGAACGCGAGGTCGTGTTTCAGCTCGGAGCTGATCATCTGATACGCGCTTTCCGCGTATCCCGCCATCCGTTCGAGATGCGGCTCGATCTCGGGATAGAAGTAGATGATGAAGTGGTCCGTCTCGTAGTGCGACCACTTGAAGTTGTCGTAGCGGACCTGGTTCTTGCCGAAGTAGGGGACGTAAGGGGTGGCCTGTGCCGCGGCGGCACGCGGCAGGCAGGCAACCAGCGCCGCGATGGCGACGGTCATCCGGAGCAGGTTCCGCCTTCCGCACCATGTGCGGTTGTTCATGTGGATCTCCCGCGCAAATCTTACTGCTGACGCTTTGACGCTCGCAATCAAGCGATAGACGCGCGCCGAGCAAAGGATGTACCGATGAGGCGCGCGGAATCATGCAGGAAATTCGCGAAAAGCGCCACCGTCATGGCAGCACCGCCGCAGCACTGTCCTCCGGACGTGCGGTCACGCCGACCGCACTCGGATACACTCAGGAATAAACCGGCCCGTGGGAGGGTTTTGCCTACGGGCCTGAGGACGCAGTGCTCGGACGTCGTCAGCCACCGGATCCGGATGCGTTTGCCGCGGAGGTCCTTGCCTTTCTGGACCCGTTGTATGCGACCGCCTTGCGGTTGACGCGCAATCGCGCCGACGCGCAGGATCTGGTGCAGGATACGCTGGTCAAGGCGTTCCGCTTCGCGAACCGGTTCGAGCGCGGGACGAATCTGAAGGCGTGGCTGTACACGATCCTCCACAACACGTGGAGGAACAGCCGTCGCGACGCCGCGCGCGACACCGTCGAGATCGACAGCGAGCGCGTCGAGGAAGCGTCCTCGGCGAGCACCGGGCCGATGGAAAGCGACACGCCAGAGCAGCTCCTGCTGCGCGACACGCTCGACGCGGATCTGCAGGGGGCACTCGACGATTTGCCGGAGGCGTTTCGTCAGGCGGTGTGGCTACGAGACGTCGAAGAGTTTACGTATGCGGAAATCGCTCAGATGCTCGGCATTCCGATCGGCACCGTGATGTCGCGCATCTCACGTGGACGGCGGCTCCTGTACGAACGGCTCAGTGCGTCTCATGGCCCCGCGCGGGTCGGCGCAGGCGGTCGATGACGTCCACGCACCCGATGTGCACGTTCGCGGGTCTAAACGACGACGGCACGCGATGAAGGAATCCTGTCGCCGAACCGACGAGCGGTTGGCGTCCTACGCCGATGGCGCACTGCCGGCCGCTGAACACGCAGAGGTCGAGCGGCATCTCGCGGCGTGTCCTCCCTGCCGGCGGGCGGCGGCGCACGAAGAGGGCGGCCGGACGCTGCTTCGCGAGCGGAGCAGCCATCTGAAGTGCGAAGCGCTTCCACCGGGTCTTCGCACGCGCTGCGAAGCACTGGCTCGCGACTACACCGCACGGAGTCATGCCCCATCCTGGCGAGCCGGCCTCGCCCGCGGCGTCGTCGCCGCCGTGGCGATCGTCATTTTTGGCGGCCTCGCGTTGTCGTTTGCCACACATCGATCCGATACGGTACTCGCCGCCCAGCTCACGGCGGACCACGTCAAGTGCTTTCGAGTCTTTGCCAAGGACAACTCGCCAGGGCTCGATGCCGCTGATGTCGAACACCATCTCAGGGATGAACACGGTTGGGACGTGCACGTTCCGCCGTCCGCGCCTGAGCAGGGCATCCAGTTGATCGGCGCACGGCGGTGTCTCTACGGCGAAGGGACGATGCCCCACCTGATGTACCGGGTGAATGGCAAGAATGTGTCACTCTATATGCTCGGAGGGACGCGCCGCCCGCCGGCCGAGCTGACGGCGTTCGGCTATCGTTCGCGGATCTGGTCACGCGGGGCGACCACCTATGTGATGGTCTCGTCCGACTCCGATGCCGACCTTGTCCGTGCGGCGCAGTACGTCATGCAGAAAGCTCAGTGATGGATAGCAATCAGGACGCACACGGGAATTCGAACCTGGACGCGCCCTCGTCCGAACCACGCAGCGGTGCGGATTCCGCTGACGAGTTCATCGCCAGTCATCAGGCGGTGGCGGAGGAGGCCGGATCGCCCGAACCGATCGCGGACCGTCCATCGCGCAAGGCGGCGTGGCTGGCGATGGGGGCCGTGGCGCTTGCGCTCGGGTTGATCTGGATCGCGCCGGGCGTCGGCGACCACGCTCCGGCATCGCAAACGAGCCGTGCGACCGACGAGACTGCCACCGAAAACCCCGGCGATCCAGACGATGCGGACGCGACCGGCAAGGTGGCGCCGCTCCAGTTCACGCTCAAGGACATGAACGGCGTCGACGTGAAGCTCGCCGCGTTCAAGGGCAAGCCGATCGTGATCAATTTCTGGGCGACGTGGTGCGGTCCGTGTCGCGCCGAGATTCCATCGCTGGTTCAGCTGCAGCGACAGTACGGAGACGAGGGACAGGACGTCGTGATCCTCGGGATCTCGGTCGACGATCCGATCGAGAAACTGAAGCCGTACGCGAACGAGATGAAGATCAATTACCCGCTGCTCGTCGGCAACGGACGCGAAGATGTGCAGGAAGCGTTCGGGCCGCTGTGGGGCATTCCGGTGACCGTGTTCGTCGACCGCGAGGGCCGCATCGCGAAGCGGCATTCAGGCATCGCATCGAAGGAACAGTTCGAGCGGGAGATCAAGGCGCTGCTGTAGTATGATCGACCCATGTTGAAGGGGTTCACGCATGGCCGTCTCGCCTGCGGGTGTCGGATCGCGTTCCGCGAGGGCGTCGAGGGAAGTCCGGTCACCGTGGTGATCGACGAGAAAGGCCCTGGCTGCGTGATGGCGCTTCACGTCCGCGATCTTCCGGTGTACGACTACCGCGAAGCCCTGCGTCCGCCCACTCGTTTTCTTCCCATGGAAGAAGAGGAGTTCGAGGAAGAAGGCTAGCGCCACTTAGCTGAATTGAACCCTCAGCTCTGCCACCAACGGCAGGTGATCCGACGCCATCAGTGACAGCCGC
>Ga0070699_100005720_pt1 | contig 10881 bp, 15 predicted proteins | sample KBSK1503metaG_FD_65473 | JGI IMG/M metagenome (GOLD analysis project Ga0070699, IMG submission 65473) | Corn, switchgrass and miscanthus rhizosphere microbial communities from Kellogg Biological Station, Michigan, USA - KBS K1-50-3 metaG | ecosystem: Host-associated > Plants > Roots >...
TTCTGAAAAAGAAACAATGTAATTAATTCCTGGAATTTGACCCGGGTCAGTTTGTAGTTTTTTCTCTTTCTCAATATAGGGTTTAGCAAGTTCCTCAGTAGACCAGATTGCTTTTCCTGTTAGTTTATTTACAGCATAAACGCAAATACACTCAGTGGAATCGTCTTTTTTGTAACCTTCGAAAAGCAGTATATTATCGACTATGGTTAGATGGTCAATCCTGTTGTATTGCATCATTCTCCATAATTCGCGCTCTGATGGTCTTGTAAGCCAGATATATGCCGTGCTCAAAACTAGGCAACAGATGAGTACTACAAGAGCAGTCAAACTAAGGATGGTTTTCAAAGATTTTTTCATTTTTATTTTTCCCAAAGAAATTATACCCTCCCATTCCCGCATCAGACTTTCATTAACCTCCCCCTTCGTCCAGTTGCACATTTCATTGAATAGTTTTATAGTTCCGTAGTCAGGTAGTTGGGAACCTTTCTGCCTGTTCATTTGTATATCTTTTACAACTATTCAACTAAGTATATCTACTCTCCAGGAGACTAATTTATGTGGCACGGCGGTGGTTGGTTCATGTACATGCGTCAGGGGGATGAAAAACCCAAACTCACGCGCGAACTATTATTACGGGTGCTGGCGTACGCGCGTCCGTATTGGTGGCATATCGCCGGGATGCTGGTGACCATTCTGATTGGCACAGGCTTATCGTTGGTGGGGCCGCTCATCTTTCGCCAGATGATCGACGTTGTCCTACCCTCCAAGGATGTCAACCATCTCATCCTGTTTGCGCTGGCGCTCCTCTTTATCCCCATTATTGACGGAGTGATCGGCGTTTTACAACGGCGGCTGAACGCGACCATCGGCGAAGGCGTGATCTTCGACCTGCGTTCCACGCTGTTCGCACGCCTGCACCGCATGTCCCTGCGCTTCTTCACCAACACCAAGGTCGGTGAGTTGATGAGTCGCCTCAACAACGATGTGGTCGGCGCGCAGAACGCCATCAGCAATGTCATTACCGATATCATCACTGACCTCATCCGCACGGTTGCGATTTTGATCGTCATGCTTTCGCTCGAGTGGCGACTGACGTTGCTCAGCCTCATCATTCTCCCCTTCATTATCTTCTTTGCCCAACGGCTGAGCGTAACCCTACGCGAGCTCTCCCGTAAGGGGATGGAATTGAACGCACAAATGAATGCCCACATGAACGAGACCCTCAACATTGGCGGCGCGCTCCTGGTCAAACTATTCGGGCGCGGGCGTGAGGAAGAGCTCCGTTTCCGTGAACGTGCCGCGGGTGTGCGCGATGTCGGTATCCGCCGGGCAGTCATGGGCTCGTCTTTTTTCATCATTCTGGGCCTGGTCGGCGCAATCGGCACGTCGCTGGTCTATGGGTTGGGCGGGTATTACGTCATCACCGGCGCGTTTACCATCGGCACCATCGTCGCCTTCGGTTCATATCTCGATCAACTCTATGGGGCGCTGCAAGGTCTCACCGGCGCGCCCGTGTCATTCAGCACTTCGATGGTTTCCTTTGAACGTGTCTTCGAGATCATTGACCTCCCTCCCGATATCGCTGAAAAAGAGAATGCCATCGCCTTGCCCGATGTAAAAGGCGAGCTCGAATTTGATAATGTCACATTCAACTATCATGTAGATGAATCCAAACTGCTCAAGGAAGTCAAACGCTATGGGCGGCATGAGGACGTGAGTGCGGTCCTGTCCTTGGCCCATAAAGACGATAAGGACGATGGATCAAAGACAAAAGGGGATGGAAAGCAAACCACTGAAGGAAAGGATGCTCAATCGTTTAATACATCGTCCGCACAGGGGATCAACCTGCAGGATAATGGAAAAAACGCCCTTCGACACGGCCCCGCCAGTCAGGACAGCGCTTCTGACTCACCCGAAACTGAGTCCACATCTCAAGCACGCGAAGTCGCCCTGAACGGAATCTCCTTTACCGCGCATCCCGGAAGTTTAACCGCGTTGGTTGGTCCCTCCGGCGCCGGCAAAACGACGATGACCTATCTCATCCCGCGCTTGTATGACCCCACTGACGGAGTCATCCGCATTGACGGGCACGACCTGCGTGACGTGACGCTCGAGTCACTTTCGTCTGCGATTGGCATGGTGACGCAGGAGACGTATCTTTTCCACGACACCATCCGCACGAACCTGACGTATGCCCAAACCGACGCGACCCAGGCCGAGCTTGAAGCCGCCGCCAAAGCCGCCAACATCCACAACTTCATCATGGACCTGCCCGATGGCTACGATACGATCGTGGGTGAGCGCGGTTACCGCTTGAGCGGTGGTGAAAAACAACGTATCGCACTGGCACGTGTAATTCTCAAAAACCCGCGCATCCTCGTGCTCGACGAAGCCACCAGCCACCTCGATAGCGAATCCGAATCCCTGATTCAAGACGCGTTGAAACGTGTCATGGCAGGGCGCACAAGCATAGTGATTGCTCATCGCCTCTCCACGATCCTTGCCGCAGATTTGATTCTTGTGATGGATCGCGGACAGATCGTCGAACGCGGCACACACGAGCAATTGCTTGCGATGAATGGGTTATATGCTCAGTTATATGAGACGCAGTTTCGAGGAGAGAGAGTTTAAGCTTTAGCCACAGATTACACGGATTTGCACAAATTAATTGTAGGGGCGGACGGCTATCTGCCCCTTTTTGATTTTGTGGTAGATAGATGAAAGATTGTCGAACACGGCACATATGTAAGCGAGCTATTAGCGATGAAATAGCCGTATGGCCATTTATATGAGACACAGTTCAGATGAGAAAGGTATGATTTTATTCAGGTTCTTGAAATCGATATGGACTATGAGCTGTCTCTCCACAGCTAAGACAGTAGTATATATACCAGATTTGAGAAGAATTGATAGTGCCAGTGGAATTAACCCAAGCTGTAGCTGTACCACCACTGCCGCTACCAACTACCAAAGATTCGTCAGCGTCATTTTGTAAACGCATTATATTGTTGCATTTAGGGTAAAGTAAATATTCAGGGTTAGTAGGTAACATTGAAGTTATTTAACTCCTTTCTGTGGGCTAATTACGAAAGATTTTGATACTTGATTGAATTCAACTTTTCGAGCTGATTCATATCCGCTAGGAACTTCAATAAGTACCCCAAAGACTTCATCCTCAATTGGAAGTTCTTTATAATTATTTAGTAGAAAATAAGCTGCACCTGCAGTGCCAGTATCTCCCAAACCTGCGATAACCAAGATGTTGTTTTCCGGATGATACTCATCTTTGAGTTTCAAGATTACTGCATAATCAACATTTGAACTATCACGACCTTTAATGCGCGATACACCTTCTACAAACTTTATTCCAGTTTTATTTTGAGTAGATGGATTAGTGTTCACAATAATTGTGTAATTCAGTTCGAAACGAAAAAAAGTGTTTGGAATTTGTCTAATATTTCGCGCGTTTTAGAATTGTGTGCACCTATACATATCACACTTCTACCCCAATAATCTAACATCTGTTCACTGTCTTCAACGCTAATACGTGTTTTCCCTTTAGTGGCTTTCTCAATTGCTTGATAAACATACGACAAAGCTACGGCATCGCCCTTGCCGTATACAAATTCTGAGCCTACGATTATTGGTTGATTAGAACGTCTAGGATCATTCCTGTAAAGCCTGGAATGTTCTCTGTCATCCAGATCTCTTCTTCATGCCGAAATATATATCCAACTATCATCTGTGCTAATTGTTCCTAACACTCTGTTGAGCGGCTTAAGTTGTTGTGTAGTTTGAATAGCCTTTTGTAGGATTTCAATGAGAATTTCTGCAAAAACACCCGCAAAAGCACTTGCGATTAGAACAACCGAGTCTGATATGTCTTTTTGTAGACCTAAAAATAAAAGTACCCCTGTAATAACTCCAATCAATACACCAAATGCCATTCGCGCAAGGAAATTATTTTCAAACAAAACAGAAATCTTTTTTAAATAATACGTTATCGTTTTCATTGCATTGATATTGAAAGCTATGTAGGCAAGGTGATTTGCTTCATTGTCATTATAGCATTACTCCGCTATCGCCAAAACTAGCATAGGCACGCACTCGCAGGGTCCAAATTAAGAGCTGCTTCCCTTTTGCTCCCACAATTGACGTGTCATCTGAATATGCCCCAGATGACTTGTGGCATGTTCGAGTGCATGGAGCAATGCCCAGGCCACGGTAAGTTCACGTCCATCGCTGGGTCGAACGCGCGTAGTTTCCAGATCCTGTAGAGTCATCTTCTCCAGCGCGGCACTGGCATATTCCAGATTATCTGTGAGGCGTTTTTTCAGAACATCCACGTCCACACCACGGGCTCGAAACTCCGCGTCGCGGTCTCGATTCGAGGATTCCTGCGCGGCGATATCGCCGATCCAAAATCGAACCGAACCTGTCGTATGAAATACCAAAACACTGATGGAATTCATATCCTGCCCGGGAATCCAATCCAAAGCCTCTGAAGGTAATCCGTCAATGGCTTGGAGAATGCCGTTGTGACAATCTTGCAGGAGGTGTATATATTCGTTGAAGAAAGTCTGCATGGTTCACCGTCTCTTTCTTGCGATTAATAATAAATACTGCCGGGTTGATGATTCATTATAGCATTCTGCTTGTTGGACTCACGGTTTGGGAGTGATGAGGTCTAAAAGCCAAGATGCCAGTACCTCTGCTGGTACTGGCATCTTGGCGTATCAAAGCGCTTATTTTTCAGGTGGCTGAGCGGGAGGAGTTTCTTGAGCTTTCTGCGTTACAACTGCCTCTTCAGCAGGATTATTCTTTCTTTTTTGCTTTTCTCTTTCCTTTTGCTCCTTCTTCCGCTTCTTTTCCAATTCCTTCTGACGTTTTTCGTATTGATAGTTTACTTTAGCCAATTGGGCATCCTTTCGTATTTCTGGGCTGGGTGAATATTGAAAATATTATAGCACTTCATCCAATGGTTTTTCGAATGCGTGGCATGGCAGGTTCTTTGATTTTATGGCGAGCCCTGCCACACATAGGTCGGTTTGTCTTCAGAGTAGGGATAGTTAGGTGAAAAGTACGATGTTCCTATCTGGGCGCTTTCAGGGAGAAAAACAAAGAGCAGGTCGCTTAACTCAGCTACGGCTGGGATGTCGAACCGCAGCCATCCATCCAGTTCCTGATCCGGAAAAATGACTGGTCCCAGCGCTATATACTCCGTGTATGCCTGACGATAGCCATAGGTTGGCTTGATCTCAGTGGCGGCATAGAGAACACTAAAATGTTCAGCAAGTGGAACGTTCATTTCGATTTGCTTCAAATTTTCAAGTCGAATGTGCACCCACAGGAACTTCTTTCCTTCGGGTGGAATCCGCGTGGAGCCAAAATCAGTCAGATAATCCTGGGTAGTTTCCAGTTGTTCCATGGTCACTTGCAGCTCGTCCCAAATGATTGAATCGTTCAACGAGGCTGGTGTAGGAAGTATTTTGGTCTCTGTCGCGGTGGGTAGGGGAGATGTAGTGGCTGTTACAGGTGGGGTAGTGACAGCGCCAGTACGCGAGCAGGCCGTCAAAACGAACAGTACAAATAAAAGAATAGCTGTTATCTTTTTCATGAGAATCCTAGAAATCAGTCCAATTTTAATACGTACGCCTGCCACTTTGGTTTCTATAATCAATTCGAAAGTTGTGGGTGAAAGGATTATAAAGCGGTTTACCTTCGAGTCTCTCCATAGGCAAACAAGGGGCGGTTAAAGGTAAAATCTTGAAAAGGATATATCCATGAAAACAGCCCTGATTTTCTTCTTTGCCGTCCTCAGTGAAGTAACCGCTACAACCGCCCTGAAATTTTCAGAGGGTTTCACCAAACTTGTCCCCAGTCTGATCGTTGTAGTGGGATATGGATTATCTTTCTATTTACTCTCCCTCAGCTTAAAAGTAATGCCCATTGGCACGGCCTATGCATTGTGGTCTGGGATTGGGATCGTGTTAACAGTCATCGCTGGGATTCTTATCTGGCGCGAGTCTATGGATTGGGCACGCGGGATCGGAAACCTGCTTATCATGCTGGGCATTATCGTCATCAATCTCTTCTCAAAGCAATCCCCCAATTAATAGGCCTGAGCTATAAACAAAAGTCCACAGATTTCAAAACCTGTGGACTTTTGCTCTTAATTGTTTAAAAACTCACCATGTGGGGAAACAGGTGGCTGTTTTTCCAGCCAGATTTCCATGCCGATGGCATCTTCCAGAATATTAGCTTGCTTGAAATTTGTCTTTGAAACAAATTTTTGTATCTCAACTTTGGTATAGGCATTCTTGAGCAAAGTTCTGCGGAAGATGAGTCTGGTCAGCCCGGCGTTGAAGCCGCTCAAGTGCAGGTCATTTTTGATATGGCTATCGATCTTTTCCACTGGTACATCCCGCCGCAAGTCGACGATACAAGCTTTGCCTTTGGGCTTCAAGACGCGATGCATTTCGCGGATGGCTTCCACCGGTTCGGTGAAATTCTTGAACGCTGCCACGCAAATGATGAAATCAAAAGTTTTCTCTTCAAACGGCATTCGTGATGCATTGCCGTGACGAAACTCGACTTGCACCTTGGCCTGCCTTGCATTTTCCTGGGCGATCTCAATAAATGTTTTACTGATTTCGAGAGCCGTGACCTTGTAATTCTCAAAACTGGCCAGCTCAATCGCTAAATAGCCTGGTCCTGGTGCCACTTCCAGAACATTGCCACCATTAGGAAGTGCAATGTGAATCTTTTGGGCCAGCAGTTTTTGCTCTGAAACGCGACCGGTATTCTTCGCATACCATTTGGCGATCAAACCTTCCATGGGCAGTCCCTTGTAGGGCTTCACTGCTTTGTTTGAAGTAAGTTCGTACGTTGACATTTGTTTCTATCCTTTATAGGTCTGGGAAATAAATTCAGGGGTGAGTTGAATATTGAAATTGACGATCTCGTAGTAACGCATCGCCTTGCCTTCGCCGGAGAGTTCCAGTCGGCTCTTGACCAGCCCGGCATCTTCAAGTTTATTGAGATGCATGATCAACAGTGGCCGACTGATACCGATCTCGCGCGCCAATTGGCTGACGTAATTGGTCTTGTTCACGAGAGCCGTAATGATTTGCAAACGATGTGGATTTGCCAGGGCAGAAAGCGCCTCAAGCAAACCCGGACCTGATAGCGCGGACATGGTTATTGAACTTCACTGAGAAGTTTCTCAATGGTAGCTAGCCGGACACGTATATCCTCCAACGCCTCCGCGGTCTTTTGCTGTGCGTCCGCAGACTTTTGTTCCGCGGCGGTTGCCTGTTCAGCCAGCTTGTTGTATTTATCCTTTTGGTCAGCGAACATTTGGGTCTTGGCAACGGACATGCCCTGCCAAAGTATGACAACAAAGATGATTGTTACTGCAACAATGATTAACATAGTAATTTGGGTATTCATTTTTTGCTCCGTAAATTAGATGATGGGTGATATGTGGAATATAATAATTCCATGTGTAAGAAATATTTTACACATGTCTTGATAATATGTCAAGAGGTAGTTATTTATTAGAATTAGCCATTGACAACTTACTAACTAGTAAGTAAAATCCTCTCTAATGGTCAAGATCGAAAACAGCAAGCGAACGATTCTAAATTTAGCTGAAGCTTTACTACAAGATAAAGGTTTCAATGGTTTCAGCTATGCTCACATTGCATCGGCACTCGGTGTGAAGAACGCCGCTATCCATTATCACTTCTCGAGCAAGGAAGCGCTGGGCTGTGCAGTGGTGAAGCGCTATCGTGACCGCTTCCAATTATGGATCAATAATTCACGCGTCAAAGATCTGTCCCCGGAAAAGAAACTCGATTGGTTCTTTAGCATTTACTCGGACATGCGCGCTGACCAAGGTAAGGTTTGCCTGGTTGGGTCCATGGAGGCTGAGTTCAATTCCATTCCTGCTGCGTTGCGTCGAGAAGTGGAAGGCTTGCATAAGGAATTGCTCACATGGCTTGAGGCAACTTTAGATGAAGGCCGAGATGTGGGCGTCTTCCGTTTCAACGGCGAGGCGGCCAATAAAGCTGCATTGATCCTATCCAGTGTACAGGGCGCGTTGCAAATGGCGCGGGCCCTGGGAACAAAAAAGTTTCGAGATGTTGTGGAACAGCATAAACTGGATTTGCTCGCCTAATTTTTTTTGTCGTTCAAACTTACTACCTAGTAAGATTATAAGGAGAAAAAATGACAACTTTAGAATCCACCAAACAGCAAGCTATTGTGAAAAAAATGTATCAGACATTTTTCGATCCATCTCGCTATGAGGTGAAACAGGCCGATCGTGAGATCATTGAATGGGGCAACAATTACCGTCTCCCATTTACGGGCGGAGAGCTGGCCGTCACAACCTGGGGGAATTCCGGCCCAGCTGTTTTGTTGATGCACGGTTGGGGCGGCGCGCGTGCTCAGATGACTGGCTTCGTGGATGCGCTTTTGTTTGCTGGCTATCGGGTGGTGGCATACGATCAGCCTGCGCATGGCGAATCGGACGGGAGGACAACCAACCTGCTTGAAATTGCTCCAACCATGGATTTGATCGCGAAGCAGGAAGGACCCTTCGAAGCGATCATTGCGCACTCCTTCGGGACATTGATCACATCGTATGCTCTGGTCAATCGGAATTTTCCGCCTCCTTCCAAGCTGGTCTATTTCGGCGCTTTCAACAGTCTGTTGGATTCCCTGCCGCGTTTTCAAGTTCTGGCTGGTTTATCTGATGAGATTATGAATGGCTTGCGGGATATGATCTACGAAAACTTTGGCAGAGATGTGTTGGATGCCATTGTCAACGAGACTTTAACTCCGCAAATTAATATCCCGGCTTTGATGTTCCATGATGTTGCGGACAATGTCACGCCGGTTGAAGATAGTCGTGCCATTGCAAAGGTATGGAGGAATGCGCAATTCATCGAGACTGAAGGATTGGGTCATCGCGGCGCGCTGCAATCGAAAGAGATTCACGAACAGGTTGTGAAGTTTTTGAAGAGTTAACGCCTCCAATATATGGAGATGGAACAAATACAAACAGAATTACCCCCGAACTTAATGGGGACGCAGACGAACGCTGATTCACGCTGATAAAGAGCAAAACTCAGCGTTTTCTGCGTTGATCAGCGTCCAAAAGGATTAAGAAAAGAACTCACCCCGAAGATTAATTTCGGGGTGAGTCATGTTTGTGAATGATGTAAATATCAGAAGCCAGTGGCCGCGAACCAACTGCCGCCTGCACTGGTCACAAAAACGATGGGGGCAATGCAAGGCTGAGGAATGGCCAGATCAGCTACAATCGTGGCGTTTCCGCCGCCCAGGGAGGCTGGTCCAGTTGTGGCAGGGAAGGGGTCAGTCAGGATATTTGTAAAGGTCCCATTGCTGTTCACACAGCTTACTAGGCCTCGGAAGGTTGCACTAGGGTTTGAACCGGCATTGGCCCCGGCCGCCAGGACCAGGCCCTCAACGGTGATCTCCAGATGACCGTTGGCCCTTAGTTGACCAAAACCATCAGTAAGCGTCCATGGTATACCACCGCCATTAATACCGCGCAGTGGAACCTGGCTTTGCGCTCCGGTAAGACCTGCTGGAACACCCACCATCGAGTCAAATTTCAGGATTTTTGGACCTTTAGCTTCAGCTGTTGCCACTGAACCTCCAAAAAAGAAACTGCTTAGAAGGATCGTTGCCAGTACAATTTGGACAAGCTTTTTCATATTATGTCTCCTTTGGTAATAGTTTGGTTTGCATTTCTTAATACGCCGCCATCAGTGATTTTGGATTTCATCGCCGAATCGAGTTTCAGGGGTATTTTGCGAAGCGTGACCAAACAAAATTAATTCGGTACAATGAAAGCGTGATTGACGTTGACGAAAACAAACTGATCGCACGAGTGGCACGTGGAGATGAACATGCTTTTTTGGAAATTTATGATCGCCACGCCAGCCGTGTGTACGGCTTAACTTTACGAATTCTTCGAGACCCCATGCTGGCAGAGGAAGCCACTCAGGATACATTTCTCAAACTTTGGAACCGGGCGCAACAGTATCTTACGGAGCGAGGGCCTTTCCTGCCCTGGCTGTTGACCATTGCCCGGAATGTGGCGCTTGACCGCTTAAGGCTGGAAGCCCGAAGGCCCGCCTTGGCCGATACCAATGACTCAGAGACAGTCTGGCATACCCTGCCCAATCTTGAATCCTTGACGGAGGAGTCCCGGTGGCGCAGCTTGTATTTTGCGGTGCAGGCGCTGCACCCTGATCAGCGTACGGTCATTGAACTGGCGTATTATCAAGGACTGAGTCAAAGTGAAATTGCTGAAGTGTTGGGATGGCCGCTTGGAACGGTCAAGACCCGCCTGCGGGCGGCCATGGAGAAATTGCGGGAGAACTGGAATGAAAAATAAATCCAAACTGATGATTGCTGGCGTATACTTACTGGAGTAGAAGTATATGGTGCCTGATTCTCATGCTCCCTTTCGCGAAAATATTCCCGCCTATGCTATTGGGGCATTGGATGCGAAGGATACTCACGCGCTGGAAGCTCATTTGAAAACCTGCGCCTCCTGTCGCGCCGAACTGGCTGAATACCGTTCCCTCAGTGACTCCTTGCTGACGGCTGTTCCACCAAAACAACCTCCTGCCGCGCTTCGTAAACGCCTGCAGAGCCAATTGCCCAGTGCCCAAAAAACGAAACCCCAACAATGGAACTGGTCTTTTAGTCAACTTGCTCTGGGAATTTCCTTGATATTGTTGCTGGCTATGAATCTGTATTCCATTTTGCAAATGCGAACCATGCAATTGGAGCAAACTCGCCTCAACAGTCAATATCGGACCAGCCAAATTGTTTTAT
>Ga0070699_100005722_pt1 | contig 10879 bp, 10 predicted proteins | sample KBSK1503metaG_FD_65473 | JGI IMG/M metagenome (GOLD analysis project Ga0070699, IMG submission 65473) | Corn, switchgrass and miscanthus rhizosphere microbial communities from Kellogg Biological Station, Michigan, USA - KBS K1-50-3 metaG | ecosystem: Host-associated > Plants > Roots >...
CGGTCATCGTCACGCCCGCCGCGGCCAGCCGCTCGATGGTCGCGCGGTTGCGCGGCTCGGCGAAGAAGCTGGTCACCGCCTGGGCGATCTGGGGACCGATGCCGTAGATCTCGTTGATGTCGGCCTCGGTGGCGGCGAGCAGCCGCTCCATGGTGCCGAAGCGCGCGGCCAGGAGCTGGGCGGCCCGCTCGCCCACCATGCGGATGCCGAGCGCGTTGAGCAGGCGCGAGAGGCCGCGGCTCTTCGAGGCTTCGATGGCGCGGTGGAGATTCTGGGCCGACTTCTCGGCCATCCGCTCGAGGTCGGCGAGCGTCTCCACCGACAGCCCGTAGAGATCGGCGAAGTCTCGGACGAGCCCGCGGTCCACGAGCTGGCGGATGATCACCTCGCCCAGGCCCTCGATGTCCATGGCCCGCCGCGAGCCCCAGTGAAAGAGGCGCTCCCGGAGCTGGGCGGGGCAGGCGGTGTTCGTGCAGCGCCACACCGCCTCGCCTTCGACGCGGAGGGCGGCACCGCCGCACGCCGGGCAGTGGCTCGGCATCCGGAACGGCTCGGGCTCGGGCTCCGGCCGCTTCGACGTGACGACCTGGACCAGGTACGGGATGACGTCCCCCGCCCGCTCGATCAGCACGGTGTCGCCCACCCGCACGTCCTTGCGGCGCACCTCGTCCTCGTTGTGCAGGCTCACGTTGGACACCGTGACGCCCGCCAGCTCCACCGGCTCGAGCTGCGCGGTGGGCGTGAGCGCGCCCGACTTGCCCACGTTGATCGTGATGGAGACCACGCGCGTGGTGGCCTGGCGCGCCGCGAACTTGTAGGCGATGGCCCAGCGCGGGTGATGCGCGGTGGCCCCGAGGCGGCGCTGCTGCTCGAGATCGTCCACCTTGACGACCGCGCCGTCGGCGTCGTAGCCGAGCGCGTCCCGCTCGGCCTCGAGGCGGCCGAAGTAAGCCAGCACCGCGTCGATGTCCGGGCAGCGCTCGGAGCGCGGGTTCACCCGGAAGCCGCTCTTCTTCAGGGCCTCGAGCCGCTCCCACTGGGAGTGGAAGGCGGGCGGTTCGAGCACGCTCACGTGGTAGAGGAAGATCTCGAGCGGCCGCGCGGCGGTCACCGCCGGATCCTTCTGGCGCACCGCGCCCGCCGCCGCGTTGCGGGGGTTGGCGAAGACGGGCTGCCCCGCCTCCTCCAGCCCCGCGTTGAGCCGGGCGAAGGCGTCGCGCGGCATGTAGACCTCGCCACGGACCTCGAGCTTGGTCGCCCCTTTGAGGGGGCCCCCGAGCGTGGCCGGGATGGACTTGATCGTCCGCAGGTTCTGGGTGATGTCCTCGCCGATGCGCCCATCGCCCCGGGTGGCGCCCCGCACGAAGCGGCCGCGCTCGTAGAGCAGCGCCACGCCGAGCCCGTCGATCTTGGGCTCGCACACGTACGCGAAGGCCACTCCCGGCAGGGCTCGCTTGATCCGCGCCTCGAACTCGTGGAGATCCTCGGGCGCCATCGCGTTGTCGAGCGAGAGCATCGCCACCTGGTGCTCGACGGGCGCGAAGAGCTCGGCGCGGCGGCCCCCCGGCCGCTGGGTGGGGCTGTCCGGCGTCACCAGCTCGGGATGTTTCTCCTCCAGCGCCACCAGCTCGCGCCAGAGGCGGTCGTACTCGGCGTCGCTGATCTCGGGCCGGCTCTCGGCGTAGTAGAGGTAGTTGTGGCGGTTGATCTGCTCGCGTAGCTCATCGAGCCGGGTGCTCACGTCGGCGGGGGAAGGCATCGCCCCTCAGGATACATCTCCCTCTCCCCCCTGGGGAGAGGGGCTGTTCGCGTCCTACTGAGACGGCGGCGGTGGTGGCGGCGTCGCCGGCGCCTGCCGCGGCGCCAGGCGCATCGACTGCTCCAGCTCCGGCGTCACGCGTCGCATCTGCTCGGTGATGCGCGCGGCGTCCAGCGCGGTGCCCACCGTGCGGGGCGTGATCAGGAGCAGCAGCTCGGTCTTCTCGATCTTGTGCTCGACGGAGCCGAAGAGGTAGCCCAGGATCGGGATGCGGCTGAGCCACGGGATGCCGACGCGGATGCGGGTGCGCTTGTTCTGGATGAGGCCGCCCAGCACCAGCGTCTGGTCGTTCAGCAGCACCACCGAGGTCTCGGCCTCGCGCTTGGTGAAGCGGGGCGAGTTGATCGGCGGCGGCTCGTTCTCGCCGACCTCGTTGACCTCCTGCTTGACGTCCAGCGCCACCGTGCCCTGCTCCCCGATGCGCGGGGTCACGGTCAGGATGATGCCCGCGTCCCGGTACTCCACGGTCTGGGTGATCGCGTTGCCGGTGATGCCGCCCGTCGCCACCGGCACCTGCTGCGAGGTGACGATGGGCACCGACGTCGACACGTTGATGACTGCCTTGCGGTTCTCGGCGGTCATGATGGAGGGGTTCGACAGCACGTTGACCCGGTTCTCGCTGGCCAGCGCATTGAGAGCGGCCAGGAACTTGTCGGCCGCGAAGGTGAAGAAGTTGAACCCGACCGGCGCCGCGCCCCCGAAGGGGATGATCGACGGGGCGGGGCGGCCGGGGATCAGCCCGGAAGGCGACGAGCTGACGTCGAAGCGCCCGGAACGGACGGCCCACTCGACGCCGAGCTTGGTGTCGTCGGTGAGGGTGACCTCGGCGGCCATCACCTCGATCAGCACCTGGCGCGGCATCTTGTCGAGCTTCTTGATCGTCTCCTCGATCTCTTTCCAGAGCCGCGGGTAGGTGGTCACGATGATCGCGTTGGTGACCTCGTCGGCGACGAAGCGGATCTCCACGACGGGCGGCGCGCCCTCGCCGGAGACGCCCGGGAAGGCGGCGGGCCCGGCCGCGCCGCGCGGCCCCGTTGCCAGGAGAGGCGGCGCTTGCGGCAGCAGCGGTGGCGGAGAGAGCGGTGGGGAGGAGAGCCGGCCCGGGTAGGACCCGGACGGCCCGGAGATGCTCGTGGAGCCGGGCTGGTACTGCTGAGTGCCCGTGATGGCTGGGCCCCGATCGCCACGCCCGTAGATCGCGTCGAGCGTCGTGGCCAGGTCGCGGGCCTTGGTGTTCTCCGCGAAGTGGATGAAGACGCGCTGCCCGCCGTAGATGTCCACGTCGAGCCGCTCGACCAGCCGGCGGATCGTCTCCATGTCCTGCTTGCGCGCGTGAACGACGAGCGAGTTGGAGCGGCGCTCGGGGACGATGAGCGGGCGATCGGCGGCCGGCGCTCCCGAGCCCGCGGGCCCGGACGGCGGCGGCGCCGGGCCCGCGGGCGGGGGTGGCGGCGCCGGCGGACCTGGCACGGTCGGCGCCGCGCCCAGGCGGCCGCTGGCGAAGAGCTGAGCGAGGATCTGCGCCAGCTCTTGGGCGTCGGCGTGCTTGAGCGGAATGATCTGCAGCTCGTTCAGCGCCACCTCCACGTCCACCAGCTTCAGCACGTCGAGGAGCCGGCGGATGTTGGACGCGGTGTCGGTGAGGATCAGGAGATTCGTCTCGCGATGGGCTGCGATGGCGCCCTGGGCGGGAACGAACGGCCGCAGGAGCGTCACCGCATCCTGGGCGTTGATGAACTGGAGCGGGACGATCTGCGTCACCACCTCGTCGGAAGGCAGCGCGGCCCCGACCTCGCGGCCGACGAGTGTCTTCACCGACGTCTGGGGCGCGCCCTCGCGCGGAATGATGCGATAGAGATTGCCCGAGCGCACTGCGGCCAGGCCGTTGACGTCGAGAATGGTCAGCAGCACCGCGAAGACCTCGTCGCTGGAGATCTTCCCCACGGTCTGGACGGTGATCTTTCGCCCGCGGGCGGTGGGGGCGAGCACATAGTTGAAGCCCACGATCTCGGCGGCGGCCTGGATCACGATCTCGACGTCGGCATTGTCGAAGTTGAGCACGAGCTGCCGGCTCGGCGGCCGCGCCACCGGCGCCACCGAGGTTTCGGTCGTCGCGGCGGGCGGAGACGCCGCCGCGTCCGCCTCCGGCGGAGGCGACGCGGCCCTCGGGGCCCCGGGCGCCGGCGAAGGCGCCGCCGGGGTCGCGGGAGGCGGCGCGGGAGCGGTGGGCGCGGGAGCCGGCTCGGTCGTGATCTCGACCCGCGGCCGACCAGGCTCGGCCGGTGAGCCGCTGGCCGCCGGGCCGCCTGGCGGCGAGGCCGCGGAAGCGCAGCCCGCCACGAGCGACGACAGGAGGAGCCAGCATGCGCCGCGCCCCGGCCGGATCATCGCTCACTCACCCTCGATTCGGGATTGGGCACTCGCGGCGGCGGAGCTGCGGGGACCGGCGCAGTGGGCGGCCGCGCCTCGGCCGCCGCCGGACCCTTTGGCTTGGCGGGATCCTGGAGCAGCACCTCCACGAGCCCGTCGCTCCGACCAATTACGACCCGGTCCACGCCGATCGCCTCGACTCGGCCCCCGCCGATCGTGTCGCCCACGGCGTAGCCGAAGGTACGCTTGGCCACCGGATCCTCCAGAAACGCGCGGCTCTTCGCACCGTCCACGACCACGCCGTGGAGCAGTGGCTTGGGGCCCACGGCGGCGACCGGTCCCGCCGGAGCTTCCGAGCGGCTCGGGCTGAAGAGGTTCTTCGCCGCAATGAAGCCATACGCCCGGCGGCGCCGGCGCGGAGGCCGGGCTCGCCGACGCCGAGACCGCCGCCGGCCGCGCGCCGCGTGGCTCGGGCGGGCTCGGGAGCGTATCCACCGCGAGCAGCTCACGGGTGAGCCCGACCGCGAAGACACAGCCGAGCAGGCCCACCACGACGTTCAGAAGAAGGAGCCGTCTCGTCACGGGCTAGTCGTCGCCCGAGGCGCCGGAGGTCTTCGCGTCGACCTTGGTCGCCGTGGAGCCCGGAGCCGTCGCGCCGGGCAGGAGGTAGCCGGCCACGGTGAGCGTCGTCAGCAGCTCGCGTGGCTGCCCGGGCGCGACCACCCGGATCTTGACGTCCCGGAGCGCGAGCAGCCGGTCGGCGCCCTCCAGGCGCGCGAGCGCGGCGACCGTGTCCCGGATGCTGCCGACGAGGGTCAGCTCGATGCCGACCTCCTGCAGACCCTGTAGATCCGACGGAGGCAGGACGCGCTCGCTCCGGATCTCGACGCTCCCGGCCGGAAGCAGGTCCTTGATCACTCTCTGAAGCTCCGACGCGGCCAGTGGCGGCGTCGGGCCGCGGAGCAGGCGCGCGGACTCCTTCTCGAGGCGCGCGTTGACGGCCACCAGCTCCTCGGTGAGGCGCGGCCGCTGGCTCACGAGTAGCCGCCGCCGCTCGAGCGCGGCCTCACGCGCCGGCACGGTGGCCTCGGCGGAGCGCGAGCGCATCACGAGCGGCTCGACGAGGAAGAGATAGCCGGCGATGACGACCGCGACCGCGGCGCCGGCGCCGATGCCGATCCGCTCGCGCACGCTGAGCGCCGGCATCCTACCGCCCCTTTCCCGCCGGCCCCCTCACCCTGCCCTCTGGGGAGAGGGTCGGGTGAGGGGTTTGAAGGTGGGGGATTTGATGGTGAGGGACCTCCCATGCGGCGCGAATGCGAAACTGCTCTTTGTTCTGCGTCTTGGTCACGGGCGAGGTGAACTCCACGCGCTCGAGCCGGCTCGAGGCCTCGAGCAGCGGGATGAGCGTGCTCGCGTTGTCGGCTTGGCCGGTGAGCTCGACGCCCTGGCGGTCCATGACGAGCGACTGCAGCCACGCGCCCGCGGGCAGCGTCTCGGTGAGCTCCCGCAGCATCGGCAGCGCCTGGACGCGACCGTCCTCGGCGGCGGTCAGCGCGGCCAGCACCCGGCGCTTCCGGCCGAGCTCGTCCGTCAGGCTGTCGACCGCCTTCGCCTCCGGCTCCAGGCGGCGGATCTCCGCGGTCACTCGCCCGACATAGCGCTCGATCCTGATGACGTGCACGAGCGCCAGGCTCACGCCGAGCAGCGCCGTGACCGCGACCGTGCGGGCCGTCACGAGCTGGGCCCGCGAGGGAGTCCAAGGTCGCGCCGGGCCGGGCAGCAGGTTCAGGGCCGGGCTTCGTGGCCCCGCCGCGACGGCGAGCGCGAGGAGGCCCGCGCCCTGGTTGTCGGCGGGCAGCATCGCGATGAGGGAATGAAAGGGGGCCGCGTACGGCGGCGCCGGGACCGGCACGCCGAGCGATGCGCTCAGCTCGATTCGCCATGCCGCGGCGTCGTCGCCGGAGAGCCACACGTCATCGGTGCCACTCCAGTGCACGACCGGCAAGCTGCGCCGTATCTGCTGCGCGAGCTCCGCGGCATCCGCGGCAGCCACCTGGCGGCTCGTCAGCAGCGTCCGGCCGTCGAGGAACAGTAGATCGGCCACCCCGTCGTGGCGATGCGCCCAGATCGCGTGACGGGTCGGAAGCGCGCCGGCAAGCAGGGCAGTCAGCCCGTGGCAGGCCACCGTCAGGGTGGCGGGACGGCGCCGTGCGCCGGCCAGCAGCGCCAGGGGGCGCTCCACGGTGCGCCCCTCGGTGGCGACCGCCAGTACGCGCCGCGGCTCCGCCGGACTGCTCGGCAGCTCGATCCAGTCGAAGCGGGTGTTGTCCGGCGGGAAGGGCACGTGCCGCTCCAGGTCGAACCCGATCATTCTCGCGACATCGACGCCGTCCGCCCGCGGCAGCTCGATGGCCTTCACGACCGCGAGCCGGCGATCGAGGCCCACGCGGAGCCGGCCACTCGCGAGGCCGCGCGTCCGGAGCTCCGCGGCGAGGGTCCGCGCCAGGTCCTCCGCCTCCTCGACGACGAAGTGCTCCAGGCGATCGCGGCCGGTGAGCGCGGCCACGGTGACCCGGCGGTCGTGAAGGAAGACGCCGATCCGCGCCGGCGTCATTCGTCGGTTCCCGGTCGCCAGGAGAGGATCGTCGCCTCGAGCGGCGCATTGCGGCGGCCACGCTGGACGACGGCCACGACGCGGCTCCGCGGCACTCCGGCCACGAGCCCCTCGGCCTCGACGCGGAAGACACTGCTGCCCACCGCCAGGCCTCGCCCGGCGAAGCGGCCCGGGACGCTCGGGTAGGGCGCGCGCACGCGTGTCTGCAGCACGTCGGCGATCTCGGCGTCGGAAAGGCCCAGCGCCTTCAGCACGAGCGGGGAGGCGGTGTTGAGGTTCACGGAGCTCACCGCCACCGCGGTGACCAGCTCGCCCAGCCCGGGGCGGTCCTCGGCGCCGAAGTAGAGCTCACGGGTGACGCCGCGAATCTGCAGGAGCTCCGCCGCGTCTTGCAGATTGGCATTGCGCGTGCGATAGGGGACGGGGAGCTGGAGATAGAAGTCGCTCTCGGCCCCGTGCAGGCGGTGCAGCTCGTTGGCATCCCGCCAGTCCTGGAGCGAGTCGTTGATGATGTCGCGCTCCGTGCGGTCCAGCCGCAGCGCGGCCAGCAGGCGATCGAGGCGGTCGGGCGCGACGCTGTTGATGGCGAGCCGCGCGCTCTCGTCGACGATGCGATAGGAGAACTCGCCCGGGCCCAGCGCCACTCGCTGGCGGGGCAGGGCAGGCAGCCTGGTCGGCGTCGTCTGTCCCGGGAGGGCGCGATAGAAGACGACCTGGCCCGCTTCGTCGAGCGCGGCCACCTGCGACGGGCTCATGATCTCGCGCATGGCTTGGTGCACCGCGGCCTCGGCCAGATGGCGGGCCAGCACCCCGTCGCGATAGGACCGGACCATCGAGGCCTCGAGGCGCGCCGAGAAGGCGAGCTCGGTGACCACCACTGCCAGCAGGGTCAGCACCAGCAGCACCGCCAGCAGGACGAAACCGCGCTCGCGCGTCATGGCGCCGTGGCTCGTACCGGGACGGTGAGCGTTTGCTGAGCGCCCTCGCGCGCGCCGGCCCCGCTCACCAGAGTGATCTCGACGGCGCGCGGCACTGTCTCCTCCTGGCCCATGTCCCACTCGTCCTGCCAGGCGCCGGGCTCCTCACCCAGATATCGGAAGCGCACGGCTTGCGTCTCTCGATCCACCAGGATCGGCGCGAGGCGGTCGAGGGCGACCCGGTTGGGCAGGACCTGCTGGCGCAGGGTCAGCCCCGCCGGCTCCCTGGAAAGGCTGACGGCGGTGAACGCGATCGGCGCGGGCGCAGGGAAGGGCGGCGAGAGCGTGGCGAACGTGAGCCGATCCGGGCGGCCGTCGAAGAGGATGCGCGGCTGCTGCTGCTCCTCCGGCGTGAACCGGTAGGGGAAGGCCCCGTCCAGGGCGCGCTCGAGCAGGATCACCACGCTGCGGGCATGGTCGAGCTGGGCGGACCGAGCCTCGCCCTTGTTCCAGGCGGCCAGGCCCACCCGGAGCCCGCCGAACGTGATCACCAGCAAGGCCGCCGCGACGCCGAGCGCGAGAATCAGCTCGACCAGGGTGAAGCCGGGGACACCCCTCCCCCGGCGGGTCATTTCGTCGGACGCTCCGCGACCGCGCGCAGGCTCGCCAGCTCGAGCGTGCGGTCGCGTCCCCAGCGCACTCCCACGGAGAGCGCGTAGAGGCGGAGCTGCGGGCCGGCCCCGGGCGTCAGCTCTTCGGGTACCGGCACCACGGTGATGCGCCGCTCCCACTGGAAGCGCCCCTCCTGGCCGGCGTCCACGCCCTCCGCGAGCGCGTCGGTGGCGCGCGCGATGCGGTCGGCCACGGTCACCGCCTGCTGGTAGTCGTCGGAGAGGTGCAGCAAGCGGAGGCCCTGGGAGGAGAGCTGCATCAGCGCGACGATGGCGATCCCCAGAATGGTCATAGCCACCAGCACCTCGAGCAGCGTGAACCCCCGGCTCATGATCCCACCCGCTGAGTGCTCACGCGGCCCGTCAACGCGTCCACCGCGATCACGTACGCGCGCGAGCCGGGCGCCGCGACCGCGAAGCGGGCGCCGCTCGACATCCCGTGCGGGAGGAACGTGACGCGCGGCGGGGGCGGGTCGGCTTCGAGGCGCAGCCACCGCGAGACGGCCCGGCTCGCGACCACGGCGGCCTCTCCATGGTGCCCGGCCCGACGCATGACGAGCGCGTGAGTGTCGTTGTCGACGAGCACCTCGAGGGCTTCCTGGCGGGTCACCGCCCGCTCGCGCGCCGAGCGGAGGAAGGCGGCGACCGCTCCCACCTCCGCCCGGGCCCTCACGCCATCGGCGGTGCGGCCCACGGCGGGCGCGACCACCGCCGCGCCGATGGCGAGCACCGCGAGGACCACCACCAGCTCCATGAGGGAGAAGCCGCGCGTCACTTGGTCTCCCAGGAGGTGACGTCGCTGTTCTCGCCGTCGCCCCCGGGTGCGCCGTCGGCGCCGAGGGTCCAGATGTCGTAGTCGCCGTGATCGCCCGGGCAGCACTTGTACTGGTAAGCACGTCCCCAGGGATCGGCCGGCACCGCCGGCTTCTTCAGATAGGGTCCGTTCCAGGCGGCCACGTTGGGGTTCTGCACGAGCGCCTGCAGTCCGGCGCCCGACGGTGGATAGCCGCCGATGTCGAGCCGGTACTGGTCCAGCGCGGCGCCGAGCAGCTCGATCTGCGCCTTCGCGGTGGCCTGCTTGCTCTGCCCCACGCGGCCGAAGAGGCGCGGTCCTACGAGCCCCGCGATGAGCCCGAGGATGATGATGACGACCAGCAGCTCGATGAGCGAGAACCCGCGCTGATCCCGGAGTAGCAGCCTCATGGTCAGTGACCGCCTCATAGCGGGAGATCGGTGACGGAGAGAATGGCCAGTAGCATGGCGACCACGATGAAGCCGACCACCACGCCCATGAACAAGATGATGCAGGGCTCGGCCAGCGCGATCAGGCGCTTGACGAGCTTGCGCGTGTCGGCCTCCAGAGACGCCGCCACCTGGAGCAGCGTCTCCTCGAGCCGGCCCGTCTCCTCGCCCACGCGCACCAAGTGAACGGCCAGGGCCGGGAAGGCGCCGGCCTCGGCCATGGGCTGGGCGAGCCCGGCGCCCCGCCGCGCGCCGTCGCCCAGGCCCTCGACGGCCCGGGCCAGCACCTGATTGCCGAGCATGTCCTTGACCACGGTGAGCGCCGGGATCATGGCGACGCCGCTCCGGAGCAGCGTGCCGAGGATCCGCGTGAAGCAGGCCACCTCGGTCTTGACGATGACCTCGCCCGCGACCGGCAGTCGCAGCAGCAGCCGATCGACGCCGAGGCGCCCGCGCGGCGTCGACAGCACCATGCGGCTCGTCAGCACGCCGGCCACGGCCAGCAGGGCGAGCAGCCACCAGTAGTGCTGGATCACGCTACTCACCTCCAGGAGGATCAGCGTGGGCAGGGGGATCGTCGCACCCAGGTCCTTGAAGATGACGGCGAAGCGCGGGATCACGAAGGCCATGAGGAAGGCGACGGCGGCCGCGCCCACGCCGGTGAGCAGCGCGGGATAGATGAGCGCGGAGACGAGGGCGTCACGGAACTCCTGCGACTCCTCGAGGAAGCCGGCGAGCCGGCGCAGCGTCGTCTCGAGCACGCCGCCCTTCTCGCCCGCCCGCACCATGTTGATGTAGAGCCGCGAGAAGGGGCGCGGGTGGTGCTTGCCGAGCGCGTCGGCCAGCGAGCTACCGCCCTGCACGCTCCGCAGCACGTCGCCCGTGATCGCGCGCAGGCGCGCCGTCGGCGCCAGCTCGGCCTGGATGGCGAGCGCGCGATCCAAGGGAAGCCCGGCTTCGATCAACGTGGCGAGCTGCTGGGTGAACGAGACGAGATCGCGGCCCGCGACACGGCCTCGACCCATCTCGGGCCAGGCGAAGCCCAGCACGCGGCGCCGCTGATCAAGCGGGTCGATCGTGATCGGGAAATAGGCGTCGCGCTGCAGCCGCTCGACAACCGCGCGCGCGTCGAGCGCTTCCATCACTCCCTCGATCGTCTGCCCGCGCCGATCCGCCGCCCGGTAGCTGAACACCGTCACGCTTATGTGTCCTCCTGCGTCACGCGCAGGATCTCCTCGACCGT
>Ga0070699_100005724_pt1 | contig 10878 bp, 8 predicted proteins | sample KBSK1503metaG_FD_65473 | JGI IMG/M metagenome (GOLD analysis project Ga0070699, IMG submission 65473) | Corn, switchgrass and miscanthus rhizosphere microbial communities from Kellogg Biological Station, Michigan, USA - KBS K1-50-3 metaG | ecosystem: Host-associated > Plants > Roots >...
GAACCGCAGGCCACGTTCTCGCCCTGCTTCGGCGGACCGTTCCTCGTGTGGCATCCGTACAAATACGCCGAGCTGCTGGCGGCGAAGATGAAGCAGCATGGCGCGCGCGTCTGGCTGGTGAACACCGGCTGGTCCGGCGGCGCGTTCGGCACCGGGAAGCGCATCAGCCTCAGGTACACCCGCGCCATCATCGACGCGATCCACGACGGCACCCTCGCCACAGCGACGACCGAGCGCGATCCGATCTTCGGCTTCGAGGTGGCGACCGAGTGTCCAGGCGTGCCTCGGGACATTCTCCGGCCACGCGGCGTGTGGGCGGACGCCTCGGCCTACGACACAACGGCGAAGAAGCTCGCCCGTCTGTTCCGCGAGAACTTCAAACAGTACGAGTCCGGTGTCAGCGCGGAAATCAAGGCCTCGGGTCCGGCATGAAGATCGGCGTCGTCGGCTGCGGCATGGTCGGCTCGACGTCGGCCTACGCGCTCGTCATGAGCGGCGTGGGGCGGGAGATCGTGCTGGTGGACGTGAACCGTGCGCGCGCCGAGGCCGAGGCCAACGACGTCTACCACGCGGTCCCGTTCGCCTACCCGTTGACGGTGCGGGCGGGCGAGTACGCGGATCTCGAGGGGGCGCGCGTGGTCGTTATCGCCGGTGGCGTGGCGCAGAAGCCGGGGGAAACGCGCCTGCAACTGCTGCAGCGGAACGCCGACGTGTTCAGGCAGATCGTCCCGTCGGTGCTCCGCGTCGCCTCCGACGCGGTGCTGCTCGTCGTGACGAATCCGGTGGACGTCATGACGCACCTCGCGGCGCACTTCGCCGCCGACTTCGGCGTGCCGCACACTCGGGTGTTCGGGTCGGGCACGACGTTGGACACAGCGAGATTTCGCGCGCTGGTGGGACGGCACTTCGACGTGGATCCGCAGCACGTGCATGCCTACGTCATCGGCGAGCACGGCGACTCGGAAGTCCTGGTCTGGTCACAAGCCACGATCGCCGGGCTGAGCTTCGACGAGTTCGTGAAGGTCCACGGCACCCCGCTCACCGGAGACGAGCGGCGGACGATCGATGAGAACGTGCGCCACGCTGCCTATCAGATCATCGCCGGCAAGGGCGCGACCTACTACGGCATCGGCAGCGCGGTCGCACGCATCATCGACGTCCTGCTGCACGACCAGCACGCCATCCTCACGGTGTGCTCGCGTATCACCGGTGTGTCGGACTGCGAAGGCGTGACGCTGGCGTTGCCGCACCTCGTCGACGGCCAGGGGGTGCGAGCGACCATTCCGCTGGCTCTCGATGCGACGGAGCGCGAGGGGCTGCGCCGGAGCGCGAACGTCGTGCGCGAGGCGATCGGGTCATTGAATCCGTCATGAGTTGGCTGTCCCAGTTCACAGGCGACGTGGCCGACGCCTCTGGGAGTCCTGTCCGGGCAAGTGAGGGCGTTCTATTGATGAAGGGGACCAACTGATGTCGCGCTCCGCTCTCCTCGACCGCTTCAACTGCGGCCCGGTCACGTTCTCCGGCGAAAGCAACGCGCTGTACGAACGGCACCTGACCTTCGATCAGGTCGTTCTCGTCGCCGCCGCCACGCCGCGCGACAGATTCGAAGCCGTCGCGCGCTCGATCCGCGACGTGCTGTCGCAACGCTGGATCAAGACCGAGCAGACGTACCAGGCGCGGAATGCGAAACGGGTCTATTACCTGTCGCTTGAATTCCTGATGGGCCGCTCGCTGGCGAACAACATCACCAACCTCCTGCTCGATCCGGTCTGGCGTGAACTCTGCCGGAAGCACACGCTCGATCCGCTCGAAATCTTCGAGCAGGAGCCCGACGCCGGCCTCGGCAACGGCGGGCTCGGCCGGCTGGCCGCCTGTTTCCTGGATTCGATGGCGACGCTCGGCATTCCGGGTATGGGCTCCGGCCTGCGCTACGAGTACGGCATTTTCAGGCAGACCGTGCGCGACGGCTGGCAGCACGAGCAGCCGGATCACTGGCTCGCCCGGCCCGACCCGTGGGAAGTCGCCCGGGCGGACGAAGCCGTCGAGGTACGGCTGGCCTGCTCATTCGATATTCACGCGGGGGCGCTGCGGATCGTCCAGGGCCGGCCGACGACGCTCATCGGGATTCCGTACGACCGGCCGGTCGTCGGGTACGGCGGAAGAACCGTCAATACACTGCGCCTATGGTCCGCAGCCACGGCCGACTACTTCGACTTCCAGCAGTTCAGCGGCGGCGACTTCGTCGGCGCGCTGGCCGAAACGCTGACGGCCGAAACGCTGACGCGCGTCCTTTACCCGGACGACTCGACCACGGAGGGGAGGGGACTGCGCTTCCTGCAGCAGTACTTCCTGGTGGCCTGCACGCTGGCCGACGCGGTCCGCCGGTTCCGCGCTGCCGGCAACCCCTGGTCCGCGCTGTCCGACAAGGTCGCGATGCAGCTCAACGACACGCACCCGACGCTTGCGGTCCCCGAGCTGATGCGGATCCTCCTCGACGAGGCGAAGCTCGGATGGGACGAGGCCTGGGATTGCACGCAGCGCACGCTTGCCTACACGAACCACACGCTGCTGCCCGAAGCGTTGGAGAAGTGGCCGCTGCCGTGGTTCGAGATGCTGCTGCCACGGCAGCTCGAGATCATCTACGAAATCAACCGCCGCTTCCTTCACGACGTGCGCACCCGCTTCCCCGGTGATGACGAACGCGTCGCGCGCGTGAGCCTCATCGAGGAGGGCGAGCCGAAGAAGATCCGCATGGCGCACCTCGCCATCGTCGGCTCGCACAGCACCAACGGCGTGGCGGCGATTCACTCGGATCTGCTCGAGCGGACCGTCCTGCCCGACTTCGCCGCGCTCTTGCCTGGCCGGTTCAACAACAAAACCAACGGCGTCACGCAGCGGCGCTTCCTGCTGCTCGCAAACCCGCCGCTCGCCACGGTGATCACCGACGCCATCGGCGATGGCTGGATCGTCGATCTCGACCAGCTCCGGAAGCTCGAGCCGCTCGCCGACGACAGGCCGTTCCGCGCCGCGATTCGCAGAGCCAAGCGCGAGGCCAAAGTGCGTTTCGCCCGCTGGCTCAAGTCCGCCACGGGACAGGTTGTCGATCCCGAGACGATCTTCGATACGCACATCAAGCGCATCCATGAGTACAAGCGGCAGCTCCTGAACGCGCTGCACATCGTCGTGCTCTACAACCGCCTGCGCGAGAAGCCGACGCACGACGTGCCGCCACGCACGTTCTTCTTCTCCGGCAAGGCGGCGCCCGCGTATGACTTCGCCAAGCTGATCATCAAGTTCATCAACAACCTCGGGGCGACCATCGACAGCGACCCGGCGATGCACGGGCGCCTGAAGGTCGTCTTCGTGCCCGACTACAGCGTCTCCATCGCCGAGCGCCTGATTCCGGCGAGCGATGTGTCGGAGCAGATTTCGACGGCCGGGTACGAAGCGAGCGGCACCGGCAACATGAAGCTCATGATGAACGGCGCGCTCACCATCGGCACCCGCGACGGCGCGACCATCGAGATGGCCGCCGCGGCGGGCGAGGAGAATTTCTTCCTCTTCGGCCTGAGCGCCGACGAGGTCTCCAATAGCCGGGGCACGTACAACCCCCAATGGCAGTACGACAACGAGCCCGAGACGCGCGCCGCGCTCGACCTCATCGCCGGCGATCACTTCAGTCAGAACGAGCCTGGCATCTTCGCCCCCATCCTCGATGTCCTGCTTCACAAGGGCGACTACTACCTGCATCTCGCGGACCTCAAGAGCTACAGCGAGGCGCACACGCGGCTCGGTGAGGTGTATGCGGACCAGGAGAAGTGGTCCCGCATGGCGGTCCTCAACATCGCGGCCTCCAGGATCTTCTCGAGCGACCGGACGATCGCGGAGTACGCCAGGGAGATCTGGCGCGTCGAACCGTGTCCGGTGGAATGAAGCGGACGCCCCATAGACAGGCAATCATGAAAGGTAAATGTCATGGCTAGGATCGCGATACATGGGTTCGGTCGTATTGGCCGGTCCTTGCTGAGGGTGGCGCTCAAGGACGACGTGTTCGTGCCCGTGTCCATCTCCGACATCAAGGACGTTCCCACCCTGGCAGCGCTCTTCGAGGTCGACTCCAACTACGGCCGTTGGCCCGAGGACATCACGACGCAGGACAGCTGCTTCGTCATCGGCGGTCGTGAGATTCCCTACTTCGACTCGATGAAGGCGCTGCCGAACTGGAAGGCACTCGGCGTCGACCTCGTGATCGACTGCACCGGCCGCGCCACCACACGTGCCGGCGCTCAGGCCCATCTTGATGCCGGCGCCACGCGCGTGCTGGTGAGCGCACCGAGCAAGAAGCGCGAAGACTGCGACGCGGTGTTGCTGCCGGGCATCAACCTCGACACGTTCGACCCGCAGAAACACAAGATCGTCAGCATGGCGAGCTGCACGACCAACGCGCTGGCCCCGGTCGTCAAGGTGGTGATCGAGAACTTCGGCATCAGGTATGGCCTGTTCTCGACGATCCATGCCTATACGAATACGCAGGCACTGACCGACCAGCCGATGAAGGATCGCCGCGATTCGTGGGCCGCAGCCGAGAACATCATCCCGTCTTCGTCGGGCGCAGCGCGCGCGCTCGCGTTCATCTGGAAGGGCCTCAACATCACGGGCAAGGCCTACCGCGTCCCCACACGCACCGGCAGCATCGCCGAGCTGAACCTGCTGACCGAGCGTCGGGTGACCGTCGACGAAGTCAATGATGCATTCCGCCAGGCGGCCGCAGTTCCGCCCCTGCGCGGCGTCATGTCCGTCCTCGAAGACGAATGGGCGTCGTCCCGCATCGTCGGCGATCCGCATTCGTCGATCGTCGATCTGCCCCTGACGGCGATCCAGGGGGAGTTGCTGTCGGTCGCCGCATGGTACGACAACGAGATGGGTTACTCGTCACGCCTCGCTGAAATGGCGTCACTTCTCGCATCCCGATCAGGCATCTCGCAGACGCAAGAAGTCCTGGCCTGACCGACGGAGGGTGACATGGTCCTGCCGATCGCAGCGATCGAGAGCCGTGAGGCACTGGACTCTCGCGGGAGCCCGACGGTCGCGGTGGATGTCACGCTGGCTGATGGCACCATCGGCCAGGCCATGGTTCCGTCGGGCGCCTCCACCGGAATCAACGAGGCCATAGAGTTGCGCGACGGCGACAAGAAGCGCTTTGGCGGCAAGGGTGTGCTCCGGGCCGTCGAGCACGTGAGGACGGAAATTGCCAAGGCGTTGAAGGGCATGGACGCCAGCGACCAGCGCGGAATCGACCTCGCGCTGATTGCGCTCGACGGCACGCCGAACAAAGGCAGGCTTGGCGCCAACGCCATCCTGGGCGTCTCGCTGGCGTGCGCCCGCGCGGCCGCAACAGCGCTTGGCGTACCGCTGTACCGCTACCTGGGAGGCGTGGATGCCCATGTTCTGCCGGTGCCGATGTTCAACATCTTGAACGGCGGCAAGCACGCGGAGAATTCCACCGACATTCAGGAGTTCATGTTCGTGCCGGCCGGAATGCCGACCTTTCGCGAAGCTGTACGCTGCGGAGCCGAGGTCTACGCCGCGCTCCGGTCCGTGCTCCACGACCGGAACGCCTCCACGAACGTGGGCGACGAAGGTGGCTTTGCGCCGTCGCTGCCGTCGAACGTGGCGGCGGTCGAGGTCATTCTCGCGGCCATCGAGAAAGCCGGATACAAGGCGGGCCGAGACGGCTTCCTCGCCCTCGACCCGGCATCCAGCTCGTTCTACCGTGACGGCCTCTATCACCTCGAACGCGATGGGCGAAGCCTGACGAGCGCGCAGATGGTCGATTTCTGGGAGGACTGGGTCAACAAGTACCCCATCGTGAGCATCGAAGACGGGCTCGCAGAAGAAGACTGGGACGGTTGGCGTCTGCTGACTGAACGGCTGGGTACGCGTGTGCAGCTGGTCGGCGACGACCTGCTGGTGACCAACGTCACCTTCCTGCGGCGGGCGATTCGCGAGCATAGCTGTAACAGCATCTTGATCAAGCTGAACCAGATCGGCACGCTCACCGAGACGATCCAAGCCATCCAGGAAGCCCATGGCGCAGCCTGGACTGCCATTGTGTCGCACCGCTCGGGTGAGACCGAGGACACGACCATTGCCGATTTGGTGGTCGCGATGAGGACGGGCCAGATCAAAACCGGCGCGCCAGCTCGCAGCGAGCGCACGGCGAAATACAACCGTCTGATGAAGATCGAGGCGGAACTGGGTGCGAAGGCAGTCTTCAAGGGCCTGCCGGCCTACCCATTAGCATCGAAGTAGTCGAGTCCCCCTGTGAACACGATGACCGTCCGCGACATCAGCCTCAAGGACAAGCGCGTGCTGATGCGCGTGCTCCCTGGAGTGGCGGCGCTCAACGACAAAAGATAGCGGCGAGCAGAAACCTATGTACAAAGTCGTCTTGCTCCGCCACGGCGAGAGCACCTGGAACATGGAGAACCGCTTCACCGGCTGGACGGACGTGGATCTGTCGGAGCGCGGCTTCGCCGAGGCGCACCGTGCCGGGCATCTACTCAAGGCTGAAGGCTACGTCTTCGACGTGGCCTTCACATCGGTGCTCAAGCGGGCGGTCCGCACCTTGTGGATTACGCTCGATGAAATGGACCTGATGTGGATTCCTATTCACCACTCGTGGCGCCTGAACGAGCGCCACTATGGCGCGCTGCAAGGGCTCAACAAGGCCGAGACGGCGTCGAAGTATGGGGACGCGCAGGTGAAGATCTGGCGTCGCAGCTACGACGTCCGGCCTCCGGCGCTGACCGCAGGTGACGCGCGTTGGCCCGGTCGCGACCCGCGATACCGCGACCTCGAGCCACAACAGATCCCGCTGACCGAGTGCTTGAAGGATACCGTGGCCCGCTTCCTGCCCTGTTGGCACGATGCCATCGCTCCGGCAGTGGCGTCGGGGCTGCAGGTGATCATTGCGGCTCATGGCAACAGCCTGCGGGCACTGGTCAAGTTCCTCGACAACATTTCCGACGACGATATCGTGGAACTGAACATTCCGACCGGCGTGCCGTTGGTCTACGAGCTTGACGCGAATCTCGGGCCCATCACCCACCACTATCTCGGCGACCCGGACGAAATCCGCAAAGCCCAGCAAACGGTCGCCAAACAGGGAAGTCGCAATAGGTGACTGCGGGAAGTCCCTGGCCGTTCGGGGTCCAGTGGGTGGAGGCGGACGAGGCGTTCAATTTTTCCCTCTACTCGAGGCACGCCACCGGCGTCACGCTGGTGTGCTACACGGAGGAGGACCTGGTCAGGCCGGTCTTTGAATTTCGTTTCCGGCATCCAGCCCACAAGACGGGGAACGTCTGGCACTGCCGCATCCCGGCGAGCGAACTTCTCGGGGCCACGCTCTACGCCTATCGAGTCGAAGGGCCGCACGAACCCGAGCACGGACTGCGCTTCGATCCGCAGAAGGTTCTGCTCGATCCTTACGCGCCATCGGTCTTTTTTCCGCGAGGGTTCAGCCGCGAAGCGTGCGCCCGAGCAGGTCCTACCGACGGACGTGCGCCGCTGGGCCGTCTGCCGGACAAGGGGACTGTGGCGCTTCCGTCCGAGGCGGCCCCCCGATACACCTGCCGGGACGCCATCATCTATGAACTGCACGTCAAAGGATTCACCGCGCGCGGAAATTCCGGAGTCACATCCGCGAAGCGCGGCACCTTTGCCGGCCTGACCGAGAAGATTCCCTACCTCAAGGACCTGGGCGTCACGGTCGTCGAGTTGCTGCCGGTGCACCAGTTCGATCCGCAGGAACGCAACTACTGGGGCTACATGACGCTGCACTTCTTCTCGCCCCATCAGTCGTACGCGCATGGCGAGGCCTTCGAAGAATTCCGGACGATGGTGCAGGCGTTCCACGCGGCGGGCATCGAGGTGTGGCTCGACGTGGTCTACAACCACACGGCCGAAGGCGACAAGACCGGGCCGACGTACAGCTACCGCGGCGTGGACAACAGCAGCTACTACCTGCTCACGCCGGACCGGCGAGACTACATCAACGATACTGGCTGCGGCAACACGGTGCGCACCGGCCATCCCGGCACGCGCGTCCTCGTGCTCGAAAGCCTCCGCTTCTGGGCGCGCACGATGGGTGTGGATGGTTTTCGCTTCGATCTCGCCTCGATCTTTTCACGCGCGGCCGACGGCACAATGAACGTTCATGAAGCCTCTCTCGTGTCGGAACTCAGCCTGCTCGCGCGCGTGTTCAACGTCAGGCTCGTGGCGGAGGCATGGGACATCGGCAGCTATCAACTCGGTCGCGGCTTCCCCGGCATTGGATGGCTACAGTGGAACGGCAAGTTTCGCGATGACGTGCGGTCGTTCGTGCGCGGCGAGCCAGGCAAGATCGGGGCTCTGATGCAGCGTCTCTATGGCAGCGACGACCTCTTTCCCGATCACCTCCACGAGACGTGTCGCCCGCACCAGAGCGTCAACTTCGTCACCGCGCACGACGGGTTCTGCCTCTACGACCTGGTAGCCTACGACCGAAAACACAATGAAGCCAACGGTCACGGCAACACGGACGGCACCAACGACAACCTGAGCTGGAACTGCGGCGTCGAGGGCGACGTCAACGTGCCCGAAGCAGTGCTCACTCTGCGCCGACAACAGGCCAAGAACTTCTGCGCGCTGCTCATGCTCGCCAATGGCCTCCCGATGATCGTGGCCGGCGATGAGTTCCTGAACACGCAGCGCGGCAACAACAATCCTTACAACCAGGACAACGACATCACCTGGCTCGATTGGGCGCGGCTGGAAGACAACCGCGAAGTGTTCCGGTTCTTCAAACTCATGATTGCGTTTCGCAAGTCCCACCCGAGCATCGGACGGCCCACGTTCTGGCGTGAAGACGTCTCGTGGCATGGGGCCGAGGGGCCGGTCGATCTTGAGCGCGAGTCACGGTGCCTCGCCTATTCGCTCCGCGGTGCGTCGGTTGGCGATGGCGATCTGTACGTGATGATCAACGGGCATTGGGAAGATCACAGCTTCACGGTGCACGAAGGCCAAGCCTCTGAATGGCGGCGCGTCGTCGACACCGCGCGGCCGAGCCCGGAAGACATCTTCGAGTCGGGAAACGAGCTCACACTCGGGGCGGCGAGCTACACAGTGCGTGCGCGTTCTGTTGTTGTCCTGCGCCGCGAGGGACCAAAGCGAGACTGATGCGGACAGCCCTTCGTCGTCGTGACACGTCAGAAGGCGTGCTCCTTCGGCCCTGCGCCAACTGTGACGTGACCCGATCGACCCTACGTGGTTGGCTTCCGCAACGGTAATCGAAATCCGAAGCACGCCATCGCAAAACGCGAGAGCAATTTCCAAGCGTGCTCCTTCAACCACTCGAACATCTCTCCTACATTACTGATACGCGAGCATCCGGGTGCTTTTAGGCGCCTAAGAAAAACCCGCATGAAATGGGCTCGAAAAAGGGCGACGTGAAGATCGGTTCAAAACACGGAAAGTGAATCTCAGCCAGGTCTTTGCCGGCCAGAACGTCGGCGTGACGCAGGTGGGCGAGCACATCTGGCTCGTCACCTTCATGCGCTACGACTTGGGCTATTTCGACGACGAGACATGTCGGCTCGAACCGATCGAGAATCCGTTCGGTCCGAAAGTGTTGCCCATGTCTCCGGAATGAACTGTCACCCATGTGCCCGGAATGGACCTTTGCCGACTCCGGAAAGGATTGTGGATGTTGCCGATCGATGCCTCGCGGATCGGAAGCCAGCTTGCAAGGCGCGAGGCGCCCGCGGCATAGTAGGCGCGCATGGTTCTCGTGGTTGGCGCGAGCGGGCGTCTGGGAAGCCGGGTTGCACGCATGCTCCTTGCGCAGGGAGTGCCGGTTCGCGCGATGACCCGCCAGGTCTCCAGCGTGCGCGAGCTCGCCGCGCTGGGGGCCGAGACGATCGCCGCGGACCTCCGCGACCGCACGTCGCTCGGTCGGGCGTGCGCCAACGTCGAGACGGTCGTCGCGGCAGCGCATGCGTTCACGGGCAGCGGCACCAATACCCCGCGCACCGTCGATGACAGCGGCAATCGTCACCTGATCGACGCAAGCCGAAACGCGGGCGTCACGCACTTCGTGTTCACGTCAGCGTACGGCGCCGCTCCAAATCACCCGATAGATTTCTTCCGGATCAAGTTCCACACCGAGGAGTATCTCCGCGTGAGCGGTCTGAGCTATACGATTCTCCGGCCGACCGCCTTCATGGAGTTCTGGGCTACGCTCGTCGGCAAGCCGATTTTCGAACGAGGGCAAGCTACGATTTTTGGCCGCGGTACCAACCCGATCAATTTCGTCTCGGTGGACGATGTCGCGCGGTTCGCCGTCATGGCGCTCGACGATGTGGCGGCGCGGAACCAGGTGATCGATATCGGCGGGCCGGAAAACCTGTCGCTGGTGCACGTCGCCGAGATTTTCGAACGGATCACTGGTCGCTCAGCGAAGAGGAGGCATGTTCCGCTCCCGCTGATGCGTGCGATGGCCGTGCTCCTGCGCCCTCTGAACCCGGCGTTGAGTCGTCAGATTGCCGCCGGCGTGCAGATGGATACAAGGGATCAGACAATGGATATGACCGAGACGCTGAAGCGATTTCCGATGCCCCTGACGCGCCTGGACGACGTAGTGCGCGCCGCGTACGGCGCGCAGGTGCAGTCGTGAGCCGGCTGAGGAAGCACTCGCGTCAGGGATCCCTCGCAGAACCTGCGAGGGCGTGCACGTTCGGCAGCGTCCGCGCCGCCTCGGCTCGCCGGACCCGGCGGGAGACCAAGTCGATCACGAACACGGTGGCTGTCCCTACCGAAAAATCCGTACGCGTTGTAACG